>WSSedL1CaDRAFT_10000211_pt1 | contig 40814 bp, 31 predicted proteins | sample WetSurSL1Cattail_FD_9464 | JGI IMG/M metagenome (IMG submission 9464)
GTTGCAGTGATGGTGGCAGTCCCTGCCGCTACGGCGGTTACGTTGCCGTTGGCATCCACCGTGGCTACGGCGCTGTTATCACTGGCCCAACTTACATTTTTGTTGGTGGCAGTTTCGGGAGCAACGGAAGCAACCAAGGGTTCGGAATTTCCTGCTGTAAGTGCCAGCGTAGCTTTGTTGAGTGTTACCCCTGTTACAGCTACGGTGGCGGCAGTTACCGTTACCGCGCAGGTGGCAGTTTTGCTTCCGTCGGTAGTGGTCACGGTGATGGTGGCAGTACCTGCTGCTACGGCGGTTACGTTGCCGTTGGCGTCTACCGTGGCAACAGCGCTGTTATCACTGGCCCAGCTTACGCTTGGGTCCGTAGGATTAGCCGGCGCAAGGGTGGCGGTGAGCGTTTCAGACCCTCCTGCTGTAAGTGCTAATGTAGTCTTGTTGAGTGTTACTCCTGTTACCGGTACTGTAGTGGCACTGGCTTCGGTGAGCGAAGCATCGTCAATCAGAGCGGTTGGCTTACTTAGTAATGATATACGAAAGTCAACAGAAGTTGCATCGGCAGGTGCTACAATATCAAACGAACATTGCTGCCAGGTTCCCACTGTATATGTTAATAAATTACTAATAGTAGCGCTAATACTTGTATTAGTACTATTATAAAATGTATATTTCAAATATATTTTGCCACTTCCTGCAGTAGCTTGTGCTATCACATTGTACCAAAACGAAAAGGTATAGGTTTTTCCAGCAGTAACCGGTACTACCTGATACAATTCGGCTTTAGTTCCCCCTATATGGGTAATTTTAGCACTGCTGGTTCCACTGTGCTTGTCGCCTGTTTCCACTGTAAAGGTGGCTTGAGCTGCAGTTGCATTTTCAGGATATATCAGCCAATTATTAATATACCCATCTCCATCTACGCCCAGTTCAAAACCGGGGTTGGATAATAAATTTTGTGCATTGATGTTGGTTGTACCCAGTACAGTCAACATGCATAGTATTGAAAATAGAGTAATTTTTTTCATCTTTTTTTATATTTTTGTTTATTAGTTGTCTGCCTTCGATAGAGGTGAGCATATTACCCTTATTAAAAGCTATTATTTTTTAGTATCTCATCTTTCAAATTTGTTTCTTTTGTACACTACTCAAAATAATATAGTCTACTGTGCAATGAGCAGGATTATTAAGAGTTTAGATTGCTGTCTTTTTTGTTTGCGAAAATTTGCGGTTTAGGCGTAATTTACGTTTTAAATAAGCAATAATATCTAACGATCAGTTTTCTGAAAGCAAAATTCAGATAAACGATCTTGTAACTCGTAACTATTTACTTGTAACGACTTATCTCTTTTATTACTTATCCACTTTTGGTTTTATTCCCATTTAGTTCCGAAAATAAACTGGTTGGTATAACTGGAGCTGACCAGATTTAATTGATACGTCATCAGTTTATAACTGTACACAGGTCCTGTTTTATTAGTCGCTGTTCCTACTTCGGAGGCGCTCAATAAAGATAAACGCCTGGCTAGTAGTAGTGGGCTAGCTGGAGTGCTCATGTTGTGAAGCGTATAGTAAAAGTTGGCTTTGGTTTGACTACTTGCCCAGTATTTAGCCAGATTCAGGTTGACGTAGCGGCTTATCGTGCCCCGGTAAATCATCAGGGTGTCAATACCGTCGTAGGTGGTGACGGTGACAGTACTTTTTTTCGACTGTACTATCATCCGTACTGAATCGGGTAAGGTAGTTGCCGTATAAAAAAAACGTACTTTTACTGCGTTACTGTCCGGATCGGCTGCAGCAGCTTCGGTTCCATACAGTTGTACGGTTTGTCCGGGGAGCTGTATCAGATTGATGGTTTCTCCCGAATGATGTTTGATGGTGGTGGTCAGTTCGGGTGTTGTTTCCGTACCGTTGTACACCTTCAATACCCCGCTCGTATCGGTGCGGAGGATGCTGTAGAGAATGGAAATGTCTTTGTCGTTGTAGGTAATGACCTTATACTGTTTGGTGGCATCTGCCTGAAAAACAATTTTTACACTGAATTTCATATAGGGTGCATCCGAAAAGGTATCCCCTTTGGCCAGGGTATCGCTTACATCGCAAGCCTGGAAAAGACAAGAAAGGACTATCAGCAGAGAAAGAGTAAGTTTATTCATTGATGGACTGTTTTATAAATATGGAGATAAAAGGACACTCCCTCTTATCTCCATATTATTCATATTAATCTTTTTTTATCCAAGAGTCACCTAACCAATATACAGCAGCATCATCAAGTGCTCCACCTTTCCAGTCTGTATTCACAAAAAAACTGCTAATAGAAGCTGCATCATAGACACCAGAATCAGCATAACCACCGGTAGGAGTTAAAGCTTCTGTGGTGTGAGCATAAGCATTACCCCAAGGAGAAGTTAATGTTATAGCACTGTAATCTGTAAGTCCATAGTTTGTAGTCGAAACAACATCCACTCCGGAGAAGTTAACTCCGGTACCTGCAGGTGAAGCAACCACTACGTTGTTTTCCAATACATAGGAGTTCGAAGTTTCATCCAGAATACCTGTTTTGGCACCATACAAAATGGAGTTCACCAGTGTGTATTGGCAATTGCGGCGGAAATCGGCGCATGATTTCAATAAATGATCTGACCCGGAAACAACACCTCCACCGGTAACTTTACCATCTACTGTACCTACAAAGGTCAGGTTGGAAATATAGGGGTGTGTGTAAGGAGTATTGTTTGAACCTGTACCATCAGACTGTTTGTCGTTATCGCATTCGATGCCGTTCGGATCGCTTGAATAAGACATGCTTGCATCGATGGTAGCTACCAGAAACTGTAATTTACCGGTGTATCCGAAGTCGAAGTCAAAAGAATCGTCGTCGTTGGCTGTAGCAATCAGGTACTTGGCGTTTACACACCCTCCGAAAAATTCAAAGGCATCATCAGCTCCTTTGTAAGCCTGCAAGTGTTCCAAAGTGGTGCCGCTACCTACTCCACCAAAGGTGAAAGCGTTCAATTCGTTAGCTGCAGCAATAGAAGCTCCGGCATATTCCACCCGTACATACTTCAGCGTACCTGAACTTTCGGTGTTATTAGCGGCGTCATTTGAGCCATAGTACACATCTACTCCAGTCGGAATGGTGATTTTTGTAGGGTCAATTCCTTCAATCAACTGGTTTGGTGTCTGATTGATTTGGGCATTCCCAAGCAATACAAGACCTCCCCAGCCACCTTTAGTACCGTTAGCAGCTGTCATAACAATCGGGTTGGTGGCTGTTCCCTGTGCATCAATTTTTGACCCGCGGGTAATAATTAAAGCAGATGCATGAATCGTCGAATCGGCTGCTAATCCTTTAATTACTGTTCCCGGTTGAATGGTCAGGGTAGCACCGCTTGAAACATAGACTTTACCGTCCAAATCATACTCATTGTCACTAGTCCAGGTTGTGTTGGACGAGATAACCCCGGATACCGTGATCACCGAAGTGATGGCACGGGTGTTTACACTTTGTAAATCGTCTTTGCTCGTACATGAGCTAACCGATAGTCCCACTGCAATCGTTACGATTGCCAAACACAAGGCTTTCGCCTTCGACATAAATTTGTTCATATAAAATATTTTTTATAATTTTGCCGCCAAACTAGTTTTTTATGATGGACTTAGGGGAGGCAGCGTTTGACCCCTTTGTCCATTTATTTTTTTGACATAATCGGAATTCCTGTTTTTCGTTGGCGGAATTGGAATTCCGCCCTCCCACTTATAATACAGCCTATTTAACATCCAATCGGGCAACAAAACGATTAAAGAAGCGTGTCATTGTTGTTACAAGTTTTTCTTACTGCTTACCGCTTATTGCTTGCCGCTGTTGGCGGAATCGGAATTCCGCCCTCCCACTTATATAACAGTCTATTTAACATTCAGTCGGGCAACAAAACGATTAAAGAACCGTGTCATTGTTGTTACAAGTTTTTCTTACCTCTTACTGCTTGCCGCTTACTGCTTACCGCTTACCGCTCGCTGCTGTAGGCGGAATTGGAATTCCGCCCTCCCACTAAAAATTATAACTCACCGACAAGGAATAGTTCGTTCCTTTGCGGACTTTGCTTATGATCAAATCTTCTCCTTTGTTGTAATTTTTGTCTGGATCGAGAATGCCGCCTGTTCGAAAATTATCATATTGTATAACGGGCTGATTAAGCAGGTCGCTGGCATTGACTTTTATTTGCATGCGTCCGCCGAGCAAGCGGTAACTGATTTGGAAATCGACTACATCGCGGGGTGCTTCGTAGGTATCTTCAATCTCTAGTCCTCCTGCCATTACTATCTTACGCCCTATTCGTCCATAATTAAGAGCCAATCCCAGCTGCCGGGCTTGATAATCGAGCCCGGCATTGACTGCATAGGGTGACATGCCCTGCAAGGGACGTTTGCGGTCTATGCCGCCAAAGTCTTTAGAGTCTAAACCTGATGCCGCAGCAACAATTTTATTGAAATTATATTTCACTTCACCTTGCAGTACGGTGGCATTGGCGGTCAGATAGAGGTCTTTCAGAAAACTACCCGGAGCGATAAAACCGAAAGATTTTCGGATATTTAGCTCTAATCCTCTAATGCTGGCATTATCCAAATTGGCAGGCATTAAAGTGTAATTTCCACTTTGGCTCGGATTATAAGCCAACATTTCTACCGGGCTGATAAAATACTTGTAAAAGGCGCTGAAAGAAAGTAGTTCTCCGGACTGCGGATACCATTCCAACCGCAGGTCGTAATTATCGGTATAAGTAGTTTCTAAGGCTTGGTTGCTTGCTACCTCTAGACGATCGTTGGCATTATAGTAGTAGTAGCGTGATAACTCCCTGAAATCAGGACGGGCCAGCGTTTTGCTCACGGCTCCCCGGATATTTAATTTATCAGTGATGTTATAAATCAGCGTAAGGGCAGGTAACCAATCTGTGTTATTTCGTTCCACCGAGGAATTAACCTTGTCTTGTTTCATTTTAGCATCTTCCATACGGATTCCTCCTGTGAGGTGCAACCTATTGAAAAAGCTCAAATCGCCCATCAGATAAGCTGCGTGAATACTTTGTATCCCTTTATAATAGTCGCCTGAAGGGTAAATCCCGGATAAATTGTAGAATAAGGTACCATTAGCGAAATTTTCAGGATCCATTGTCTCGTGCAAGGATAGTCCGTTTAAATCATTGGTCATTGCGGTACTTAATGGGGTGATAAATTGTTGGCTATACTCTGCGTTACGAAATGTGCCCCAATAGCCCGCTTTCAACTTATTTTTGTTGCCTATCAGTATGAAAGGAAATTCAAGGTTTCCACCTGCATTTTTTTTCGTTTCGTCCAGCTTGCTGCTCATAATATGCGCATCGCTTGCTGTGTAGTTACTGTAACCGGGAGTCCAATCAACGTTGTATTTACCATTAATAGTGGATATGGCGGGGAATTCTCCTTCTGGTAAAACCTCAAGTACACCTATTATATTTCCCTTAATCAATCGATCCTCGGGCAGGGAACGATTAAGTTTGTTGTAATCGCCAAACCAGGTCAGGATCAGTTTACCTCCCCATAATTTATGTTCTCCTTCCAGCCGACTTTGCCACAAGGTATTGCGCATGGGTGAACTGTATTGTTCCAACGAATAATTACCGTTGTCGCGATGGTAAAGTGCCCGTTCTATATTGTCGTGGGTAAAGCGGTTGTTAAACAGGTTGCGCAGGGTGATTTTATGTCCCGGGCGTTCCCAGCCTATATTGGCCACCGCTCCCACCGCCGTAGTAAATTTATAAGTATGGCCATTCTGGACTTCGTTCACTCCGCTGCGGTAATGTGCGTATTCAATGGTTTCCACATTTTCTTCGTGGCGGTAGGTGGCAGCCAGGGTTGCTCCCAAGGTGTTGCCCCGGCCCAGATCAATCGATTTACCCATGCTGAGGGCGTAGTTTTGCAGCGGAGCAGCGGTATAACTGTTCAGCCCCCAGTGGTTGGGTATTTTGGCATTCATGGCGTAGGCTTTTTCGGCATATTCAGGAAGGATGGAGGAGGATTTAATGTAGGAGACATATTCGGAATTTATCCAGTCGCGGTTGTACCAGTTGCGTTCGGAGGCATTGCCCAGAAAATAGTCGGATGTAAAGCGTTTGTTGGTTTTAAACTCCTTGCCGGTGCTGTTGGTGTTCATGCCGGTGCCCAGGGTAAGGTTGAAAAAGTCCTTTTTGGGTATGGCCAGCGTGCTTATTTCCACCATACCTCCTGTAAACTCACCCTGCATGTCGGGGGTAAAGGTTTTGGCCACGGTAACATTGTCCACCAGGGCACTGGGTATAATGTCGAAGGAGAAATTGCGTCGGTTGGGCTCCGTGCTGGGCATGGAGGTACCGTTGAGTTGTACATTGTTATAACGTTCGCTCATACCGCGCACGGTAACAAACTTGTTGTCTTGTATGGTTACGCCTGCTACCCTTTTCAGTACCTGTGCCATGTTGTTGTCCGATGTCTTTTTAATCAGGTCGGCACTGAGTCCGTCGGTCATGGAGCTCATCTCTTTTTGTTTTAGCAGCAGTGCGTTGGTGGAGGAGGCGCGTTGCTGTCCGGTAACCACCACGTCTTTCAAGGAAATAGATGATTCTTTCAGGGTGACCGACAAGGATGTATTTTGGTTGGGTGTAATTTTTATATTGTCGAACCGTTGCTTTTGGTAGGATACGTATTTGGCTTCAATGCTGTACTTCCCGGCAGGTACGGTTAAGTTGTAATTCCCGTTCATATCGGTGAGGGTAGCTTTGTCGGTACCCAGTACCTGAATGGTTGCTCCGGGTAAGCCTACACCCTGCTCATCGGTTACCTTGCCGGTGATACGTCCTTTGCCTTTGGATTCGCTTTTTTTTTCAGTGTTGCTATCCGGATTCAGGATAACGATGGAATTATCGGAGGTTACTTTATAGGTTAATGTGGTTCCGGCGAGACTTTTTTGTATGATCTGTTCCACGCTTAGCTTTTTAGAATTCAGAGCCTGTACGGTGATGTTTTCGAGTAGTGTGGGATCGTATACGATGACTTGTTTGGTTTTAGCAGCGAGTTTTTCCAGCCGGACTACCAGACTTTCTTTGGAAAACTGCTGACTGATGGTTTCCCCCTGAAGGCTTTGAGGTTGTAGGATTGCTACTGCCGTTAGCAGGCAGCATGCCAGTACTTTTATTGTTGTGAGAATATTCTTCATTTCTGTTTTTTTTTGTTCTTTGTTCTTTGTTCTTTGTTCTTTTGTCTATAGTCTATAGTCTGTTGACTGCTTACTGATAGATTGTTGCCTGTTGTTTGTTGTTGATTTTATAATGTAGGCCGTGTAGTAAGCAGACACTTTCCATGACGCTTTCGAAGGAGGTATTTTTCCGGAAAGAAGAGCTGATGTATTTTCCTTCCATGGCATCGCCTTCTACCTTGATTTCGATACCGTATAGTTGACTGATGCGTAGCTTTAACTCATCAATACCCGCTTTGTGCAATACCAATCTGCCATCGTACCATGCCATGGCATCCTCGGAGTGAATAGTACTTTCTTCGTATTGCCCGTTGTTTTTATGATAAACCAACTGCTTGTCGGGTGTGAGTATGCCCAGTATTTTGTTGCCTGAATTGACTTCCACCCTTCCGGTTCTGACCATCACAGAGCTTTCGTCCAGCTGGTGGTAGGCTTTTACATTAAACGATGTCCCTTTTACTACGGTGGTCAGGTTTTGACTATGCACAATAAAGGGCTTTTGCGGATTCTTTGTTACCTGAAAAAAGGCTTCACCTTCGTCGAGCCAGACTTCACGCTGCTCTTTGTTGAACTCCGACGACTGTATTTTTAGCTTGCTGCCACCATTTATATACACGGTTGAACCGTCCGGCAGCGTGATTTGCTTTTTCTCTCGGATGGTCGTTGCAAATAAGGTTTTTGATAATTCCGATTGGGCTGTCAGGCGGCCTTCGCTGTTATTGTAGCGTCGGAATAACAGTGTGCTACCACTGAATATAATACCTGCCAAGACGGCAGCGACGGCATATTTCTTCAGCTGTTGGATAGGTATAAACGGAAAGCTGCGTACGGGAGTCGGTTGAAATTCCGTATCTGTCCAATTGGCAACGGTTGGTGAGTCGGCGGGTTGCTGAATGCCCAGGCGTTTGAATATTTCAACTTTGGCTTCCACCACAATGCGTTCGATGATTTGCATTTCTTCTTTATTGGATTCCGTTTTTTGGGGTTGCCAATCCTCCAGCAGCGCTTTTCTTCTATCATTCAATTCCTCGTCCATGTACTGACGCAATAATTCATGGAACCATAAAAGAACCGCCCAATTCTTTTTGTACTTTGATAATTTTACTTTTCGTTTAAATGCCATTACTATTTTAATTACTATTATTGGTTTCCTAATTACTGGCCCCTCATTATCTCCCTTCCCTTGGGGGAACTTGAATACTAACTACTTTATATGATTTCGTCAATTCTCTCGCGGAACACTCTTCTGTTTTTCAATTCTTCGTTGGCGGAATCGGAATTCCGCTATTCTCTCTGTTTTTCGTTGGCGGAATCAGAATTCCGCCCTCCCAGTTGCACAAAACATCTAGTGTTTCGGTCTTAGGTTTGCTGTGTAGAATTGAAAGCTTGTTCGTTTATTTTCTCAATTCTTCGTTGGCGGAATTTGAATTCCGTCCTCCCAGCCTTCCCCATGGGAAATTTCGGGGCTATAACTCGACCTACACTTATAACACACTATATTTAACATTCAATCGGGCAACAAAACGATTAAAGAAACGTGTCATTGTTGTTACAAATTATTTTTTTAGTTTGCATAAATCGCTTAGTTTGTTTCAGAACCATAAATAGTTACCTGTTTTTCCTGTAACAGTAGTCTTATAATTAGTTGTTTGAGTTGATTTTGTGTGGTGTTGGTAGAGATGGAAGGGTACTGTGTGCTATTCTTTATCTTTTAGTGTATTTTAACTAGTTGAAGAATTTAGATTTTCACAACGAATACTCCTGAAAGAAAAATGTCATACTTTCTTAATACGTTCTGCAGTATGGGCATTGATAATTATTGCTATTTTTGACAAATTTTAATAAGTGTTGTCACATGTCAGATAAGGAACTACTCACTGCAATAGCACAAAAGGACGAACGTGCGTTCAATCTTTTCTATGAAAAGTATTCTCGCACTCTGGCTCAGTTTGCCTTAAAATGTACGCGTGATGAAAGTTTCTCGAAAGAAATAGTGCAGATGTTTTGGATTCGGGTTTGGGAAAAACCGTTGGAAATAAAGACGGATGACTCTGATTCGGCTTATAAGTATCTTTCGAAATTTTTTATGTTCAGAATGCTGGATATTATAAAAGAAAGAGCAGAGAATAAAGAAATCTATTGTGAGTATATTGAAGATTTTGATCTGCAAAGTTATAATATAAGCGATGATATGGATATGAAAGAGTTACATGCTGTAATTGATAAGGCATTGGATAACTTGCCCGATACATATAAGAAGATTTTTAAATTATTATATGTGGATGAATTATCGGTGAGCGAAACGGCTAAGATTTTAAGTATGAACGAAAGAACGGTTAATTATAAGTCGCGGGAATGTATCGATAATATTAAGAAGTCGTTGGATGCGTGGTATACAACGAAAAGGAATGGGGCATCCAAAGAACCTGACCGTAATTTATCCGATTTTGTGCGAAATGTTTCTTTTATCGCCATTATCAACTCTTATTTTTATTTTTAGGGTGTAAGGTGTAATATGCAAGGTGTGAAGATTAATAATATACGTCCGACCAGTTTATGCTTTGAAAATAGTAATTGTACTCTTTGGTGTTTTTCCACTTCAGAAGCGGTATGTAAGTGCTTAGTCCGCTAAACTTATTTTTATCGATGGTAATGTCATTAGCAAACTGATCTGTGCTGGCTTTGTAAATAACGGTTTTGTTTAATTGAGCAGTAAACTCCTGATATGCCGTAGTGGTTGCAATTTGTTGAATATAGCCTTTAAGGTCAAAAAATACCGCAGGTATTTTTGCTGTATGATAAACCTGAATAGTACTTATGTCGATATTGTTTATTTCCGTCAGTTTTCCGGTTAAAATAGTCTGGGTAATACGATATAGAGAATCTAATTCATGTGTGTCAATCAGGCAAACAGATGCAGAACGCAGGATGCCCGATTTTCCATTGTAAAACCCGTAATATAACTGACAAACTTCAGTCAGTTCATTTTTGCTTCCGAAAAGTTTTGGCATAACAGCTTCATAGGGGAATCCGGATGCGTTGTATGAAGCCTCGGCAAGTACTTCTGTGGGGGATGCTATCAGATAGTTACAACTACGTTTGAGTTGATAAAGTGATTCGATATTGCCCATTAAACAGACATCAAATAAGATATATTCAAAGGCATTGTCAGGGAGTGCATCTGCCATTTTATCAATTTCCAACATCTGCATTCCGGTAGATCCATCTCCGGGATGTTCATCGGCACCACAGTAGCGGGTGTTAGGCCAGATTTTTTCCGAAACATTCGATTTGATTGAACTCGACGTGTTTGAATGCCCCATGGGCAACCATCCCATAGCGTGCGACCACATAACCAGCCCATACTTCGTGTTGGGAGCCATTTGTTTGGTGTCGGCTATTATTTGTGCTAAGGTTTCGGCACTAGCCGAATTGAGTTCAGGATATGTTTTCAATGGAATTTCTTCCCCCATACGGTTAATTTCAAACAAGCGGGGAGTACTGTCACGGGAGTCTAAAAAGACAACCGTTGTTCCTCCTGACTTTTTCATTCCCGATTTTATTTGTTGGAGTGCATACGGAACTTCCGACTCCATCGAATTATCTGCCGCCATGTATATTAAAACCGTATAGGATACAGGTTCCGGTATGTTGTCTGATTTGCTACAACCTACGGCGTTAATTATAAGTAAAAGGAATAAGAGAGCTTGTATTGCTTTTGTAGACATGACGGCTAACAGAATTGGTCTGTACAAAAGTATTATCAAAGGTCTTTTATTTGTGTTACATCCGTGTGAATTCTTTCATTACTCTCGAAAATAATGGAAGGAGGTGTTTGCGGGATGCTGTCAAAATTTGTCAGAATTTGATTAGGGAATACGCATAAGCTTTATTGTCTATTTGGTTAATAGTAATATTGAGAATTTATATATTACTCCTAATATAAACGACTGTCTTTTGATATAAAAATTCGAATTTTATACGTTAAGCCATTTATACAGTATGTAATAAGGAGATTTATTGCATGATGGAGGTGCGGCTTATAATAATGTTGTCAGATTTTTCTTTTTGTTTTTTCAACAATTTTGTAACAACTTAGTAATTTCACGACTTTACCTTTGTCGCAAAATTTAAAGTTTATTAAACATGAGATTAAACTCGTTAGCAGTTCTGTTGATATTTGGTGCGGTAAATATGGTTACTGAAATTCCGGCACAAGGTTATCTTAAAGGAGACTTTCATCAGCATACTACGTATACGGATGGTAGTTATACGATAGGGCACATGATGTCCCAAAACAACAAATTTGGTCTGGATTGGTGGGCAAATAGCGAACACGGTGGTGGTTCGGAAAGAAACGGGAGGGTTTCAGGACGTGAAACTGGAACTGCAGTAACGGAATACTGGGATGAGTATAAACCCAACCCCATTATCGGTACGTCAGTAATCAGTGACGGGCATCAGGTGATGTGGCGTTGGCAGGTGCTTCGCGACAGCTCTTTCAGCGAAGTGTTGAAAGCCCGATCGCTCTATCCGTCCAAAACGATTCTTCAGAGTCTGGAGTTTAATATTCCTGGTCACGAACATGGAAGCTTGGGAATTATCAACAATCAGTTTGATGCAAATCCGAATTGTAATCCGTTAGCCGAATTTGAATTCAAATTTGACAATAGCGATGAAGATCTCACAGGCGGAGTTGCTCAGGGCTGGACAAAAAGCACCCTGACCGGTCATGTTAAGGCAATAGAAGCATTAACATGGTTGAAAATACATTATCCTACATCCAGCTATCTGGTGATAGCACACCCCGAACGATATCCTCAGACCACCCGTGGTTATAGCATTGCGGCTATTCGCGAGATGAACAGCACAGCTCCGGATATCTGTTTCGGATTCGAAAGTATACCCGGACACCACAGAGAAACAACGCGTCCTCGGGGCTTATATGAAACCACTTCTGTTGGAGGCGGAACTTATGGTGGTTCAGGAATTTATTCAGCTAAAATCGGAGGCGTTTGGGATGCACTTCTGACCGAAGGACGTCGGTTTTGGTTATTTTCAAACTCTGATTGCCATAGTGAAGTTGGTGACTTTTATCCCGGAGAATATCAAAAGAACTATACTTACACTCGCGGAAAATCGGCTCAAAATATTGTAGACGGATTACGTTCCGGAAATACCTGGGTGGTTACCGGCGATCTAATTGATTCGCTTATATACACAGTAGAACCTGTAGGAACAGAAAAAATGCATGTCTCAATGGGAAGCCGGCTGAACATCGCAGCAGGCAAGGCTGTAAAAATCACGATCAAAGCACGCGATCCACAGACGAATAACTTCAACAGCTATAGCAATTATAAAAATCCGGCATTAAACCACATCGACATTATTCAGGGAAAAATAACCGGAATGCTTACTCAGTCGTCTCCCGATTACAAGAAGGAAACTGTAAGTACAACATCCGTTATAGCCCGGTTTGATGCGAATGGAAATATCGCCGGAACCAATGGATTGATAAGTAAAAAGTGGAAGTCCTTAGGCAACGGATGGGTAGAAATTAGCCTGATTATTCCGAATATAAGCAATTCAACCTATTTTCGTTTGCGCGGCACAAACCACGGTTTGGCTGCTCCAAACGAAACAGACGGAGATGGAAATCCGTTGCCCGACATCCTGATGGAACCGAATGATGCAACCAAAGCCTTTGCCGATCTTTGGTTTTATTCAAACCCGATTTTTGTATACACAAGTTCAATTAATAATAACAATTAAATTATTTATATCCGAGACTGCCTATGTAAAAATGACAGAGAAATACCCATTAAAAAATAAGTAAAACAACTATTAGTTTAATCTCCGATGGAGTAAATAAAAAAGATTTCAAAAATACAAAATATGAATATAGATTCACTTACTAAACAGGGGTACAAAAAGCTTTTTGTTATCATCATGATCCAGCTTTTTACCTATCAGATTTCTAACGCAGGCAATTTGCAGCCCCAACCGGCAAACAAATCTGCCCAGCAATCTTCAGAACATATTACAGGACTCGTTACCGACAACGCCGGGAATCCGCTCGCCGGCGTAATCATACAAATTAAAGGGAGTACTACCGGTGCCATAACCGATGTTAACGGTGGCTATCAGATTCAGAGTACTAAAAAAGGTCAAACACTTGTTTTTAGATTTGTGGGTATGAAACAAAAAGAAGTGTCTGTAGACGATCAATCGGTTATCAACGTTTCGCTTGACGAAGAATCAACCTTATTGATGGAAGTGGTTGCTGTGGGTTATGGTAATCAGAAAAAGAAGGACATCACCGGCGCAGTTAGTTCGGTAAAAAGCGATAACTTTAACCATGGAGTAGCCAGTTCACCGGAGCAGCTCATACAAGGTAAAGTAGCAGGGGTAAATGTAACTTCTTCGAGCGGTGCACCCGGAAGCGGACAGCGTATTATCATTAGAGGACAAGGTAGTATTAGAGAAAATACGGGTCCCTTGTATGTCATCGATGGTTTTCCTGTTGGGTTAGCAGGTACCGGTTCGGACGATTATAATCCATTGAATAATATTAATTCGGAAGACATCGAATCTATCGACGTATTGAAAGATGCATCGGCCACTGCTATTTATGGAGCGCGTGGTGCCAATGGAGTTATATTAATAACAACAAAAAGTGGAAAAGCAGGAACTACACAGTTAGCCGTTTCATCAAAATTCGGAATTTCGACGATGGCAAATAAAATTGATGTTTTCAGTGCCGATGAATTCCGTCAAAAAATTACCGCAATTAATGGAAAACTTACCGACGGAGGAGGAAGTACCGATTGGCAAGATGAACTAACAAGAACTGCCATCACACAAGATCATAACTTAAGCTTGCAGGGAGGTACAACTAACTTCAACTATCGCGCCTCTGCCGGATATTTGAAACAAGAGGGTATTATTCTAAATACCGGTCTCGAAAGATATAGTGGAAGTTTCAAGGCTAATCAGAAACTCGTAAATGGTAAGTTGAATATTAGCTACAATTTGACTGCGTCTGTCGAAAAAAGCGAAAATGCAAATTCAAGTACGTTGGTTGCGAATATGTTGACCTTTAATCCCACTTACTCGGCTCGAGATGCAAATGGCAATGCTACAAAATATACAGACTTAACTAATCCATTGATAACTGCTGAACTATATAAAACCTTTGGCGAAGGTCGTAAAATCAATGCCAACATTTCGCCATCATTTGAAATAATGAAAGGATTGGTTTATAAACTGAACTTTGGATATGAAAACAGCTCAAAAGAGCAAGATATTCAAGCCATGCCAAATGCTGATCCTTACGAAGAAGGTAGTTTGACACAAAAATTTTGGAATGGACACAATACCCTTATTGAAAATTATTTGACTTATACATTGGATAAAGGACCTCATAACTTAACATTCCTTGCGGGACATTCTTATCAAAATACATTTGACAGATACAGAAGCTGGAGCATAACCGGTTTTGCAAATAATGGTATCGAGCCGCGTTATAATCCAGGCTTAGGTCAAAAGCTTACACTAGTTAGTAATCAGCCATCGGGTTCGGCTCAAACCGATGAGTTACAATCTTTCTTTGGAAGAGCCAACTACAGTTATTTGGGTAAATATTTATTAACGGCCACTGTAAGAGCCGATGGGTCTTCTAAATTTGGAGCAAACCATAGGTATGGCACCTTTCCTTCTTTTGCTGCCGGTTGGAGAATATCGGAAGAAGATTTTATGAAATCTGTTCCGACTATTAGCAACCTGAAACTACGTTTAGGTTGGGGGAAGACGGGTAATCAGGAAATACCTTCTAAAATTACGCAATCAAGCTATACTACCAGTATTACGGGCACTACCAGCTATCCACTCGACAATACAACAAATTATGTAGCCGGAACTACCTATGTCCGATTAGCAAATCCGGATATTCAATGGGAGGTTTCAACGCAAAGTAATGCAGGTCTTGACTTTGGACTTTTCGGGGGTCAATTAACAGGAACGGTGGATTATTTCCACAAAGTATCCAGCAACATCTTGCTTCAGGTTGCAACAGCCGATCCTATTCAGCCGGCATCAACTTATTGGACAAATGTAAAAGATATGACTATCACGAATAAAGGATTAGAACTATCGTTGGATTATCAGCATAAAAAAGTTAACGGATTTTCGTACGGCTTGGGAGGTAATATATCATTCGTGGATAATGTGGTAAAGAACTCACCTTATACCATTTTGACTACAGGAGCTGCTCAGGGTTCGGGACAAACAGGTGCTACGATCAATGGTTTGGTGAATGGATATTCTGTAGGTTCATTTTACATGAAAACATTTACCGGAATTGGGTCAGACGGTTTGTCTACTTACGCTAATAACGGCGAAAGCTCTGTGGTAGGTAGCGCATTGCCAAACATGACTTATAGTTTTTATCTAAACCTCAGTTATAAGCGGTTTGATTTGAGTGCGAACTTCAATGGTGTGTCGGGAAATAAAATTTTCAACCATACGGCAATGAGTGCATTTTACAAAGCTCAATTGGCCAACTCGAATAATACAACTTCTAAAGCTGTGGAATATGCGAATGAAAGTATCTTAAACTCAGCTTCAGTTTCTACACGTTATCTCGAAGATGGTGCTTACCTGCGGTTAAACAATTTATCGTTGGGATATAACTTCAACACCAAATCGTTGGGAGTAGGAAACTGGATAAAAGATTTGCGTCTTTCGCTTACAGGTCAGAATCTGTTTGTAATTACCAAATACAGCGGATATGACCCGGAAGTAAACCAGAATAGTTCTATAGATGGTATCCAATCATTTGGTATAGACTATTACGGTTACCCAAAAGCCAGAACATTTGTTGTAGGACTTAATTTTACTCTTAATTAATCATCATTGAAGTATAAAACGAAAAATAAAATGAGAAATATATATAAATTCGCTTTACTTGCATTTGCCCTGCTGTTTAGTTGGAGTTGTTCCGACCTGAAAGAAGTGATTCTGGATGAATCTTTATCGGGTAATGCATCGGATAGTACGCTTATGGAGAATACAATTGTACCTGCGTATGCGTTGTTGCCTGATTTTTATCTGCACACCAAATATTTTGCAGTTCAGGAAATTTCAACTGACGAGGCCATTCTGCCATATCGTGGTGGTAAGGACTGGGGTGACAATGGAATTTACATACAGTTACATCAGCATGCTGTCACACCAACACATAGTAATGTAGTACAATGTTGGACTGATTTGACTAATATGATTTCTAAAACTGTAACTGCGATCAATGTGTTGACACCCTTGGCAAAAACCAATGCAAAGGCTAAAATATATCTTGCCGAAGCAAGAGGACTTAGAGCATTTTACAACATGTTTACGTTGGATTTATGGGGAATTGCTTTCAAAAAAGAAAATCAGAATGACCTGTCTGAAATTCTCCGGGGAGACGATGCTGTTGAATACATTAAATCAGAACTTGAAGATGTTGTTGGTGATTTAAAAACAGATGTTGGCCCAGGTCGTATGACAAAGTATGGGGCTTATGGTCTTTTGGCACGTTTATATCTTAATGCTGCCGTATGGCGCAACCCTTATGGGACTAGTTTTGATTTTAAAACTGCCGATATGGATAAGGTGATTGAATACAGTAATTTGGTTATCAATTCGGGTCAGTATGCTTTAGCTTCTGAATTTTTCTCTTGTTTTGACAATGACAATCATACAAACAAAGAATTGGTTTTTGCAGTCGATCAACGTCCGGAACTGAATGGACACAACCGCATGTCTTATTTTTCCATGTCAGGAAATTTTTATGGTAATCCATTATATCAAAAAGGAAATGGAACAGATGGTGCCGCCATTACATCCGACTTTTATCAGTCGTGGGTACAGGCCAACGGTTCGGTCGATCCGGCTAAAGCAGATTGTCGCTTTTGGTGGGAACGGATGATTATACCAACCGACTCTGCCCTTACAGCGGCTCAATTTGAAGTAAACAGAGGTATTTATCGTGGAATGCAATATGGCTTGCAAAATACAGGTAGTAAATTGCCTTTTCTGCTAACCAGCGATGGACGTTATAAAATTGGTAAAATACGCGATTGGCGAAAAGCTGAAGCCAATGCGTATGTAAATTTTACAGAACAAATCGATTTTACAGCTACCGGAAGTGATTATAACACCGGCTACCGCGTTGAAAAATATCAATGGAGCAAGTCGTCGGATGATGGACGTAACAAAGGAGAAGCCGATTTAGTAATTGTACGTTTAGCTGATTTGTATATGATGAGAGCCGAAGCCAAACTTCGCGAAGGCGATGCCGCCGGAGCTCTGGCCGATGTAAACATAGTGAGAGCATCGAGAACAGCACGTCCGGCTGTTACTCCACAACCGCTTACTGCCATGACGCTGGATATTCTTTTCCGCGAACGGGGTTTTGAATTTTACTGGGAACATCAACGGCGCACTGATATGATCCGCTTCGGAAAATATGAAGGTACCTGGACGGAAAAGACAGATACCAACGTCAAAATGCGTCTTTTCCCTATTCCTCAAACGGCCATTGACGGAGCTTCGAATAATCCGGGATACCTGGTTCAGAACGATGGCTATTAATCTTAAGAAAATATATTCTGATTGAAGATGTATACTAAAGCGGAAGGTTGTAATATGCGCCTTCCGCTTTTTCTCCTGTCAGGGTATATATAAATTTCCGCTGTGTATCCCTTTTGAGAGATTAAAAGCCAGGGCAGCAAAACAACTAGTTGAAATAAAATTATGAACAAACGTCTTTTAAAAAAATTATCTTACCTGAGTATATTGTGCCTGATAGTATCATCAGGTCGTCTTTCGGCACAAAACGAGATACTCATCCATTCGCACAACGATTATCATCAAACCGTTCCCTTCTATGAAGCTTATGGGCAAATGGTCGATTCGTATGAAGCCGATGTTTTTTACGACCCCGAAATCCGGAAAGTGCTGGTAGCACACCAACCCTCGGAACTAAATGTAGAAAACACCCTCGACGATTTGTATATACTACCTATTGTCAAACAGTTTCACAAAAACAAAGGCATGGCATGGAAGAACTCACATAAATCGTTTTACCTAATGATTGACATCAAAACCAATCCGCAGGAACTGATCCCTGCCATACTCAGTTCCATAGAGCAATATCCCGATGTGTTCGACCACAATCGTAATCCGAATGCAGTCACCCTCGTTTTTACAGGAGATATTCCCACGCCCGAACACTTCGGGGACTATCCGGCAATTGTTTTTTTTGATGGTAACCTAAAGTACAATTATTCCGAAGATCAATTAAAGAGAATTGCCTTTTTCAGTGATTCGTTTCAGCGGTTGTCGGAATGGAACGGAAAAGGAAGCATTGTGCCGACCGAAAAAGAAAAACTGACGACTCTCATCCTTAAAGCACATGGATATGGAAAGAAAATCCGCTTTTGGGGCAGTCCTGATAACCTGAATACCTGGCAGACATTTCGGGTAATGGGCGTAGATATTATAAACACCGATCATCCGGAAAAGTGTTGCGAGTTTTTCAGGAACGAGCAACGCAATAATTTCGCCTTCGGACGAAAAGCAAGTGAGGTGTGGGAAAGTAACGGCGTTATCCGTCCCGACAAACTGGACAAAGTGACCAAAAACTTCGGCGGTTTTAATAACCAAAAGCTTACACTGGCTGCCCCGATCAGCTATTACCGTCCGACCGGTAAAAACGATGGGAAGAATGCTAAGCCTAAAAATGTCATACTGATGATAGGCGATGGTATGGGATTAACGCAGATAGCTGCGGCCGATCTGGTGAACAACGGACTTTCATTTACCCAACTGAAATTTATCGGGCTGCAGCGTACACAGGCTAAAGGCAACTTTATCACCGATTCGGCCGGTGCAGGCAGTGCGTTGGCTACCGGAAAAAAGACCAATAACCGATACATTTCCACCGACGAAAACGGAAACCCTAACACCTCGCTTACCGACATACTACTGGGCGAAGGAAAAACCTGCGGCGTGGTGACCAACGGGAATGTGGCCGATGCCACACCGGCAGTGTTCTACGGACATACTACCGAAAGAGATAATTCTGACGAGATCACAAAAGGACTCTTCAAAACCAAACTGAACTTTCTGGCCGGAAGTGGCGAAACGGTTTTCACAAAAAGAAAAGACAGCCTGAACCTGGAAACAGAGCTCAAAAAAAGCTATGTCTTTCTTCATAACGTGGATGAACCTTGCACCGCCGATCAGCGGGTTATTCTGCTGGACGAACGACTGGGCGAAGCCACTACCCAAGATAATTTACACTTACTGGCACAAACCACTACCAAAGCCATTGATCATTTGACCAGCGGCAAAGGTTTTTTTCTGATGGTGGAAGGAGCCAAGATAGATTACGGTGGGCATGCTAACTCATTCCCCAGTTCCATCATCGAAACACTAGGATTCGACCTTGCTGTGCAGGAAGCGCTAAAGTTTGCCGATAAAAACGGGGAGACTCTGGTGATTGTTACTGCCGATCACGAAACCGGAGGACTGGCACTTGTTGACGGAGACAAAGAAGCGGGTCGCGTTACAGGAGTTTATTCATCCGACGATCATACACCTGTTTTTGTTCCCGTATTTGCCTACGGGCCCGGAGCTGCCAACTTTACCGGAGTATATGAAAACACAGAGATTTTTCACCGCGTAATCAAATCAATTCATTGATAAGTCAAATATTTGTTGAAATAGGCATCACATAAAGAAAAGAATAGAATGCGGAGATCCTCTTTGGAAAGAGAGAGAGCGTCCGCATTCTGTTTTGATTAACCAACAACTTGCCGTTTATATCTGCATGATCCTTAGTTGTCTACTGAAACAGGCTTATTGATTCAATTATCGGCTCCGATTCGATCGGATCGAAAGCCTAAGTTCGATCGACTCTAACCCCTCGATTCGATTCAATCGAAAGCCTAAGTTCGATCGGATCTAACCCCTCGGTTCGATTGGATGTAAAGCCTATGTTTACTTGATCGAAAAACCGATCTCAACTCAATGTCGATGTATCCCGTATTTGATTGGATATAAATACGATTTTCTGTTTCAGACAGCTTTGTATGCCGGAATAAGATTATTCCCTGACTTTTTATAGTCTGGTATATTTCCTCTTTCTAATTATCTGATATCCAATTCCCAATAAGACCAGAAGGACGATTGGTGATACTACATTAACCAATTGCCAAACAGTTTTTTCGTCGCTCGAAATTTGTTTGTTTAGCAGGCGCAGCTTCAATGTGCGGTTTCGGAGTTGTATCCAACCATCGTTATCGGCCAGATAAAGTACTGCGTTTTGGATGAAGTCTTTGTTTCCGAATTGTTGATTCGTATAGCGGTCAAAGCCTAACGGAATGGAAGTGCTGTCTTTTATCGAAACTTCATTTCGTATTATATCTCCGTCGGCAATCACTATCTGACGGGTTTTCATGCTTTGTTTTAGTATGGGTAAGGTGTTTGTCAACCCTTTTGGAACCATTCTATTGGCGAAATCTGAGTCAAAATTTCCTTCCATTGCAACTGCTACAGGTACATAACTTACATTGAAATATGCTTTGTCATTTGCTTTAAGTTTTTGGCCCATGTCGATGGTGGTTGGAGTGCCAATAATGTGTGTGTTCTCCGAACTAGCCAAAAGCAGGTTGTAACTAACCTGTTTGTTTTGTCCCACTACATCAATGCCCGAACAAAATTCAGACCTGACCTCTGTGATGTTCCTACTAACCGGATGTTCCGGTGAAGCCAGCAGTAAAGGAGCAAAATACAAAGGGGTCGGTTCAAACTGCGGGGCAGCATTGGCCGGTGCAATATTGACCGGAGCAGAGGCACACTGAATGTCTTGCAATAAAACAGGGTTGATTCTTATTCCGTAACGGAACAACTGATCGTTCAGATTCAAATCAAGCTCCATGGCTGGCGAAAGTCCGATAGTGGAGAGGTTCTCTTTTGCAATACGAACCCCGTCGATTAACCACAATACACGCCCACCATTCATAATATACTGGTCGATGATAAATTTATCCGACTCGCTGAATGGCTTTGTGGGTTTGGCTATAATAATTGCTTTGTAATCGTTCAGAACTGCAGCATTACCGGCCAATATCCCCCGGTCAATCTGAAAATAGCGGCTTAATGACTTGCTGATATCGTAGGTTTCGGCTTCTGATAGTTCGCCATGACCCTCTATAAATGCAATTTTAGAAACTTCAGTATTCACTAATCGGCGAATTCCATCTGTAATTTCAAATTCCAGATTTTCAATTGAAATGTTCAGGTTGTCTTCTCCCGAATTGCCCAGAATGTTCTTTAAAAGGCATACCGGAACTTTCTTGCCTTTGTAATTAATCTCAATCCATGGAAATATAATTTTTTGGATAGACTTTCCCTCTTTGTCGCGTTCGTAAACGGCAGTTGGATTCAGTCCGCGTGTCTGGAGTTCCATATATTTTTTTTCCCTTTGATCGGGCGAATCGGCTAAAGATGGATTCTCATATTTTACAGTTATACTCTTATCGGAATAAACCGACAATTCGTCAAGTAATTCGGCAGTCGATTTTTTCAATCGTTGAAATCCCGGATTCAAATCTCCATCGAGGTATACAGTAACTTCAAGAGGAGCATCTATTTTGGCCATCAGATTTTTTGTTTGATCGGCAATGCTATATCGTTTGTCGGATGTAAGATCAATGCGAAAGAAGTAGAAATACGAGATGATGACAAGTGCAACAAGAAGAATTAATATAATTGGATTTTGAAGATTCCGGATTTTCATATTAAATGTTGGGCAAATGGGTGAAATTATGCTGGCAGATATGCTTTTAGTCTGAAATAGTGATGTTTTATCTAACAACTGCAAAGATAATCATTTTTATAGCTATTTGAATTTAATAATATTCAAAACTTAAATGAGCCCTAGGCTTGTTCTGCTATTTAACATATATTCTTCGTCTCTATTTTACTAAATTTCATACAAAAAAGAATGTGCTTTTAGCCCCCGAATTACTTTTTGCTTTGTTGGCTTAAAAAACCTTATTTCTATTTTGCCCTCTTCAGGCTTTTTGAGTGGGTGGATTTATTTTATTATCTTTGCCAATCGGTAAAAGAATATTCGTTGAAAAGGTAATAATTATAACACTCAGGTATTTGAGTTGTAGAAAAGGTTGAAGGTTGTGAGTGAGTAGACGTTACAACCTAATGTCTGGAATACAAACTAAAATATCACAACAATTTCTAAATAAACTCCTTTAATTATGGGTAAAATAATCTCGTTGGCCAATCAAAAAGGTGGTGTGGGAAAAACCACAACTGCAATCAATTTAGCAGCTTCGCTGGCTTCGCTGGGTAAAAAAGTTCTGTTAGTTGATGCTGATCCACAAGCTAATGCTTCATCTGGATTAGGAATTGATGTTCGGTCATTAGAATTTACGATTTATGAATGTCTGATTGATAATGTGCCTTCGGTACAAGCAATTCACCCTACGGCTGTGGATAATCTGTTTATTTTACCGTCGCATATTGATTTGGTTGGCGCGGAAATTGAGATGTTGAATATGGAAAACCGGGAACGGGTGATGGAAAACCTGTTACTGCCGTTGAAGTCATCCTATGATTATTTACTAGTCGATTGTTCACCTTCTCTGGGACTGATAACGGTAAACGCATTAACAGCTTCCGACTCTGTGATAATTCCTGTTCAGTGCGAGTATTTTGCATTGGAAGGTATCAGTAAACTGTTGAATACAATTAAGATAATTAAAAGCAAGCTAAACCCGGCTTTGGAAATAGAGGGTTTCTTGCTTACGATGTACGATAACCGATTGCGTTTAGCCAACCAAGTATACGCTGAAGTGAAGAAGCACTTTCAGGGAATGGTATTTGAATCGGTCATAACCCGTAATGTTCGTTTAAGTGAAGCTCCAAGTCATGGGAAACCGGTTTTATTGTACGATTCTGAATCAAAAGGATCTACGAATTATATGGATTTGGCCAAAGAGTTGATTGCAAAGAATGAAAGTGTTGATTGATCATTCCGGAAGAAATAAATAATAAATGCAGCGTTTCGCAAAATAAATATGGCAAAGAACATTACAGGATTAGGAAGAGGTTTAGGTGCCTTAATAGATACCGAAAATATTAGTACAAGCGGATCATCGTCGATCAGTGAGGTGGAAATGCACTTGATTTTTGCAAATCCAAATCAACCTCGTAGTCATTTTGATGCGGATGCATTAACGGAATTGGCAACTTCCATTCGTGAATTAGGTGTGATTTCACCTATAACTTTGCGGAAAAATGATGATGGAACGTATCTTATCATTGCTGGTGAGCGAAGATTCAGAGCATCGAAGCTTGTTGGTCTTAAAACCATCCCGGCTTATGTAAAAACTGCTGCTGACGAGCAAGTGATGGAAATGGCGTTGATTGAAAATATTCAACGCGAAGATTTGAATGCCATCGAGATAGCACTGACTTTTTATCGTTTGATGGAGGAATACAAATTAACACAGGAACGTTTGAGTGAGCGTGTTGGTAAAAAGCGTGCTACAATAGCCAATTACTTGCGGTTATTACGTTTGCCCGCCGAAATTCAAATGGGAATTAAGGATAAAAAGATTGATATGGGACATGCGCGCGCAATCCTTGGCTTAAATGATCCTGCGATTCAACTCTATTTATATGAATCAATAATTCAAAATGACTATACGGTAAGAAAGGTCGAAGAGCTGGTACGTACGTATCTGGAAACGGGTAGTCTGGATGCTAAACAAAAAGAGAATGGGGTGAACCCTATAAAGCACTTACCTGAGTTCGATGATTTACAATCGCAATTAAGTAAGGTGTTTGGAACGAAAGTTCAGTTTCAGTGCAATCCAAAAGGAAAGGGTAAAATATCTATTCCTTTTGCGAGTGATGAAGAATTAGCTCGAATTATGGAATTAATTGATAAAATTTAATACAGTTGTCTTTAGTGTATAAAAACTTAAGCATTCTTGTATCTTTAATTTTCCTGCTCTCTTTTGGTGCTCACGCTCAAATTATTGATAAGAGTAATTCTGTATTTAAAGATACTGTCTCAACTTTGCAGGGCAACATGCCGGAGCCTGAAAGAGTTGTTCAGATTTCAGATTCTCTGAAATTGAGAGCTTTTAAGCCCGATCCTATTAAAGTGGTATGGATGGCTGCTATTATTCCCGGTTACGGTCAGATATTGAATAGAAAATACTGGAAGTTACCGCTTGTGTATGGAGGTTTCGTTGGGTTTGGTTATGCCATAGCCTGGAACTCTATTAAATATAATGCATACAAAAATGCCTACCTCGATATAAATAAGTACAATACCGGCGATGAAAATTATAAGAAGCAGATAGATAAAGACCACACCAAGGTTAGTTTTTATCAGGTTTTGCCTAAAGGTTATTCTATTAGCACTTATGGTGGCACAGATGGTGGCTATGCAGCTTACGAAAGTGTCTTGAAAACGGCGCAGAATGGGTACCGCAGATATCGCGATTTGAGTATTATCCTTACTATAGGCTATTATGCCCTTACTATCGTGGATGCTTATGTAGATGCGCAACTGTACGATTTTGATATCACTCCTAATTTATCCATGCGTGTTCAGCCTGCAGTAGAGCACAACACTTCGGGCAACTCTTTTGCCATGCAATGTAGCTTTAGTTTAAAATAAATTGATTTTATAGAAAAATATTTTTGAGATGAACTTTAGAATTCTAATTTCCACCGGTATCTTTTGTCTAATAACTTGTACTTGTGTTTTCTCGCAGGGGAAAAGTAGCGTACAAAAAGGAAGAATCGATGAATTAGTTGTGGATTCTACGTTGAATGTGCCTGTCGAATTTGACAACACGCTGGACTATATGTTGCAGTCGTGGGTTGTGCGCAGAGCCAGTTCTCCAAATTGTAAATCGAGCGACGATAATGTGTCGGTTTCCGATTCTGTCTATAAACTACGCCTGTCCAAGATGCCCTGTCTGATGGAGATGCCATTTAATCCACCTGTACGGTCGTTTATCGATTTGTATACGGTTCGTAAACGGCCTCAGGTTGAGTATATGTTGGGCATGAGTAAGTATTACTTTCCTATATTTGAACAGGTTTTGAGTGCCAATAACCTGCCTCTGGAACTAAAATATCTTTCCATTATAGAATCGGCATTGAATACCACCATTGTGTCGCGGATGGGAGCTGCCGGCTTGTGGCAATTAATGATTGCAACCGGAAGAATGTATGGTTTGGAAATTAATAGTCTTGTAGACGAACGCCTTTCGCCAATAAAAGCGACGAATGCCGCTGCCCGTTTTCTGAAAGATCTGTACTCTATTTATGGTGATTGGAATCTGGTGATTGCATCGTATAATTGTGGTCCGGGAAATGTAAATAAAGCCATCCGCAAGTCGGGCGGAAAGCGTGATTATTGGGCTATATATCCGTATTTACCAAGAGAAACACGTGGATATGTTCCGATTTTTATAGCAGCTAATTACTCGCTTCATTATGCATCGGAACATCATCTGTGTCCTGCTGTTGTAAATATGCCGGCTATAACCGATACGATTATGGTACATCAACGCATTCATTTGGAGCAGGTGGCCACGGTGCTTAATTTGCCTATTGAAGAGGTTCGTTTGTTAAATCCACAATATCGTAAAGACATTATTCCCGGAAATATTAAACCCTATGCCTTATGCCTGCCGTTGAACTATGTGAATACATTTACTCAAAAGTTCAATGAAATTGTGGCTTACAAAGCCGATGAACTGATCAATAATCGTCGGAGTGAGATTGAAATTCTTCAGGCACCTGCTACTGCGGTTTCGCCCGGGAGTGTGGGTAGGGTGATTTATCATAAAGTAAAATCCGGTCAGACTCTCAGTGATATTGCAGCCAAATACGGCATCTCGGTCAATAAGCTGAAGAAGTGGAATAATATTCGCCGATCGCACATCCGCACCGGTGCCCGATTGAAAATTATAAAATAATTTAGCTATCAATTTTGTCATGGAAAAACTTTTCTATTCTATCTCTGAAGTGGCCGACATGTTCGGGGTCAACCAGTCCAATCTTCGTTTTTGGGAAAGAGAGTTCAAACAACTTAGCCCTAAACGAAATGCCAAGGGAAGTCGGTTTTATTCTAATGATGACGTTCAGACAATCAAACAAATTATTTACCTGGTTAATGAGCAAAAACTAACTCTGGAAGGGGCTAAGCGTAAATTAGCTCAGAAAAAAGATGTGGTCGCCAAGCAACAAGAAGTGGTGGAACGCCTCAAAGTTATCCGGGCTGAGTTGCTAGGTATTTCTAATGCACTGTCATAAGGCTGCTCTTGATTTTACATACGCAATGAATTCAACTAACTCTTGCAATAGTCAACGCGTTTTATTTTTTGATTTTTCTTTATAAAAAAGAATGGGAAAAATTGAGATGGAAAAAATGACGGTGGCTCGTATGATTCAGATTTATTGCCGGAGCAAACATGGTAGCAGAGATGTGATGTGCAATGAATGTGCAATGAATGTGAGGCGCTCAGACACTATGCCGTTAAGCGGCTGGATAAATGCCCTTTTCAGGATAAAAAGAGTGCCTGCAAAACCTGTTCTGTCCATTGTTATAGCACCGATATGAGAGCCCGAATCCGAACTGTTATGCGTTTTTCCGGGCCGCGCATGACGCTATTCCTCCCCTTCGAATTTATAAAACATCAACTAAAAAGCAGGTTCTGAAATTTTTTCGGAACCTGTTTTTTAGATTGAAGAAAAAGTGAGGAATCAATAATAATTAATGATCTTGTTTCTCTTCTATCTAATGTTCATATATACAGTATTGTAACTTGTAATGATTTATTTGTAACTATTTTTTTTTGCATGTTTTGTAAATATAAAAATCTTTTTTTTATATTTACGCCATCAATCTTAAGTTCATTAGTATGGAAAATCGCTCTATCATCAAGTTCGGTTTCTCAGCCTTCACAGCTTATTTTCGCTTTCACTCTCCGGCTTATGTCAGCTGCTCATCATTGCGTGTGCAACAATCTTTTTAATTTTTCCGACGAAACTCATGCCGTGCATCACCGAAAGTTGTGCCGCCCGACATTACGAAGGTCACGCCGCCTTAGGACTGGAAGCATATTTTCCGGTTTTCTTTGGTTGTCCTAACATCAACAATAATAAACAAGAAGTAAAACAATTAAATCAGAATTGAAAAATGAATGAACAAAATTACAAATGTAAACAGGAAGAAGTCCCTGCCATAGCCGACATGCTTATTGCCAGCTTGAGAAAAGACTTAAATTTATTTACCGACCATTCGGCCTGGTTTACTCTGGCGTTTATTGATGGCATGGTTGCTAAATCTGATCAGTGCAAAGGGCTGACGAGTTCGTGCTTGCTAACCAAAGAAATCAAATCCACTACGACTCAAATTGGTGTGAAAGCCATAAGCCTGGGTACTAAGCTAAATCGGTTGGGTAACTATATTGAGCAAGCCGGGTCTGAACTTGATGTGGTGGAGTCGGATATGGGTATTGCAGCAGTTCGCAAGAGCCTGAATAAAGGTAACTACGAAGGGCTTGTGAAAAATATGCGAAGCCTGATGCAGGCTGTTAGCCGGAATATAACTGTTTTGCAGGCTAAAGATTGAAACCCGAATTTGTGACCGAATTGATCGCTTTGAATGACGAAATTGACACGTTGGATGCCTTGCAAAATTCAAAAACAAGTGAGCGCAACCGTCTTACTGATGCCAATAATGGAGTACTGAACGAAATGTGGGAAATGAACCAGCTGGTGCTCGATACGGGAACAGCTTTGTTTAAAGGTGTAGATGAGGTGAAACTTAAAGACTATACGCTTTCGGTACTGTTGTCGCGTATTCATGCCGAAGGGGGTAGGGATGCCAAAACTCCGGAAGTTACCAAGTAACCCATGGGTCTTAAGCTCTGCGTGCGCATCAGTTACGGCGGAGTGTGCTAAAATAAAAAGAGGATGATCCCAATTGGGATCATCCTCTTTTTATTTGTGATTGGATATAAATTTATATTTTATTTCAAACCAAGTTTTTTCTTAACCAATGGAGTCACATCGTTTGACTTTGGAGATTGATAAATGATACTTTGAGTGCTTAAATCAAAAAGATAAAGGTAACCATTTTCAGAGCCTACTTCATTGATTGCTTTTTTTACTTTGTCAATAACCGGAGTAAATAACTCTTGTTGTTTCTTTTGTAAGTCTGTGCTAGCAGTTTGTTGGAAAGTGCTGATGCGTTGTTCCAGTTCCGAAATTTCGCTTTGACGAGCTTGCTTAATGCTTTCGGGCATTGTAGCTTGTTTGTCTTGAAATTCCTTGATTTTAGCGTAATATTCTTCACGCATTTTAGTCATTTCTTTTTCCCATTGATCCTGTAGATCTTTAATTGTTTTTTCAATAGTGACACGTTCTGGCATGGCTGTTAAAATTTCTTGTGAATTAACGTGACCTAACTTGACTTCTTGTGCCATTAAACTAAATGGAAGTGTGCAAAGTAATACTAAAGCAATTTTCTTAAACATGTTATTTTTATTTTTGAGTTTTTATTATTTAAAAATAGGCTGCAAATTTATAAAATTATTTTGAATAACCCAATTTTTTCAGGACTACATCACTAATATCTAATTTGGGCGAGGTAAATATTATGTTCATCGAAGAGCTTTTGTCAAAAACCAGTTCTAAATCTTTGTCTTTACAAATGTCCTGAATGGCTGAATAGACTTCATCCTGAATCGGTTTCATTAAACTCTGACGCTTTTTGAATAATTCACCTTCCGGTCCAAAATAGTTTCGTTTCAGTTCCTGTGCCGCTTTTTCTTTTGCCACAATTTCTTCTTCGCGTTTAGCTTTCATGTCTTCCGACAAGAAAACCAGCTCCGTCTGATAATTTTTATACATCTTCTGCACTTCCTGCATTTGCGCTTCAACGTCCGATTGCCACTTTTTGGATACCTGATTCAATTGGTCATTTGCACTTTCGTACGATGGAATATTCTTCATAATATACTCCATATCGACCATGGCAAACTTTTGAGCATGGCCTGCTAAAGCTACACCTGCTAGTAAACAGAGCGAAATAATTATTTTTTTCATGATAATTTTCTATTTAATGGTTGAACATAATGACTATGCATACTCCATTACAAACTCTTTGCCAAAAATACGCTTACTTATTTTATAGTTCCTGACCCAGTACAAAGTGGAATTGGCTTCCGCTTTTCACACCCGTATTGTCAGCGTCAAATCCGTAACCCCAGTCGATCCCCATCATACCAAACATTGGAAGGAAAATGCGAACACCAACTCCGGCCGAACGTTTCAAACTAAATGGATTGTACTGAGAAATTCTATTAAAACAGTTACCAGCTTCAACAAAGCTTAAGGCATAAATTGTGGCTGATTGCTCCAACGATAATGGATACCGCATTTCCATGGTGAATTTATTATACACATAACCTACGTTAGTCTCTAATTTAGTATCGTAAGGGGTTAATGAGGCACTAGAGTAACCACGCATGGCGATATAATCAGTTCCGTAACTGGTGTAGCTTGTCATACCGTCACCTCCCATAACGAACGTTTCGAAAGGAGAACGGGCATTTTTATTATAACTACCCAAGTAAGAGAACATAGCTCTACCCATTATGACTAACTTATTGTCGCTGGTGATAGGAGTAAAGGTTTTTCCTGTAAATGTCCATTTATGATATTCAACCCATTTGTAACGTTCAGCATTTGTCATATTTTCATCCGCATAGTTCTTCCCATTTAAAAGAGAATACGGTGGAGTAATTTTAAGTCCGATTGAAAATGACGATCCACTACGGGTATAAATTGGGTTGTCAATAGAATTTCTGCTCAATGTCAGGTTTATACTGAAATTGTTGTATTTTCCATCAGTTATTGGAGGTAAATAATACCATTTACTTAATAGGTATAATTGATAGGATAATTCACCCTGAAATACAAAATAGTCATCCGGCCAGCTTAAACGCTTTCCGTAGCCGAGTGATCCACCAATCGTTCGCATATATTTGGTTGGGTCCATTTCGCTTGCATATTGGCTGCTATAATTGCTACTACTGCTACTGTAACCACTATATAATGAATTGATGTAACTGCTGTAGTTAGATGTATAACGATCACTAACGGCTGATTGCGTTGAATAATAAAGCGAAGCCGATAATGAATTAGGTCGTTTGCCACCTAACCATGGTTCTAAGAACGATATACTAAACGATGAATAAGATTTTCCACTTGTTTTTGCATTTAATGACAGGGTCTGGCCTTCTCCTTGCGGTACAATTCTATATGTACTTGGACTAAATATGTTTTGGATGGCAAAATTGCTGAATTTTAAGCCTACACTACCTACTACTCCGGTTGATCCCCAACCTGCCGAGAATTCTATTTGATCGCTACCTTTTGTTTCCAGTTCGTAGTTGATGTCAACTGTTCCATTTTCCGGATCGGGTTGGATGTCCGGTTTGATTTTTTCAGGATCAAAATGACCCATTTGGGCTAATTCACGGAGTGAACGCATAATATCTTCCTGACTGTATAATTGTCCGGGTTTTGTCCGTAATTCTCTACGAACAACATGTTCATAAACACGTGTATTCCCTCTAATCCCGATTTCATTGATTGTTGCAGGTTTTCCTTCAAACATTCTCATTTCAAAATCAATAGAGTCATTGTTTATTTGTACTTCAACAGGATCGACCTGAAAGAATAAGTATCCACGATTCTGGTATAACTTGCTGACTGCATCATCATCTGTTTGGAGTCTTGCCATCAAATTTTTATGATTGTATACAGTACCTTTTTTTATACCTAGCAAGGCATTTAGATATTCGTATGGATATATCGTGTTTCCGATCCATTTTATATTTCGGTAGTAATACTTTTTACCTTCATTTATATTAATATGTACATCTACGGTTTTGTCGTCAAAACGAATAACACTGTCGGATGCGATGTATGCGTCGCGGTAGCCAATTTCGTTGTATTTATCTATCAGCGCATTTTTATCTTTTTCATACTCTTCGCGTACAAATTTCTTGGTTCTGAAAAAATTACGCCAATTGTGGTCGTTTGTTTTTTTCATTGCTTTGTTGATTTGAACGTGAGTCAACGCTTTATTTCCTGAGTAATACAGTTTGTGAATCTTAGTTTTGAGTTTTTTATCTACGTTTATATCTACAATCACAAAACCAGGCTTATTGGGGTCATTGCGTTGATAAACATTAGCCAAAACATTTAAATAGCCTTTTTCCTCCATGTATTTATCAATTACCTTTTTTGCCCGATCCGAGATATTCGGAGTAATCTGATTTCCTTTTGTAATTCCAATTCTGATTTCAAGGTCTTCTTTCTCGCTTTTTTTCAATCCGATGTAGTTAACTTCCGATACCCGGGGGCGCTCCTTTAAAGCTATGGTAAGCCACACTTTTCCGTCTTGTATCTTATTCGCTAATATCTTAACGTCTGAAAAAAGGCCTTGCTTCCAAAATCGTTTTACGGCATTGCTAATTGCATCTCCGGGAATATTTACCATATCGCCTATGCTCAATCCCGAAAATCCGATTAAAACAAAGTCTTCATAATTGCTGGCTCCTGTAACTTTAATTTCGGCAATTTTGTATTTTGGCGCAGAACTTGAGTATTCAATGATTGGCGAACTTGTTGTGTCTTTTACAGAAATTGTTTGCGCTACAAGCAATTGGCTAAAAATAAATAGCAGAGAGAAAGAGAAAAACGTTTTGTATTGCATAATTTATTGGAGTGTCGAGTTATTGTTGGATTGGATAGAATTATTTGCCAAAACGACGTTCTCGTTGTTGAAATTTATAAATTGCTTGATAAAAATTTTCTTTTCTAAATTCAGGCCAATGCACCTCAGTAAAAAACAACTCAGTGTAGGCTATTTGCCACAACAAAAAATTGCTTATACGTTCTTCACCACTAGTCCTTATTAATAAATCAGGATCAGGAATTGATCTTGTCGTTAAATAGCTACTAATCAATTCTTCGTTAATATCATCGGCGGTGTGTTTTCCTGCTAAAATATCCTTGCAAATTTCTTTAGTAGCATTGGTAATCTCCCAACGTGACGAATAACTCAATGCTAAAACCAATGCTAAACCGGTATTATTACTTGTCTGAGCAATACATCGTTGTAATTTTTCGCAGGCGTTACCTGGCAATCTGTTTAAATCACCTATTGCTAACAACCGAATATTGTTTTTACTTAATGTAGGTGTCTCTTTTTCAATTGTAGCAATCAAAATTTCCATTAAAGCATCAACTTCCGATTGTGGCCTTCCCCAATTTTCTGTTGAAAATGTATAGAGTGTCAGGTATTTAATTCCAATTTCAGTAGCAGCTTCGGTTATTTCGCGAACTGAAGTTACACCATTTTGATGTCCGAAAATTCGATCATATCCTCGCTCTTTTGCCCACCGTCCGTTGCCATCCATAATGATAGCAATATGCTTTGGTAAGTTGGATTTATCTATTTTTTCTATATATGATGACATAAGATATTGCTGATAACTGAAATGGTTATTTAAAATTATTATTCAAGCAGTTACAATGTTTTTCCCAAAAATTGAAACTAATTCCGACTGTAATTGTCGAAAGAAGGTCATTGTTAAATACGTTAGACCCATTTAGATTGTCGGAATTATTATATTTCGGATTATCTTCCAAATTGTCAGAAAACAATAACCTATTCGACCATTGAACTGAGAGATTCCAGCGCTCAGCTAATTTTAACTTCATACCCACACCGAAAGACAAGCAAGCTTCAGGAGCTTTTTGATTGGCGTATACATCGGTCATCATACCGATACCGGTAAATATGAATGGTGAAAATTTCTTGCAGAATCGATTTGATTCATGAATTTCCAAATCAAAGAAGTTGAACTCTGCACAAAGATCTCCAATGTTAACGGTTTTGTTTATAAAAGAGTTATTTGGGCCAACGATTTGATTTACCTTTGTAAATTCCGCTTTAAAAGCAAATCTGGGATTAATATTATATCGAAAAAATCCACTATAAGCCTGTTGCACATTATTGAATAGTTGACTATTGGCATCTCCTAAATAATATGATCCCCCGCCTGATACACCTATTTCAATATTATAATTAACTTGAGAAAAAGTATTTGCTGAAAACAAAGCAAATGCACCTATGATAAATAATCTAACTCTTTGCATTTTCATACCCATTGTAAATAGTACAAGTAATTATACTTAGAACGCGATATGCGAGTTTAAATTTTATCATTCCACTCTTAATCCTGCAACAAAAGTAGTGATAATCTTTTAATGAAGAGAAATTGCCTACAAACTCGAAGCTTTATTTAACGTATTATTGCAAAATTATTGAGATTGTAGCAAATGGGCATTCAAGCTGTTATAAATAAGTTTAAAAACCCTTTATTTTGTATATGCTTTTAGGGCCAGATCTTCCTTTTCGGTCATTTCAGCTCTTAATTCGGGCGTTTTATCGTCTTGCCCGCAAAGATGTAAAATGCCATGAATTAGAATTCGGAGTAATTCCGTTTCAAAACTAACTCCAAATTCTTTGGAATTACTAAGAACAGTATCAACGCTTATGAATATATCTCCCGATATGATTATGCCGTCGCAATAATCGAATGTGATAATATCGGTGAAGTAATCGTGGCTTAGATACTGTTTGTTTATTTCAAGAATTCGTTCGTCTGAACAAAATATATAAGCTATTTCGCCCACTTTTTTGCCATAATGCGCAGCAGTTTCTTTTATCCAGCTGTTTATTTTTTGTTTCTGGAGTGCCGGTAGCTTAACTCCCTCTGCTATATATTGAATCATATTTTTTGTTGCTTAATCCGGAATACAGGAGTCATGTCTGTTGTTTAATGAAAGAACAGGTAACCAAGCATAATTGCTGCAATGATTCCTACTGTGTCGGCAAATAGTCCGCATACAATTGCATACCGGGTGTTTTTTATACCAACGGACCCAAAGTAAACAGCTATAATATAAAATGTAGTGTCGGTAGAGCCTTGTATGATGCTCGAGAGTCTTCCCACAAAAGAATCGGCACCATGTAGTTTCATTGTTTCTATCATCATGCCACGGGCCCCGCTGCCGCTTAAAGGTTTCATTAAAGCGGTTGGTAGAGCATCTACAAATTCGGTGTTAATGCCTGTAAGACCTACCAGCCACCGAATACCATCAGTCATGAATGTCAGAGCACCTGAGGCCCGAAACATACCAATGGCTACCAAAATAGCTATCAGATAGGGTATAATGCCGATTGCAACATGGAATCCTTCTTTGGCGCCTTCGATAAATGAATCGTAAACATTCACTTTCCGTATCATTGCCATAGTAATGAAACTGATGATAATGGATAGAAGAATGAAATTAGCAGCAAAACTGGAATATTGAGCAATTTGTTCTTTTGGTAATCCACTTAGAAAGTAGATAATTCCTCCTATCAGAGCAGAAATGCTACCCAAAGTTCCAAGAACAACGCGGTTGAATAAGTTTATTTTTTGAACTACAGCCACGCTGATAAGCCCTGCTATAAAAGCAATAAAGGTGGCTAAAAGAATGGGAATAAAGACATCCGCAGGATTTACAGCTCCAAGTTGAGCCCGGTAAACCAATACGCTGACGGGAATCAGAGTCAGCCCGGCGGTATTCAAAACCAGAAATAAGATCATTGAATTGGATGCTTTGTCTTTTTCCTGGTTCAGTTCCTGCATTTCGCGCATAGCTTTCAGCCCCATGGGGGTGGCCGCATTGTCAAGACCAAGCATGGTGGCTGACAAATTCATAAACATACTGGCTAATGCCGGATGACCTTTAGGTATCTCAGGAAATATTTTTACAAAAAAAGGTGCTACCACGCGGGATAATCGTTCAAGAACTCCACCTTTCTCTCCTATTTTCATTATACCTAACCATAATGACAAGGCTCCTGTTAAGCCCAGTGAAACTTCAAACCCTGATCTGGCAGAACCAAAAGCTGCATTCATTATATCCGAGAATATCTGTGTATTGCCAAAAAAAATCAGTTGTACGCAAGCTACAATAAAGGCAATGACTAAAAAAGCAATCCAAATATAGTTTAGAATCATAGAAATTGATATTGCAGCAGAACCAGCTTTTTGAATGTCAGCTATTCTGCTTTAGAACGACTGCAAAAGTACATTTTTTTTTGTTTAATGTTGCATTCCGACTTCATATTATGGATTTCTGCTAATTTCATGTGTGGAATAAGAACGTGAGAATTAATTTGAAAGATTGGGAATATCTCAATAATCGGATGAAAATAAATTAAATGGCTATAATGTGGAATTTTATATTATAAATGCGTCATATAGACAGAAAAATTAGTATTTTTGCAGACAAAGGTAAATGTATAGTCTTGTTGTAGTATCAAAAGGTATAAAAGAGTTGTTTATGGATACATTGTGTAAATTTAATGGCTCCGATTGTTACGGAGCCAAGGAGCTCGAAGTTTTGCTAGAATTAAGTTCGTTGTTAAGTAACAAGGAAATTGATTTGGATGAGGCGCTTCGGATATTGGCAGAGCATTTGAAAGCCGAGCGAATTATATTGACGGTATTAAATCGTGAGAGTTCTCACATAACTATTGAAGGTTCGTATGGTCTCTCGGATAAGGAGAAAAAGGAGGCTGTTTATGAAATCGGTCAAGGTACTATCGGGCGGGTTATTGAATCCGGTGAGAATATTCTGGTTCCAAAGATTGCTGTTTCAGATGAATTTCTTAATCTGACTCATGCTCCCACTGTTATCAACGGTGTGGATGTGTCTTTTATCTGCACTCCCATTCGTTATAAAGACGAAATTATCGGTAGTTTGAGTTTGCATAAAGTATACCGGCGTGTTATTTCTTTTGACTACGATTTGCGCTTACTCAAAATTGTGGGTTCTATGATTGGACGCACACTACGTCGTAGGCAAGAATATGCCGAAGAGATGGAGCAATTGCGTAATGAAAACAAGAATCTGAAAGTGGAACTTCGTAACCGCATCATGCCTGATCGCATAAAAGGTAACTCCGGTAAGATGAATGAAGTTTTTTCGTTGATTGACAGTGTGGCACCAACAGATGCTACAGTTTTAATACGTGGCGAAAGTGGAGTGGGAAAGGAGCTGGTGGCTGATGCCATTCACTATAATAGTGCCCGAAAAAACAAACCTTTTATCAAGGTCAATTGTGCTGCTTTACCCGAAAGTCTGATCGAAAGCGAGTTGTTTGGTCACGAAAAGGGTTCCTTTACCGGCGCATCCACTACCCGGATCGGGCGGTTCGAAGCTGCTAACGGAGGTACTATTTTTCTGGATGAGTTCGGCGATATACCGGCATCTACGCAGGTGAAACTGTTACGTGTTTTGCAGGAGCGGGAAATAGAACGAATCGGGAGCACCAAACCTATAAAGGTTGATGTTCGCATACTTTGTGCTACTAACCGCAATCTGGAAGATCTGATTAGTAAAGATGAGTTTAGAGAGGATTTGTATTATCGGATTAATGTCTTTCCGATTTATATTCCGGCTTTACGGGAACGTATCAATGATATTCCCGTTTTGACCGATTTTTTTATTGATAAATTCAATAAACGACACGGTAAGAATATCAAGAGAATCACTTCTATGGCTATTGACACCTTAATGGTTTATCACTGGCCGGGCAATATCCGGGAGTTGGAAAATTGTATTGAGCGGGCTTGCATTTTGAGTACCGATCAGGTGATACGGACGCACAATCTTCCTGCTTCGCTGCAAACTGCTTCCACTTCGGAGACCATGCAAAGCGGAACGTTGGATTTTATTTTGGGTAATATGGAACAACAGATTATTATGGATGCGTTGATTTCGACGAAAGGAAATAGTGCTAAAGCTGCCGATCAGTTGGGAATTACCGAACGAATGATGGGAATCCGAATCAAAAAATATGAAATAGACCCCAAACGCTTTAAAGTGTAATATTATTTTCCGAACAGAATAACTGACGTGATTTATGAGTGTAATAAGCTTTGAATTTTGTGATTTTGAGAATCCAACTCATTTAGCGGCATTAGCCGAGTTGCTAAATATGTACATGGCTGATCCGATGGGTGACTCTCCGCAGTTGAATAAACTACAGCAGTTGCGTTTGGTGGATGGATTGGCCAATCATCCGGCATCTTTTGTACTTTTCGAATTGTGTGATGGTGAAATAGCCGGATTTGCAACCTGCTTTATAAACTTCTCAACTTTTATGGTAAAGGCATATCTTAATATTCATGATTTCTTTGTGGTGCCGCAGTTCAGAGGAAAGGGCCTGGCAAATGCTTTAATGCAGGAACTGATTTCAATTTCCACCGCCCGTGATTATTGTAAAATAACGTTAGAAGTACGTGAAGACAATGCTGTGGCACAAGGTTTATATCACAGTATGGGATTCGAAGAGTGTAAACCCAACATGTTTTTTCTGACAAAAAAGCTATAATCCATTCCGTCCTTATGAAAATAGCCATTCCTGTTGTTGATAAAGATTCACAAAGTAACCGAATTGCAGCTCATTTGAGTGTTATCGGGTATCTGTGTATATATGATACCGAAAGCCAGGAAGGTCGTTGGATGAAAACACTGGACCTGGCTCCTAATATGGGTGAGTTACTTCCGGCCCTTGAACGACACGATGTTTCGACAATTATAACTAAACAAGTGCAACCTATGGCATTGAAGGTGCTGGTAAATAAAGGATTTTGTGTGTTTAAGTGTAAGGGCGATGAATTGGATACCAATATCGGGTTGTTGATTCGAAATGAGCTAATACTTTTTGATATTGATGCGGCTATGGAATTCGCCAAGGTTTGTGGCGGAGCGTGTGATGATTGTAAAACGGATTGTGAAACCGGTTCTTATTCATGAACCACAAATTAAACAAATTAATATGAGCTTGCAAAATGCTATAAATTTTATCTCTAAAGTGGACTCGAACGATGAATTCAGAAAGTCGTGTTATAGCTGCAAGTCGCAGGCGGAATTGCTTGACTGGTTAATGGCTGAAAATATGGTATTTACACCGGATGAAATTGCCGATGCTTTTAATGTGCTTGAACTGAAATGTCAAACATACGAACAGGCTGGACGGGTACATGAAGTGAAAGCATGGTTTACCTTGTTTCGATAGATAAAAAAATACCAACATAAAATTCTTATTATGTTGGTATTTCTTCCCGTTTAAAAATTACTGATTGTGTGTGATTTTTCTTCTGATATTTCTTCCCGGTTAAAAAAAGACCAACTAAAATTCATCGTTGGCATACAACAGATCGGAACTTAGTTGGTCGAATTCGAAAATTTCATCTTCTTTGAAAAAACGCTTTATTTCCAGTTGTGCGTTTTCTACCGAGTCGGACGTGTGAATGATATTTTCCTGAATGCTCACACTGTAATCGCCCCGGATAGTTCCCATGGCTGCATTCCGTCCGTTGGTACAACCTGTCATAGTTCGGGCTACCTGAACACTGTCAATTCCTTTCCAACAGCAAACGATCACGGGACTTTGCATCATTGAGTCTTTAATTCGTTGAAAAAAGGGTTTCTCCTTTAGGTGCTCATAATGTTCGTTCAGAAGTTTATCGTTCAGTTTCATCATTTTCATACCGCTTAATTGCAGTCCTTTTCGTTCGAAGCGATGAATGATTTCTCCGATTAGATCTCGTCTGATTGCTGTAGGCTTGATGATGATAAGTGTTTTCTCCATTGTTATTCATTTATGCCCTGACTCCCCAAGGCAGATCAGAGCTGATTTATATTGTTGATCTGAATTTTAAATTTCTGCGATCCGCTTGTCGACCAGTTCTTTTATTTCTTCTATTCCTGTTGCCATAGCTTTTAATTCGTCGGACGTCGGCGTTTTATATCCGAATCCGTCCAATGAACAAATAGCTTCAAACTTACCAACCAGAATGGAGGTCTTTTTCATAGTATCAGTTAGTTCGGGATCGAACTGGAGTGCTTCGTTATAAAGAGCCACCGGCATGTGGTGGCTGGCATTCCAATCATATCGGGCCAGCAGTGCCACAAAGTATTTCTCCATACTAATGACTGCAAAGTTGTAAAGCAAATCGTTATCAAAACGAGGGTGCTCATTGTATACACCTTTTTGAAAGGTAGCAAAGAAACTGTTAGCATAGCGTAAACTGGAAACGGCTACTGCTTTCATGTCTTTGTCGGGAGTGAATGTTGTTGGCATGGCGTTATTTATAATTATTGACTGCATGATGTTGATCTGAATATAGTTCAAGATATATATCCAGTAATTCTTCTTTGGTGATAGAACGTTTAAGTGCATCGGCACATTCTTTTACCTTGTCAAGCAAAGACAGGCAATCTTCGTCGGTACAGGGCAGGTTGGCTTCGGTTAAGTAGTACCTGATCGTGGCTTTGCCGCTGTGTTTACCAATCAAAAACTGTTGCTCTTCTTTGCCTATCTTTTCGGCTGAAATAAGCTGATAGGTGCTCCGGTCTTTCAGCAGGCAGTTGGTATGAATGCCACTTTCGTGTGTTAATACCTTACTTCCTGTAATTGGTTTGCTTTCGCTTAGCTGACGTTTGGATACTTTAGCCACATAATCGCTTAGTTCGGAAAAGCTCTCGGTACGCAAAGTACTCGGAATTCCGGCACTTAGTTCCAATGCCATGGCCACTTCTTCCATGGCTGCGTTGCCGGCCCGTTCGCCCAGTCCGTTTACCGTTGTACTCAGGCAACCGGCACCGGCCATATAAGCTGCCAGGGTATTGGCAGTAGCCATCCCCAGATCGTTGTGTGCATGAATTTCCAACGGGATGTCCTTCTCAACACTGCGAATGGAGGAAACCAGCTGAAAAGTTGTTGTAGGGTTCAGCAGACCTATGGTGTCGGCCAGGCGAACCCGTTCGGCTCCGAATGCACTGGCTATACTTACGAATTTGGTAAGGAATTCTGTCTCGGCGCGCGAAGCATCCTGTGCTCCGATGGTTACATAATCGAACATAGGGTAAGCAAATTCAATCAGGTCGTGCAGATTCCGGATAACCCAATCGGGTGTTTTGCCCATGGCTTTCATGAGTATGGGCGAAACAGGAAAAGAGATATGCACACCGTTTGTTCCTGCCAACTTTGCTGCGCGGATATCATTCCGGTTTGCCCTGCACCACGAGAGTGTTTTAAAACTAAATCCCATTTCGCAGATTGTACGAATCTCATGCACTTCCGCATCACCCATGGCCGGCGTACCAACTTCCAGCTCGGGAACTCCCGCACCATCCAGCAAGGCCGCAATACGAATTTTATCCGAAAGCGAGAATACTACGCCCGGTGATTGTTCGCCGTCGCGTAAAGTAGTGTCGATAAAGTATGGTTTCATATTTAATTGAT
>WSSedL1CaDRAFT_10000212_pt1 | contig 40456 bp, 39 predicted proteins | sample WetSurSL1Cattail_FD_9464 | JGI IMG/M metagenome (IMG submission 9464)
GTTTAATGGGATGAAGAGATTTTGAACTAATTTGTACGGGAAAAATGAAGAGTTGAGATTTAGGAAAAGGGGAAAAATAATAATACAGGGTTACAGTGCTTCGGACGAGGTAGATCAAGGAAGCTGATTCGAAGCAGAAAGATAATTAATAGGAGTGATCACGTATGGATGGTAAATCAGGTCAATCAATTCTTAAATTTCAAAGAAAAGAACAATTTTGGACTAAAGGAGGTAATTTCAAAGTCTATATTGATCAAAAACTGGTTGGAAAAATCGGAAATGATAGTAAGGATGAATTTTTTGTTGAACCAGGTCAACATATGATTTCAACTAAAATGGGTTGGTCCAAAAGTGATGAAATTATTATTCAATCGGAAGCCGGGGAAACAAACACCTTGTTTTGTGGTTATAATGGACCTGTGCTCAACTCTTTATTTATAATAGTTTTTATGCAATTTTTTATAACAAATATTTTAAAACCATTTCATTTAGGAATACCGATGGAAAAAAGAATTGATTTTTATTATTTTGTCATTATTTGTATAATAACTTTATTATCAAGTCTTATACCTTCAGTACTGGTAAATATAAAGATAATTGAACCGGAAGAATAAAATCAAAAGCGGGTGATATATGCCAATTCCTATCATCTAAACAAGATTACGTCCCTCATATATCGCCCGGCTGTTTGCCTACAAACCGTCGCAAAAAACTCTACCAGGATCTTAAAGGGGAGTGCGCTCAAAAAATGAATATGATGAATCATATCAAAACTAAATTCCGGGCTCGCCAGTGCTATCGCCGGAGCAGTCATGTTTTATTTTGCCGGATTGATGACCCGGGAACTCGGCGGAGGCCGGTTTGCCCAATGTTTAACAGCCTTGATGGTTATTGCGGCTCCATTTGGTTGTCATTAATTTTTTTGTTTCCATAATGGCAGGAAATATTCATCGTAATGCGAACTATTGAAACGGATTAAGACGATAAGGTTGGAAGAGGCCTGATTTAACAGATATTAAAACTAAAAAGGAAGCCCGAAAATGAACCATGATACAATAATCCGCCTGGCAACTCCATCGGATAGCGCAGCGCTACTCGCGATTTATGCCCCGTACATCCAAAACACAGTCATTACATTTGAATATGAAGTGCCTACTACTGCCGAATTCAGCCGCCGGATCGCCCATGTTTTAAAAAAATATCCCTGGCTGGTTTGTGAAATCAAAGGCCGAATCGTGGGGTATGCTTATGCTTCCCCATTTAACGAGCGCAGCGCCTATGATTGGTCGGTAGATGCTTCGGTATATATTCACCCGGATTATCATCGAAAAAAAATCGGAGTGGCTTTATATCGTTGCTTATTTGAATTATTGAAACTGCAAGGCTTTTATAACGTTTATGCCATTATTACCGGGGCCAATAAAGGCAGCCTTGATTTTCACCAATCTTTGGGCTTCAAACCGGCCGGCAGTTATCACAACGTAGGGTATAAATTCAACCAATGGCAGGATGTAACTTGGTTGACGCTGGCGATTGCGGATTATCAAAAACCGCCCCAAAAGCCAAGGAACATCGATGAGATCAAAGAAACACCGGAGTTTAATGCGGCCGTATCAAAGGCCATGGCACAAATGAAGTGCTTGAAATAAAAGCATAGGAGGTTCTTCCCGGACTATCCGGTCTTCAAGCCGGTAGCGGCGGATAAATTCGTTGATTTCCCCTTCATACTCCAATGCTTCCGCTAGAGAATGAGCGGTTTTTTCGATTTCCAGCAACATCGGATAACGTAAGGCGGGATTGGAAACCAGCATCAGTTTTAGCTGAAATCCCTGCGGTTCATATTCGCCGGTAAGATTTCTACCGGAATACTCCATAAATTTGCAATGCCCCAGTTCAATGAGCTCAGAGGCTACTGCCGTCGAGGAATCAAAGCATTTTTTGCCGCTAAGCTTGGTTAAAATTTTGCTGTCCCGGATACCGCCAGTAATGTCTTCTTCTATTTCGATCCGGATATTAACGGATTTACCTTGATCGGGTCCTTTCCATCCAAGCGAAGCGCCGGGTTTTCCTTGTCGGACAGTATGATTGATTCGTAGAATCTGATCTGTTTGAAACAAGGCCGGACCATAATGGATGGTATCCCATTCAACGGCGTGATTATTCATCAAAGGTTGAAACATCGGCAATCGATCCCAAACCTGAGCGGGATTAGAAAAATTAAGCCGGGTTTCAACTTCATAAATTGGCGGAATGAGGGTTGACATCAAGTGGGTTCTCCTTCAAATTTAAGCCACTAACGGCCTTGGAAATAGCGGAATTACATTAAAGTATACCAACAGACCAATCCCAATTAATACCAAAACTATCAGCATGATGATGCCAATCTGTTTGGAGCTAAGTTTTTTCGGGAGACGCAGCAGGGAGGGAGACTCGGTATTCATAAAAGCAACTTCCGCCTGTTTATTTATAAAACGGAATTTTTCGTTCTTTGATAAGGAAAGTAGTTCACCGTAAACATTTAAACGGAGCGTTAATCCTTCAAAGCGATTGCCGTAGTCCAACAGGGATTGGAATTGGCAGCGCAGTTTTTCCAGAAACGAACGGTCGATTATGAGTTTGCGAAAAGCGAATAACCGGATGTTCAGTTCATACAAATCCCGTTTTGATTGGACCTTTAAAAACGGGTTGTCTTGTTTGATTGCTGCCACAATCGTTGTCAGGGAATCCTCGATTTCAGCGATATTCCCTCCAAAACGGCCGTTGGTCCCGATGCTGATCTCACCGGATAAGGTAAGCCGTTTGGTATCAGTCGGCAGATTTTTTAAAAAAAGCAGAAACTTATTCAAATGAAGGCCACCTTCATATTTCATATTTACCGGATTTATCACAGAGAACACAGAGGTCACAGAGGAAAAATGAAAGAGATTAAATCTAGTTGCTGCTTCCAAGCGCGAATTTAAGTACGAATTCTCTGTGTTCTTTGTGACCTCTGCGGGTTAATTTTTTCAAACTTAATAAACAGTGACGCCCCATATTGCATAATTATTAAGTATTTACTATGCTTTTACAATGAACGCATTTGGTGGCATCCGCCGCAATGAGTTCTTTGCAAAACGGGCATTCGCGTTTGGCGATCTCCTCGATCATTACTCCGCAATGTTTGCATTTGATGGCATCCGTTTTAATCGGATTGCCGCAAGCCGGGCATTCCTTGGTCTTATTCTCCAGATACACCGAGTTCGGAGCTTGGCTTATAGTGCCCGGAGTACTTTTAGAAGCCGCGATCTCCCGTTCCAGACTTTCGAATCGATGATCATTCACCTTTTCATCCGCCACGACCCGGTCTTTGATTTGCTGCTGCTCCATCTTGACTTCTTGAATGGACTCGGCCACTTTGATATCTTTTGAACAAGCGAGAATGATTCCTGTTAGGACCGGAGAGATAAAGATGGATAGAATACCCCATCCGAATGCATTGCGGCCTTTTTTATATGCGAAATAACCTACCAAAGCGCAAATTGCTAAGTATAAAATACTCAATAATGCCAATCTCCTTCCGTTATTCTCTCCATATTTTATATGATCTCAGCGGTAAATTGCAAATAAAAATACGGTTAACCCGGTTTCGGTATGCCCAAACTTATCAGCAGATCCAAATCCGGTGTGATAATGGCAGTTTTAAAAAAGTCGTAAATTACAAACCCCGGTTTGGCGGCGGGGGGTTTTTTGACATTTTTACGCTGGGTATAGTCCACCGGAACCTTGGTCGACTGGCGGCCTTTACTGAAATAGGTCGCCAATTGACAAGCGTAATTTAACGATTCATCATCAACCGGGATTCCGGGTTGAGGACGTAAAATAACATGGGAACCGGGGATTTTTTGGGTATGGAACCACCAGTCACCGGGATCGGCAATCTTAAAGGTTAACCGATCGTTTTGGATATTGTTCCGGCCCACTAGGATGGTATGGCCGGCAGGGGTTTTAAATTGTCGCGGTTCGACTGGTTTTTCTTTCTTGGCAAATTTTTTAACCGCGGGAGTTTTAAATTTTTTGGCGGTATCATTTTGGTCGAGTTCTTCGGAAACCAGCTGCAGATCAGACATATTGACGGCATTTTGAGCCATCACTTCAATACTTTCAAGATAATCAAAAACTTCTTTGGTCTTAGCGATTTGGAGCGCAATCGCGATCTGCCCTTTCTTGGCTTTTTGGTATTTTTTAAAATAAACCTGAGCATTGGCGTGAGGCGATAAGGCTGGATTTAAGATAATCTCTATTTCTTTGGCTTCCGGGTCATAGTGATTGACTAAGCTGGTCTTGGAACTCCCTTTCGGAATTTGAAAACCATAGGTCGTTAAAAGCTCGCCGGCGATCCGGAGACTGTCGCCGCGATCGGCTGTATTGGCTTCCGCCTCTTGTTTCACAAGTTTGGTGTGGATTTTCTCAGAATGAATATTAATTTTTTTGATCAGGTTGAGTTTAGCTTCCTTAAAGCGGCTTGCTACATGCCGTTCATGATAAATAGCGGCAATTGCTTGTTGCAATTCGGCTATCGGTTGAATACGGGACTGAGCGGGCGGGAAATGAATGGGTAGAGCCGAACAGTCAGTTGCTTTTCCGGACTCATCCATCAGACAAGTCGGATTGAAATCGGACTGGGCGACAGCTTGAGACCAGGCGTTCAAGGCATTAAACATTTTGGAGTAATCTTGCTCCAAAATGTTTTTACAAACAGTGGTCGGAGTAAACCCTGCCGAGCGGGTGATTTCATTAATTGAAAGCGCCGACAAGCCATACCAATGTTTCAAAAAGAAACGTTCAAGGGTAACCTCCGGTGGTAGCTGGTCAAAGAGCGCTTTAAACTGTTCTTCGGTGACAGTTACCGGACGCCAACGACCGCCGGTCGTCGGTAATTCATACTTTATTCCGGCAGAAATCTCGCGTTCTTCCGGCTTCCTAGGAGCAACTCTGCGCCAAGCATCAATGATGATTAGGTTATCATCACAAACAACCAGGTTGGAACTCTTGGCTGTCAATTCCACCAGCAAATACCGCTTGGTTATGCCGCTAGTTTCATTATATACCTCAAAAGTAAATTTACTGATTCTTTCAAAAGGCACTGCTTCGATGGCGATCAACTTGGAGCTGGAAAAATATTTGCGCAACAAATGACAAAAGCTGCCGGGAACCGGCAAATTTTCTTTTGATAATTCACTGATTAAATGAAAACGGCCAAAACTGGCATTTAAAGAGATCAATAATTTAAAATCGCTACCGGAGCCATAACCGCAGAAGAGTATCTCATCGGAGAAGGGCTGGTATATTTGGTCGATCCGCACCGGCAAATAATGGTTAAGTTCTTTGGAAATTAAGGCAACAGCTGGGGCATCCATAGGCATTTTTTTTATCCTCCTGAAGTAAGTATAGCGGGGAAAAAGAGTTTGGTCAATGGAGGGCAAAATGTCCAACTGGTTTAACATTGAGGTCAATGAAGTTCTCAAAGCCTTTTCCAGCTGCACAAAGCAAGGTTTGACCACTATGGAGGCAAACCGTAGGTTAGCCAAAGTGGGCCACAATCAATTGGAATCCGGGGTGAAACTTTCACCATGGCAGATATTCGGCACTCAGTTTAAAGATTTTATGGTATTGGTGCTGATTGGAGCGGCAATTATCTCCGGTATGCTGGGTGAAAGGGCGGATGCCATCACCATCGTAGCAATCGTGATTCTTAATGCCATCTTGGGCTTTATTCAGGAGTACCGGGCTGAAAAGTCCTTGGAAGCATTGAAAGAATTGACTGCCCCGCTGGCCCATGTCTTTCGGGATGGTAAGATTCAAAGGATCCCGGCCAAGTCTTTGGTTCCCGGCGACATTTTGGTATTGGAGAGCGGTGATCGGATCGCGGCCGACGGCAGACTGATCCAAGCCTCCAATTTAGAAATTAATGAAGCAACTTTGACCGGTGAATCACTGGCAGTTCTTAAAAACGAAAAGATAGCCAGAGAAGCCAATCCCTCCTTAGGGGATCAACGAAATATGGTATTTGCCGGGACGGTGGTCGCAAATGGCAGAGGCCGGGCGGTAGTGACCGCTACCGGAATGGGGACCGAGATTGGTAAGATCGCCAACATGATCAGCAGCGTCCATAATGAAGAGACTCCTTTGCAAAAGCGTCTGGAACAGATGGGCAAATGGCTGGTTATCATTTGTTTGGGAATCTGCTCCGCCGTAGGTACGATGGGGGTTCTGCGCGGCGAACCTCCGCGCCAAATGTTTCTGGCAGCGGTTAGCTTGGCGGTGGCAGCCATACCCGAGGGGTTACCTGCTATTGTAACCATTGCCTTAGCAGTAGGTGTCCAAAAAATGATCCGGCGAAAAGCCATTATTCGTAAGTTACCTGCGGTTGAAACCCTGGGTTGCGCCACGGTCATTTGTTCCGATAAAACCGGTACCTTAACCCAAAATCAATTGGCCGTCACCCGGTTATGGGCGGCAGGACGGGAATATAGTTTGGAGCATCACCATCAGCCAATACAGCAACTGAATTTTTTAGCTCCTCAGTATAATCTTTTATTGGAGATTGGCATGCTTTGTAATAATGCCCAATTTGAAGCCGTTGGAATTTCCGAGATGGTTGGCGATCCGACTGAAGTGGCCCTTATGGCGGCTGCTTTAGATCATGGCATGAAAGCTAAAGAATTGAGTCAAAGGCAACCCCGTCTAGGAGAAGTCCCTTTTAGCTCTGATCGAAAAAGAATGAGTGTCTGGGTAAAGGGGCATGGCGCTAGTCCCTGTTTATTGACCAAAGGTGCCCCAGACGTTATCATGGGACGTTGCACTAAAATTTGGGCCAGCGAAGGCATTATCCCATTATCCAGCTTAAACCTTCGTGAACTTAAATCGCGGATCGATGAATGGGGTTCTGAGGCTCTGCGGGTTTTGGCTTTTGCTTATCGTCCGGCTTCGTATCAAGAAATTGCTATAAATGGTGACCCTGAAAATGAATTAATCTTCGTCGGATTAATGGGGATGAGCGATCCACCCCGGCCGGAATCGCGTTTTGCCATTGAAAAAGCCCGGCGGGCCGGGATCCAAACTAAAATGATCACCGGTGACTATCCGCGGACTGCCGCGGCAATTGCCAGACAAATTCATTTATTGCGTCCGAATGGAAAAATCATTACCGGTTCCGAGATCGATCAGATGAGTGACGAACAATTGGCCAAGATTATTCAAGAGATCGATGTTTTCGCCAGAGTTTCACCTCATCATAAATTAAGGGTTGTTAAAGCATTGAAACGTAAGGGCGAAATTGTAGCCATGACCGGAGACGGGGTAAATGACGCACCGGCCATCAAAGAAGCTGATATCGGAGTGGCGATGGGCCTTAGCGGGACTGATGTGACCAAAGAAGCTTCAGCTATGGTAATCGCCGACGATAATTTTGCCACTATCATCGCTGCGGTTGAAGAAGGTCGCACCATTTATGATAATATCCGTAAATTTATCCGTTATTTGTTAAGTTGTAATATGGGGGAAATATTGACAATGTTTGGCGGCATCATGCTGGGTCTACCATTCCCATTGCTGCCGATTCAAATACTGTGGGTCAATCTGGTTACGGATGGTCTTCCGGCAATTGCCTTAGGAATGGACCCCGCCGAGTCGGACAATATGAACCGGCGACCCAGACCGCCCCGGGAAGGCATCTTCGGCAGGGGTTTGGGTCTAAAGATTTTATTGCAAGGTATTATGATCGGTGCCGTTACTTTAGGAGTATATATTTTTAAGCTAAGAACCGGCGGGGAGTTATTTGAGGCTCGGACTGCGGCATTCGCTACTTTGGTTTTTGCCCAATTAAGTTTTGTTTTTCAATGCCGTTCCGAACAGAAGTCGTTACTCCAACTTAATCCTTTTCAAAATATATATTTGTTGGGAGCGGTATTGATTTCCAGTTTGATGCAAGTTGCGGTTATTACGTTACCTTGGTTACAACGGATTTTCTATACCAGTAATTTAAATTCGGCCGATTGGTTGATTATCCTTATAGTCACTCTGTTTTCAGCTGTTGGCACTGATCTGATATTTCAGTTCCGGAGTGAAATTAAGAAACATTTAAGTATCTTTCGCTGGGAGGCGCATAGGTCAATCCATTAGTGGAAAAATAACCACAGACTGGAAGTCTGGGGTGAATCTGTGGTAATACTTTTGTTGTTCTTAGGCACCTTTTGCGTGCTTTTTTTCCTACCGGTCCAATTCAGAATTTTTTACCAGAAAATTGCCTGGGATGATACACTGGCATTGGAGTTGTCGTTTCTGGGAGGCCTGTTAAAAATGCGTCGGACCGTGAGCCTGCTGCAATTAACTCCTCGAGGTCTCAAAAAACGGGAAACACTTTCCGGTAGATGGCTGTTTTTGCGAAAGAAGCAAACCAAGGAAGATACGTCATCCATTCAAGGAGACTCCCGAATTTGGCGGGAATTTTTACAACGTTATCAGAAATTTGGGGTAGGAGTTACCTTATTAACGTATTTTTTGCCCGCCAAGTATCAACCATGGATATTGGTTGTGGAGGATCTCGAAAGACGGGGCTGTTTTAAAAAATTTGTTTGGAAAACCAAATTTGGTACTGGCGAACCGGTAGGTACCGCCATTATTTATGGCATTTTGTGGGGGGTCAAATCCAGTATTTTAAGTTTGCTCCATCGCAGCGCAAAGTTTGATCCGTGTAATCCACCGGATATCCAGATTATCGCGGATTTTGGAGCAGCCAAATTGGACTTCATCTTCGATTGTATATTCCATGTCAAACTGGGCTATATTATTATTGCCGCTTTTATAGCGCGTTTTCGCTATCGGATGATGAAAGGGGAAGGGGGGATCGGGATTGGAGAATCATCCAATTGAGGGTTTAATGAAAACCGCAATGCAAAATATTAAAGAGATGGTAGATGTCAATACCATTCTAGGTGATCCGGTGGAAACTTTGGACGGAAGTGTGATCGTCCCAATTTCTCGGGTAACGTTTGGCTTTGCTGCCGGGGGTAGTGAGTTTGAAGCTGCTCAGGCTAAAACAAAAGACAAGGACCGGGGCAGTCAAGAACCAACGGAGGATAATAAATTTCCGTTTGGTGGGGGAAGCGGCGCCGCTATTACCATTAATCCGGTGGCTTTCTTAGTGGTTGGCAAAGAGCAGACGAAGTTACTACCGGTTGAAAGTAATGTTTTGGTTGATCGTATCCTGGATTCAGCTCCACAGTTACTGGACAAATTGCAAAATTTAATAAGTCCCAAAAGCCAGGAGAAAGAGATTCATTAAATAAGCCGCGGAAACGCGGTTTTTTGATATTCAGGAGTGGGGAGCCCGCTAAAATGACCCAGAACAGTTGAAGTCAAATTTTTGAAATCATACAATAATTTCCAATTAAAAAAATAATTTCGGCGCAGGATTTTCGGGGTAACTTCAGAAATGAATTATAAAAATGCTTTGGTGGGAGAGTTTATGAAATACCGCTTGATTTGCTTATTACTACTTGTCACTTTGCTTACTTTTATGACCGGCAGGACCTGGGCCAAGTCCGAGGTGGGAGTTACAGCTTCCGCGGCTATCCTAATGGATTATACTACGGGTGAAACTTTATATCAAAAAAATGCCAGTCAACGACTTGCCCCGGCCAGTACAACTAAGATCCTAACTGCGATTGTAGCCATAGAACATGGAAAGCAGGATCAGGAGATCGTTGCCAGCACCAAGGCAAGTAAAGCGGACGGCTCATCCATTTGGTTGGCTGCCGGAGAGTGTCATAATTTAAAAGATCTGTTATATGGGATTCTATTGAGTTCAGGAAATGATGCATCCGTTGCAGTAGCTGAAAATTTAGCCGGTTCCGAACAAAAGTTTACCACCTGGATGAATACGAAAGCCAAAGATTTGGGGGCTAGAAATAGTAATTTCGTAAATAGCAATGGCCTACCTGAAAAAGAACATTACACCACAGCTTATGATTTGGCCTTAATTACCCGATATGCATTACATAATCCGATTTTTGAGGAGATTGTGAAGACCAAAAAAAAGATTATCGCTTGGCCGGGTCATAAATGGGATCGTATTATGTATAATCATAATAAGCTATTATGGCGCTATGAGTATGCGGATGGCGTTAAAACCGGTTATACCAGGCAGGCGGGGCATTGTCTGGTGTCGTCCGCCACTAAAAATAATCATCGTTTAATCGCGGTTGTGCTTAATAGTAAAGATGTCTATGCGGATTCCAAAGCTTTATTTGATTATGGCTTTAACCACTTCCAGCTTTACAGGATCGCGTCAGCCGATGAGAAACTGGGAACAATCAATGTGGCCCAAGGGGTTAAAGAACACGTATCGGTTGTCGCCAATCAACCGATCAATCTATTGATTCCCAAAGGCACTGAATCAAAACTCAAGATTAACTTGGATTTGCCTTCTTCGGTACAAGCTCCGGTCGAACGGGCCCAACCGGTTGGCGAATTGAACGTACATTTAGGCGGAGAATTGCTGGAAAAAGTGCCGTTAGTTGCTATGGCCCCGGTTTCCCGAAAGGGTCTGCTGCAAAGAATTTGGGATTGGTTTACCGAACTGCTGCAATAAATTGTCAACTAACTGCTCATGGTCCATTCCCTATTCTCTATTCCCTATTTCCGATTACCCATTACTAACTGCCAACTGGATAGTTGACGTCTTGCTTTGCCGGTGCTATAATCTTTATACATGCGAAAGTGGCGGAATGGCAGACGCGCTAGACTTAGGATCTAGTGGGCAACCGTGCGGGTTCAAGTCCCGCCTTTCGCACCAAATATTAGATTTATGGAGAGACTATTGACAATTCATTATAACAACGGTAATATTTTGATATATCCTCGGATAAACCGGGGCTTATTTTTTATACTGAAATTTTTTACGGGATTTGCCAATACTAAAGCGATAGACGAATTTTCAGCGGCTAAAAAGTTCTTATCATTGGGATTATAATTAATCTTAGAATCTCAGTTGGGTCTTTCGACAATAGCAGGAGTTTTAAAGCGAATTGTCGAATGCTGTTTGCAAATCATCGGCAAAAATTTCGGTGTCAAACATATATTATAGTACAGATTCAGGAGGAGCATAAATGCAGTTTAACCTGGAAAAGCTAGAGCAGAATTTTGTAAGACTGGAAGTAACGGTTGACCCCCAAGAGGTCGAAGAAGCATTAGCGGAAAGTTATAAAATCGTCGTTAACAAAGTTAATATTCCCGGCTTTCGTAAGGGGCATATTCCCCGGCATATTTTGGAGGCTCAATTTGGGAAGACGGTCCTTTATGAAGATGCTTTAGATATTATGGTAACCAAGGGTTATTATAAAGGGATTGAACATTTTAATTTGGAACCGATTGATCAACCCAAGCTAGAAATGGAAGATAAATTTGAGGACGGTAAAAATTTTACTTTTAAGGCTAAAATCGAAGTATTACCCGAAGTGAAACTGGGACAATATAAGGGCCTTGAAGTAAAAAAAGAGCCAGCCACCGTTGAAGAAAGTCAAATTGAAGAAAGACTTAAATCACTCCAGGAACGCCATGCCGAGCTTGTATTAAGTGAAAAGGCCCAATTAGAACAGGGCGATTTTGCAATTATCGATTTTGAAGGCTATGTTGATGAAAAACCATTTGCCGGTGGGGCCGCTCAGGGTTATTCTTTGGAGATCGGTTCGGGAAGTTTTATCCCCGGTTTTGAAGAGCAGTTGATTGGGATGGAGTTAGCTGCCGCCAAGGATATTAAAGTCACGTTCCCCGGTGATTATCACAGTAAAGATTTGGCGGGTAAGGAAGCTACTTTTAAGGTTATCCTTAAAGAGATTAAAGTAAAAGAAATCCCCGGGCTTGATGACGAGTTTGCCAAAAGTATCGGTAAATTTGAAACTTTAGCAGAACTCAAAAAAGATCTCCATGAAAAGATACTAGCGATGAACCAAAAGGAAGCTGAAGCAAAGTATACCGAGTCGGCGATCAACCAGGCGGTGGAAAATGCCGAAGTACAATTGCCGGAAACTATGATTCATCAAGAAATGCACGACTTATTACACCGCTTTGAGCATAATTTAACCTATCAAGGCTTAACTTTGGATCAGTACCTTGAGTACACCAAAAAAACCAACGAACAAGTTATGGAAGATTTTCGCCCTGAAGCCGTTAAACGGGTCAAGACCGACCTTATTTTAAACAGTATCGCCAAAGAAGAAAATATGGTGGTCTCAGAAGCCGAAGTGGACCAAAAAATTCAAGAATTAGCAACCATCTATGAACAAAAAAATCCTGAAAAGTTAAAGAAGGATTTGCAGAAAGACGGCAGACTTTCCAGTATCAAACAGGCTATTTTATTGGAAAAAACCGCCGATTTTGTTAAAGAACAGGCTAAAGCTATCGAAAAATAACTTGTAAGGAGGTTTTTAGGCTATGAGTTTAGTACCAATGGTTGTTGAACAAACCAATCGTGGTGAAAGAGCTTATGATATTTATTCCCGGCTTTTAAAAGACCGGATTGTCTTTATTGGCGGACCGATTGATGATGATATGGCCAATCTGGTCATTGCCCAGCTGTTGTTTTTAGAGAGCGAAGACCCGGATAAAGATATTTTTCTTTATATTAACAGTCCCGGTGGAGTGGTTTATTCCGGTTTGGCGATCTATGATACAATTCAGTACATACGGCCACAGGTCACTACGACTTGTGTCGGTATTGCCGCTAGTATGGCTGCGCTGCTTTTGGCGGCCGGAGCAAAAGGAAAACGTTTTGCTTTGCCAAACTCCCGGGTAATGATTCATCAACCCCATGGCGGAGCCGAAGGGCAAGCCGTTGATATTGAAATTCAAGCCCGTGAGATTTTGAAATTACGGGAAGTGGGTAACCAAATTTTAATTAAGCATACCGGCCAACCCCGGGAAAAGATTGAGCGTGATGTGGACCGTAATTTCTGGATGTCTGCAGCTGAAGCTAAAGAATACGGTATAATTGACGATATATTTATCAGCAAGAAAAAATAGCCTCTAGCCGGCAGTTTTTGAGATTAGGTTTGAACATTTTTGATCCATAGTTGTAGTCGTAGTTTTAATAATTGCAGGTGCCTCAATAATAATCCGAAAGCGAGGTGGAGAGAGATGTTAAAGTTTGGAGACGAGAAGGGCCAGTTAAAATGCTCTTTTTGCGGTAAGGCCCAGGAGCAGGTTAAAAAATTGATTGCCGGCCCGGGGGTTTATATTTGTGATGAGTGTATTGAACTGTGCAATGAAATAATCGACGAGGAACTTAATGAAGAGGTAAGTTTAGATATTGGTAATAACCCAAAACCTAAAGAGATTAAGGACATACTGGATCAATATGTAATTGGCCAGGATGATGCCAAGAAAACCTTAGCGGTTGCGGTTTACAACCATTATAAACGGATCAATTCCGAAGAACACTTCGAAGATGTTGAGTTACAAAAAAGCAATATTTTACTATTGGGACCGACTGGTTGCGGAAAAACTTTATTGGCGCAAACATTAGCCAAAATATTGAATGTTCCGTTTGCAATTGCCGATGCTACCTCGCTGACTGAAGCGGGTTATGTTGGCGAAGACGTTGAAAATATTCTTTTAAAGTTGATTCAAGCTGCTGATTACGATGTGGAACGGGCTGAGAGAGGTATCATCTACATTGATGAAGTGGATAAGATTGCCCGAAAGTCGGAGAACCCCTCCATTACCCGGGATGTTTCCGGAGAAGGCGTTCAGCAGGCTTTGTTAAAGATTTTAGAGGGTACCGTAGCTTCGGTACCGCCGCAAGGTGGCCGGAAACATCCGCACCAAGAATTTATTCAACTGGACACTACCAGTATTCTTTTCATATGTGGCGGAGCTTTTGACGGTTTAGAAAAGATCATTGAAAATCGGATCGGTAAAAAGACCTTGGGCTTCGGGGCCGAAGTTCGTTCAAAAACCGAAAAACCCTTGGGGGAGATCTTGCGTCAGATTATGCCGGAAGATTTGTTAAAATTCGGATTGATACCCGAGTTTGTGGGTAGGTTGCCGATTGTGGTGGCATTGGATGCTTTGGATGAAAAAGCTTTGGTCCAAATCTTGACTGAACCCAAAAACGCCTTAGCCAAGCAATTTCAAAAATTATTCGAGTTGGACAATATTGAGCTTGGGTTTGAACCGGAGGCCTTGGAATCAATTGCTAAACAGGCAATTAAGAGAAATACCGGCGCTAGGGGCCTACGTGCTATAATTGAAAAATTATTGCTGGAACTGATGTATGATTTACCGTCCCGCACGGATTTAAAACGTTGTGTGGTGACCCGCTCAATGGTAGAAGAAAATGGCGAACCTTTATTTATCGGAGTAGAGTCCCGTAAGAAGAAAAAAGAAGAATCGGCCTAAGTCGAACCTTCGAAATAGTATTGACTGTTGATCCCAACTGAAAAAAGGTTGGGATTTTTTTACTTTATAGTTATTGGTTTAAATAAACCTTGTTTGGTGATACTATTGGTAAACTGCCTTAGAGAGGAGTATGCCAAATGGAGGTTTTAGGAAATGTAATCGGCCTCATCAACTTATTCTTCGCGATCGTCATCGGATTATATTTTTGGAATCTATTAAAATCCCAACAGGGGAATAAAACAGCGGTTGATCGAGAATCCCGTAAGGAAATGGAGAAATTACAACGACTGCGTCGCATCTCGTTGACTGAGCCCCTTTCGGAGAAGACCCGGCCGACTAGTTTTGGCGAGATTATTGGACAGGATGACGGTTTAAAAGCTTTACGGGCGTCTTTATGCGGCCCTAATCCGCAACATGTAATACTTTATGGACCACCCGGCATTGGAAAAACAGCAGCCGCAAGGGTTGTATTAGAGGAAGCTAAAAAGCAAGCTTTTTCTCCCTTTAAAGAATCGGCAAAGTTTGTCGAGATCGATGCCACAACAGCCCGCTTTGATGATCGGGGGATCGCCGACCCATTGATGGGATCGGTTCACGATCCGATTTATCAGGGCGCGGGACCACTCGGTATCGCTGGAATTCCTCAGCCCAAACCGGGAGCTGTTACGAAAGCGCATGGAGGGATCCTCTTTATTGATGAGATCGGAGAACTACACCCGATTCAGATGAATAAGTTATTGAAAGTTTTGGAAGACCGTCGGGTTTTCCTGGAGAGTGCTTATTATAGCTCGGAAGATACTAATATCCCCAGCCATATCCATGATATTTTTCAAAACGGATTACCGGCTGATTTTCGGTTGGTAGGAGCCACGACCCGGATGCCGCAGGATATACCGCCGGCCATTCGTTCCCGTTGTGTAGAAATTTTCTTTCAAACCTTGGCTCCGGACGATGTTAGACGAATTGCCGAAAATGCGGCCCAGAAAATCAATTTTGATTTGGAACCCGGCGTTATGGAAATTATTACGAAATATGCCACCAACGGACGAGATGCGGTAAACTTAATCCAAATTACTGCCGGTCTGGCTATCACTGAAGGACGCAAAAAAATTACGGTGAAAGATTTGGAGTGGGTAATTCATAGTAGTCAGTATACACCGCGTCCCAATATTAAGATTCCACCCAAGCCGCAAGTTGGATATGTGAATGGTTTAGCGGTTTACGGGCCTAACATGGGGGCCGTAATCCAAGTGGAAGTTTCTGCAATGGCAGCCACTGAACCGGGAAATGGCAAGATTACGACTACCGGAGTGGTTGACGAGGAGGAAATGGGTCAACCGGGCCACACCATCCGTCGTAAAAGCATGGCGCTGGGATCGGTAGAGAATGTTTTGACCGTTTTGCGTAAGTTTTTAAATGTTAACCCCGCCAACTTTGATCTACATATTAATTTTCCCGGCGGCACCCCGATTGACGGACCGTCAGCCGGAATCACTTTGGCTACGGCCATTTATTCGGCAATTACCGGTCAAGTAGTGGACAATGAGATTGCTATGACCGGCGAAATTTCCATTCGGGGCGGTATAATGGCTATTGGCGGAGTTGTGGCTAAAATTTCCGCCGCCAAAGAAGCCGGGGTAAAACGGGTGTTAATTCCCAAAGAAAACTGGCAAGAAATGTTTAACGATGAAACCGGTATTTTAATCATTCCGGTGGAACGGATAGAAGAAGTGATCAAATTGGCAATAGTGAAACCTCCAGTACTCGAAGTGGTGCCACTGGTCATGAATAGCGAACCGGTAATATCAGCGTAAACCTATAGGGTGTTAAAAAGGGTCTGTTGCAAAATGAACCTAAAAGTTCTAGCAATGGCCCTTTTTTACGTTGGATATTGGCCAGGCTTTTGTGGCGAAACTCACCCTACCTTTCTTCCCCGCTCTTTCTTGAAATAGAGGGGAAGAAAGGTATCCTTACAGATGTTTTCATAGTAGCAAAAGCATTGGGTTACCCTCTCTTGCAGGCAAGAGAGGGCGAGGGGTGAGTTGCGTGAAATTACCGCTGATTTTCATCTTATGGTATTTGCAACAGCCTCTTTGCATATAATTACAATTTTTTAACTGTTGATAGAACATATTTACCTTTGCCGGTAAAATAAGGTATGATATAAGAAATGAAGAATAGATAGGTTTGGGAATCGGGGTATTAATTATGACAATGAATAGTTATCCGAAAATTGTGTTGGCTTTGGGTGGAGGAGGCGCTCGCGGTTTTGCTCACATCGGGGTGCTGCAGGTTATTAAAGAGGCGGGAATTCATATATCCGGAGTTGTAGGTACCAGTATGGGCGCTTTAATTGGAGCAACTTATTGCGCTGGCACCGATCTCTACTATTTGGGACAACTCGTTGAATATTTTCATTGGGAGGATTTAATTGATCTTAAAATCCCCAATCTGGGTTTGATAGATGGCGCTAAGGTGAAAACGGTGATTGATTTATTAACCAAAAAAAAGAATTTTGAAGAGTTATCCATTGGTTTCTGGGCTGTAGCCACTGATTTGTTTACCGGGGAGGAAGTTGTATTTAAGAATGGACCCATGGCGGCGGCAGTGAGAGCCAGTATATCCATTCCGGGAGTGTTCAATCCGGTGGAATTAAATGGCCGTACTTTAGTTGACGGTGCAGTGGTAGCCGGGGTACCGGTTATTGTCGCCAAGCAATTAAAAGGGGATATTACCGTAGCGGTAAATGTAGGATTTGATCATACCCAGCATCACGTAAATAATATTTTCGATGTGATGTCAAAGGTCATGGATATTATGGGAAACAAGCTCGATGCCGAACAGGTTCGGCATGCCGATGTAACCATTACACCGCAGCTTGGAAATATCGGTACCATGCATTTTCAAAAAGGCAAGGAATGCATGACCATTGGGCGTCAAGCTGCCGAAAAAATCTTGCCGGAATTGGAAAAACGGATCGCCAATTTTATCGAGCAGGAGGATCAAGTAAGTTGAATGATGAAACGGATTTCATTGTGGTCGGAGCTGGCGCTGCTGGTATTATGGCGGCTTGTACCGGAGCCCGCCAAGGCTTGAATGTTGTTTTAATTGAAAAAAATAAAACTATCGGGCGTAAACTGGCCATCACCGGCGCCGGACGTTGTAATCTAACTAACCTTAGCGATGTAAACCAATTGGTTATTAATACCCCGGGAAACGGTCGTTTTTTGTATAGCGCGTTTCAACGTTTAAATTCCGAGGCCTTGATGGATCTTTTTCAACGGGATTTGAAATTGCCATTGAAGGTTGAAAGAGGAAATCGGGTCTTTCCGGAGTCCGACAGGGCCCAGGATGTGGTGGGAGCTTTAGCGAAAGAACTTAAAGATGCTGGAGTTCAAATCTTAACTGAGACCAAAGTCACCGGTTTAATGATCGATTCACCCGAGGACGCTGACGCTGGTAAGCGGCGGGTCAGCGGAGTTAAGTTACACACCGGTCAGGAATTGAAAAGCCCAATGGTATTAATCGCTACCGGAGGCCTTTCGTATCCGGGAACCGGCAGTACCGGTGATGGTTATATGTTTGCCCGTTCCGCAGGACATCAGGTTACGGAGTTGACTCCTTCGCTGATTCCTCTTGAAACCAGGGAGAAATGGGTTAAACAATTGGAAGGTCTCTCTTTGGTCAATGTTGAAGTGAGAACGATCTATGAGGGAAAACAACTGCAATCCGAATTTGGTGAAATGCTATTCACCGGCTTTGGAGTTTCGGGGCCGATTATTCTCAGTTTAAGCCGGACAATTTCCCCTTTGGTTTTACATAAACCCGGCTCGGTTTTGATTGAAATTGATTTAAAACCAGCCCTCTCCAAGGAGGAATTAGATTTACGGGTCCAAAGGGATTTTGCTAAAATGGTGCGCAAGATTTATAAAAATGCTTTGGATGATCTATTGCCGCAAAAAATTATCCCAGTGATCATTGAATTATCGAAGATCGATCCTCTGAAACCCGTTCACCAGATCACCAAGGAAGAACGATTACGTTTGGTCTGTTTGCTAAAATCCTTGCAGTTAACCATTCACAACCCAAGACCCATCGCCGAAGCAATTGTAACAGCCGGAGGCGTTCATACCAAAGAACTTAATCCGAAGACCATGGAGTCTAAACTGGTATCCGGCTTGTACTTTGCCGGCGAGGTAGTAGATGTTGACGCTTATACCGGTGGCTTTAACCTGCAAATTGCCTTTTCCTCGGGTTATGTAGCTGGGCAGGAAGCAGCCAAAAAATTGGTTGTTTCAAGAGCATAGAGTATAATTATGAATTTTTAAAATAATTTTGGAAATGCTATTTATTACCTAACTTGCGCTCCAATGTCATAAGGCTACGCTGGAATAAAAAGGGAAGTAAAAGTTTATCAAATAAAATTTAGGCCAAAGAGCGACCTAACTCTTGCTTTTCCCCAAAGATGTTATTTATGGTAGTTGTTTCAGTGGAAGAGTAACCCCTAACCTTTGATCTCTAAAAGCTTTTGGGCCGCGAAGACAGCACGCACTTGCGCATGGGGTTACTCTCCCATTGAATCCGCTTCTTTGAAAGGTTAATTGAATTTTTAAAAGTACTACGCAAAGACCAAGGTTACCCTTCCACTTGAACCAGCCGTGACCAAGTCAACAATGTCGAATTTTTTGAGGAACGATATGAAGGCCACGAAATACCATTGGTATGAAAGACTATTTTTTAATCTGCAAATCCGGGAAAGAAAATGGTGGCGATTATTGCTTGCATTAGGGCTATTGCTTATTCTCAGCCAAGTTTTATTAAGCTATCCAATTGTCCGCAAATATTTTGTCTTAATCGAACGTTATGAAGGCCAACCGGCCACGTTTTATAAAAGTTTTAACCGCGGCGACTTGTAATAACGTAAAATATATGCTAAATTCTTAGGTAGACTATTTATTAGTTATGCAAAAATTGTAGTGGCTGTTGCAAAAATACTTTAAGATCAATAAGAAATGCAATATAATACCGGAAATTTTACAAAAGGTTATATATTGTATTCTTTATCGATAACTTCATTTTTGCGACAGCCCGTTTTATTCCGTATGAACTATCGACTTTTTCCTCGAAAGGGGGAGCAAAAAATGGAGACCGGTAGCAAGGAAGTTGCCAAAGCGGCGTTATCGTTAGCAATGACTGCTTCACGTGAAGATGAAAAATCACTCAAGGAAGAGCTCCGTAACCGGGAAATCCGCTCTGCAGCCATCGACTATGGCGGCGAAGCCATTCCGGCTATGAAAATAATTGTTGAGCGGGCCATCGTTGCTGCCAAACGAGAACTGGTCATCAAAGAATGTCATCTGGAAGAAGGAGCAATTGCCGGAGCCGCCCGTGACGCAATGTCCCAGATTCTTCAGAAAGCAATCGGGTTGAACATCGGAGGTAAAGTGGGTATTGCCCGTAAAGGAGATCATGTAAGCGTGGCTGTTTTTTTTAGCATCGGCTTAATCCATCTGGATGAGGTGGCTGTCGGTTTAAGCCATCGGGCTATTGGTTGACATGGTTAAACTGTGGGCAGTAAGAGGAGCAACGACAGTCTTAAAAGATGATCCGGCAGCTGTAGTCGGCGCAACCGAAGAATTATTGCTAAAATTGCTGCAAATTAATGGAATTAACGCCACGGATATTGTTAGCATAATATTTACGGTAACCCATGATATCCAAAGTGAGTTTCCGGCAGTAGCAGCCCGTAAGATCGGCCTGGTGGATACTCCGCTGATTTGTACCCAAGAAATCCCGAAACCCGGGTCTTTGCCTTTATGTATCAGGATTTTAATGCACTTTTATACCGAATTGGCTAAAGAGGAGGTAAAATCGGTCTACTTACATGATGCAATCAACTTAAGACCTGATTTAACATCATCAGTTTGAGGAGGATAAGATTATGAATATTAATGCTATTGTTCGTAACTGTGTTGATAAAATTCCGCCCTATATCCCCGGCAAGCCCATTGAAGAAGTTGAAAGGGAGCTTGGTATCAATGGAGTTATTAAAATGGCTTCCAATGAAAACCCTTTGGGACCCTCAAATGAAGTTCGTCAGGTCATCACCCAGATGATCGATAAGATCCAATTTTATCCCGATGCCAATCATTACTATTTGAAAGAGGCATTATCCCAGGATTTGGGGCTTAAGCCGGAGCAACTTTTGGTTGGTAATGGCTTGGATGATGTTAACCGGATCGTAGCCGAGACTTTTCTCACGCCTGATGATGAAGTGATTATCCCTCAGCCGACTTTCAGCATGTACAAGTCAGTGACGCTTTTAATGAACGCTAAACCTATTTTGGTTAAAGGGTTAGAGGGAATCGGCAATGATCTGGAGGCCATGAGAAAGGCTGTAACTGATCATACTAAGTTAATATTCATTTGTAATCCGAATAATCCCACCGGTACGATAGTAAAGCAAGCTACGTTGGTAGAATTTTTACAAAGCCTGCCCTCAAACATCATCGTGGTATTAGATGAAGCGTATGCTGATTTTGCCAATGACCCGGAGTTCCCGAATGGTTTGGAATTACTTAAGAAATTTAATAACCTGATGGTTTTCCATACTTTTTCCAAGATTCACGCGTTGGCTGGTCTGCGACTGGGATATGCGGCTGCGAACCCGGCCTTAATCGGACAAATGCAGAAAGTTAGAGACCCTTTTAATGTTAACATTTTGGCATTGGCAGCCGGTATAGCCGCTCTTAACAGTAAAAAGCATATCATGCTCAGTAAGGAACTGGTTCAGATGGGTCGGCGTTCTTTTTATGAAGAACTGGATGAATTGAATATTGAATATCTACCTACTCAAGCGAATTTTATCCTGATTGATTGTAAACAGGATAGTCAGGACATCTACCAATATCTGCTTCGAAATGGAATTATTGTCCGGCCGACCCATTCTTTCGGCTTACCCAATCATATTCGGGTAACCTTTGGCTCAGCCGAGCAAAACAACAGGTTTTTCAAAGTTTTGCGGGCGGCTTGGAAAAGATAAAGGCGCAAAGAAGTTTTGCTTTTTAATTCAACTTTTACCACTCCTAACGGGGTGGTTTTATTTTTTGGGGTACAATATAAAAAAAGTTGACTCTATAAAATTATTATTATCCGAAAGCAAAGGGATTGTTTGATTGAAGAAGAATATTATGGAACTTAAAAGGAGATGTAGAGGAGATTGATTACAATGATTGATTCCAAACATGTACCCACCCGGGCGGAAATTCCCCCGGAATTTAAATGGCATCTGAATGATATTTATCCTTCTCAGAACGAGTGGGAAGCTGATTTTCAGAAGTTACAAAAAGATCTGACATCCATTAAAGATCTTCAACCGGGATTTTTAAATTCGGCAGCCAACCTGTTACAGGTTTTACAGGGTAAAGACCAAATGGGCAGGTTACTGGATAAATTGTTCGTGTATTCCCGGATGCATAAAGATGAAAATAACGCCGATCCGGTTTATCAGGCATTGACCAACCGCATCCAAAGTTTGGCTACTGAAGTAGGGAGTACGCTATCATTTATCGTACCGGCCTTGGTAGGGCTTGCTCCGGATAAATTGAAGCGCTTTATGAATGAGTCAAAGGAACTAAAGGTTTATCAACGATTCTTTTCCGAAATTGAACGCCAAAAACTTCATATTTTATCGGCAGCGGAAGAAAAAATCCTGGCGCAGAGCGCCGAAGTAGCCGATGCCGCCGGAACCATTTTTGGGATGATGGATAATGCCGACTTTAAATTTCCAACCATTCGTGATGAAAATGGTGAAACTGTGGAGATTACTAAGGGACGCTACTCTATGTTTATTGAGAGTAAAGACCGCAGAGTCCGCGAAGATGCCTTTAAGGCCTTATACAGCACGTATTCAAAATTTCGCAATACCTTGGGCGCGACTTTGGACGCTTCGGTTAAAGCGGATATCTTTTACGCTAAGACCCGTCATTTTGACTCGGCTTTACAGGCATCTTTAGATGATGATAATATCCCCACCGCGGTTTATGACCGCTTGATTGATGTGGTACATAGTAAATTACCGGTGCTCCAACGTTATCTTGGCTTGCGTAAAAAGCTTTTAAATCTACCGGATTTGCATATGTATGATTTGTATACGCCGCTAATATCCGAATATCAGCGAACCATCGATTATGGGGAAGCCAAGCAATTAGTGACTGATGGTTTACATCCTTTGGGAAGCGACTATGTCGAATTAGTCAAACAGGGTTTAAACAGTGGTTGGATTGATGTGTATGAAAATGAGGGCAAAACCGGAGGCGCTTATGCCTGGGGCGCTTTTGATACCCATCCGTATATTTTAACCAATTACCAGGGAAAGGTCCATGACGTTTTCACGATTGCCCATGAGATGGGTCATGCGTTGCATAGTTATTTTTCAAATCATCATCAACCATTTATTTATGCGGGCTATAAAATATTTGTGGCCGAAGTAGCCTCCACTGTCAATGAAGCGCTGTTAATGGAGCATCTATTGGCCAAATCCGTCAATAAACAGGAACAATTGTACCTGCTCAATCAATACCTTGAGCAATTTCGGACCACTGTTTTCCGGCAAACCATGTTTGCGGAGTTTGAAAAGATAATCCACCAAGAAGTAGAGAATGGCGGAGCATTAACTTGGGAATGGTTTTCGGATCAATATCGAAAGCTAAACCAACAATATTATGGCGCTGAAACCATAATTGACCCGGAAGTGGCATTGGAGTGGTCCCGTATTCCCCATTTTTACAGCGGATTCTATGTTTACAAATATGCTACTGGTTATTCTGCGGCAATAGCCCTTTCTCAACAGATATTAAGCAAAGGCGAACCTGCAGTATCCAAGTACCTTGAATTTCTGAAAAGCGGTGATTCCGACTATCCTTTAAATCTGTTACGCAAAGCCGGAGTCGATATGGAATCTCCCGCGCCGGTACAAGACGCTTTGCAGGTGTTCGAAAAGCTACTCAATCAAATGGTGGAATTGACCGGGGCGAATGTATAAAGTTTGGCGGTTAAGAACAGGAAATAGAAGTTAGGAGACAGAATCCTGGAGACAGGAGAAAGAATAACAATCCGATAAGTAAAGCGTAGGGATTTGATTCCTGAATTTTGAATTTTTTGAGAAACTCCTGTTTCATTCCTGGCTTCTGAATTTGATTTTAACTCAAATCATCAGTAAATTAGGTGATTCGATTTGTTCAAACATTTACGGACTTACTTTTTTACCGGTTTGTTTTTGTTGATACCGGTTGCGATTACCCTTATGATTTTGGTCTGGGGATTTAACCAATCCGATGCGATTCTTGGTAACTTGATTTACCGGATTTTTAAAGTCCGCATTATCGGGCTGGGCTTAATCAGTTTATTGCTACTAATAATCTTGACCGGAGTACTGGCCCATAATTTTTTAGGCCGTAAACTCATCCAATTTGCAGAAAACATTTTACATAAGATCCCTATTCTCAGTAGTATTTATAGGACTACCAAACAGATTACCGTGAGCTTCACCAAAGCCGATAAGAATTTATTTCGCAAGGTAGTATTAGTGGAATATCCCCGGGCCGGTATCTTTAGCCCGGGTTTTCAAATTGGAACGGCGCCGCTGGAGATCACTGAAAAGACAGCTGCAACGTTGGTTGGGGTATTTATACCTACAGTTCCCAATCCTACTACCGGTTTTTTAATCTATGTACCGGAAAAAAACGTTATCTTTCTTGATATGAGCATTGAGGAGGGCTTCAAACTCGTTATTTCAGCCGGAGTTATAAAGCCCGATTGATGCCGCCCCTATTTTTATTTATTAAAACCCGTTTTTTTTGCAAAAAACTAAACTTATTCAATGAAGGGGCCGATAAAAAGATTGAAGATTAACTATTTGGAGTGAAACAGATGGATTTAGCGACAATAGTAGGCTTGCTTCTGGCGGTCGGCGCCATCATTACATCCTGTATCATCGAAGGGGATGGCCAGGTTTCAGCCTTGCTCGGCCTAATGAACGGTTCCGCAGCCCTCATTGTTTTCGGCGGTACAATTGGCGCGACCATGGTGTGTATGCGGTTAAAAGATTTTATGAACATCGGAAAATTCGTAGGGAAAGCCATGAAAGAAGATACAATGGATATCACCGAATTAATCGGGGAAATGGTCCGTTATGCTGAGATGGCCCGTAAAGAAGGACTGTTAACCTTAGAAGAGATGATAGCCAATGTTAAGAATGATTTTTTGCGGAAAGGAATTCAACTGATAGTTGATGGAACCGATCCCACCTTGGTTCGGGAAATCTTGGAGATTGAAACCGGCTACATGGAGGAACGACATAAAACAGCGGCTAACCTGTTCCAACTAGCCGGCGGTTTTTCTCCCACCATGGGGATTGTCGGTACGGTTATGGGGTTAATCAACGTTTTGGCCCACATGTCCGATGCTGCAAGTCTTGGACCGGCTATCTCGACGGCTTTTACAGCAACATTTTACGGAATTTTTGCAGCTAACGTATTTTGGTTACCGATTGGCAATAAGTTGAAGGCCAGCAGTAAAGAGGAGTCTGCGGCTAGACAAATCATTATCGAAGGTATTCTATCAATTCAAGCCGGTGAACATCCACGGGTTATCGGTGAAAAATTGACATCGTTCCTGCCGCCGTCCAAACGTATGGGACAAGCCAAGGCTAATGAAGCTCTTGGGGCTAGAGGTTAATCAAAATGAAGAAGAAACACGAGGAAGAAGCACCGGAAAACTCAGAACGTTGGACGTTGACTTATTTGGATATGATCACCCTTCTGTTTGTTTTATTTGTGGTGCTCTATTCAATGGCCAACGTCGATATGCAGAAATTTAAAAATTTATCAACCTCGATGAGTATGGCTTTTGGATCCGGCGGAAAGAACATGATATCCTCCGCAAGCAGCAGCGGAAGCGGGATGCAAAACACTTCCTTTATTAATGTTCGCGACAATAATCAATTTAAATCTATGGTCAAATTGGTAAAAGAATATGCATCGAAACAAGGGATCACCAAAAAACTCGATGCCAAGATCACCGAACGGGGATTGGTGGTCAATATGCAAGATTCGCTTTTATTTCAATCCGGCAGTGCCGAATTATCAGCGAAAGCGCAGGAAATATTGGATCGTTTGGGGGATATCATCCTTGCCACAAAAAGGCAAATCCGGGTTGAAGGACATACCGACAATATGCCGATTCACACCGCAAGATATCAATCAAACTGGCAGTTATCAACTGATCGCGCTACGAATGTTATTATTTATTGGTTAACAAAACGTCCTGAACAAGCGGAGAACTTGTCGGCTGCCGGTTATGGCCAATTTAAACCTGTGGCAAGCAACGATACTCCAGAGGGACGTACTTTGAATCGGCGGGTCGATCTGGTGATTTTGCGTGAGAGCGCTTCCCGAACTGAGCCGTTGTCCGAGACGTCAACTCCGTCAGGAACATCTTCCGATAATAATACTGGAGTAAAGACCCAATAAAGTCATTAATCATCGAGAATGAATTGAAAGGATTTCGTGCAATCTAACGGCAATGTTAAATTTTTATTTTAGATTGCCATTTAAATCGAATTTTGATAAAATTTAAGCGATCAAGTGTAGAAAGGAGTAATATGATGAAAGAGAAAATAAGTGAAGTTTTAGATAAAATTCGCCCCTCATTGCAGGCCGACGGCGGTGATGTTGAGTTGGTGGATTATATTGACGGAATCGTAAAAGTTCGTTTGAAAGGTGCTTGCTCCGGTTGTCCGATGTCCACCATGACGATTAAAAACGGCATTGAACGCTATTTAAAACAAGAGATTCCTGAAATCATAAGTGTCGAGCCTGTTTGATCCGATCTACGCGATATTGCTATTGGTAGTATAAAACAGCAGCCTTTGGCTGCTGTTTTTGTTACTTATCAGCAGGATTTTAGATTATTGGGCATCCTTGATTTTTTTCACACCAACCCCGGAAATTGTATCTGCCGTAAGGCTTCATAGAGAATAATCGCCACCGAATTGGCCAGATTCAATGATCTGGCTTCCGGGTACATGGGTATCCGGATATTATGGTCCGGATTTAGGCTGAGAATCTGCGCCGGTAAGCCCCGGGTTTCCGGACCGAACATAATAGCATCATCGGCGGTAAAACGGGGCTCTGTATAAGAATGACCGCCTTTGGTAGTGGCATAATAAATGGTTTTTCCGGGATACTTATCTAGATATGTCGGTAAATTAAGATGCCGTTCGATATTGACCAATTCCCAATAGTCCAAACCAGCCCTTTTTAAGCGTTGATCATCCCAGAAAAAGCCCAACGGTTCAATTAAATGAAGTTGAGCTTGACCGGCTGCGCAAAGCCGAGCTATATTTCCAGTATTTTGAGGTATTTCCGGTTGATAAAGTACGATATGCATATTTTCTCCTAGACGCTTCCTTATTAAATTTTTATGAACCATTAAAAATATTGTCGGACATATACCGATCTGATTTATCTTGTGGTACAATAATGCTATTATTATATCATTGTGTTATTTCCCAAGAAAGCATTGATTACGGTTTTTTCATAGAGGCATCGATAATGGACTATGACGAGTCACTCCAGTATATTAAAGATTGCACTAAACACGGAATCAAACTGGGTTTAGAACGGATCACCGAAATCTTAAAACGGCTTGGTAATCCGCAGGATCAATTTAAGGCTATTCATATTGCCGGTACCAATGGCAAAGGTTCTACTGCAGCAATGTATAATTCTGTTTTGCGGCAAGCCGGTTATCGAACCGGCTGTTATACCTCCCCTCATTTGGTATCCTACCGAGAGCGTTTTGTGGTTAATCAGCATCCCATAACTCCTGCTCAAATGGCTGAAGTCGTCACTAAAATTCAACCGGTCTTGCAATCAATAGGCCGGGATGGTTTCGGGGCTCCAACCCAATTTGAAGTATTAACCGCCATCGCTTTTGAATTTTTTGCGCTGCAAAAAATCGAAGCGGCAATAATCGAGGTCGGTATGGGAGGCCGATTTGATGCTACCAATGTTTTACATCCACACTTATCGGTAATTACTCACATCGCATTGGACCATCAAGAATTTTTGGGCGATACTTTGGCGAAAATCGCTTTTGAGAAAGCCGGGATCATTAAGCCGGGAGTTCCTTTAGTCGTTGGATTACAAGAACCGGAAATCGAAAACTTTTTGACTAAGATAGCCATGGAGCGGGGCGCATCACCGAAAAATGCTGATACGATTGATTACCGAAATTTAACCCTCAGTGAAAAGGGGACCCAATTTGATATTGAAGATAGCTATCTTGGAAGACTCTCAATTAGCTTAGGTTTAATCGGAGCGCATCAAGCGGCCAACTGTCTGAATGTTTTAGCAGGCATGGAATTCCTGGAAAGCGCGAGCTTGCCCATTGAAAAAGAGGCCTTGTTGAAAGGTCTGGCCCAATGCAGCTGGCCGGGACGTTTCGAGAAGATTACTTTGCCAAATTCTTTGAAACTATATTTTGACGGCGCTCACAATCCGGATGGAGCTCAAGTTTTGGTAAAAACTATTCAGGCTTTGTTTCCAGGCAAAAAAGTGGATCTATTGTTTGGAATATTAAATAACCGGCCTTGCGATGCAGTGGCAACGATATTGTCGGAAGTGACCCGGCGGGTGATTGTCACCACAGTCCCGGATCCTAAAAGTACGTCTGTGAATGAAATGGCGAAAAGTTTTCAGACACTGGGAATACCGGTTATCATTGAACCATCGCCTGATAAGGCTTTAGATTTATTGCTTACCACCGATAACCAAGTGGCAGTGGCCACCGGATCTTTATATTTAATCGGGTATTTACGGGGCTTGCTTTACGGAACAGGAGAAGAATAATGAAAAGAAAAAGGCTGCATATAATTTGCGGCGCATACGGCAGCGGCAAAACTGAATTTGCCATCGCGTATGCCCTGGATATTCATAAACAGAATCGCAGTAAGGTAGGCTTGATTGATCTGGATATCGTGAACCCTTATTTCCGTTCCCGCGATATTGCCGGTGATTTGGAGGAAAAAGGGCTGATGGTGGTTTCAACCGTATCCGGATTGGAACATTCGGATATTCCATCCTTGTCGCCACAGATTTTTTCTTTCTTTCAAGATCATACGTATCAAGTTGTTTTTGACGTGGGCGGTGATCCGGCAGGCGCCCGGGCCCTGGGGCGGTTTCATCCCTATTTTGAAACCGAACCATATGAAATGTTGATTGTGGTAAACCCCTTTCGGCCGGATACTCGTAATATTGCCGAAGCGCTGGATTTGATCGCTTCTGTGCAAGGCACCAGCCGTTTGAAGGCCACTGGAATTATTTCCAATATTAATTTGGGCCCGGATACCACCCTGGAGATATGGCAAGAGGGTTTAAAATTTATTATGGAACTCGGGGAACAACTGGCGCTGCCTATCGTTTATCATATGGTAGAGCAGAGCTTTTTCTCTCGGCATCAAGCCGACTTGAAAGATTATCCGATTTTTCCGGTAACTTTAAAGATGCGGCCTCCATGGCTTATCGATTGAAAGGGAACTTACGCCTTGTTATTTATAATTCTTGATGATCTGCAATTGCAATGATTTATTAAAAAGCATATAATTATTATCAGGTACTAATAAGATTCATTAGGATATTGGCGATTACAAATGGTAGATTTATAATAAACTATTCGAAACAAAGGAGGAAATGGAATGGCCCAGATTAAATTCGATGAGGAACGATGCAAGGGCTGTGAGGTTTGTACTAGCGTTTGCCCGAAAAAGCTTTTAAAAATGGCGGATCGTTTTAATTCAAAAGGATATAAACCCGCTGAGATAACTGATCAGACTCAATGCATCGGTTGTGCCTTTTGTGCCAAGATGTGCCCGGATAATGTGATTGAAGTCTATAAATAGAAACTAAATCAGGAGGTAACTGTAGAATGGCAGATCGAGTAATGATGAAGGGTAATGAAGCAATTGCCGAGGGAGCGATTCGGGCGGGTTGCCATTACTTTTTTGGATATCCTATTACACCCCAAAATGAAGTGCCGGAATATATGGCCAAAAGGTTGCCTGAAATAGGAGGCACTTTTATTCAGGCGGAAAGTGAAGTCAGCGCGATCAATATGGTGTATGGCGCTGCGGGTGCAGGCGCCAGGGCAATGACATCTTCTTCCAGTCCCGGAGTGAGTCTGAAGATGGAAGGCATCTCCTATATCGCCGGTGCCGAATTACCTTGTGTAATCGTCAATGTATCCCGAGGTGGACCTGGATTGGGCGGTTTAGCTCCGTCTCAGTCCGATTATTTTCAGGCAACCAAGGGCGGCGGCCATGGCGATTATCGTCTAATCGTACTGGCACCCGCTTCGGTACAGGAGATCATTGATTTAATGTATGAAGGGTTTGTTACCGCAGATAAATATCGCAATCCGGTAATGATTCTGGCTGACGGTATTTTAGGCCAAATGATGGAGCCGGTGACTTTATCGGAAGTAAAAGATCTTCAAATCCCGCCAAAACCTTGGGCAACCACAGGAATGATTAACGGTAAGCCGCAAAGTATCATCAACAGTTTGGGATTGGCTTACGAAGATTTGGAAAAGATTAATATTCGGTTGCAAAAGAAGTATCAAGAGATTGCCGCCCATGAAATCCGCTTTCAGGAAGAAGAAACCGCAGACGCTGAATTGATTATCGTTGCATACGGCACTTCAGCCAGGGTTGCCAAAACCGCAATGATTAAGGCTAAAGCTCAAGGGAAAAAGGTTGGATTGTTCCGGCCCATATCATTATGGCCGTTCCCTTCCCAAAGGATTCAAGAATTGGCACAAGCGGGTAAACGTTTCCTGGTTGTTGAAATGAGCGCCGGACAAATGGTTGAAGATGTAAAGCTGGCGGTAAACGGTAAGACTACAGTTGATTTTTACGGCAAACTTAATGGGACGATCCCATCCGTAATTGATGTAAATAACGCAATCATCAAATGTTTTGCCAGTCAGGGGGTGGCATGATGGAAAAAATCTTTGGAAGACCGGAAGCATTACAAGATCGGGTATTATCCTATTGTCCCGGTTGTACTCACGGGATTATTCACCGTTTGGTCGCGGAAGTTATTGATGAGCTAAAAGTACGCGAGAAGACCATCGCTGTGGCCCCGGTCGGTTGTGCGGTAACCGCTTATAACTTTTTTAATTGTGATTGTCAACAGGCAGCCCATGGTAGGGCTCCGGCTGTAGCCACGGCTATCAAGCGAGTTTTGCCTGATCGGGTGGTTTTTACCTATCAAGGAGACGGTGACTTGGCTTCGATCGGTACTGCCGAAATTATTCATGCGGCCAATCGCGGCGAACAATTTACGGTTATATTTGTAAATAATGCGATATATGGAATGACCGGTGGTCAGATGGCCCCTACCACTTTACCGGGGCAGAAAACCACGACTTCTCCTTATGGACGGGATGTCAAGACTGCGGGTTATCCCATTAAAATGACTGAAATGTTGAATACTTTAGAGGCACCGCTATTTTTAGCCCGGGTCAGTGTTCATGATCCCAAAAATGTTAACAAAGCCAAAGAGGCGATTAAAAAAGCCTTTGAAGCTCAGATTCAAGGCAAGGGTTTTGCAATGGTTGAAGTATTGTCTACTTGCTCGACCAACTGGGGAATGACTCCGGTAGAAGCGTTGAAATGGCTGGAAAACAATATGATACCGCAATTTCCTCTAGGTATAGTCCGTGATCAAGAGGGGGGAGCCCGATGATTTTAGAATCAATCTTTGCCGGTTTTGGCGGTCAAGGCGTTATGCTGATGGGTCAATTATTAGCATATTCCGGGATGTATGAGGGTAAAAACACCACTTATGTTCCATCGTATGGCCCTGAAATGCGGGGAGGCACCGCCAATTGTTCGGTGGTGGTCTCCGATGAACTGATCGGGTCACCGGTTATCTCCGAGCCCAGCATAGTGGTGGCAATGAATCGGCCGTCCATGGAGAAATTTGAAGCAATAATCAAACCCGGCGGGGTATTGTTTTATAACTCTTCTTTGATTGACGTGAAACCGAAACGGACGGATATTAAAGTGGTAGCGATTGCTGCCAACGAAATTGCCACCGAGCTCGGCAACAGCCGCGTTGCCAATATGGTAGTAATCGGCGCCATTTTAAAGAGCACCGGTATTGTAAATATTGAAACCGTGATGAAGGTATTGCAAGAAAAAGTTCTTACCGGTAAGAAAAAAGACTTGGTCGGAGTCAACCGGGCTGCAATTGAAAAAGGAATGAGCCTTGTTTAATTATTATATAAGTTGAAACAAATAATTTGACCAAAAGCCAAAACAAATGAAAAGATTAGGTCGACTGTTGGTCTAGACCTCTCTCTCGCTCTCCCCCTAAAGTGGGAGAGTAACCGAAGCCTATGGGGCCTATATGCCTTTAGGTAGCAATTGCTGTTGTTACCCTTCCACTTGAATCCGCTAATTTATTTGCTTCTAAGGGGAAGGGCAAGGGTTAGGTCGAATAGGCATTCACTTTTCAGAATTGATCTCTGATGGCATCAAAACGTAATTCAAAAAAAGTCTTCCTTTACGCAGGGAAGACTTTTTTAGCTAGAAATATCGGGATAATTACAGGAAAAAAGATTTCGAGAGTAGAAATCTTAATCGATATTTAATGAAAGGGTGAGAGTATCGACATGAAATTAAATACGCTTTGGTGGATTGGTCTTATTGCAGCTATTTGCGGTGTTTTAATGTTTAAAGGAATTATCCGGATTGCCAATTTCCCTAGTTTTTGGATGGAAACGGTAGCGGCCGGATTTTTTGCCGTGGCCGCTTTATTCAGAAATTAGTAAAAGGTTATATTATGGACTATCTTATGATAGTAAATGCTGCCGCAATTCGGCGGCATTTTTTATATATATTAGGGCCAACTTTTAGTTCCAGGATTAATTTTTTGAGAATAATTATTAGTATTGATAGCTCCACCGGATTTGCCAGTTTTGAGTCTCACCCGGATACCAATGTACTTCCAGAACATTTTTCTTATCAGGGGTCAATCCCATGCCAATATTCGGTTTTCCATTGGAATCCAGTCCAAATGAACAACCAAGCTTTTCCGAGAGCAGGATTTGTTGTTCAATTCGCGCCGCTATCTTGTTCTGCGGATTGCCGATAATAATTTTTGTACCCGTGTGATCACTCCAACGGTAGTATTGTTCCCAGGCTAGTTTGATTTCATGGTCGGTATTTACTCCAATGGAGGTTATCCATTCGCCTTTGCCGCGGATCCGCCATTTTGAAAGATAATCCCGCATATCAAAAATTAATGGTTGATAATTAAGCATTGCCGTTGCGGTTTGGTCGGAATTGTCAAATCTACCGGAAAGAGAGATAGAAACGGTTGGTCTTTTAAGCAGAGGCAGTTCAACTTGAGTATCCCAATTTGCACCGTTTGGATCCGGCGCGGTGCTAATGGCTAGGTTAGTTGAGGGTGGAGCGATATTCGGTAACAAAGGGTTATTATCTGAAGCAGCCTCTGGAATTTCTGCTTTGGTAAAGTTGGTTACAGACTGCTCTTTAAGCAGAAATTTTGCCACGACCGGTAAATGATCGGAACCATCCCAGGGGATAGTTTGAGCTTTGATTGGTTGCCACTGATGACTATACCAAATCTGATCCAGGCGTTCTTTGGGATCTGAGGCCGGAAAACTTTCTGCTACGGGAATGGCCGTGCCTAGCTCTTGAAAATTAGTTTTAAAATCTGTAAAAAGACGATCCGAAACAGGTACATTAAAATCGCCGCAAAGGATGACTGGCTGATGCAAATAGCTGATAATGCGTTGTATTTCGCTAAATTGCCGTTGCCGTTCACCATTACCCAAGCCTAGGTGAGTGTTTAATAGTATAAAAACTATGCCATTTACATCAACGGCAATTTCATCCATTCCGCGTTGTTCCAGTTTGCTCGGCAAGTAATGATGGCGGTGATAGATCAGCTTATGACGCGTCAAGATAGCATTACCGAACTGATATGAAAAAAGATTATGATTCATACCGCTGATTACATGATAACCGGCAGCATTAAAACGTTGCAGATATTGGGGTTCAACTTCTTGAAGAGTTATGATATCGGGATTTTCCATAGCTAAAAGCTGTAATACCTGGTCAATATTCGGTCGCCCATGCTCATCGTACCCGTCATGCAGATTGAGCGTCATGATTTTTAGCTCGTTTTCGGCGCCAAGCGCGGCATTGGAAAAGCCGAAGAGCAGGAGTATCAATGACAAACAAAAAACCCAAATTTTTTGAATCAAATTGGTTGTGCTCATTATTCACCCTTTTCTCTTGGCAGCTGGAACAATCATGTCATCCAATCAATAATTTAACGATTACGAAAGTTATTCCGCCTCGGATTGAATAATCCTTGCGGTCTTTTTTGCGTGTATTTCCAGATATAAGTTTATTTGGGCGTTTATTGTCATAAAATTATATAGTCATTACTTTTGAAAGATGGTACTATTGAAAGAGAAAGGGTGGTTGCCTGGCTTTTATCGAAGCAATCCACATCGACATATTGGGTTAAGGTGAATCCCAAATAAATGAAAGGAGACAGATCTTGAAGCATCAAAATGCTTATGATCGGGCTTTGATCAGTATTAGGGAACAGCTGCTGACAATGAGTCAATCAGTTGAGCAATATTTGCGGGAAGCCATGATTTCTTTGTATAATCAAGATGTCGAAAAAGCTAAGGCGGTCATTGAAGCCGATGAAATCGTCGATACCTTGGAAGAATCCCTGGAAATAGAGTCCTTGGAATTAATCTCTTTGCAGCAGCCGATGGATCGTGATCTACGGTTTTTGGCTGCCGCGATGAGGATCAGCCGTGAATTGGAAAGAGTTAATGATTATGCTTGCGATATTGCCAAGTTGACTTTGGGTTTATCACCAATAACCCCTTTTTTTAAACCTCTGGTGGATCTTCCCCATATGGCGGAATTGGTCCAAGCAATGATGCAAAAGAGTTTGAAGGCTTATACCGAACGGAACATCCCGCTTGCCCGGCAGCTCGATAGGGATGATGACCAGGTTGATCAAATGTTTGGGCTCCTGATGGCGGAATTAACCGGTTATATGAAGAAAGGGCCGGAGTATGTCGACCAAGCGAGCAGCTTGCTGTTGACAGTCCGATATTTGGAGCGCATCGGCGACCATATCGTCAATATTGCCGAAATGGTGATCTTTATTGATACGGGTGAACGGCATCCGTTCAAAGATAAAAAACGAAATTAGAAAGCAGGAAAAAAAGAGTCGGGAAATAGAAGACAGATTGTTGAAGTTGCGGTTTTATTCTGGATTCTGACTCCTGAATTCGAAATTTTGTTCCTCAGGCTCCAATATTTGAGAAGCAGGGAGAACCGATGGACGTATTGATGTCTTTACTTGGCTTAGCAGGCGGTTTAGGCCTTTTTATATTTGGGATCCAATTATGTTCGGAAGGGCTGCAAAAAGCAGCCGCCCATCGTATTCGACAACTCATTAAAACTTTGACCAACAAACCGCTGCTAGGAGTTTTGCTCGGTACGATTCTTACGTTTGCCTTGCAGGGCAGTAATGCGGTATCGGCGATGGTGGTTGGCTTCGTTAGCGCCAATCTTATGACCTTGTCTCAAGCCTTGGGGGTTTTTTTAGGTTCGGCCATTGGAACTTCAATTACCACTCAATTAATCTCCTTTAAAACTACCGGTCTGGCGTTGGCTTTTTTATTTATCGGCATGATATTGTATATGTTTTCCAAACGCTCGAAAATCCGCAGTATCGGCCAGACTGTCCTTGGTTTTGGGCTTTTGCTCTATGGTATGTTTGTGATGTCCTCCGCGATGACTCCGGTTAAAGATTATCCAATCGTAGTTCAAACCCTGATTAATCTTGAACATTATCCAATTTTGGAGTTTTTAGTGGCCTTGATAGTTACAACGATTATCCAATCGAGTCCGGCTTTTTTGGCGTTGATGATGTCGCTTGCCGCCCATCAGTTAATAAGTCCATATGCAATTATTCCTTTTGTTCTAGGAGCCCACCTGGGTGGTACTGTAACCGGAGTAATTTCCAGTATTGGTACTCCCGGATATGATGCCAAAAGGGCTGCTATTGCAAATTTTATTTTTAAGTTACTCACCGGACTGGTCTGTTTACCTTTTTATAAACCGTTAACCAGTTTGATGTTACTGAGCTCCAATGATCTAAACCGTCAAATTGCCAATGTCCATACCCTTTTTTCCGTATTGATGGTAGTTGGCTTTTTACCGTTTACCGCGCCCATTGCACAAGTAATGGAACGATTACTCCCAAGCAAAAAGGTAGACTTGGGGGAAGCAGTATATTTGGATCAAAGTCTATTGGAAATTCCGGAGCTGGCTGTTAACCAAGCCTCTCTTCAGACACTGGAGATGGCCAGAATTTTAAATGAGGAAATGTTAGCCCGGACAGTTCTGGTGCTCAAATACGGCAATGAAGAGGTCATGGATCGAATTGACGAGGTAGAACCGGCAATTGATCAATTATATCGAAAGATCAGCCGTTATTTGACGAGCCTAGGAAATAACCGCTTATCCGATGATTTAATGCAACGCAGTATTGAAATTCTCTATGTGGCGAACGACTTGGAACATATTGGGGATATCATGAGCAATATTGTAAAACATGCCCGTAAGGCTCAAATTGAAGAGAGCGTTTTTTCGGCAGAGGGCCTGGCAGAGCTGGAGTTAATGTTTGGTGAGGTGCATGATCGCTTCAATCTGGCGCTTAAAGCATTTGCAAACCACGATGAAGGGTCGGCAATGCGGGTTATTAAGGAACATCCCAGGATCTTGCGTTTGGAAAAGGAATTGCGCTTTAATCATTTTGACAGGATGCAAGGGGGCAATCAAAAAACCATTACTACCAGCGCCGAACATTTGGACCTGATCGAAAATTTCCTGCGCATTGATGGTCATGCGGTTAATATTGCCCAGGTTGTGGTAGGGATAGTCTAATCATTCGGTATTTAGGTTCATACTTTGAATTACTGCGCCGGTTTTAATATTGATGATCCTAAGCTCGGTTTCATTAATTATTGCAGCAGTAGGCATTTGGTCGTTGCTTTTGGGTAAAGACGGACTACCGGGGTTAAGATAGATCACCCGGTCTATTTTTTTTAGCTCGGGGACATGGGTATGACCGGAGATTATGATATTGTATGACTGTTTAACCTTGGCCGGGATAGTTTCCACCGACCAATGATGACCATGATGGGCTAATATTTTTAAATCCGAGGTTATAACGTGGGCGTAGGGAGACTCCAACGGATAATCCAACACCAGTTGATCAACTTCGGCGTCACAATTGCCCCTGACGATGAATAGCTGCTTTTGAAGTGAGTTTAAATCATTTGCCAAGCTCTTGGGATCATAGCCTTCCGGCAATGGATTGCGAGGACCATGATATAACACATCGCCGCAATGGATTATAAAATCCGTATCCTGTAAAAAGTTTTCATAAGCTTGACGCCAGGCGGTTAAAGAACCGTGCGTATCGCTGATTACTCCGATGATCATTGAAGTGCTCCTTTGCTTTACCGGTTTGTGCTGTAATTTACAATTAAAATAGCATAATTTCATTCGAAAGGCAAGGATAAAAAAGTGATTATTGATTAGACCGCTCTCTTGAAATCCCCCAAAAATAAAATAAAGACAGCGCCAATGATTGGATAATAAATTTATCATGAATCCGGCAAATAACTTTCAAAAGCGCATCAATTAACATTTTGCCGGATTCTGTTGAAAACCCGATCCGGCCAATTTTTCTGCGTCTTTTCAGAAAAATTGCAATGTACTTGCCGGATCGAGGTTTAATGCAGGGATTGTGGTAATCAAAATAGAAAGAAAGGAGGAACCGTCTGGGAACGTCTGCTTTTGCATTAAACGCGGATTTTCTTTGATTAAAAACAAATGACTTTACAGGAGGCACAAAATGGTAAGCAAATATAAAAAGGCCTTTCGTACGATATCATGGCTAATTTTGATCACTTGTTTCACCGCCGCGTTGTTCCATTCCCCGGCAGGGTTGGCTAAAACCGCTTCTCCATTTGATCCTTATACCAAAATCAAGTTGGATAGCGGGCTTACTTTGATTGTCAAAGAAGTACACTCCGCTCCGATTGCGGCCGTCGATATCTGGGTGGGAACCGGCGCTAAAAATGAAACTCCGGAGATAGCCGGAATCTCTCATTTTTTCGAACATATGCTGTTTAAGGGAACCGGCAAACGGAAAGTGGGTGAAATTGCCCAAGCAATCAAGGCAGTGGGTGGATATCAAAATGCGGAGACCTCTTTAGACACCACCCATTATTATGTAGTGGTGCCCAGCGACAAAGTGAACTTGGCACTTGATATAGAAGCCGACGCCATTATGAATTCCTCTTTTGATCCGCAGGAGATCGAACGGGAACGTCAGGTGATCTTGGAAGAGAAACGGCTCAAAGAGGACAACCCTCAGGGAAAACTAGGCCTCATGGTTTATCAGACTCTCTTTACGGGTACTCCATACGCCAATGATGTTCTGGGTACTTCCGACACGCTCGCCAAGATTAATCACGACACTTTTGTCAGTTATTATCAGAGATATTACCGTCCCGATAATATCGTAGCTGTTGTAGTCGGGGATGTGAACAGTGAACAAATCATAGATCAAGCGCGGCTTTTATTCAAAGATTTCAAAGGCTCGACTAAGAAACCGGCGCTAGAGTTTAAGGTGCCTACGTTCGATAAAATTGAACGAGTTACTGCAACCATGCAGGTCGACCAAACTTACCTTTATTTTGGTTTTCCGGGACCGGGGATGAATCACCGGGATGAGGCCGCATTATCATTACTGGGTGTAATTATGGGCGGTGGAGCCGGTTCCCGGTTGAATCAAGAGATACTGGAGAAAAAGCAGTTAGTGAATGAAATTGCTGCCGGATACAGCGCAATGGAGAAATTAGGGATGTTTGTCATCTATGCCCGGCTTAAAAAAGACCAAACCGTCACTTTAGAGTCTGAAGTTCAAAAGATGATTTCCCGTATCAGCAACCAGGGAGTAACTTCAGCCGAATTAATCAGGGCGAAGGCGATGTTAAGAAGCGATATAGCCTATACCACGGAAAGCGATGCCAACATTGCGTCAATTATCGGTGAATATCAAATCAACGGCGATTTGGAGGATGCTGCTATATATTTGACCAATTTGCAGAATGTAACCGCCAAAGATGTTCAGCGGGTAGCGAAGACTTATCTGAATCCGAAAGCATACGTACTTGCTCGGATTGTACCGCAGGAGGTAAATAACCAATGAAATCATCGATGAATAAGTTGTTTTCAAAGAGCGGGCCCCGCTATGGGATATTGGTAGGGTTAGTCTGCTTGGGGTTGTTGGCTAATTTTTATCAACCGGTTGCGGCGGATTCCACTTCAACGCCGCAAACTCCAAGTGCGGTAATTAAAAAGATATTTCCAAACGGTTTGACATTACTAATCAAACCAAATCCAGCCAATGAAGTGGTTGTAGTCAATGCTTTTGCCCGGATGGGGGCCCTCTATGAAACAAAAGAAAATCGGGGGATCTCCAAACTGATGCAACGTGTATTATTGAAAGGGACTACTACCCGAAACGCTCAAGATATTGTGTATCAGACCGAGTCGGTGGGTGCCTCGATTGACAGCGGGATTGACAGCTTTAGCTCCGGAAGCGTTTCCTTAAAAACAACTTTGAATGGTTTGGATACCGGTCTTAAAGTATATCTGGATGTTCTATTGCATCCTACTTTCTCTGCAAAGGAAGTTGCCAAAGAGAAAGAACAAATGGTTCAGCAATTATTGGCTGCTAAGGACCAACCAACCGGGGCTGCTTTTCAAAACTTTTTGGGACTTTTTTATGGTGACCAGCAGTTGGGTATGCCATCGGAAGCCATTGCCAAGAATGTGGCTACCATCACCAGGGAAGACATCATGACTTGGTATCATCACATTTATACACCGGCAAATATGGTGATCAGTGTTGTCGGAAAAGTTGACCCGCAGCAAATTGAAACCGCATTACAACAATCATTGGGGAAACGAAGTCAAGGCGAAAAACCTTTGCCGGTGACCTCCTCTTTGCCAAGCCGCGGAAGTGACCGACAGCTGATCACCACCCGAGATTCCCAAGCGATATTTTTGATCTTGGGTTACCCGGCGCCGCAGAGTGGAGATCCCGACTATCCGGCGATGGGAGTCATCAATTACATTTTAGGCAGCGATATGGGTTCCCGGTTGTTTGTGGAACTAAGAGACAAAAAAGGTTTGGCCTATAATGTCAGTACCGGTTATGATATCGCCAATTATCCTTCCTATTTTTATGCGTTCATGGCAACTGCGCCGGCTAACTATCCCGCAGCCAAAGATGGAATCTTGAAGGAATTTGCCCGATTAACCACTGAGCCCGTGCCTGAAAAGGAACTGGAGGTTGCCAAAACAGCGTTAAAAGGCAGTTATTTGATGGAACATGAAACTAACTCCGCCCAGGGTCGGTTTTTGGGTAGTTACGAACTGATGGGGTTAGGGTATCTCTATGATGAAGCTTATCCTCATTTGATTGAAAAAGTGACCGCCCAGGATATCCAAAGAGTGGCAGCCAAATATTTTGGGCATTATTCCTTGAGTGTGGTTTCGCCGGTAGAGATTAAGGAATGAAACGGGACGGGGTAGAAATTAGGAGCCAGAATTCAGAATTCAGGAGTCAGAATAAAAGAGTTAAAGGTTAAGGGGCTTTTAGCTTTAGTCGACTTCTATATATGTTGAAATAAATAATTGAATTAATTTTTCTTTCAAAATCAAGATGTCTAAAGGCAACTCACCTCCTCGGTCCCCCTCTCTTTCGCGAAAGAGAGGGGGATGGCTCAAGAGTTACAATAAGCAGAA
>WSSedL1CaDRAFT_10000213_pt1 | contig 40447 bp, 40 predicted proteins | sample WetSurSL1Cattail_FD_9464 | JGI IMG/M metagenome (IMG submission 9464)
CTGCCTCGTATTGTGGCGGCTTTGCTTGAAAATAATCAAACTGCGGAGGGCATAAGAATTCCTGCAGCTTTGGTGCCTTATACCAAGTTTGATATTATTGATTAATGGATTTGTTTGTTTCAGGTTTATGGGTTGCAGAAACTATTTTTTTGAATAAAACCCTTGTAGCAATTGCATCATTTAAATTTAAATATAAAATCTTACTTTCATTATATTCCATGTAAATATATGGAGTATTGCTTGTTCTTATCAAAAGTAATGCTTTGCCTTTACTCAAATTGAAGTGCCCTTTAAGGGTTTTTCCAAATGCAAATCCGTTTGAACGCAGCTTTATTTTTGGTAGTTCGGAAATTGTATCTATTTGATTTATGTCTTTTACATTAATCGTTATTCCATACATACCTTTTATTTTAATCTGATTCACATCAACTAAAACTTCAGGTGCTTTTATTCCGTAGTAAAAAAGAGCTCCGGCTGATACAATCGTGATAATTAGTACGCTCCAGAAAATTGGTTGACGAATATTTCGGGTTTCACTGGTGGAAAAGGTTTTATCGTTCGGATTTGCCAGTAGTTGATTAACATATTTTGCAATTTCTTCCGGATGATTGGTGCCGATACGAATTTTCTTTGATGAATTCTTAAAAGATAACTCTACTGCTTTTAAACCTGAAACATTATATAGCCAGCCATTTGGCATCATCCGGATACCCCAGCCGTATAATGGTGAGTTTGTAACAGTTTTACAATCTTTGATATCCTCCAGATTATATGTTTTACCGATTAGACCAAAACCAAACCAGAATTTGATTTGTTTGTCATCAATGGATATGGTTAATTGATAGAAAATCAGAAGACAAACTACCATCAGGATGATGATGAGCGTGAGAATATACAAAGATGTGGAGTCTGCATTAAAAATCTGGTAGCCTAAAAAAGTGATAATTGGTAAAAATATGCAAATGGTTAACCATCCAGTTTGAGTAGTTTTCATGAGTATGTAAATTTATTGTTAATAATCAAGGCTTTGGGGCGTTTTCCGGAACAAAGAATAGGCCGGCAAGCATACAGTCTGTGTCAAACATTGCTTTCATTTTAAGTTTTTGATTCTGAAAGATGCAGGTAATGTAAACAATTCTGTATTGTTGATAGATAGTGTCCTCTTTTACAGATGATTTGATATAGACACCAGCCTGTTGATTCAGCATATTCCAAACTTCCTTTAACTTTTCGGGTGGTAATTGCTTTTTCATGGCTTCATCAAAATATTTTGTAGCTCCCACAAAGTCACCTTTTTCGAAGCAGGCTAAGGTTGCTTTTGCCTTTTCATCATAACCATTTGAACAAATCTGACTATTGATGGGAAGAAACCACAACCCGGCAACTTTTTCGTTTTTATCAAATATAGTTTTCATAGTGAGTTTGGCATTTTGAAAAACACATGTCATAATTACAATTCTATACTGTTGAAAAATGGAATCGGCAATCGTCGTGTATTTTAAATAATTGCCAGCCTGTTGATTGATCGACGTCCATACTTCCTTCAACTTTTCGGGAGGGAATTGTTTTTTCATGGTTTCATCGAAATATTTTGTTATTCCGGTAAAATCTTTTTTTTCGAAACAGGTTAATACTGCTTTCGATTTTTCATGTAATGAATTTGTTGTTTGGGCAACAACCATTGTACAAGCAAATGATAACAAAAGTAAGAGTCTGGTCTTCATGTGTTTAATTTAAAGTAGAATTTTATATAATTGGACAACAGCTATTTTCGAAATAATCTCTGCAAGGTAAATGCCTGCAACAAATGCTGTGATAAGTTTGAAGCCTTTAATATTGCACGAAATTTTGAATGCATTATAGTAAAGAATTACCATCCAAATCGATGGTAACATAAAAAGGAAGAATACTGGCATCAGATAAAATGAGGTCGGATTAAAGATTTTGATGCCCGGTAATAATCCTAAAGCGGTTAATACAACTGGTATTCTTGCCAGGGCAATGGTTCCTGCAACATCAATAAAACGTATTGAGGAATTTGAAAGCAATAACCCCGATATATAAAAAATGCAACTTAGTGATATCCACGCTATCGCACTTTCAGTCAGGAATATATAAAAAGAAATATCTAAGCCAATGTGGACGCTCAAAGGGCCATCGAAATGTATTGTTAGAAGATACCCAATGAAAGCTGTAGCTGTTATTCCGGCAAGTCCAATCAGCAGTGCTTTCCATCCTGCCACATAAGTAAAAGGTGTAAATAACCATTTTTCCATAATTCGGTATTATTTGGTTTCGGCTTGGTTGTGTGAAATTTTGGTAATGAGATCATCCAGCATATTTCTCACCGTGGGATAACTAAGTCCCATTTTTTGAGCCATTTCTTTCAAACTTCCACTACTTTTTACAAAATCGACAACGAAATTTTGCTCTTCATTACTTAAACTTGCTAATATTGGTAAATCATATAAACCCTTTACTGTAGTATCGCAACGCTCACACCATAAACTTTGCACCTGAAGTTTATTGGCACAGCTTGGACAAGAGAGAGGTAAAATCTTTATCATATTAATTAATTTTGACAAAAATAAAAAATATTATTATATAAATGTAAAATATAATGAATTATATTGATAATATATTTCATTATATTAATATACATATAAATTAAATTTTATATTCGATTTAGGATAGGATGTATTATTTTTAAAGAATAGCTATATTAGAAGTTTAAGATTATGCAATTCTGCATTTTTTTTGTTAATTTAATGTTATGAATTTTTCAAGTGCTAAAATCGCGAAAGAGCATGTGCTTATAGATTATAAGGGCGTTTTGTCCTATGATATTATAAGTCAATTGATTAATAGGCTAAAGGATGAGATGAACAGATTGGGAGAAAAGCTTGCAACATATAAGCGTATCCTGATTATCATGGTCGAGGTTCTTGAAAATGCCAGCAGGTATATTGATGCACATCCTGAGGTGAAATTTGACACTCAATTTTTACCATACTTTACCTTGGCGAAAAAAGATTTTACTTATTTTATTTTTTCAGGGAATTTGGTCAAAATGGAAGACCAGGAAACCCTGCAAAAAAAAATTGATGAATTAAATGGTCTTAACCAGGATGAATTAAAGCAATTATATCGGAAAATTATTTCAAATGGAAAGTTTACTGACGAAGGGGGAGCTGGACTTGGATTCATAGAGATTGCCAAGACCAGTAATAACAAAATACAATATTCGTTTGACAAAGTTAACGAGTTGTATGTGTTTTATGCTATTAATTTAGAACTAACAAATTAGAGATATGGATGCGTTAATTATTGATCATACAGAGTTTACGCCCCGCGTTATGCTTGATCCTGTAAATCGTATTTTTGAATTTGAAGGTGTATCACGCCCTGAGAATGTCACAACCTTTTACGCACCTGTAATTGATTGGATGACTGATTTTGAGTCTGATTTATATAAAATTAATGTTTCCGGAGGTAAAAAATTCAATATTAATATTGTCTTTAAGTTATCTTACTTTAATTCTGCTTCAGCTAAGATGATATTTATTATGTTAGAGAGTCTTTCAAGAATTAGAAACATGGGTTTTTCATTCATTATCGATTGGTATTATGATGAAGGTGATGACCAAATGTGTGATGATGGACACGAACTTTCAGAAGCAATTGAAATTCCTTTTAACTTTTATACAAATAGTTAATTCTTTCCTTATTTAGTGTCTTGTTAATTTCCAGATCTGACATCCCAGGTGATTAGATCGTTAGTACAAAAGCAGATTACGATATTTTCAAAAATGTAACGTTAAGATTTTTGCTTGAATTGATGTATCTTTGGATGCTATAAATTATTTTATGCTATCCAATTACGTAAAGGTATCATATAGAAATCTTGTCAAGTACAAATCATTTTCTTTAATCAATATTTTAGGCCTTTCGGTAGGCCTTGCCTGTGTGGTTTTCATAGCAATGTTTGTAATCAATGAAATGAGCTTTGATCGCAATTTCTTTAACGCAGACAAAATATACAGGGTTGGGGTTAAAGGAAATATTAATGGCGTTCAGATAGATCAGGCTGTTACAGCTGCTCCAATGGCAGCTGCTATACTCAATGAGAATCCAAAGGTGCTTTTTGTTACAAGAATAGCTCGTTTTGGCGATTGGCTCGTTCGATACAATAATAATAAATTTAACGAACATAATTTCCTTTTTACTGATTCTTCATTTTTTGACGTCTTTTCTATTCCTATGATTATGGGGGATCCAAAACAGGCACTTACCAAGCCAAAATCAATGGTAATTACAGAACAAACTGCAAAACGTTATTTTGGTAATCGGTATCCCATTGGAAAAATGCTCAGAATCGAATCTGATTCAACATTTTATGAAGTTACAGGTGTTGTAAGGGTTCCGATGAACATACATTTTAAATTCGATTTTTTGGGGTCATTATCTACATTTAGTAACCTCGATCAACAAGGATGGCTCATTCATAATTGCTTTACTTATTTATTGATTGATCAGGGTTATTCCAAAGATGAGCTTACAACTGATCTTAATAAGCTTGTCCCAAAATATGTAGCTCCTGAAATTGAAAAAATTGTAGGTAATTCAATGGGCGACTTTTCTAAAGTTGGCAACAATTTCGAATATTTTGTTCAACCTTTGGTAGATATCCACTTACATTCTAATTTACAGGTCGAACTCAGCAGTAATGGTGATGCCCGGTATATTTACATTTTTATTTTTGTAGGTGTTTTGCTCCTGATTATAGCTTCCATAAATTTTATGAATCTTGCCGCAGCCAGAGCCTCTAACAGAGCAAAAGAAGTAGGTTTGAGAAAAGTTCTTGGCTCGGATACAACGCAATTGATCAGTCAGTTTCTTTTAGAAACCATTTTTTTGAGCTTTATCGCTTTACTACTGGCATTGGTGATGGTCGAAATATTTACCCCCGAATATCAATTGTTGGTGAACCGGCACTTAAGCCTGAATATGTTTCTACAACCACGGTACATTATTGGCTTGATTTTTATTACGATAATTACAGGTATTTTAGCGGGTAGTTATCCGGCATTTGTATTGTCGTCTTATAAGCCGGTGAGGACACTAAAAGGTGATTTGAGAACTAACAAGCAATCGCCGTTGCTTAGAAATGTACTTGTGGTAACTCAATTTGCATCTTCAATTTTCATCATTCTATGCACATTTGCCGTGTATCGTCAGCTCAATTACATGACTAATCACGATTTAGGTTTTGCAAAACAACAAGTTGTGGTCATCAATCGTTCTGATGGCTTGCGATATAAAATTGAAGATTTCAAGAAAACACTGCTGAATAATTCTGAAGTAATAGGTGTTGCTAATACAACGCATGTTCCAGGTAAAGTATATTGGAATAACGCATTCTTTACAGAAGAAAATCCCAATACCACACATTTGTTGTATCAATCTATCGTTAGCCCCGAAGTAGCTAAGGTTTTAGACCTGAAATTGTATCAAGGGCGTTTTTTTTCGGCCATAATACCAGGTGATACATTTGCATGTGTACTTAACCAAACAGCCGTCAAGTCTCTAAAATTGCAACATCCTGTAGGCAAAACACTCTACCAGCCTGTTGGTGATAAAAGGATTGCTTTTAAAATTATCGGTGTGGTTGATGATTTTAATTTTAAATCTTTGCATCATCCTATTGAGCCTATGGTGATGACTTTCATGAGACGAAATATTGATGGTTATGTTATTGTGCGAATTCATACAAATAATATTGATAAAACCATCGATGCCATTAAGAAAACCTGGAATGGCTTTACTTCAGATTATCCATTCGATTATTTTTGGTTGAATGAGGATTTCAATAGACTATATAGTTCTGAGCGACTTACGGCATCTGTATTTTCTAATTTTTCACTGCTATCAATTTTAATCGCCTGTTTGGGCCTTTATGGATTAATTGCTTATACAGCTGTGCGAAGAACTCGTGAGATAGGAATTCGGAAGACCCTTGGAGCATCCTTTAGTACCATTGTACTTATGCTAACGAAAGACACTATCCGGCTTATTCTAATTTCGCTTCTAATTGCATGGCCTGTTGCTTATTTTGTAATAAGGCAATGGCTAAAGGGATTTACGTATCATAATAACATCAATTACAAGGATTTCATCTTTGCAGCTTTGATCGCTTTTGTTATAGCAATGCTAACAGTTAGTTTTCAGGCAATAAAAGCGGCTCGCAGGAATCCGGCTGATTCGATCAGGTATGAATAAGAAAATTTGAAGAAGTTTTAGTGATTCGAAGGTTTTGAAAATGACGCCGAAGGCAAATGACACGAAGTCAATGACACAAAGTGAATGACGTCGAAGACCAATGACGCCGAAGTCAAGTGACATAAATATTATATCTTTGCAAAAAAATAATAGTAAATAAAATGACTAAACGGGTACGTGTTCGTTTTGCTCCAAGTCCTACCGGACCTTTGCATATTGGCGGTGTGAGAACAGCTTTGTACAACTATCTTTTTGCCAAAAAACATGGTGGTGATTTTCTACTTCGCATTGAAGATACTGATCAGGGACGCTTTGTGCCTGGTGCCGAAGATTATATTGTAGAGTCGTTGCGCTGGGCAGGCATTATGCCAAACGAAGGTATTGGTATAGGCGGTCCGCATGCTCCATATAAGCAAAGTGAGCGCAAGGCAATTTATCGTCAGTATGCTGATAAGCTTGTGCAAGATGGCTTTGCATACTATGCATTTGACACTCCGGAGGAATTGGAAATGCTTCGTAAGGAACTGGAAGCAGCAAAAACGGGCAATACGAGCTATAGCCATCTAGTTCGGGGAAGAATGAAAAATTCGCTAACATTAACTTCGGCAGAGGTTAGTTCTCTGATTGCTTCAGGCGAGTCCTATGTAATCCGCATTAAGATGCCGGAAAATGAATTGGTTGTGGCAAACGATTTGGTGCGAAACCGAATAGAAGTGAATACTGCCACCTTGGATGATAAGGTGCTTTTTAAATCGGATGGTTTGCCAACCTACCATTTAGCTAACGTTGTTGACGATCATTTAATGGAAATAACCCATGTGATACGCGGCGAGGAATGGCTGCCATCACTTCCTTTACATGTTTTGCTTTATCGATATCTCGGATGGGAAGAAACAATGCCGCAATTTGCGCACTTACCATTACTGCTGAAGCCTGATGGGAAAGGGAAATTAAGCAAAAGAGACGGCGATCGTCTTGGATTTCCCGTCTTCCCGCTCCAATGGAAAGATCCTGCCAGTGGCGAAATATCAACCGGTTATCGGGAATCGGGCTACTTCCCGGATGCATTTATCAACATGCTTGCTTTTTTAGGGTGGAATCCGGGAACAGAGCAGGAAATATTTACACTGGAAGGATTGTCAAAAGTTTTTTCCATTGAACATGTGCATAAGGCTGGCGCCCGTTTCGATTTTGAAAAAGCAAAATGGTTTAACCACCAGTATTTGATTTCACAAAGCACTGAGCAGCTGGCGTTAAGTTTTGCTTTAATATTAAAGGAAAAAGGGCTAACTATCAGCCACGATTATGTGATCAAAGTAGTTGCTTTGGTTAAGGAAAGGGTCAACTTTGTGCATGAAATCTGGAATCAGGCATCGTTTTTCTTTGAGGCTCCCGACAAATATGATCAGGAAGTTGTTAAAAAACGTTGGAAAGATGATGTGCCATCGTTGATTGCAGAGGTTGGCAATTTACTTAAGTCATTGGAACCTTTCACGGCCGAAACTTTTAAAAACTCAATCCATGATTTTGTTGAAGCCAAGCAAGCCAATATGGGTAGTATTATGAATTCGCTCCGTCTTTCGCTGGTGGGCGGTTTATTTGGTCCCGACTTACCACTTATTGCGGAATTGCTGGGTAAGGAGGAAGTGGTAAGAAGAATCGAAAGGGCTTTGGAGATAATAAAAGTATAAAGGCTAATAATTATAGGCTTTTAGCCGCATCGGGGCGACCTATTATTCTATTCATTAAAATAGTATATCTCTTTGAATTTATGCATGTTGGAGTATAAAATCCGCAGGTATATTCAATTTTTCGTATAGCTTTTTAGCTAAATCCATATTTACTTTTCGCTTTCCATTAAGTACTTCATTGAGCCGGGTAGCAGTGATACCAAGCATTGCTGCAAGTTCACGCTGCTTCATTCTGTTTTCAAACATTTTCAACTCTATCATCCCTGCAATTGTAACAGGTTTTAAAGGATCATTTTCGTCTTCCCATGATTCTGCCAAAGTAGAGAGTCGTCTGATCTCATTTAATTCAGATTGAGAGAGTTTAGCTTCTCCTTTAAGCATCAGGTTTTCGATAGTAGCCATAATACCTGCGTATTGTTTTTTATTTGTTATTTTGGTAATCATGACATTAAAGTTTTGTTATATCAAATTTATCATATTCTGCATGGGTGCCTATAAACTTTATAAAAATTGTACGGGCGCCGAAAATAATCCTTGCTATAAGCCTATAATGATTGCCCTTGATGTTAAATACATATAGATCATCACCAATACAATCAGTTGTTCCAAAGCACTGTTTCAATTCATTAAAATTACTCCAGTCAGCTTGTTTTGTAATAATGTACCATTTCATCAAAGCTTCATCTGCATCAGCATGAATAAGTATGAATGCATTAATCCTTGTCTTAGAAATGATAACCATCTATGTCTTAAAAAGTAATGCAAAATAACAAAAAAATTACACAAAACAAAATTTAATTTCGAAATTGAATGAATAGAAGTTTGCAAGCTTCTAATTACATGCTCAAATCCATCACCGTAAAAACTGCAAAAATCAGGCTTGCAATGCCATTGGCAGTAAAAAATGCATGGTTGAGTTTCGATAAGTCATTTGCTTTAACAAGTTTATGCTGATATGTTAGTAGTAATATAAAGCAAACAGCACCAATCCAATACCATTTTCCAAAATTACCCAGCAAACCTGCCATTACCACAAAAATAGCACAGAAAAAATGAACAATGGTTGATACTATAATTGCCTGTTTAATTCCAACAAATGCTGGAATAGAATTTAAGTTTTCGGTTTTATCGAATTGCTCATCTTGTAAAGCATATATTATATCGAACCCACTTACCCATAACAAAACAATTACAGAGAATATCAGTGGCAGCCACATAAATTTACCGGTAACTGCAAGGTAAGCACCAATTGGAGCAAGTGACAGCCCCATCCCCAGTATGAAATGACAAAGAAAAGTGAATTTTTTAGAGATACTATAGCCTAAAATTAGAAGCAACGCTATAGGTGATAAGCATAGTGTGAGCTTGTTGATAAAACCTGTAGTGATTATAAATGCGATTGAATTCAATATTACAAAATTCAATGCTGATCCGGGTTTTATGACTCCGCTGGGGATTTCACGTAAAGCAGTTCTGGGATTTTTAAGATCAATTTCACGATCAGTATATCTGTTAAAAGCCATGGCGGCGTTTCGGGCAAAAACCATACATAACACTACAAGACAAAGCAAAATCCAGTTTAATTTATACCCCTGGTTTATTGCAATAAAATAGCCTATAAATGCAAAAGGCATAGCAAAAATAGTATGGCTGAATTTAACCAGTTTCAGGTAGTTATTTACTTTATTACCTTCGTTGGGATTCCTCATAAGTTAAGCTTTGTTTGATAAATTTGGTAGTTTTCATCGTCAAAGGCAACAAAGATAACTCTTTCAATTTGATTATCGGAATTCAGAATTTTTTTCACTTCTTCTATAGCTATTGTTGCCGCCTTTAGCTTCGGGAAATGATATACGCCAGTGCTGATGTTTGGGAAAGCGATAGTCTTAATATTAAGATGAATAGCGATTTCCATCGACCTTCTGTAGCAGGAAGCAAGCAGCCATTCTTCATTATTATTCCCATCTCGCCATATTGGGCCAGCAGTGTGTATTACAAATTTCGCAGGTAAACGATAACCTTTGGTGAGTTTTGCTTCACCGGTATCACAACCATTTAGGGTTTTGCATTCTTCGAGAAGCTCTGGTCCCGCTGCCCTATGTATGGCTCCATCAACACCACCACCTCCCATTAAGCTTGTGTTAGCAGCATTTACAATGGCATCAACCTGTAATTTGGTTATGTCGCCTTTGATTAGTTCAATGTGTTTAGTAGTCATTGTTGTTAAATGAACAATTTTTGATTTTTATCACTAAAAAATGTAAATTTAACCGTAAAATGAATCATTTTGTCAAAGACAGAAGTTTTTTGTCAAATTTTCATAACCTTACAATTATTTATTCGTTAGATAAAACAGGTTAATCTAACGAAATTTTCATTAACCAACTTATAACGATGATACGATTTAGTCAATTAGCTGTCTTTATGTTACTTCTTCAAGTAGTGGTTTTTGCACAGGAGCCTTTAAAACACGAAAAGAAGATATATGTTAATCCTGAAGGTAAAGTGTTTGTTAGCAAGGATCTTCCTGTTTATTTTAAGGTGTCATTGACACCAAATGATAGTTCACCTTCTTATGTATTGCCCAGTGAGAAGTCAGCAAAATATGCAAACCCCATGTATTTTGATACGGAAGGAGAGAATACGCTGAGATCACCTTCTGCTGTTGATCCGAAAACAAAAAAAATGTTAACGCCCAAACAGGATGTGCTATTTGATGTTTATGCCGATGGATTTCCACCCTCCACCAAGATCAAGTTGCATCAAGCCCATTTTACTAAAAATAGTGTTCTTTATTTCGGACAAGGTTATTCGCTTGAATTCGAAGCTTTTGATAAATTATCTGGCATAGCAGCAACCTATGTTTCAATTAATGGATCTAAATACCAGAATGCAGGTAAATCTCAAATTGTATTCAATGAAGAAAAGGAGTATTCGGTTTTGTACTATTCTGTTGATAACGTTGGTAATGAAGAGTCCCCTAAAAATTTAAAATTTTGCATTGACCTAAAAGCACCAATAACTTCATTTAAAATAATTGGAGAAAGCAAGGGTAATGTATTGTCTTCTAAAGCGTCCATAAGTTTTTCAAGTAAAGATACATTGTCCGGATTAAAACATATTATGTATTCGATCAATGACGGTGCCGAGAAAGTATATACTGCCCCAATTCCTCTATCAGTCTTAAAAGACGGTAAATCAAAAATTCATTATTATGCAGTCGATAATGTTGGTAATAAAGAAGAAACCAAAGTTATAGCTGCATCAACAGAATCCGTAAGTGAAAGGCTTGAAAGCGCCGACCCTTCAGCTTTTAACTTTTATATTGATAATGATCCACCGGTTATGGCTTTGGAAATTATTGGAGACCAGGCCAAAGGAAAATACCTTTATATTTCAGAACGTAGTCGTGTGAAAATAAATGCGACTGACGATAAATCAGGTGTAGGCAAAATAGAATACAGCATCAATAATGTTTTATTGAAGGACCAATATTCAGAGCCGTTTGCTCTCGCACACGAAGGGCTAAATACAATTGTTTATGCGGCTTCAGACAATGTTGGTAATTTTGCTTTAGCGCAAACCCAACAGGTCTATCTTGATAAGCATATACCCAATACTCATTTATCATTTAAAGGTAAACAATTTGTAAATCGCGATACAACTTTTATCACTGATGATACACAAATTGTTCTTACTACAAGCGAAACTGGCTCTGGTGTTCAAGAAGTGGAATATGTTTTAGACAATAATGGTAAGGTTGTATATGGATCGCCAGTTACTGTTAAAAAAAATGGCTTTCATACTTTGACCTATCAGGCAAAAGATAAAGTTAATAATATTGAGGCTTTAAAGAGTTGCTCATTTTTTATAGATAATATTCCACCCCAAATTTTTGCTCATTTTAGTGTCACAACGATAGGTAAAAAAGTAATTAGGGAGGAAAATTACGATATTTATCCGTCTAATGCCATATTATATATAGCTGCTACAGATAATGCCTCAGGTGGTGAAAAGATTGAATATCGCATTAACGGGAAGGAATGGCAAAGTGCTATGCCTGTCAAGGGGTTTGTTCCAGGTAATTACGAAGTTGAAATAAATGCATACGACGTTTTGAAGAATAAATCGACCAAGATCATTCGTTTTGCAATTGAAAATTAAGTTTTAAATTTTATAAATATGGTGAAATCATTATTAGTTTCTTTTTTTTTCTTATTAACCTTTGCGGCAAAGGGACTTGCGCAGGAAGAGAATTTTATAGCTATTTCCATCTATAACTTTACCCGGTATATCGATTGGCCTCAGGAGGATGCTGCCAGTGATTTTGTAATAGATGTTATTGGCCATAAGTCGGTATATGATAAATTGAAGGATCTTACAGCAGATCGCAAGATAGGAAATCGACGTATTGTTGTTCGATACCTTGCAACAGTAAATGACATTACAAAAAGTGAGATATTATTTGTAGGGTTTTGGCAGAGTAAAGAAATGCCAAAAGTACTTGCTAAAATTGGTAGTGCACATACACTTATTACATCCGAAAAGGACGGGCTCATTGATGCAGGCTCAGGAATTAATTTTGTTATCCGAAACAATGTCATCAAATTCGAAATAAAAAGGAGCAATATTCAGAAATATGGACTTAAAGTAGGTGAAGCACTTGCTAGTTTAGCATACAAATCATATTAAGGTTGGTTGATCATTGTTCTCTTGATTCGGCAGAATCTTTTAGGTTAAAGATGCAAAACATTTTTATTTGATTATGGTAACTATATTTACAATAATATGTTACTTGTAAGGTTTTAAAATAAAATAAGGTTTAATAATTAACTTTAAAACCTTATTTTATTCACCAACCTTAATAGAAAACAGCTAAATTTTATAAAGAACGAAACTGATTACACCTCCTTTTTTAAGAGCGGTTGCGAGGTTTTATCAGGGTTAGAGATTAGTCATTGTTTCAAAAAATCAGTTAATAAAATTATAATAAGCTGGTTATCGTTACTGCAATTCATTGTTTTTTTAAGTATTTCCCGTTTTAATCGTAAGATTTACATTAATACGTTCTGTTTTTTAAAATAATCAAAACGTTTCAAACAGGCTTACACAGCCCTATTTGTATTTATCTTGTAATATTTTATTATTTTAATTTGGAATTAATCTAAATAATGATTAATTTTGAAGAAGAATTAAAGATAAAAATATCCCTTATTTAAACAGTTTTTATGGCCTTCGAGTTACCAAAATTAGAATACGGTTATAATGCGCTAGAACCGTACATAGATGCACAAACAATGGAAATACATTATTCTAAGCATCATGCAGCGTACACGAACAATTTGAATGCAGCATTAAAAGGAACAGAAAGTGAAAGTATTTCAATAGAAGCGATTCTTAAGAATGTATCGAAACAACCGGCAGCTGTTCGAAATAATGCTGGTGGATTTTATAACCACACCTTGTTTTGGAGCTTGATGAAGCCAAATGGTGGAGGGCAACCTGGAGATGATTTAATGGATGCAATTAATAAATATTTTAGTTCGTTTGATAAGTTTAAAGATAATTTTACAAACGCTGCAACAACTCGTTTTGGATCAGGATGGGCTTGGGTTATAGTGAATGAAAAGAAAGAACTTGTAATCGGTTCAACACCTAATCAGGATAATACGCTGATGGATGTGTCCGATCTTAAAGGATTGCCAATTCTCGGTCTGGATGTATGGGAACATGCATATTATCTGAAATATCAGAACAGAAGACCAGATTACATTGCAGCTTTTTGGAATGTAATCAACTGGGAAGAGGTTGCAAGGCGGTTTAAGTTAGCGATTCATTGATAGTTTGGATTTGTTGGTTAGTGTAATGAAAAGGCCACGTCGTGACGACTTGGCCTTTTTACTTTAACCAGTTTTGGTAAGATCTGATAGTTTATATTTCTATTTCAAGGCCATCATAAGCCAACATCACATTTTGAGGAAGTTCACTCTGTACATCGTTGTGAAATCCTAATTGATGGCTGATATGTGTTATGTAAGCATGCGGCGTGCCTGTCTCATTTATTAATCCCAAAGCCTCTTCCAGCGTATAATGCGAATTATGCTTTTGCTTACGAAGTCCGTTTAACACGAAATGCATAGAGCCATATATTTTTATCTTCTCAGTGTCTGTAATGTAATTTGCATCTGTAATATATGTAAAATCACCAATTCTGAACCCTAGAATGGGTAAGTTCATATGCATGACGCGGATAGGGGTTACTGAAATACCATTTACACTAAAAGGACCGCTTTCAATTGTATACAAGTTAACTTGAGGTACTCCCGGATATTGCTTTTCGAAAATATATCCAAATTCTTGTTTAATAGCTAATTGAACTCGTTCTTCGGCATATATGTCTATGGGTTTTTGCTGCAGATAATTGAAGGCGCGTATATCATCAAGCCCTGCTATATGGTCTCTATGCTCATGCGTAAACAAAATGCCATCGAGACTACAGACTTTTGCATTCAACATTTGCTGACGAAAATCAGGACCTGCATCAATTAGTATATTATGTCCGTCAATTTCTATTAATACGGACGTACGCAATCTTTTATCGTATGTATTAGTTGAATGGCAAACAGGACATGGACAGGCTATGACTGGTATACCTTGTGATGTTCCTGTACCTAAAAATGTAACTTTCAAAATGGGTTGCTTTTTTCTATCTTGCAAATTTAATTATTAGTCGTAAGTAATCGATACAGAGTTGCAAGTAAATGGATATTTTCATACTCTTAAATAACTGAACAAATTGAAAGGTAAACTTTATTTAATACCAACACTTCTTGGCGAAGGTCAGCCAGATGAATTGCTTGCACCTAACGTACTCAAAATTATACGGGGCTTAAGTTTTTTTATAGTGGAAGAAATTCGCACGGCACGACGTTTTTTGGCTAAAGCAGGCATGTCCGCTTCTATCGACATATCTACATTTTACGTTCTCAATGAACATACTAAATCCTCAGAGATATGTTCTTATCTGGATCCTGCCGAAAACAATGACATAGGAATTATTTCTGAAGCAGGAGTTCCTGGCATAGCCGATCCTGGATATGATGTGGTAAGACTTGCTCATCAGAATGGCATTCAGGTTGTGCCATTGGCTGGGCCATCTTCAATTTTAATGGCTGTGATGGCATCCGGGCTTAGTGGACAAAACTTTGCGTTCAATGGTTATCTTCCTATAAAAAGACCTGAACGAATTGCCAAAATCCGATTTTATGAAAAACGAGCTTTGACAGAAAATCAAACCCAGGTATTTATAGAGGCCCCCTATCGTAATATGCAGCTTTTGGAGGACTTGTTAAATACATGTTTATCAACTACAATGTTAGGTATTGCTGCAGATATTAGTATTGAAACGGAATTGATTAAAACTCAGACGGTGGATGAATGGAAGAAAAATTTACCGCAAATTCACAAGCGACCCGCTATTTTTATGATTGGAAGATGAGCAAATGAAATAGGCTAAGGTGTAATGCTTTTTAATTCGATACTATAAACCAAAGTAGCATACATGGGCACTTTAATTACACCGTCGATGCTAAGTCCCTTTATTCCATAGGCTTTGGAATAGGGAACAATAATAAGCGCTTTGCCACCTTTTTTCATTTTTTTAACTCCTGGACCAGCACTAAAATCTGGAGCTATGCTTGAATCGCCAATCCGAAATGTAAAATTAGCGTTTGAAATTATTTGCGGACCATCTATAAGATTAACCGTGTAGCTGACATTTACCTGTTCTCCATCTTTAGGATAACTTCCTGTGCCTGCCAATGTTTCGATGTAATACAAACCATCTGAGGTTGTGTCTGCCAAGGTGGGCTTTGCAACCGTCAGTCTATTACTGAGGGTATCCAAATAATTAATGATCTTTTCGTTTTCATAAGCCACTGGATCATGAATAACTTTAACTAATTCAACCTTATAAATTCTGGGAATATAATCATTAAAAGTAATTGACGACGGCATAAGCATCCAAGCCTTGCCACCTTCTTGCATTTTCAGCAATCCTTCAATAAGCCCTTTGATTGTAATATTTTTAATGTATAATTTAACGGGTCCGGCAATGCTGGAAGATGCGATTATACCATTATTTCTGGCATCAGTTGTATTATTAGTTTCAATTAATCGATCATCCAGGGTAGTTGCACTATAATTGATGTTGACAAAATCGTCGATACTTGGGGATTCGCCATCTCCTTCTTGAGTTGATTCAAAATATAATCCCGATGCTGTTGGCTTTATAGAAATTAGATGTAGTTGCAAATAATTGTCAATTTGTTGCTGTTCATCAGCCATACTTCGGCTGCTCATGTCTTTTTTACAAGAAAAACCAAATAAAACGAAGAAAATCAGGACTATTTTATATTTCATTTCCCTTAATAGGTTATTTATAACTAAGATGAATTGTTGGCTCAAAGGTTGCGTTAAAATAAAATTTATTTCACAGATACTAATTCAACTTCAAAGATTAGAGATGTAAAAGGAGGGATCAAGCCAGTAGATGAGCCAGTTTCACCAAATGCAAGGCCAGAAGGCATAATAAATATTGCCTTTTCCCCTTCGTGCATCATGCCAATTGCATTTTCCATACCTTTAATAACTTGCCATTGTTGTCCGTAAACAAATTGAAAGGCTTCTTTACGTTCTCTTGTTGAATCGAAAAATTTTCCATTCAAAAACCGTCCTTCATAATGAACCACAATGGTATCGCCTAATTTAACTCCCTTGTTATTACCCTGTTTAATGGTCAAATGGTATAGGCCTGATGCAGATGGTTTTACTTTAAGTTTTGAGTTATTTAAATATTGTTTCAAAATAGTTTTTTCATATTCCCCAAAATCTTCAATCCATTTTAAAAATGCTTCCTTTTCCCTGTTATATTGCTGTGTGGTTTGAATATCAATGATGGAAACATTGATTTTCATTTTATCGGTCTCTTTGAAAAAGTGAGGGAGATCAGACGCCAGTGTTCTTCGGAAAAAATCAGTTGCTGTAATTATGAAGCTGGCCGAATCATCTTTCGATAATAGTGTTAGGCATTCGTCAATAGCGCCTGGAAAATTAGTTTGTGATATCTGGAATTTACGTCTTCCTTTAAAAAAGGTAGAATCCTTGATGGTTTTGTAGCAAATATCGGCGGTTATATAATCATTGTAACAACATTTAGTGTTTTCATCGCCAATCTTAATTAATTTATAAAAAAAACCACCATCGTTTTTTTTGTAACCAGGAAATTCGGATTTATGACTACAATTCATCAGTATAAGACCGATCGATAGAATGGGAGCAAAAATAAAAAAACGCTTCATAATGAATCAGATATTTGGATAAGTTCTACTTCGTATAAAATTGTGGAACGAGGTGGGATTTTGTTGCCATCACCCATAAGACCTTGTGCCAAGTGCGGTGGCATAATAAATCTGGCTTTGTCACCACAATTGAGCAATAATACACCTTCTTCCAATCCTCTTTCAACGCCGCCCTTCCCCATAGTAAATTTCTTGGGCCCAGTCTTTTCAGATGAATAGCAAAGTGTTCCGTCGAGAAGGTAAACTTTATAAAGTATTGTGGCAACTTTGCTTGGCTGAGCCTTCTTGCCATTACCCTTTTCAGCAATCATAAACCAAAGGCCAGTTTCAGTTGTTTGCATTTGCCAGTTTCGCCGGGCGATGTATTTTCGAATGATATCGGCATCCTTATCAACTAGTAACTTGTTTACATTAATAAGCTTATCAGAATAGTTCGGTTTATCGGGTTTTTGTACTTCTTTCTTTCTCTCAGCGCACGAAAGAGATAACAATAAAGCAAAAATATAAAGCAGTATTATATTTCTTTTTTTAAACAAGTGATATTTTTTATTTTTTATCACGTCTTCAGATCTTGAGCATATTGAGGTAAAAGATCAATAAATTTTTTGATGGTGTCATTCAGCGAAAGTTCTGATTCGCCACCGGAAGCATTTGTATGTCCGCCACCTGAAAAGTATTTTTCGGAAAAGCTATTGACTGCGAATTTACCACGCGACCTAAAAGAAATTTTAATTTTGTCTTTTTTTTCCATGAAAAAAGCAGAAAAATGGACACCTTTTATGGATAGAGGCAAATTTACAAACCCCTCGGAATCTCCGGTTGCAAAATCATAGCGTTTTTGTTCCTCCAGGTTAATTGTGATAAGAGCAGTGTTGAATTCCGGAAACACTTGCATTTTTTCATTTAAACAATATCCAAGCAATTGCATTCGCCTGGCCGAGAAATTTTCATATACATGCCGATAAATTTCGTCCTTTTCAATTTTAAGCCTAAGCAGCTGTGATACAATCTCGAAAGTACGGGCATGAGATGAATTGTAACTAAAACATCCTGTATCAGTCAGTATTCCAGTATATATGCATGTGGCAATAGATTTGTCAATTAAATCTCCGCCATCAAGTGCATGGATAAATTCATAAATTAATTCTGCTGTGGAGCTAACAGTTGTGGAGGACAGCGAGAAATCAACCTTTAATTGTGGATAAGGATGGTGATCTATCATGATTTTCTTTGCTTTGACCGAATTAACGATATCTTGCATGTCATTAATTCTTTTGGAGTCATTGTAATCAAGCTGAAAAATCATATCGGCTTCAGCAAAGATTTGATCGGCTGTTTTTTTGCGTTTGTTATAATTGATAACTGTTTTATTATCGGGAAGCCATTGTAAAAACTCAGGATATTCATTGGGAACAATAGGTTGCACCTCATGCCCACATTTTTGAAAAAACAATGATAAACCTAACACAGACCCAATAGCGTCGCCATCGGGGTTTTGGTGTGTTGTTATCACGATTTTAGATCTGGTTGTCAGTAATTGTTTAAGTTCGTTAATTTTTTGAATACTTTCTAAAATCACTTTGTTGACCATTTAAATATTTTTTGACATTGTTTGTTCTGTCGTTAAAAGAAAGAGAGATACATACAAAATTAATATGACTGAGGTTATATTTGTCAAATATATAAATTATGCCTTTAATTCTACTTTGACAAGTTAGAAAAAACAACTTAATCTGCTAGCTGGAATTGGGTAAAGCTGAACAATGAGTAATGTCAAAATTACACTCGTTGATGATGTTTCCTTATCTTAAAACAATATCATCAATCAGTAATTCTCCAGCTTTGTCATTTAATGCTTTAAGAATACCTGATTTAAGCATCATTAGCTCATTTCGAACAACAGGCGATTGCAAATAAACAAAGAGAACCCTGTTTTTGATGAATATTTTTGTTGTTACGCGGGCTACATTTTTGCCCAGCACCTCTTCCCATGAGTTAATTAAACGGATTTCCTTGATTTTATGGTCGATGTTGAACTTCTTTAGTAATTCACTTACAACCTCACTAATATTTTGAACATTGCTTCGACGCATGGGTTATTTTATTAAGTTTGAAGTATTAGATTTTAACCTGGAAAATCTCAATAAATGCCTATTGTTAACTCTAATAATTCGAATGCAAATTTAACGATTTGTTTCGTTTATTCTTAAAGCATAAGGCCGATAACTTAACTAAAATGTATACGAATGAAATTATTAAAAGACATTCTGCTTTACTCTTTGTTCCTTTTGTCAGGAATAGCGTTGTTTTGGTGGCAGTATAAAGATTTGGATTGGGAAAAACTCAAGCATGGTTTGGCGATTACAAATTATTTTTGGGTTGGTGTAGCTATCTTTTTAGGACTATTAAGTCAGGTAAGTCGCGCTATTCGATGGAAAATGCTTATAGAACCTTTAGGATACAACCCTAAAGTAAGCAATATTTTTTTGTCTGTTCTTATCATGTATTTTACCAACTTACTTGTACCAAGGGCTGGAGAAGTTGCACGGTGCACTATTTTAGCCAAATATGAAAAAATTCCAGCCTCAAAACTTATTGGTACTATGATTGTTGAGCGTATTGCAGATACGCTTGTCATGATGGGACTTGCTGTTATTATATTGGGGATAAATATTAGTGTGTTTAAACGGTTCTTAGTATTGAATCCTGAAGTGAATGCGAAACTTTTTAGATTATTATCTTTAACCAACATTCTATTGGGATTGGCTGCTATTGCCCTTCTTGTTATTATATTTCTGTTAGTTAAGCCTTTTAAGAAAGGCTTGTTAAGCGAAAAAATAAAAAGGGTTAAAACCGGATTAAAGGAAGGCGTTAAATCCATTCTTTTGTTGGAAAATAAATGGTATTTTATTGGGCATACCCTGTTCATTTTTTTAATGTGGTTATTAATGCTATATGTTGTCTTTCTGGCCTATCCTCCTACAAGTCATCTGACTATTTGGGCAGGGATGTTTACGTTTCTAATGGGTGGGTTAGCCATGTTTGCACCAGTAAGTGGCGGAATTGGGGCCTGGCACTTTATGGTTATTGAATCAATATTTCTTTATGGAATTGACAGGGATAATGGTAAGATTTTTGCATTAATTGCTCATTCATCTACCAATCTGATATATATAATTTTTGGGTCAGCAGCATTAATTCTTTTGCCAATTATGAACCGAAGGTTAGCTCAAAAGAAACAACAAGACGTGATTAAGTGATGAAGAGATGAGGTTGAAGTATTCTATCCAATTGTGGAATATGGTTATTGAATCCAGTCCAAATCTCTGCTCGCCAATGACTAAAATCTTCAGGTGTTCAAATTTAAGTCTTGGTAAAGGTGAATCAACCTTACCCTTAGAAACCAAAACAAAAAGCCCGCGAATTTCGCAGGCTTTTTAAATAATTATTGCTTAATCTTATAAAGATACTTTCTTTTCCTGAATTCTGGCCTTTTTACCGGTTAGTTTGCGAAGATAGAAAATTCTAGCTCTGCGAACTCTACCGAATTTATTTACTTCGATTTTATCTATGAAAGGCGAATAAGTAGGGAAAATTCTCTCTACGCCTATGTCTCCTGACATTTTTCTTACAGTAAAAGTAGCTGTTTGACCAGTTCCCTTCTTTTGAATAACTACACCCCTGTACTGCTGAATTCTTTCTTTATTACCTTCGACAATTTTATAGTGAACTGTAATCGTATCACCAGCTTTGAAAGCAGGGATAGTTTTATTAGCAGCATATAAAGTCTTTACAATATTCATTAAGTCCATCACTGTAATATTTTGAGTGTTCAATTTTTTAACAGACCGCAAAAGTAAAATATTTTTTTTAATATGTTGAAATTTCTATTGGAAATATTTATTCTTTCTTGTCATTATTGTGTTTTTTTTCCTGTTACCTTCAATTTATCTCCTGTTGACTCTACAATCTTTTTTCGCCACCATTCAGGATAACCAGGTTGTGAAGGTGCAACAGGAATATTGCCTCCTGATTTTAGAAATTGGCCGTCTTTTTCTTTTTTAATGTTACCATCGATATATTTTATTAAAAGGTAATGACTAAGATTTTTCCAAGTGATTTCAGTTTGATTTCCGGTCTTGACTGAATAATTGGTCAGGAAGTTAATAGCCTGCTTTGGTTTTTTCTTAAAATAGGAAAGGGCTGTATCATCAATCAATGGAGTTGCATTAATGTATTGGTTTTCAAGTTGGCTTTGGACCTTTTTAACATCTTCTATCATTATATTATATCGGAGATAACAAAAATTTGCAACCATGTTAAACGTCCAAAAGGCTGAATTGTCAGAATAAGTAAGCATATCTCCATTGCCAACAGCAAAGGATTCTGGAACTTTGGTTATGGAAGAATACATAGGTGAGTATACTGTGCTCGCTGCATCATCAACGCCAAACCACAGAATTCCTCCAATTGGGTCGGGCAGCCAGGATCGACTCTGAGCAACAAATGAAAATCCAGTTTGCTGAGTCGATGTGGCTCTTTCATTACAATATTCAGTACTGTCTACTTTCCATGTCAGTGGGCGCCAACGGTATGGAAGGCCAAATGGTCCGGCTCCCGGGTCTTTAGTCATATCAAACTCGGTGCCTTCCAAATGATCACGCATAAACATCATCATATCATGGAGGGTTATTTTTCTGTCGGGCTTAATCCAAAGTGGTAACCGATTTTTAAAATTGGAACCTTTTACATAATCAAAATATTTATCCATGTCGGCATTAACCTTTCGAAACATGCTCCAAACACGAATTTCACAAAATCGTACCCCATCAAAGCTAAGGGGAGCATAAGCATCAGCAAAACTAAAATCTTTATCTTCTCCCTTAAAATATCCCTTTTCCTTCGCAAAAGAGATAACATCAGGTGAATATAGACATTCCTCAGTATTATCTAGTGGAAAGGTTGTTATCCGAGCTTGGTTAGCGTGTCCGGAGATATAGCCATCTGGTATTCTTCGCGCAACCCATACAGCGCCTTTATTCCCAGTGCCTTTACCTATCATTTCAAGAATCCAGCCTTCATTTTTGTCTGAAATTGAAAAGGATTCCCCTTCACTATGGTAACCATATTCTGCAACCAGGCTGGTCATAGTTGTAATAGCTTCACGTGCAGATTTTGAGCGTTGAAGTGCTATATACATCAGGCTGCCATAATCAATTTTTGCAGTGGAATCAACCAGTTCTTCATGACCACCAAAAGTTGTTTCTCCTATGGCAACTTGGAATTCATTCATATTACCTACTACATTAAAGGTATGTTGTACTTGTTTAATTTTGCCAAGAGGCTTTCCGGTATCCCATTCTGTAATATCCATCATGGCTCCCTCGGGGTAATCGGCCGCCGGCCTGTAATATAACTCTCCATAAAGTACATGTGAATCAGCTGCATAGGTAATCATTACCGAACCGTCTGCCGATGCTCCACGGGTAATAATATAATTAGTACAACCTTTATTTTCTGTTGTGGTAAGCATAAAGACTACAAACCAACACATCACTAAGCATATTTTTTTCATGATCTATAGATTGAGAAATTTAAAAAACAAAGATATCATTTAGTAACAATCATTAATTATACATTTGATTTATATGGATATTTTATTGATTGCAAATGATTAACAATAATTTATGGCAATTGTTCCAAAGTTTTCTTTTAATTTTTTAATTTTAAAACGAGTCTTGGCACGATATTTGTTTATTAAAAATGTAGATTGCTTTTGCAGAGTTTTATAAAAATAAGGCAACAAAAACCGATTATAAGATATTTTGATAATATTATATAGAACAAAATTATAGTTTAAAACGTATTAAAAGAAAAGGTTAGTAGTGTTTTTCTCATAAATTAGGTAGTTAGTTAGTTAGTAGTTGTAAATGTTAGTAATGTGATGAAAGGGCCGTTCGAGAGAATCGCCCTTTTGTTCGTTTTAGTGGCTTCGTTGGTAATTAATCAATGAAATCGAATTTTTATTTAAGTTGAAAAATTACACCTCCAATATTATTTATCCTTGCTCCAGTAACGTTGCTGAGACAATTTTCCTCATTTCGGTACCTTAACACTCCCAAGAAAGCAAAGATCAAGGCTTCCTTAAAATCAATTACTTGTACAGTTGGCAAAATGACTTTTAAGGCAATATTTTGTTGGAGTAATTTGATCAAAAATTGATTATGCGCTCCACCTCCGGTTACTAAAACGCTCCCGTCTGATTTCATAGAAAGAATTTGTTTTGTTTGGATGACAATATGTTCATAAACAGTGCGTAATGTGTCTTCCAGCGATAGTTGATATTGATTAAGAATTGGCATAAAGCAATTCCATACCCATTCTTTACCAAGCGATTTAGGTCCTGATTGTTGGTAAAAAGCCAGGTTGTTAAGGTCATCCAATAAATCGGAGGAAACAGAACCTTTACTTCCAATCGATCCTTCCGGATCGAAGTTTAGTTTCCGCTCTTTAGCCAAATGATTAATTACAATATTTACAGGGCATACATCAAAAGCCACGCGTTTGTTTTCAGGATTTGTAAATGAAATGTTCGCAAATCCGCCAAGGTTTAAGCAAAAATCATAATCGTTGAAGAGCATTTTGTCGCCTATAGGTACTAAAGGTGCGCCTTGTCCTCCAAGTGCAACATCCAGGGTCCGGAAATCTGCAATGGTGGAAATGCCTGTAGTAGCCGCAATGACGGCACCATTTCCGATTTGGAGAGTAATGCCTTTATCTGGCTGATGAAAAATGGTTTGCCCATGGGAGGCAATAAAATCGATCTTGATAGGGCTGGTTTCCAGGAATTGATTTACTCGTTGTCCCGAGAATTTACCGAATTCATTGTGGAGTAACATCAAATCAATGCCTTGCAAATGTTCGGCTTCTGATAATTTTTTCTTCCACTCATCGCTGTATGGATAAGTAATCGCTCTTTCAATATTATACTGCCATTGGTTATTGGAAAGTTCGAAAGTACATTGTGCTACATCCAATCCGTCGAGAGACGTGCCTGACATTAATCCTATTACCCGGTAAAATGCGTTCATTTAGAACAAATTAAAGTATAATCTATTTAAGAAATTCCATGTGGTACTTAGCAACATTGTTTTTTTCGTCTGTCACAACTAGTTCAAGCGTATGCTTATGGTTAAATTGAATTTGTTCCTGATCAAATTCATGATATACAAGGTCTTGTTTAGGGTCATAATTAAAACAAACCCATTGTCCGTCAATAAAACCTTGGTAACTTTTAATGCCGGAGAGATTGTCTTTGATGCTAAAGGCAATGCGCTTCCAATTCGTAAAATCGATGTTTTGCAATGCATTGTTGAATTTTATTGTTGGCGCAACTGTATCAATACCAATAGTATAATTGCCAAAAGCTCTGATATTGGATACTACAAAACCATCTTTAAAGGAGCCTCCACTCCATTGTATATTGCCTTTTTCATCTAGCTTCAGAAGTAGTGACTTTGAGTGTAAGATGTAAGGCAGGTTTGTCGCTTTAATAGACAGACTTGCCGATTTATGCAACGGTGTGTAAGGATTATGGATTCGATGGATTTCAGAATAATAATTCTTATCGGAAAATGTGGAATATTCGAATAAAAAATTGTCGTACAACGCATTTTTTGGCACAAAAAGCCTTACTTTTTCACGTAGAAATAAGTTATCTTTTTGGTAATCCATAGGTTGCATTTCGGAATTCATTTGTTCAGGCGCAACTTGCTTTGGTGACGTTAAATCTCCTTTGAGCCTAAACGACAATATTGATTCATTGTTTTTGGCATCTTTTACCCTAATAAGAATAGTTTTAGTTGAGGTATCGGTGAAATTAATGATGCCATGATCGACCACTTGATGGTATATACTAAAATGATTGTTAGGCTGAATGTATAACCGATTGATTCGTTCGTGATTACGAATATATTGTTCAAAGTCAATAAGGCTGTTTACATACCGTCCTTCAGCAAAGGAAACCCTGTCGACTACCTGCTCGAAAATAAGTTTATTATTTACGTACAAATCAATTGAATAAATGCCAGATCTTATGTTCGTAATATCGGTCCTGTCGTATGCTTGCAAGCCAATGCCAATGGCGCCTTTTACTACAACAGGCTCATTTTTTACCCTGTAATAATTTTTTGTTGATACAATCGGGTAATTCATTTTGGCAAATTGATGATTTACAGCACTATTAGTTGATAAGGGGTAAATCCAAAGCTTTTCTATTATTGGAAAAATGGTATCATGGATTTGTTTATTCAGATAAAGTAAAGCATTCAAAGGGTCTTGAGACTTAGCTGCTCTGATTTCCAGGTGAAGATGTGGACCGGAGGTTCCTCCTGAATTTCCCGACCAAGCAATAAAATCTCCTTTTTTAACATGAATTTCATTGGACTTTAGAAAAATATCCACGCTAAATAGTTTTTGTTTGCATTGTTCTTTTTTACAATACTTCTCTAAATCATCCCGAAGCCTTTCAAGATGTGCATACATAGAAACGTATCCGCCTCGATGGGTTATGTACACCGCTTTTCCATAGCCTTCCGGTTCAATTTTAATTCGTGAAATATATCCCTCCTCCATGGTATATACATTCAATCCTGTGATTCCTAGTGTTCTAAAATCAGTGCCAGTATGTAAATGATTCGAACGTATCTCACCAAAAGTACCTGCAAGGTAAAGGGGAATACCAAGTGGTGGAGTAAAAATAATTTTGTCAATTTGCTGTCCAACTCCTAATGAATGTCCAAACAAAATGAAAAACAATGATATAGTCACTGCCCTCAACGCAATTTTCATTTTTCAATATTTATTTTTATTGAATTATAAAAATAGCTAGAACTGCCTTCAATATTTCTAATTTATTAACATTATTTTTTATATTGATAAACCAATATTATATTTGTAGTAAATTAGTACTATAGCATGACTGAAAAGGAGTCTGTCATTAACTCATTAGAAGAGAAAATTAAGAAATTAGTTTCACTTCATGAATCGCTTCGAATTGAAAATCAGCAATTTTCAAGCGAGAATAGTGAATTAAAAAATGATATCGTACTAAAAAGCAATGAGTTGAAGGATTTGCAAAGCAGATACGAACAGTTGAAGCTGGCAAAACTTTTGGCCACTGGAAGTGAGGATGTTCACGAAGCCAAACTGAAGGTGAACAAAATTGTGCGGGAAATTGATAAATGTATTGCTCTTTTGAATAAATAAGTGGAGAAATGGAAGAAAAGTTATCCATTCGTGTAAACATCGCAGATAGGTACTATCCACTTAAAATTGAGGGTGAGGATGAGGAAAAGATTCGTAAAGCCGCGAAATTGATAAATGATAAGGTGTTCCAGTATAAGACAAAATATGCTGATAAGGACATTCAGGATTTTTTAGCAATGGCTGCTTTGCAGTTTGTAATTCGCTTGATTGAAATGGAAGAAAAAACAGAGGAGGTTAATCTGATCGAGAAATTGCATAAGCTTGATGAAACTCTTGACGAATTAATAAATAACAAAAAGAGTAGTCACGACGTTCTTTTACATAGCATTGAATAAAATATTGCCCGCATAGTTTCTTCAATCCTTTTTGGAACTCAACACATTATAAATTGGAGTACGACTCAGGTTATTAAAGTCAGGCCTCGCTCCTGGTTCGCCAGGAATTTGCTTTTAGCAAACAGTGGAAGACCGCAATATCCGGCGTTTCCACCCATGTAAAATTGGGGTTTTAAAAAGCTTGTTGGAACATATGCGGGTTTTTTTTTAATATTTTTATAACCTTTTAATAACCTAAAATATATATGACAATTGAAATTATTACAAGTAATATTTCATTCGGTGTGTGGGCTGCAATTGGTATAGTTTCTCTAATAGCTGGTACCATTTTTTCTTACTTTGCCTTATTTTTTATCTTAGGGAAGAGAAGAAAGACGATCATTAAAGAAGCCGAAGCCGAAGGTGAAGTAATGAAGAAGGATAAAATCCTTCAAGCGAAAGAGAAGTTTCTACAACTAAAGACTGAACATGAAAAGCTAATAAATGAGAAAAATTCCAGAATGGTTGCCTCTGAAAATAAATTCAGGCAAAAGGAAATATCACTCAATCAGAAGTTTGAAGAGATACAGCGCAATAAAAAAGAAGTTGATGCCATTCGCGATAATTTAAACATTCAACTCGAAGTCATTGAAAAGAAAAGTGAAGAATTAGAAAGGCTTCACAAACAGCAGGTTGAACAACTTGAGGCAATTTCGGGCTTAACAGCAGAAGAAGCAAAGGGTCAGTTATTGGAGTCGCTGAAAGCTGAAGCTAAAACTGAGGCTATGTCTTACATCAATGATGCTGTAGAAGAAGCTAAAATGACTGCCAATAAGGAAGCAAAACGGATTGTTGTCCAGTCTATTCAACGGGTTGCTACTGAAGTGGCCGTGGAGAATTCAGTTACTGTTTTTCATATTGATAGTGATGAGATCAAAGGTCGCATCATTGGTCGTGAAGGGCGCAATATTAGGGCTCTTGAAGCTGCTACCGGAGTAGAAATTATTGTTGATGATACCCCTGAAGCTATTATCCTTTCAGCATTCGATCCTGTTCGCAGGGAAATTGCCCGTCTCTCTTTGCACCAGCTGGTAACTGATGGTCGTATCCACCCTGCAAGAATTGAAGAAGTGGTTACGAAAGTTCAGAAACAGGTAGAAGATGAGGTAATTGAAATTGGAAAACGCACCACTATCGATTTAGGCATACATGGGTTACACCCTGAACTAATTCGTCTGATTGGTAAAATGAAATATCGTTCATCTTACGGGCAAAACTTGTTGCAGCATTCACGCGAAGTTGCAAATCTTTGTGCTATCATGGCTTCTGAACTTGGTCTTAATACTAAGCTAGCCAAAAGAGCTGGTTTATTGCATGATATAGGTAAAGTGCCAGATGACGAACCAGAATTGCCGCATGCAATTTTAGGTATGAAGTTGGCCGAAAAATATAAAGAAAAGCCTGAGATTTGCAATGCCATCGGATCGCACCATGACGAAACCGAAATGACTACACTGCTGGCACCTATTGTGCAAGTGTGTGATGCTATTTCTGGAGCCCGTCCAGGTGCACGTCGTGAAGTAGTTGAAGCATATATTAAACGACTGAAAGACCTTGAAGCACTAGCTCTTTCTTACCCTGGTGTAACTAAGACATACGCCATTCAGGCTGGTCGTGAACTTAGGGTAATTGTGGGCAGCGAAAAAGTAAATGACAGTGATGCCGAAACACTCTCTTTGGATATTGCTAAAAAGATTCAAAGTGAAATGACTTATCCGGGTCAGGTAAAAATAACAGTAATTCGTGAAACACGAGCAATCAGCTACGCCAAATAAAAAATGAAGATACTTGTTACAGGGACAGCTGGGTTTATTGGCTTTCATTTGGCAAATCGTTTGATTGCAAGAGGAGATGATGTTGTTGGGTTGGATGCGATTAATAAGTACTATGATGTACGGTTAAAGTATGGGAGATTGGAATTAGCCGGAATCAATACTAAAACCCTAGATTATAACAGGATAGTTCAAAGCGAAAAACATCCAAATTACCGCTTTATCAAACTTAATTTGGAGGATAAAGCGAATCTTGATCAGCTTTTTGCAAAAGAGAAGTTTGACAAAGTTTGCAATTTGGCAGCTCAGGCGGGTGTTCGGTACAGTCTTACAAATCCTCAAGTTTACGTGGATAGCAATATTACAGGATTCTTGAATATACTTGAGGCTTGCCGGTTCTACCCGGTCAAACATTTAGCTTATGCCAGTAGCTCCAGTGTATACGGACTCAATGAGAAGCAACCTTTTTCTACAAGTCACAATGTAGATCACCCTATAAGCCTTTATGCAACTAGTAAAAAAGCCAATGAACTGATGGCGCATACATATAGTCATCTGTTTGGAATTCCTACCACCGGACTTCGTTTTTTTACCGTTTATGGGCCATGGGGTAGACCCGATATGGCATTGTTTATCTTTACAAAAGCAATTCTTGAAGGTAAACCAATTGATATTTTCAATAAGGGTGAGATGAAAAGGGACTTTACTTATGTCGATGACATTGTAGAGGGCTTAATTCATGTGATTGATAATCCTCCGGTTGCAAATGATAAATGGGACGCCGGTTTGCCTGATCCATCAACCTCCAAGGCACCTTACAAAATTTACAATATTGGGAATAGTAGTCCTGTTTTATTGATGGATTTTATAAGTGCTATTGAGGGAGAACTTGGAATTCAAGCGCAAAAAAATTTACTACCAATGCAACCTGGTGATGTTCCATCCACTTGGGCTGATGTGTCAGATTTAATTGAAAATTTGAATTATAAACCTAATACACCAATTTCAAAGGGGATAAAAGAATTTGTTCATTGGTATAAGGAATTTTATGGTAACTTTTCTACCTGAAGTGCGTTTAATTAGGCGTTGCATTTATTTTGTTTAGTTAATAATTTTGGACTTTATTAGCATAAAATTTGCAGGTAAAATAAAAAGGAAAGTTATGTCAAAACAATTTGTCATAACAATATTATTTATAATCTTGTTTGAGGTATCCAGTTTCGGGCAGGCAAAGAATGATTCATTAAATAAGATTCGTGTTCCTGCAATAATCGAAAATGGTGATACCCTGATTCTTGGTTATCTCGACGATATAAACATCTATTCAAAGCCTGTATTCCAAAGCAGGGGGGATGAACGTCGCTATTGGAGGCTTGTGTATAATCTAAAGAAGGTTTATCCCTATGCCAAGCTTGCCGGTATAAAGCTCAAGGAGATGAATGAGCATTTTCTCACCCTGAAAAATGAAAAAGAGAAAAAAGATTATACAAAACAGGTTGAAGATGATATTAGACGTCAGTTCGAAGCAGATCTTAAAGACCTCAATACTACCCAAGGCCTACTTTTAATTAAGCTTATCGATAGAGAGACTGGTAAAACTTCCTATTCACTTGTAAAAGAACTTAGGGGTGGTTTGTCAGCTGTGTTTTGGCAAACTTTAGCGCGCATATTTGGTTATAACCTTAAGACAAAATACGATCCTTTAGGCGACGATAAGCTCATAGAACAATTGGTTGTGGCTATTGATCAGGGATTGATTTAGATCTATGCGAACCTTTATTGCAATATCAGTTGAACCAAATGATTTCCTAGAAATTTTTTATCACGATATTCTTAAAAACCTGCATGGTCTGGATATTAAATATGCCGGATTAAATAACTTTCATATAACGCTGGCTTTTCTTGGCGAAACTTCTAACGAACAAGTACATGATTTAAAAATCGAATTGGGTGGAATTCAGAAAACCGGACACCCAATTGAGCTTGAATTACACGGATTAGGAGCGTTTAAGAATATACAAAACCCACAAGTATTGTGGATTGGTGTGAGAGCTAATCCAAAGTTAATTGAATTACAGGAAGATATTATTAAGGTAATTGCAAAACAAAATTTTAAGATAGAAAAGAGAAGGTTTTCTCCACATCTCACCATTGGTCGCATAAAGCAAATAAACTCAAGTAACAATTTGAGCCATTTCATAAAAACTTATGGAGAGAAAGATTTTGGGCAGGTCAGGATTAATGATTTTGTATTTTACGAAAGTACATTAACATCACATGGCTCAATATATAAGCCATTGGAGAAATTCAATATCGTATGAATACCTATTTTCCTTTTCCCTGTAATAAAGTAATAATTGTTCTTGCTAATATCTGAAAATCTACATATAACGACATGTTTTCTATATAGAGAAGATCATAACGCATTCTTCGGATCATTTCATCTACATTTTCAGCATACCCGTATTTTACCTGCCCCCAGGAAGTGACCCCTGGTTTTATTTGTAAAAGTCTTGTATATTGTGGGGCTAGTTTAATAATTTGGTCGATGTAAAATCTTCTTTCCGGTCTGGGGCCAACCAATGACATTTCGCCCTTCAGTACATTAACGAAATTAGGAATCTCGTCTAATCTGAGGCTTCTCATAAATCTGCCAACCGATGTAACCCTTTTGTCATTATTAGTTGCTAAGAGGGGGCCATTGATTTCGGCATCTTTAAACATCGAACGGAATTTATATATTTTGAAAGGCTTACCAAATCTGCCAAGTCGCTCCTGAGAATAAATTATTGGCCCTTTTGAATTTATCTTGATTGCTGATACTAATATGATAATAATAGGTAAAGATAAGACTAAACCCACAATAGCTGCGACAACATCGATTAGCTGTTTGAAACTGGCTTGCCAGGCAGGAAGTAAATCGCGAGATATCTGAATCAATGGATAACGGAACAATGAGGAAATAATGGCTTGACCTTTCACAAGTGCAAACAAATCGGAGTTTACTTTTACCACAACGTTTGAACTATTCAGGGCATATATGATGTTGTGATAAAGCTGAGCGTCGTATTCATTAAGGGCAATTAGCACATCTTCAACATTTTCATGCTTTACAATATCGTGTATTTCATTAAATTCTCCGAGTTTTTTAATGCTCAGATCCGACAAGTCACCCTGAGAATCGGGAATCGGAATATATCCAGTAATTTCATGACCATGTTCAGGATAACGGGTGGACAATTCTTTCCATAATTGCCTTAATTTATCGACACGCCCTATGAGCAACGTCTTAAACCTGATATTACCTTTGCTTTCCTCTTTCATTAAATATGAAGTAATCAAAACTCTGCTTATAAAGGTTAATGAAAAATGAACTAAGAGTAATACGGTAAATGAACTATAATAGTTCTTATATAAGCTTGTAAAGTTGTCGAGAATTAAAAAAAGAAAAAGAATACTCATGCCAATGAACGAAAAAAGAAAAGTGCTTCCAAAATCCTCAAGTCGTGTTTTGCGTAAAACATTCCTATAGTAACCTGTTGAATAATAAAGAATAAACCAAAATAAAGGGATGATGAATAAGCCAATAAAAAATTTGTAATCAGTATGGAAAGAAAATCCAATGATATGTGATTCGATCAAAAATTTACGATAGCAATAAAACAACAACCAACTTAGCGCAGCAGTAGTAAAATCGGAAATAATATAAACACGTTTGAATTTGTGTAACTTCATAAAAAGTGAATATTCCTTTCCTTTTGGTAAGGCTTATTAATAAACTAAAGTTACAAAGGTATTATTGTATCATGAATAAAAAATAGGGGAGTAGGTTAAATGATTTATTTTTTCCTTGATCAGATGTGATACTTTGATGGATTTATATTTATTACCTGTAGCAGTTGTCATCTGATTTTGCACGAATAATTGAAAATGTTTAATTTCATGACGTAGTGAATCTTTGTGAGTTAAGGTATGGCTAAAGGTATCTAGTTGGTTGTCATCGTAATCCTTGATTGTTATTTTTACCAAATCATTAACAAAGTCAACCTGAATAATTTCTGATTTGTAATAGAGTAAAGCCTTCAGTTTTTCATTATGTCCTGAATTTAGAATGAGTAGGTTCGAGGATGTGCCATTGTCAAAATCTAGTTTTGCATTTAGTATTCCAATGCCTTGCGGATTAAGCGACCACCCATTTGCATTGATTTTTTTTACATTTGCATGATTTATGCTCAGTACTAGGTTGATGTCTTGCAGGATCAATGCTGGAAGAAGCCCATTCATATAAATCGCCTGACTCGTTGTATAGGTATGATTAATGTTAATGAAAAGTAAATCATGGCACTTTTTTGAAATGTCTTGCAAAGTTGATTCTATATTAATTCCAAATTCGGGATAAAACTTAACATTTGATTCCTCTGCAATTTTTTCTATCCGTAGATATTTTTCATAGCTTAAGTGCTGTGCTCCTGTTAAGAAAAGATGTTTAAAATGCTTCAGGCAATTTTCGATTACTGAATGAGAGTCGTTTGGGTTGAGATTAATAACAACAGCGTCAACATAACGAAAAAAGGCTTCTAAAGTAGGGTAAGGGACAATCTGATGAAGTGAGGCAAATTCTTTAGTCAGGTTATAGTCGGGATCATAACAACCGGTAATTTCCAGACCATCAATGCTTTTAATTAAATCTGTTATCAAATGGGATAATTGATCTGTCCCGATAATGCCAATTTTCATTGTAGTTAATAAGTTAAGGTTTACAAACATACATTATTTTTATAGAGGATATGGCGTTTTTCATCTATTACTTATCAACTTTTAATGTTGATAACATTATTTTTGCACAGCAACAACGGATTTAAAAACAAATGCAAACAGCAGATACATATAGGCATAAGGGGCTAAGACGGAAGTTAATAGACGAATTGCGAACAAAAGGCATCACCAATAATGATATTCTTGAAGCAATGAACCGTGTACCAAGGCATAATTTCATGGATAGCGGATTCATTGGGTTTGCCTATAAGGATCAGGCATTTCCCATTGGTGCTGGTCAAACAATATCCCAACCTTATACAGTGGCTTTTCAAACGCAATTGCTCGATGTAGTTAAACATGACAAAATTCTTGAAGTAGGAACAGGTTCAGGTTACCAATGCGCAGTATTGCTTGAAATGGGTACCACAGTTTATACAATTGAGAGACATCGTGAACTTTTTCTTAGCGCCCAATCCAAGCTGCTTTCCTTAAGGTATAAACCAACCTTCTTCTTTGGGGATGGCTATGAAGGTGTTCCGGCTTATAGCCCTTACGATAGAATAATAATCACAGCCGGAGGTCCGGACATTCCCGAAAAACTGCTCCAACAACTTAAAATAGGAGGGAAGTTGGTTATGCCAGTAGGCAATTCTGATATTCAAAAAATGACACTTGTTGAAAAAATGTCAGAAAATGAATTTCGCAGAACTGAACATGGAACGTTTAATTTTGTTCCTTTGTGCAAAGGTAAAATCTATTAAAATATTATGATTAAAATCAAAGCGTTTATTTTTAACCCATTTTTAGTCAATACGTTAGTTTTAAGTGACGATAATGGCGAAGGCATTATTGTTGACCCAAGTTGCTATTCCCAAAAGGAAAGAGATGATTTGGATAAATACATTTCTGAAAATAAGATAAAACCAGTTAGAATAATCAATACTCATTGTCATGTAGATCACCTCCTGGGTGTTGCTTATGTGGCTAAAAAATATAATATTGGCGTTGAATTTCACAAGGACGACTTGCCAGTGTTCGATGATGCTTATAGACATGGCATCGTTTTCGGCTTTGAAGTCGAAAAATTACCAGCAGCTAAAAATTATCTGGAGGAAGGACAAGAGATCATCTTGGGTAACTCTTCCTTAAAAGTGTTTCATGTTCCCGGACATTCTCCCGGAAGTTTGGCCTATTACAATCAGGAACAAAAATTTATCATTGTAGGTGATGTATTGTTTAAAGGAACAATAGGCAGAACTGACCTTCCGGGCGGCAATTATGATCAATTGATAAACAGTATTCAAACTAAATTAATGAGTTTGCACCCGGATACAGAAGTAATTCCCGGACATGGACCTTCAACTACCATTGGAGCAGAGGCTCTTTCAAATCCATTTCTTTCATAAAAGGCTAAGAATCTTAAAAAATAATTATTTATCATGGAATCAAACGGTTTTATGTCCAGGCATATTGGACCCCGCAATGGCGAAGTATTAAAAATGTTAGAGAAAATTGGCGTAAAAACACTCGATGAACTTATCAATAAAACCATACCTGAAAATATACGGCTGACCAAGGCCTTAGATTTACCTGAACCTATTAGTGAATTCGAATATCTTAAGGAACTTAAAGTGATTGCTTCGAAGAATAAGATATTTCGGACTTATATTGGACTCGGATATTATAACAATGTTTTCCCGTCTGTGATTAAACGTAACATTCTGGAAAACCCGGGATGGTATACTTCTTACACACCATACCAGGCTGAAATTTCACAAGGCAGACTTGAAGCGCTTTTGAATTTTCAAACGATGATCGTGGAACTAACTGGTATGAAAATAGCTAATGCCTCGCTTCTTGACGAGGCCACTGCTGCTGCTGAAGCCATGATCATGATGCTTAATTCGAGAAATAAGAAGGCTGTCCAAAATGGTGCTAATAGGTTTGTAGCAGATCTGAACATATTTCCTCAAACGCTGGATGTGCTTAAAACCAGGGCTAAGGCTCTTAATATAGAATTGATTATTACAGATGTGTTTTCTCATCAGTTTGACGAAAAGGTTTTTGGGGTGCTTGTTCAATATCCTGATTTAAACGGAGAGATACGTCATTATAAAGCTTTGGTAGACAAAGTTCATGAGAGGGGTATCATGGTTGGTGCAATTGCTGACTTACTTTCACTCACTCTGCTTACACCTCCTGGTGAATGGGGCGTAGACGTAACATTAGGCTCTACTCAGCGTTTCGGCATCCCTATGGGTTATGGAGGCCCCCATGCCGCATACTTCGCGGCTAAAGAGGAGTTTAAAAGAAATATGCCAGGCCGTATCATTGGTGTATCTATTGATGTTAAAGGTAAGCGGGCTCTCAGGATGGCATTACAAACGCGTGAACAACATATAAAAAGGGAACGTGCTACTTCAAATATTTGTACAGCTCAAGCATTGTTAGCCATCATGGCTGGTATGTATGCTGTTTACCACGGTCCCGAGGGTTTAAAAGAAATTGCAGCTCAAATACATGCTCGTGCAAAGTCACTTGCTAATTTATTAAAGGGCATGGGATATAAGCAGCTCAATAATAATTTCTTTGATTCATTAATGATTGAGATACCTGAATCGGTCGACATCAAGACAATTGAGAACGCTGCTTTAAAGAATGAAATCAATTTTCGATATATTGATCAAAAGCACATAGGTATTAGCTTGGATGAAACAACAAACCTTAAGGACATCAATGATATTGCCCGTGTTTTTGCTGCAGCTTGTGGTAAGGCTGTGCCTGTCTTAGAAAAAATTGAATCTGGTTTATCAATCGACAATTCTTTGCGACGTCAAAGCGATTTTTTGCAAATACCAGTTTTTAATCGGTACCACAGCGAAACTGAAATGATGAGGTATATCAAGAAGCTGGAGCGGAAGGACTTTTCTTTAACCCATTCTATGATTTCGCTTGGCTCTTGTACCATGAAGTTAAATGCCGCCTCTGAAATGTTTGCCTTAAGCTGGCCTGAATTTGCCGATATTCACCCATTTGTTCCTGTCAATCAGGCTGAGGGTTATCATCAGTTGCTAACTGAACTGGAAAATTACCTCAAAGTTATCACTGGTTTCGATGCTATTTCCTTTCAACCTAATTCAGGTGCTTCAGGTGAATTTGCGGGTCTGATGGTTATTTGTGAATACCATCGAAGTTGCAATCAGGAGCATAGGAATATCATATTGATACCTTCCTCAGCTCATGGGACAAATCCCGCAAGTGCTGCCATGGCTGGTCTGTCTATTGAAGTTGTAAGTTGTGACGATCAGGGGAATATCAATACGGATCATCTAAAACAACTTGCTGAACAATATAAAGATAACCTAGCCGGGTTTATGGTTACTTATCCTTCTACGCATGGTGTATTTGAATCTAGTATAAAAGAAATGATTGACACTGTGCATCATTATGGTGGTCTGGTTTATATGGATGGAGCCAATATGAACGCACAGGTGGGATTGACAAATCCTGCTATGATCGGAGCTGATGTATGTCACCTTAACTTACATAAGACTTTTGCCATCCCGCATGGTGGTGGTGGGCCGGGAATGGGACCGATTGCTGTTGCTAAGCATTTAACAGGTTGTTTACCTTCTCATTTTTTATTGAAGAATAAGCAGGAATTGAACGCCATTTCAGCAGCACCTTACGGAAGTGCAAGTATATTATCTATATCGCACGCTTACTGTAGAATGCTTGGAGGTGAGGGATTGACTTTTGCCACAATATACGCAATATTCAATGCAAATTATCTGGCTGCTAGTCTTAAGGATTATTATAAGGTGTTATACACTGGCTCACATGGGTTTGTGGCACATGAAATGATTCTTGATTGTCGGTCATTCAAGTCATTATCAGATATTACCGAAGCAGATATTGCCAAACGACTTATGGATTATGGCTTTCATGCTCCAACCTTGTCATTCCCCGTACATGGGACATTAATGATTGAGCCAACCGAAAGCGAATCCTTACAGGAACTTGACCATTTTGCGGAGGCTATGATTTCAATTTATAAGGAAATACAAGAAATCGTTAGCGGTAAGGCGAGTAAAGAGAATAATGTGTTAAAAAATGCGCCACATTGCCAGGATGTTATTGTAGAAAATAATTGGTTAAACAGTTATGATAGAACTACCGCAGCTTTTCCTTTGGATTGGATCAGGGAAAATAAATTTTGGCCATCTGTAAGTCGCCTCGACGATGCTTATGGAGACCGCAATTTAGTTTGTACATGCATGGTTTAGGAACATAGAGAAAATAACATAATGAAACTTCTTCTTGTAAGAATCGTAAATTACAATAACGATTGATTAATAATTTTTGGAAAGCTTCAAGCAAAATCATGGAGCCTTGTTCATAATAAATTGTTAGACAATTTAAGGGTTGATGTTAACTTAAAATTATAATAATAAGCCAATTTGACTTAAAATATTTTTAAATTTGACGTTCTAAAATGGGTATTTTTATCACTATTTTTAATGAAAAAGGGAACATACACAGACGAGGAAATAATCAAAGGTATTCAAAGTCAGAATAACGATGTTCTGTTGTATGTTTACCGTAAAAATTTGCGATCAGTACAGCATTATGTTGTAAAAAATAGTGGAACTGATAAAGACGCAGAAGACATCTTTCAAGATGCATTGATGTTAATCTATCATAAAATAAGAGAAGGCGCGCTTGAATTAACCAGTTCATTTAGCACCTATCTGTTTTCTATCGCAAAATTTTACTGGCTTAAACACTTGGATCAACGTGAAAGACGGAAGACAGATTATGAAGAGTGTGATAAGTTTATAAACCAAACTGATGGGTTGCTGGAAGATATTATTAAAGCAGAAAGAAGAGCCGTTTTTATCAAACATTTTAACGATTTAACCACTGATTGTCAGAAAATTATAAGATTATTTTTGAAAGGGTTAATGATTAGCGAAATTACCAAACTGATGGGCTTTAATTCTGAGCAACATACAAAAAACCGAAGATTCAGGTGCAAAAAGAATTTGATAGAGAAAATATTGCAAGATCCGTATTTTAAAGAATTGACAAATGAAAGATTTGGAAAAGATTATCAGATACCTCGATGGTGAAATGAATGGTGAGGAAAAGCAACTGTTCGAACAGGAGCTTGTTGGCGACAAATCTTTAAAACAATCTACACTTCTTATGGAGGAGATTGACAGAGCTATTCACGATGATGAGGTTTTTGCCTTTCAGGCTAAATTGAAAGAAACTCAGGAACTATACAATGCTATTAATAAACAAGACTATGTTGTAGATGCCGATTCTCCTAAAGAAATCTCAGAGAAGTCGCGTATTAACTGGAAATATGCGTTATCGGCAGCTATTTCTTTACTCATCGTTGTTTCTACAATTTGGATCAATTTTTCACAATCTTCTAACGATAAAATTTTTGCATCTTATTATCACAGATATGAGGCAAATTATGAAGGTAATGAAGTAAACAATCGCGCGGCCGGTGTTAGCCATTTAAGTTTGCTGATTAATGCAGTGCAATTATATGATCAGGGAAATTTTACATCAGCATTAAAGCAATTTGACGAAATTATCAAAATTGATGCAGATAACCTGGTAGCTCATTTTTTTATTGGTTTGGTTTCGATTGAGAACAAGAACTATGATAAGGCTATCGAAAACCTTTTATATGTCATCAATAAAAAGGATGTTGCTTATGTTGAACATTCTGAGTGGTATCTGGCACTGTGTTATTTAAAGAAGGATCAGACTGCTCAGGCGCTCACTGTGCTTACCCGAATTGCCAACAGCAACAGCTATTATAAGTCCAAAGCATTGGATTTACTTAAAAAATTACAATAACATCATCACTACATTTCATTCTCTCAATGGCGGAGCACTAGGCTTCGCCTTTTTTGGTTTTACAGCCTGATATTTGCAATGAGGGCCTTCACTTTTTTCCTTCCGGCAATTAGGCCGCTCCCAGCCAACACCAATGCAAATACCCACCAGAAATGAAAATAATTCTTTGCGGGATCCGGTTCAAAAATAGCATTTGAGTTTCCTAATACGATATATCCTGCCCAAAAATATGGATGAGCCTTCATTTCGTCGGTCTGTTCAAGATATTCGATTTTTGCATTTTGCATTGCATTTCCAATGTTTTGATGAGCTGCAAGGTTGGTGTAAAATTGATGCATCAGCTTTGAACTCGTCTTATCTCCAATTGACCATAGGGTCATAATTATGCTTTTGGCGCCTGCAGTAAAAAAACCACGGGCCAGGCTAATGATGCCTTCGCCTTTATGTAATTTACCATAACCTGAGTTACAAGCGCTCAAAACTACCAGAGGTGCACTGATCTGCATGTTGTATATTTCATAAGTGTTCAGCAATCCATCGTTAATAGAATCAGGGCTGGGTTTGAATATTAATTTTGAAAACAAGGGGTATTCATTATTGATGACTCCATGCGTTGCAAGATGAAGAATATCATAATTATTTGCGATTTCTATGAATTGTTTTTCTGTAGCTTGTCCTCGTAACAACATTTTACCTCCGAAAATACGATATATATCTTTAACTTCATCAATGGTGCCAGGTATGGGCAGCAATTCGGATGAATCACGCCGAATACTGGCGGAATCATGAGCGTTTAATTCTTTTAAATTAAGTTTTTTATAACTTGGTGCAATGCCTAAAAGCCTTGCTTTGTGATATACGGATGTTTGATTATGCATAGCAAACAATGTTCCTGAGTAGCCATAGTCAACTGCATGTAATCTTACAAGATATGATAAACCTCTCAAACTTGCCTGGCTTGTAGATAAAATAGGAGTTGTGACCAACGACTCAAACGGGACCTGAGTTAGCACATCGTCAGGAATGATTATGAGTTTTTTACCTCTGATGAGCGATTCTGCTGGTTT
>WSSedL1CaDRAFT_10000214_pt1 | contig 40429 bp, 34 predicted proteins | sample WetSurSL1Cattail_FD_9464 | JGI IMG/M metagenome (IMG submission 9464)
GTCGTGCTTCGCTTACTGGGGGTTATTCACATTAAACCCTTACAGGGTTTTTGGACTCACATGACAAAATGTGTTTTATGCATATATTTGAGTAAAACAAATAAATTAATATGCTTATGAGCAATAATATATATAGGGCGGTCTAAGCGCCTATACCAAAAAAGAATTATATGAAAAGTACAAGAGAAGAGCTACTGCATTTAATTAAGCAGGTTTTACTTTCTACTGTTCCTAACGGCAAGATAATCCTTTTCGGTTCGAGAGCCAGAGGAGATGCCCGTGATGATTCGGATTGGGATTTACTCATTTTATTGGATAAACCCAAAATTGAAACTTCTGATTTTGATCGGATATCTTATCCGCTTTATGAACTAGGTTGGCAGGAAGGTGAGCAATTCAGTCCTAAACTATATACAACAAAAGAATGGATGAAACGAAGTTTTACTCCATTTTACAAAAATATTGAAAAGGAAGGAATTGTATTATGAGCCTGACAGATGAAGAAAGAGATGCTGTTGTGTTTTATAGAATACAAAAAGCGAAAGATACATTAATTGAAGCAGAAGGAATAGCTCAGTTGGGTTATTGGAATGCAGTCACTAATAGGTTGTATTACGCTTGCTATTATATGACTACTGCTTTACTTATTCATAATGGGCATTTTGCTCAAACTCATACAGGAGTTATTCGCTTGTTTGGGTTAAACTTTGTCGTGAATGGAATTGTTTCAAAAGAGCAATCAAAATTTTATTCTAAACTTTTTGAATTGAGACAAACAGGGGATTATGATGATCTTTATAATTTAACTCAAGATGAAGTACAACCTTTAATTGGGGTTGCACGTAATTATATAGAAGAGTTGGAAATTCTACTTACAAAAACTGTCTTCTAAATGTGAAATGAAGAATCATAACACGGATCAAGCAGATTAATAACCCGCGCAATGAGATTAAATAATCAACTGGTTGTATTTTTTAAACAGAGTATTCTTGGAAAAGTACCTGAATCCAACATATATTTATTTGGATCACGCACATCCGATGAAGCCGCCGGTGGGGATATTGACATCCTGATTATTTCAAAAAATCCTGTTAATAGAGCTATAATACGGTCAATTCGGATAGAATTTTACAAACGGTTTGGGTGGCAAAAACTTGATCTGGTTAATTTTACTGAGAATGATCAGTCTGTTTTTAAACAAATCATTCAGTCAAATGCTATAGAGTTATGATAGCTACTGAAATAGTCCGTAGGACTTACATATCCATAGGGTAAACATCTATGTATGTTTATTGTCCGTAGGACATTCATATTTTACCTTGTTTATCCTCTACGGGAAATTGGTTGTATCTGTTCATTTTCTATTGATATGTATTCCCTACGGGAAATAACTCACTATAAATAGAGTGTGTATGTCTTCAATTCATTATTGGCATGATTAATGATTAACGGTTAATGATCAATTGTCAATTGTCAATGCTTAAATATTGGCGATTGTTGGGATTGATGAATGGAAAAATAAAAATAATAACGGAAATGTGTGTTATTTTGATAAAAATAATTATATTTGTTGTTTTAAATGCAGTGCTGAAATACAAATTGTATTGCTGCATAAGCTAGTAGTTTGTAGCTGTTATAGGTAGGTATAGGTTTTAGTTTAGGATTGTTAGTGATAGGTTAAATTTCTAATTTGAGTATGGTCTTTCTATTTCAATTTTCATATTCATCTATTAATAATTTAAATCAAATTAAATGAAAATGATGAACACCCGACTCTTCAATTGTAAAGATGAAGAATTGCCTGTTGCATTGAAAGCCGTTGCATTTGTTTTGAAGCGCGATCTTGCAGATTTTACTGCATATTCGCCTAAATTTTCGTTAGCTTATGCAACCAATTTTGACGCAAAAATTGTTGTTATTTGTGATTTGCTAGAACCTCAATCGGAGACGCTGGCAAAAAGTATTATTACCGCAAGGTACTCTGCTACGATGAATGGACTGATTGATCCTATTAATCGTGTTACCGGTTATCTTAAACTATCTAAAGCTAAACTAAACATTAAACCTACTGCTTTTGGCTTTGCTGCTTTGCGTAAAAGCATCAATGCACACGATATAGAAGGTGCTATTGACAGTTTGCATATTGTGTTGGAGAATATTGGTACTTATAAAGTTTCTCTGGCTGAACAAGGTTTGACCGATGAGCTGGTTGCTGATTTGACTGCTGCTTTCAATTCTATGCAGGCTGATAAGCAACAACAAATCGAAATTGCCAGTAACCGCAGACTTATTGTTCAAAATAATGTATCGTTGCTGAATGAGGTGTATGAACAAGCTGGTGAAATACTCTCGGTAGGCAAAATTTTGTATAAGGCTAAAAATCCGGCAAAATTAGCGGATTATACTTTTACTGAAATACTAAAAAATACCAGACAAGGGGTTAAAAGTGCGGTAACAGCTGCCAAGAATGCATTAAAAACTTCTGAAAAGTAAACAGAATATGAAAAAGGGAAATAGAAAGACTTTTTTCAATTATAACAATCAGATTTAAAGTATTCTAAATAGTTAGCAGAACGTTCTAAAAGCATAGCACAACATTCTAAAAGCATAGCAGAGGATTCTAAAGGCATAGCAAGACATTCTAAAAGTATAGCAGAGTGTTCTAAAGAGTTAGCAAGACGTTCTAAAGGCTTAGCAGAAGGTTCTAAAAGTATAGCAAAACGTTCTAAAGACATAGCAAGGGAATCTGAAAATTCAAAAACAGTTAATAATATAATTTTACAGTGTAACACCGAGTAACACAGTGAAAACAATATAATGAATAGCATAAACCATGATATTTCACGGAGGATACAAAGAAGTACGTTTACCTGAAATTTTAAAAGGAAGGTATGCTAAAGACTTTGGCGTCGGTTTTTATTGTACCGAGTTGCAGGAACAAGCAGTTCGATGGGCCAGACGTTTTGATATACTCCTATTGTAAGTATTTATGATTTTAAGCTTGATACAAAGCTGAGAGAACTTGTGTTTTCTGAAATGTCAGAATTCTGGCTCGACTTTGTGGTTAATTGCAGAGCCGGAATTCAACATGATTATGACATAGTAAGCGGTCCTATGGCCAATGACCAGATATATAACTATATTTCCGACTATATAAGCGGAGTACTTACCAAAGAACAATTCTGGGTGCTGGCAAAATTCAAACATCCTACGCACCAGATATGTTTCAGCACGGATGATGCACTGAAATGCCTGACCTTTATAAACTCCGAGAATTATGACCGGTAGAGAACCAAAGGAAAACAATGATGTTTTTTTTGTTTGTAGCCTTATAGAACATATTGCACGACGAACAAAAAATCATCGATCGGTAGTGGTTAATACCCTTGGTCGGGATAAGCTACAGCATATTTTCAATCTGGCCGATATTTATCATTCCGATAATATAGATAAAGTAAGTGATGAGTTGATAACTGAATGCAAGATAGAAACAGGTCATTTCGACAATGTGCTGACAACACATTATTCCATACCCACTATTTGGGATATTGGGAAAGTGTACAAACGACTGATCATGGATATTGTTGCTAACAGGAATACTTCCGATTCTGTTGGAGTGCTGATAGAGGTATTTAATTCCTGGATCTCCCGTAAAATAGAAGACTTTAATAGTAGCATGTATTTCGAAAATCCTGATTATATCTTTCAGTCGTATTTGGTGGGGGATGTGTTGGATTAAGATTTATAATGTGATAAATAGTATGTAAAATGACGTTTTGTATAAAAAATAGTAACAGCATAAAATTTAATTATTGTGGAAAAACAAATTCAACAAATTTTAGCAGAAATATCTCACGTTCTTACAAAAGTTGAAGAGGGGGATGTTGAAAAACTTATAAATGTAATTTTAGAGTCAAACAAAATTGTAGTATGTGGAGCTGGAAGAGTTGGTATGGCTATAAGAGGATTCGGAATGAGGTTAGGTCACTTGGGGTTGAAGGCATATACTCTTGGAGATTCTACTGTACCTTCTATATCGAGTGGAGATCTGTTGATTGTTGCTTCGGGTTCGGGTGAAACACAAACGATATATGATTTAGTAGAAATCGCAAAAAAAAATCATGCTTCAATAGTTGCGATAACAGGAAATCCTGAATCTAGAATTGGAAGGCTCTCAGAATTAGTTGTCAAAGTAGAAGCTCCTTCTAAGACAAAATTGGTAGATGGATTTAAATCCATACAACCAATGACAACATTGAATGAACAATGTTTGTCCATTTTTTTTGATGCAGTTGTTTTAGAATTGATGGATAGAATGAGCGAAACACATGATACAATGTGGGTGAGGCATTCAAATCTAGAATAATACATAAATTTATAAATATGAAAAAAAAATATTTAGCAGCATCTCTTATTTGTACCGACCCCTTAAATATTGAAAGAGATTTAATTGAGTTAAATGAAGGAAATGTCGATTTCATCCATTTTGACGTGATGGATGGTCAGTTTGTTCCCAGATATGGTTTGTATCCGGAGATATTAACTAGTTTGAAGAGAATTACAGCTATTCCGGTCGATGTGCATATGATGGTTGATAATCCAGAAGATTATATAGATGATTTTTTTAAAGCAGGAGCTACTTATTATTGTGTCCATGTCGAAGCAACTAATCATTTACATCGGCTTATAAAGAAAATAAGAGATAAGGGTATGAAACCAGGTGTTGCTTTAAATCCAGCAACTCCAATTAGTAGTTTAGAATGGGTTATAAAGGAAATTGATATGGTTGTTCTTATGGCCATTAATCCAGGGATAGTAGGACACAAGCTAATTCCAGAGATGATTGAAAAAATAAAAAAAGTGAGGGAATATGCCAATAGTGCTGGAAATAAAGACTTAAAGATTGAAATAGACGGTGGTGTTACTTTTGATAGTGCTCCATTAATGTTAGAAGCTGGAGCAGATGTCTTAGTCTGCGGATCTGGAACTATTTTTAGGCCTCAAGAAGACACAGTTAAAAATAAATTAATTTCATTGCAAAATCATTTAAGAAATTACGGGTATGTCATATAAAGTGTTAATAACAACATCTGGAGTTGGTGCAAGACTAGGAGATTTTACAAAGTTTACAAATAAATCTCTTTTACGAATTGGAGAAAAACCAGCTATTTCTTACGTGATAGAGAGTTATCCTATAGATACTAGATTTGTGATAACTTTGGGCTATTTTGGTGAGCAAGTAAAAGAATTTTTATTGTTAGCTTACCCGGAAAGATCATTTGAATTTGTGTGTGTTAATAAGTATGAGGGAGAAGGAAGCAGTTTATTATTCTCACTATCACATGCTGAGTCAGTATTGCAGGAGCCGTTCATATTTCATGCTTCAGACACGATAGTGCTTGACTCGATACCAAGCCCAGATAAGAATTGGAATGCAGGTTTTAAAGACGCTGGTTCATCAAGCTATGCTTCATTTGCTGTCTCAGGCAATAAAGTGAGCCAAATGTATGAAAAGGGTAATCTTAATCCCGATTTTATACATATTGGTTTAGTGGGCATAAATAATTTCAAGCTTTTTTGGAAAATTGTAAATGACGTTCTTGTTGACGAAAATTTTGGTTTCACACTAGGTGATGTAGATGTTTTGATGAAGATGGTTCACCTAGATACCTTTGAAGTTTTAGAATGTAAACAATGGTATGATATTGGTAACGTAACCAAGATGAAAGAAGCAAAACTAAAGCTAGACAAAAATGAAATTCATGTTTTGGATAAGTTAGGGGAGTCTATATTTAAAGTCAACGGGCATATAGTGAAATTTTTTTATGATGAAAAAATATGCAAATCTAGAATAGAGCGCAATGAATATCTTCATGGAATTGTTCCAAAAATAGATGGGTATTCCAATAATTTTTACAAGTATGAATATGTAAAGGGAGAATTATATGCTAATGTGGCAAATAGATCAAACTTTGAGTTTTTTTTAAACTGGGCACAAGATAATTTGTGGAAGAGAACAAACTCAATCAATAATGAATCTCTATATCAACTTTGTTTAGACTTTTATATAAACAAAACAAAGAAAAGATTGACAGAATTATATAAAACAAGATCTATAGTTGACAAAGATGATGTAATTAACAATGAAAATGTGCCAAGTGTTGAATCAATGCTTGCTTTAATCGACTTGAATGAGCTATGTAATACACAACCGACTTTATTTCATGGAGACTTGATATTAGATAATATTATTAAAATAGATGATGATAACTTTTCTTTGATTGACTGGCGTCAAGACTTTGCAGGAGAATTAATTGCGGGTGATAAGTATTATGATTTAGGAAAATTGGCTCATAATTTAGTAGTTAATCATGGTATTGTAGATAACAATCAGTTTACAATTAAGGAAAAACATGATGGGAAAATTGAAATAAATATACACAGGTTACAAACTCTTGTAGAATGTGAGGCTGTATACTTCAAATGGCTGGAGGCTAATAATTACAACATTAATAAAGTTGAGATTTTAAGGTCTATAATTTGGTTAAATATGTCTCCATTACATCATCATCCCTTCGATTTATTTCTGTATTATTTTGGAAAGTATAACTTATATCAATCACTAAAAAATGAAAAAAAAATATAAGAACTTAATTTTAGACGTTGATGGTGTTTTTACCGATGGAAAATTTCATTATACAGCTGAAGGTAAAGTTATCAAAGTGTTTGGAGATGCAGATAATGATGCTTTATCAATATTAAAAAACATGTTGCATATTGAAATGATTACTGGGGACAAACGAGGATTTCCAATCTCGAAAAAAAGAATCCATGAAGATATGGGATTTCCAATTAGTCTTGTTAGTACTTTTAAAAGAGCCGAATGGATAAAGGAAAGATTTGATCCTCAGCAAACAATTTATATGGGTGATGGTATTTATGATCCATTAGTGTTTAAAGAAGTTGGTTTCAGTATTGCTCCTGCAAATGCATTTATAAATACAAAAAAATATGCTGATTATGTAACTGTATCTCGAGGAAGTGAAGGTGCTGTAGCAGAGGCTGTTATATATGTATTGGAAAATTTATTAGGTCAAAAGTTTGATGTGTTTAATTTAGATTTAACTCAAGGATCTGGAATTTGGAAATAACACTGATTTCTATTAAATGTATTTGATAAAATAAAAATGAAAAAAATTGTATTTTTTAATCCTCATTTAGGTATTTGGTTTAAGCAACCAGTTTATATGTGGCTGACAAGGAGAAGAAGTATAAAAAAATATGAATATATTTTTGATGGATATTTAAACGAACATAATCATATAGATGTATTTTTGAGCTCTGGATCTAGTTCTTTTCCAAGATTTTTTCGTCATATTTACGGAAATAAGATATTTGTGTTGATTGAATTTCTAATATGGTGCAAAATTAATCGAGTGCCTGTTTATAAAGTTAGCATTCATTTTGACAATAAGAAACTTGATCATAGAGATATCTTATTTCTCTTTTTGTATGAAAATTTAAGTTACGTCAAAGTTGATAATAGTTCAGATTATGCTAAAATTGTCGATGTATTGAATCAGGTGAAGATCAAAAAAATGCTACATTGTACGCATTACATGTATAATTGGCAGTTTGCATCATTTAATTTAAGTAGATTAAATGATTATTGCTTGATTGCGGAAAATAATTTAGCCAGAAATAGCATTTTCTTTAACACTCATATCAAAGATGCAGAATTTTATACGTTGCCATTCGCGGCTTCTAAAAGATTTAACAACTATAAATTATTCGAATCAAGAATAAATAAAGTAATAGCTACTGGAACAATTACATATCCAATACAAGACACTGAATTTAATAAATATTTTGGACATGGAGATATACATCCTATGAGAAAGGAGATATATGAGAAAAAATCTCTTATACAAAATTATATTGATTCTTATATATCCCCCATAAATGAAATTGATAATAATAAAAATAGCTTGACTAAAATTTCAAAATGTAAATTGTTTGAAAAGATATATAAATTGTTATACGATAAACAAACAAAGTATTTTTCGTTTGACATAGTTGAGAAGTACAACGATTATAGAATGTTTGTCGTGCCTGAAGAAATAAATGATTTACCAGGGATTGGTTTTGTAGAAGGTATGATGTGCGGTAGTGCGTTTATCGGAAAGAATGACCCTATGTACACAGATTTAGGAATGATACCTGACTATCATTATATAGCTTATAATAATACCATTGAAGATTTAGTGGCTAAAATTAGTTACTATCAGCAGCACGAACAAGAATTAAAGAAAATAGCAAAACAGGGATATGAGTTTGCATTAAATAATTTTACAGGAGAGAAAGTAGTTCGGAAATTTATAGAAATTTTAGATCGTATAAACTTATAGATTTATCTAGCTTCACAAGATGATTGACAATAAAATTGTTTTAAAAAATTTAATATTTGCGTCTATTAGTAAAGTTTTGAATTTTTCTTTTTTGTTTTTAATGCCAATAGTGGTGAAAAATACGAATTTATCGGATAGCAATCTTTTTTTTTATACATCTATTACTTTATTCTTGAGTTTATTTAGTGTTATTTTTACAAACGTAATCTCAGTATTCATTATTAAAGAGAACAGTAAAAATATATATCGTGACAAAGCTTTTGATATAATTGTTACAGTTTTTAATTGGCTAATTTTGATAATTATATCGTTATTTATTTTTTACTTTTTCTTTGAGAAAAACATTCAAGGTTTCGTAAAGGTAAGAATATATGATAATCAGATCAGATTGTTCTTTTTGATATTTGTTTTTCAAATATTGATAGATTATGGTAGGTGTGTACTACAATCCTTTAATCTATTTAATACATTCTCTTTAGGAATTGTTTTTCAAACTATCATACAGGTTATTTTATTCTTTTTATATATTCAGTTACATTTGTTTATTGGGGCATTCGTTTATTCCTTATTATTTTCAAATTTATTTCTACTTATTTATATTATTTGCAATTTGAAAAGGAATGGGTTGATTCCTAAATATAAGCTAAGTTTCAAAATTTCAGAAGAATATAATTTTGTCAAAATATCATTGCCGTTGTTAATGGCACATTTTGTAACTGTTTTTGTTGGTTTTTCGTTTGATTATTTCGTTTCTGGATTTGATAAGGGCACTTATACCATTTATAATTTATCATTTAGAATTTTTAATTTGCCAATTGTTTTTATCTTAACTCCTTTAACGGAAATAATTAATAAGAGATTCACAGAATTATCAGTTAAAAGTAAATCAGAATTGTCAATAGAAGTTGTAAAAATTATAAAGTTAATTTTTGTAGCTATAACACCTATTTCACTGATTCTAATTTTGTTTTGCAATCATGATGTAATAACTTATTTACTGCAATTATTTCATAAAACAAATGTCATTTATGGTAGTAATTCGTTAAAATTATTTTCTAATATGATGAGTATATTGTGCTTGTACTTGTTTTTCAATGTAATAACTCAAATCTCTGCAAGGGTTTATTTTTCCCTTAGCAAGACATTCTTTACATCTATAGTTGGATCAAGTTGTTTTTTGTTGTCATTTTTTGCTTTAATGATATTTTCGAAGAGTATGTATGGAATCTTGTTATCTAAAGTCTTACCTGAAATGTTATATCTAGTTCCCATTAGCTTGTTTCTTATGAAAAAATATCTTGTGAATTTTAGAATAAAAAAAATTCTCTATTTATTATTCAAGTCATCAGGATTAATTGTATTGATTTACGGCCTTAATCATTTCGGAATCAGCCTCTATGAAATATATTTCCAATTTAATATGATTCCTCTTTTAATTTTAATCACTTTGAGTATAGCTTTATATTACCTAACATACAGAAAGGATTTAAATCAAGGCTATTCCCAAGTACAACCAATTTTGAAAGCCAAATTGTTTAAATTGTAATATATGTATTTAATTTTTTTTGGTCAATTGAATTGTAAATCTTCTAACTCTTAATGTAAAATGTTATTCAAATTTCAAAATTTAATTGTAAAAATATTCAATTATATCTATTCAGGCGTAATTAAAATTGGGTTTAAGTACGTCGGTAAAAATTTCAAGATTCAATTTCCGCTGAATGTTATTGGAGGAGACAGAATTGAAATTGGAGATAATTTTAGGGGATTTTCACGAATAAGAATTGAAGCCTATTCAAAACATCAGAATAACTACTATGACCCAAGAATTACGATTGGACATAATGTTTCAATAAACTATGATTGTCATATTGGTTGTGTAAATAAAATAGTAATTGGAAATGGCGTTCTTATAGCAAGTAAAGTATTTATAACTGACCATTTTCATGGAGGTACAGATAAAATTGATTTATTACTTCCTCCATCTTCCCGAAAAGTAATTTCAAAGGGTCCGGTCATTATTGAAGATAATGTCTGGATTGGAGAAGGTGTTTGTATAATGCCGAATGTCATAATTGGAGAAAATTCAATAATTGGCGCAAATGCTGTTGTTACAAAAAGTTTTCCTTCTAATTCAATTATTGTTGGTAACCCAGCAAGGCTATTACGAAGGATAGAATAAGTTAGATAAAGTAGAATTTAGTAGTAATCAATTTAAATATTTTAGAATGAGTAGTGTTATATGTTCAATTGTAGCAAAAAATTATTTACCGTTGGCTTTTGCGTTAGGTAGCAGTATCAAAAAGTTTAATCCCGAATTTTCATTTTCTATATTACTGGCAGATACTAAGGATGGACTAGAAACTGATATTGACCAATTGCCATATAAGGTACATACTTTGGATAGTTTGTCTTTATCTGGAGAACAGATAACCGAATTAGCATTTAAATATAATGTTACAGAATTTTGTACAGCTGTAAAACCATATTATATTGATTTATTGTTTAGTCAAGGTGCATCTAAAGTTATATATTTTGACCCGGATATATTTCTATTTTCATCTATCGAAAAGATTTTTTGTGAATTGGAGTCTAAAAGTATTGTTGTAACTCCACATTTTATTACTCCTGAAATTAACTACTCAGGCACTATTACAGAAGCTTTGTTATTCAATGTAGGAATGTTTAATTTCGGCTTTTTAGCCGTTAAAAATGATAAAGTTGGGAAATCATTTATAAAATGGTGGTGTAATCGTTTATATAATAAATGCTATCAGGATAAAATTGATTCTTATCATACGGATCAGAAATGGGGTGATCTTTTGCCTGTTTTTTGGGGAAGTGATATTTTGATATCTAAAGATTTAGGTCGTAATGTAGCATTTTGGAATTTACATGAAAGATCTATAGGTATTGAAGATGGAAAATATGTTGTAAAAAACAGAATTGAAGCAGGACAAATTTACCCATTAATGTTTTTTCATTTTGCTGGATATTCCTTAGATAATCCCAAGGGATTAATACATAAAAACAATCCATTGTATACATTCACTGATTTTCCCGAGTTAAAAATTTTATTTGAAAATTACGGACAAGAGTTATTAAAATCTGATTATAATAAGTTTATTAATTTGAAATACAAATTTAATTATTTTTCTGATGGAAAAACTCAGATATTATCTTATCAAAGAAGGATGTATAGAAGATTATTATCAGATGGTAAATGTTTTAAAGATCCATTTGCAATGGGTAAATTTTCTTTTTATGAACTGTTGCACATAAATAAATTGATTGTAGGAACCAATGCATCTAAAATTGATAAATTGAATGAAACTAATTTTTCGGGTTTTGCAAATAAAGTTAAATACTTGAATTATATAATGATTGTTGTTAAAAATATTCTTGGCTCTGAAAAATATTTTTTATTATTGAAATTTTGTCAACGGTACTTTCGCGTAGAGAATCAAAGTTTTTTATTTAAAGAGTATTTTGATGATTATTTCTTTATTAATGAAAATAGAGAAGATATAAAAAAATAGTCTGAATAAAATATTGTATTTGACTTGTATAATACATTTATTCATAAGTTTTTACTGTTAGATTAAAATGATGAATCGTATATTTTGGAAATTTAAATTTTCGGGCTTAAATGTAGTTTTATGGATTCTATTCGGATTGATTTTTTTCTACAATTTCCATAAATATATATTTAAATATGGCGATACAGGCACATCACCGACATATTCAGATACTCCTTTTATTTGGAAGTTTTCAAAATATGTTATTTTTATGTTTGTTTGTGTTTATATGTCTTTTAAAATTAAGAATAAATTTAGACTATCTCACGGCAATTGGTTGTTTCTATTTCTGATTTCATTCAATTTGTTAGCATTAGTTTTTTTTTATTTCTTTTCAGGTCAAATTATTTTTGATGAATTTGAGTATATAATATGGTTTATTTTGTACTTAATTTTACTTCTTATTGATCAAAGTGTTATTGACAATATGGTCAATTTCTTTAATGATAAGGCAAAATTATTTGTGTCTGCTTTAGTGCTTTTTAATATTATCGCAATATTAAATTTTATTTTATTCAAAAGGCTGCCTGCTTTAGGATATGAGGACGGTTTAGTGCGTTTTGGGGGGGGGTGGGATGATCCTAATGGCTTTGGTTTTTTATGTTCTGTTTTTGCTGCACTTGCAATTGAACGAAAATGGTGGTTAATATTAGTCGGTTTAGTGCTCTCTATAATTCTTACAGTGTCTTTAAGCACGTATTTAGATTTAATACTAGTTTTAATTTTAACTGCATATAGAGGGCATGATAAAATAAATTATAAGAGATCTCTGATTTATGTAGTTTTATTTATTGGATTAGTTTTTATTTTGTTTTATTTTGAAAATCAATTACTTGATTTGTATTCAATAAAGAAAGGGTCAATAGATGAACACATTGCATTTAAAACTAGCTATAGTTTCTTTGCTTCGGTGGATAATAAATATTTAAATTTTGAAACATGGTTATGGGGATACTTGATTAATTTCACTCCTGTTTCTATAATTGGAGTCATTTTCATTTTCTGTTACTGGTTAAAAATGTTTTTGTCAAAAAAAAGAGATTTTTTCAGTATCTATATCATTGTTTTTATATTTGGTAATTTATTTATTCCTCTTATAAAGAATTTTCCAGTTAATTTATTGTTTTTTGTTTTTCTAGCTTTTGATCAGAGAATAAATAGTCAAATCAACACCAATATAAAAGTGGTGAATATAGAAACAGATAGCAGAGAATATAACGAAATTAGTGACTGAATTCTGGTAATGAAGGTTGATATGTATTGGAAATATGTTTAATTTGAGGCTTTTAGATTACACTATCAAATGTTTATCTGCAATAAAATGAATAACTAACTTGGAATTTTAATGAAAAAAATATTGATTATAAAAATCGGTGCTATTGGAGATGTAATAATGGCATTGCCTGTTTTGACGGAAATCAGGGTTGCTCACCCTGATTGTGTTATAACTTGGATGTGTGGTAAAACAGTTGCACCTATTTTAAAGCACATTTCTGAAATTGATAATTTGATTATTGTTGACGAAAAAGGTCTTTTTTCAAAGAAAATATTTGTAGCGTTGATAGCATTATTTCGTTTATACAATAAGATATTTTTAAAAAGGTTTGACATTATATTAAATTACCATATTGATTCCAGATATAAATTACTGGACTTGTTTTGTATTTGTCATAAAAAATTTAGATTTAATCGAAATTCAAAAAGGCCTATTCCAATTCCAGGAAGAAGTAGAAGTTTTGAACATATTCGTTTGTTTCAACAACATGATAAAGAATCATCTCTGAATATTGTTTTTCCTAATTTTAATGTCCGGACTTCGAGTCGTAATTTAGATTTATTTGATGAGAACACAGTTGTTTTAGCACCTGGAGGTGCTAATAATTTATTACGTGAGCAATCTTTAAGAAGATGGCCAATAGATTATTATAGACAATTAGCAAAATACTTGATATCTAAAGGAAAAAACGTAATAATTGTTGGAGCAGAAACTGATAAGTGGATTATTCCTTATTTTGAAAATTTGAAATTAACCGCATTGATTAATAAACTTGATCTTGTTGAACTTATTCAAGCTTTCTCTAAATGTTCTGTAGTTATTACTCATGATAGTGGTCCTTTTCATTTGGCTGTATTTGCCCAAAAACCTCATGTAATAGGATTATTTGGACCAACTAACCCCAATGAATTTTTATATGGAACAAAATTTGACTCAAAACTGAAAATCATATGGAATGCTAGAAGACTGTTTTGTAGCCCTTGTTATTATGGTAAGTATTTTAGTAAAAATTGTAAAAATAATATTTGCATGCAATATATTACTGTCGAACAAGTTATAGAGGAGTTTGAAAACAATGTTCATTCTTTAAATTGATATGGAAAAAGGAAATAAATTATACCACAAATTGGATAAATTCATTGGGATACCAATTGTTTTTGTACTCGGGTTGTTTAAATTAAGAAAAAGAAAAATCCCAATTGAAATCAATCGAATTGCAATTCTCAATCTTGGATCTATTGGGGATAATGTTTTAATGTCGGGACCTATTAAGGATTTAAGAAAGAGTTTTCCTGATGCTTCGATTGAAATTTTTACAGGGAGTTCAAATTTTCAAGTTGTGCAAATGATTCCCGGAGTAAATGTAATACACAGGCTCACTATAAAAAAACCTTTTCAAACTATAACACAAATCAAAGCATTAGATTGCTTTGATGTTGTATTAGATTTTGGTCCATGGCCAAGAATTAATGCTATATATACATTCTTAATATCTTCAAAGTGTTCCATCGGCTTTAGAACACACAAACAATATCGTCATTATTTATACGATATTATTGTAGATCATCTAAACACAGTACATGAAATAGATAATCAAAGAAATTTAATAAAAATAATTAGTAAGCAAGCTGATTCTAATCCTTTACTCGAAATTAATTATCAAACAATAAACAAAGAAGTCATTGATTCATTTAATGATTTTTGTATTATACATCCATGGTCTGCTGGTTTAAGAAAGGTAGATAAGCAATGGGATTATCACAACTGGCTAGAATTATGTGAGAGAATTTCTAATGATTTTAAGAACATCATACTCACCGGAGGTCCTTCAGATGTTGAAGATTCTTCCCTTCTTTTAATGTTAATTAAATCACAATTGCCTAATTGTCCTATCGTTTCACTTGCAGGTCAATTATCTATACAAGAGACTTCATATCTGATTACAAAAGCAAAAATGAATTTTTGTATTGATACTGGAATTGCGCATATTGCTGCAGCATTTGGTAAAAAGCTAATTTGCCTTCAAGGTCCTGCAAAATCCTTACGCTGGAGGCCATATAACGTAAATACTATTGTAGTAAATCCATCTAAAGGGAGATTTGGATATCTTAGTTTAGGCTTTGAAAAGAACCCCGATAATACTAATTGTATGGAAAATATTTCCGTTAATGCAGTCTACAAAGCATATTTGCAAGTAAAATAATATCATTTATAAATAACAACATGAACACATCTTCTATTATTGTTACTGGTGCTGCTGGTTTTATTGCCTCCGGCATGGTTCAATATTTTAATGAACAAGGCTATTACAACTTAATTTTGGTGGATAATTTCGATGTAGAGACGAAAAGAGAAAACTGGGAAACTAAGAAATATAATCAGTTGGTTAATAGAAATCATTTTTTTGAATGGTTGGACAAAACACAACCAAATATCGCTGCAATAATACATTTAGGGGCAAAAACCGATACTACTGAGTTTAATTATGCTATTCATGAAGAATTGAATGTTCGATATTCACAGAAAATATGGGAATATTGTGCTTATACAAAAACGCCGTTAATATATGCGTCTTCTGCAGCTACTTATGGGGCCGGAGAACACGGATATAATGATGATCATGAGACTCCATTTCAATTGACTCCTCTCAATCCTTATGGGAAAAGTAAAAACGAATTTGATAAGTGGGCTTTGGGTGAGGATAAATGTCCGCCAAACTGGACTGGTCTAAAATTCTTCAATGTATATGGACCCAATGAATATCATAAGGGTCGAATGGCCAGTGTTATTCTCCACTCTGTAAAACAAATCAAAGAAAGTGGTATCGTGAAATTATTTAGGAGTCATAATCCCGACTTTAAAGATGGAGAACAACTTCGTGATTTCGTCTATGCAAAAGATCTTGTAAAAGTGATTTTTTGGATGTTTGAACAAATGTCGAATCAGACATGGAAAAAAGAAAACAATGGTCTTTATAATTTGGGAACAGGTTATGCTCGCAGTTTTTACGATCTGGCAACTGCAACTTTTCATGGACTGGATTTAACCCCTAATATCGAGTTTGTGGATATGCCGGAAGATATAAGAGATAAATATCAGTATTTTACCGAAGCAAATATGAATAAACTGAAAACTGCTGGTTATAGAGAACCGTTTTATACGCTCGAAGAAGGTGTTGACGATTATGTTCGTAATTATTTGAATGAACATAAATATTACTGATCAACTTAATCCAGTTTACAAATGAAAAATTTAATTTCTGATATATTTGCTGAACATCTAGCTGTTGGCAATATTTGTTTCAATGAATTACAGGAGATAGTATTGGAAGCCTGTGAGATGATAACACAAGCTATTAAAAAAGGAAATAAATTATTATTATTCGGAAATGGCGGAAGTGCCGGTGATGCACAGCATATAGCTGCAGAATTTACCGGTCGGTTTTTGAAAGAACGAAGAGCTTTACCGGCTGTAGCATTAACTACAGATACATCAGCCTTAACAGCTATTGGAAATGATTATGGGTTTGAACGAGTCTTTAGTCGGCAAGTGGAAGCCTTGGCTAATAAAGGTGATGTACTGATTGGAATTTCAACCAGTGGAAATAGTCTTAATGTTTTAAATGCTTTACAAGAAGGCAAAAAAAGAGGATGCTTGTTAATTGGACTTAGTGGGCGTGATGGAGGAACTATGAATGAAATTTGTGATATTAATGTCGTAGTACCTTCGGAAACTACAGCTCGTGTGCAAGAAATGCATATTCTGATAGGGCATATACTATGTAGTATTGTAGAAGAAAAATTATTTACAAACGAAGATGCCTAGATATGAATAAGGCTGTTTTTCTGGATCGTGACGGCACTATAAATGTTGATTTTGGATATGTTTTCAAGCCTGAAGATTTGAAATTTATTGATGGAGTTGAAAACTCTTTAAAAAGATTGGTAGATGCCGGATATTTACTCATTGTCATTACAAATCAGTCGGGAGTAGGACGAGGATATTTCACGGAACAAGAAGCTGTAGATTTTAATGTTTATCTTTCAAATAAACTCAAGCAATCAGATATCAGCATTACGGATTTTTATATGTGTGTGCATTCACCCCAGGAAGATTGTGATTGCAGAAAACCTTCTCCTAAACTAATTAATGAAGCTATAAAAAAATACAATATCGATGCTACTTTATCTTTTATGTTAGGTGATAAAGAGAGTGATGTACAATCCGGTAAAAATGCAGGTCTTAGATCCATGCTGGTAACCGGTGAACAAAATATTGTATACTGGGCAAACTATATATTGGCGAATCAATGAAAGAACTATTTATAGAAGCAAAAAAAATACTTGTAGTAGGTGATGTGATGTTAGATATTTACCATACTGGAAATGTTGATAGAATATCGCCTGAAGCACCTGTTCCGATTGTATTAGTAAATACGACGGTCAAAAAACTAGGTGGAGCGGCCAATGTCGCTAATAATATTGTAAAACTCAACTCTGTGCCTGAATTAATAGGGTATAAGGGAGATGATAATAATGGGAAGTTTCTGGAAAAATTACTTTCAGATAACCACATTAATCATAAGTTGGTAGATATGAATCATCCAACAATCTCTAAAATAAGAATTGTAGCAGGCGTACAACAGATTGTGCGGGTTGATTTTGAAGAGAGATGCGATATTGGGGTTTTAATTGAAGATATTCTGTTAGCTAGAATTGAAGAACAGTATAATGATTCAGAGATAATTGTTATATCAGATTATGGAAAAGGTGTTGTTTCAGAAAGAGTTTGTCGGCACTTAATAGCTTTAGCTAAGGAGCAGAATAAGATTTTGATAGTTGATCCAAAAGGAAGCTCCTGGAATAAATACAGTGGGGCAACAATTGTAACTCCTAATTTGAAAGAACTTAGTGACGTATATGGTTTCAAAATTGAGAATGTAGATTCTGAAGTAGAAAAAGCCGGAGTTGAAATAATAAAAAGATATAAGCTTACTAATTTATTGGTTACAAGATCGGAAAAAGGAATGACCTTTTTTGAGGGCGATAAGATTTATCATATCGGCACAGTGGCTACAGAAGTTTTTGATGTGTCGGGTGCCGGGGATACCGTTGTTGCGACTCTTGCAACAGCTTTGGCTTCTTCTATGTCTTGGATAGATGCGATTAAACTTGCAAATAAAGCAGCAGGTATCGTTGTAAGTAAAATAGGAACTGTTCCCATTACCTATAATGAACTGGAGTCATCCTTCTATGAATATAGAGAAGAAGATAAAATCTATTTCCAGGAGGATGATATAGATGCTCTAATAAGTGGTTTGAAAGAAAGAAACAAGAAAATTGTATTTACGAATGGCTGCTTCGATATCATTCATAAAGGACATATCAAATATCTTCAAAAGGCAAAAGCCAAAGGAGATGTTTTGATAGTAGGTTTAAATAGTGACCTCTCGGTAAAGAGATTAAAAGGTGAAAGTAGGCCAATAAAAGATGAGAAAGAAAGAGCACTAATTTTAAGTGTTATGGAGTTTATAGATTATGTTATAATTTTCTCTGAAGATACACCTTATAACCTGATAAAAAAAATACAGCCTGATATATTAGCAAAAGGTGGTGACTATAATATTGAAGATATCGTTGGCAGGGAATTTGCATGTCAAACTGTTCTGATTCCTTTTGTTGATGGATATTCAACAACTTCTACTATCGAAAAGATGAATAGAAAATAGTTGAAATTTAACTAATTCTAAAATCACGTTTATAGTTAAATATATTTTGACTCTTTTGGGAGAATAATTTATAAAAATTCTTCCATCTGAATCGTTATATAGAACTACCGATTAAATTTGTGTAGAAATAACAAAGTTCAATTTGGAATACAAAATAAAATTTCCAAAAGTAATTAAAATATTTTCATTTTTACTCTCAATCTGATAAGATGGAGAATTTAATTTTTTGGTATAGGCGCTTAGACCGCCCTATTTAATTTGTTGATTATAAACGTATAGGTTCTTTTAAAACCATTTTTCTTATGAGTAAATCGAAGATTGTCTCCATATTTGAGCGTCTATTGTACCTAAAGTGGTACTCATCAAGGTATCCTTGAAGCCTCTCTTTGCTACAATGGTGATGAATTCCTCTGAGCCAACCTTTTAGATTCATAATGTGAATATGTATGTCTTGAAAGCTCTTTCCATTCTCAGATTTAATTTGTTGGATATTGGGATAATCCTTTTTCAAAGGAATATATCCTCTCCATTCGTCTGTTATGATTGTAGCTTCTTTGCCAATATAAGTTTCAAAGAAAGGTTTGAATGAATTAGCAGAGGCATTGTCGATACATTGTGCATAAGCACGTCCAACTCCACTAGGAACAATTTCCAAGGCGACTATGACGAGTTTCTTATCACCTTTACTTCGACCTTGTTTACCTTTTTCCTCTCCGCCGATATAGAATTCATCAACATGAACTATTCAGCTGATAAGGTGAAGTTTACTGCTTGCCATAGCTTGTTGGATTTTCCATTTGAACTCCCAGCAAGTCTTCTGACGTAATTCAAATTCTTGAGATAACTCCAAAGTTGACATTCCTTTTTTCTTTGTGCTGATCTTAAATGCAATGTGAAAAGCCAAAAGCCAAAAGCAATGGAAACTTACATTTATCAAATATAGTTCCGGCAGTCGGACTTTCATCATATTTGCATTTCATACATCGTCTTGAAAAAGGTCTAACACCCTTATAGAATTTTGTATGACCACATTTTTTACATTGATATTCTTTATCCCATTTTATCTCTGATAAATAGCGATAACAATCTTCATCTGTTGAAAATGCTTTGTGAAACTTAATTGAATTCACACCTAAAAATTGATTTCGTTGATTCATGCTACAAAAGTAGCAATTACAAAAATTGTGGGCGGTCTAAGCGCCTATACCGATAATTTTTATTTAATCCTAAAAAGTATCACTATGATGCAGCATAATTTATTTGCAAAACCTTTTTCTTCATCTTATACCGGATTTCAGCTTTATAAACAAAAAAAGCTTGAAACTAAAGCGCAGGATTCAAATTTAAGCTTTTATAAAAGAACTTTTGATTTGACATTTTCAATTCTAGTAATCCTCTGTGTTTTTTCGTGGTTATATCCACTAATTGCGCTTATTATTAAACTAACCTCGCGTGGACCAATCTTGTTTGTTCAAGAGAGGGTTGGAATTAATAATACAGTCTTTAAGTGTTATAAGTTCCGAACAATGAAAACTACCTGGAAAAAAAATGCATATAGCCCGACAGCAGAGAACGATTGTAGAATAACCCCAGTAGGAAGTTTCCTGCGTAGAACAAATTTAGATGAGTTTCCACAATTTATTAATGTCCTGAAGGGAGATATGAGTATTGTAGGTCCACGGCCACATGCAGTTTCATTTCACAATACCTATGCAGATTTTATAGACTGTATAGATGATCGTTTATTGGTAAAACCCGGTATTACCGGCTTAGCTCAGATCAGAGGTTATCGTGGCGATGTATTAGATTTTGAGGAAAATAAGTTCAAATTAAAAAAAAGGGTTCGCTTTGATATTTATTATATTAAAACGTGGAAGTTTAAACTCGATTTATGGATTATTTATAAAACATTTGAACAAATGATTTGTAGAAAAACTAAAGGACATTAATTTATAGACTAAAGATGACTATTTTTAAATCGGTTCTAATCATTTTTGTAGTATTCTTATGCCTGAGCTGTAATGATGACGGTGCTGCATATTCTCCTTATCCGATTATTTCGTTTGTACAAAAAAACAGTATGCCCGGAACAGGAAGAGCCTCGGGAGTGGCTTTTGTTGTCAATGGCAAAGGCTATGTTACGTTGGGTCGATGTGCAGATTATAACGACTCATTGAAAGATTGCTGGCAATATGACCCAACTGTAGACAGTTGGACAAAAAAGGCTGCTTTCCCGGGTATAACCCGTGTAAAAGCTATAGCAACGGTAGTTAACGATAAAGCTTATGTGGGACTTGGGTTTAACCGATACAAAGGGGCTTATTCGGGCGGAACTTTACAGGACTTTTGGAAGTATGATCCCGTATTAGATAGTTGGTCGAAGAAAGCCGATTATCCAAGTACTGCCACTGATGCCTGCGTTAGTTTTGTGCTGAACAATTGTATTTATGTTGGTGCGGGATTCAACGGATCAGCCTACACCAATGAATTCTGGAAATATAATACGATACAGGACAGTTGGGTACGTTTAGCTGATTTTCCGGGATGGAGTCGGATGGGAGCAGTATTGTGTGCCGACGAAGAGCATGTTTATTTTGGTAGCGGTTTTCGCTTTGAAGATTATAATGACTGGTGGGAATATTTTCCGGCAACAGACAGTTGGTCTAAGCGTAAAGCAATGCCCGATAATGGTCGTAACGATGCCTTGGGGTTTAGTATCGATAACCGTTTTTTTGTTTCTACCGGTCGGCATTGGGGTGGAACTGAAACTGGTGGGCATCTATTTTCTGATGTTTTGGAGTATGATGCTGTACGGAATGTTTGGTACAACCGGGGAGATATTCCGGGCGGTGCCCGTGAAAATGCTCTTGTATTTGTAATCGATGGTAAAGGTTATATTGGCTTCGGAGAAAATGATACAGCTATTCTGAATGATTTTTGGAGCTTTGAACCGTAGATAGTTGATAGTTGATGGTTGATGGTTGACAGTTTATGGTTTATAGTTGACAGTTTATAGTTGACAGTGTGTTTGTATGGTGTACAGTTAAAGGTGTATGGTTCATAATTCATAGTTGATCACTCATCACTCATAGTTTATAATTTATAGTTCATAGTTCATAGTTGATCACTTATCACTCATAGTTCATAACTCATAATCTTTATTTCGCATGTTTAAAATACGATATATTCTCTTTTTTCTGATATTTTTACCTGTCCTTAGTCAGGCTCAAAACGATACGATAAAGTATGATGTGGGTTTTATGGGGATGGCTTCGTCTGGTAAGTATGCTCCTTTTTGGCTACAAAGTGACCAATACGGAAAAATATCATCAACTCCGTTTAGTGCAGGTATACTGGCGGGGGTGAGTAAAGATTTTGGAGCTAAAAAGGGATTGTTTGATTATCGTTTTAAAGCGAATTTGCTGCTTCAAACCGATAAGGATAAAACAACAGCTGTCTTCCACGAATATTATGTGCAGGCACGTTTTTCGGTCCTTGATTTTATTGTTGGTGCCCGGGAAGAGGTATTAGGAAATCAGGATTCCACCTTGTCGTGTGGTGGTTTTTTGTTTTCAAAAAATGCCCGACCGATGCCTAAGGTTACGTTGGGAATAGAACATTTTACAGCAGTTCCGTTTACAGCCGGTTATTTAGAATTCAAAGCAGCTATATCACATGGCTGGTTTTTAGATAATATTTATACGACTAATCTGTTACTTCATCACAAATACTTATATGGCAGAATAGGAGGTAAGTTGCCTGTTCACTTACAATACGGGGTAGATCATGTAGCGCAATGGGGAGGAACAGTTCCGGGATCTGGAAAACAACCGACTGACTTTGCCGCATTCAAGGATATTTTTTTAGGTCGTGCAGGGGGAGCAGATGCAAGCCGTAATGATCAGCTTAATGCATTGGGTAATCATATTATATCCCAAAGCATGAAACTGGATGTGGATATAGCCGATTTCAGGGTAAGTAGCTACTGGCAAAATCTGGCCGAAGACGGACCTGTAAAACTGATGTGGTACGCTATGAATAAGGCAGATGGACTGTGGGGAATAACTGTCCGGAATGCCAAATTTCCCTTTATAAAAGGAATTTTGTATGAATACCTCAATACTACCGATCAGTCGGGTCCTTATCATGATAAAGATGGTTTGGTTTATGGTGGAAATGATACTTACTTTACTAATAATATATATCAAAATGGCTGGACTTATTATTCACGAACTATTGGTACACCCTTTATATCGTCGCCACTTTATAATAGTAATGGATCAGTGTCGGTAGAAAACAATCGGGTAACTGTACATCATGTAGGTCTGGAAGGTGATGTATTTAGTTATAAATATAAATTATTGACTTCGTTTAGCAAAAACTATGGTAGCTATTATGCTCCATATTCTGAGATGATAAGAAATACATCATTGTTGTTGGAAGTGAATAAAAAATTCCCGACTTGGTCGAACATTGAAGTCGGTTGCTCAATAGGAGCAGATTTTGGCAAGTTGTACGGAAATTCTGTTGGTTGTTTGTTCTCTATAAAGAAGACCGGTAATTTATTCCATTATTAATACCAAGGTTATATAGCTAGAAATAAAATAAATTTTACTTTTAGATAAAAATTGGAAAGATAAAAAGATCAACTGTAAGGCGTGGTTGATCTTTTTTGTTTCTGAAAATTTATATTTCTTAGTTGGTAATTTTTCGTTCAATTTCCTGCAAGTTTTCCATTTTCTTTTTAGCCAGAAATCCGTAGATATCTTCCAGATGTTCGGTGACTTTTTGATTGCCGAACTCATATACCCTGGTAACTAATCCATCCAGAAAATCGCGGTCGTGCGAAACGACGATAAGCGTTCCGTCAAAATCAACCAGGGCTTGTTTGAGTATATCTTTTGTTTTCATGTCGAGGTGATTGGTTGGCTCATCCAGAATCAATAAGTTGACAGGCTCCAACAATAGCTTGATCATCGCCAATCGTTGTCGTTCACCTCCAGATAATACTTTGACTTTTTTGAATGAGTTGTCGCCACCAAACATAAAGGCTCCCAGCAAGTCTTTAATTTTATTTCGGATATCACCTACCGCTACATCATCGATCGTTTGAAATACAGTGAGATTTTCATCCAGTAGCGAAGCCTGATCCTGCGCAAAGTACCCTATCTTCACATTGTGTCCGAGTGTAAGTGTTCCTTCATGCTCTATTTCTTTCATAATCGCTTTTACCAGCGTTGATTTTCCTTCTCCATTTTTTCCCACAAAAGCAATTTTTTCTCCACGTTCGATCATGAAGTTGGCATTCGCAAATATGCGTTTATCATCGTAAGATTTTCCTACATTTTCAGCAGTGACCGGGTAGTTTCCCGAGCGGGGAGATGGTGGAAATTTTAATCGTAAAGCCGATGTATCTTCCTCATCAACTTCAATGATTTCTAGCTTTTCTAGCATTTTTACGCGCGATTGTACCTGTAAGGTTTTAGAATAGGTTCCTTTGAAACGTTCTATAAACTCGGTAGTGTCGGCAATCATTTTTTGTTGCTCCTCATACTGCTTTTGCTGCTGCTCACGACGTTCTTTACGTAACTCAAGGTAATGGGAGTATTTGGCTTTGTAATCGTAAATACGCCCCATGGTGACTTCTATGGTACGTGTGGTGATGTTGTCTACAAAAGCCCGGTCGTGTGAAATAACCACAACAGCTTTCGCCGAATTAATCAGGAAATCTTCGAGCCATTGAATGGATTCTATATCGAGATGATTGGTGGGCTCATCCAGCAAAATAACATCCGGACGACGCAGGAGAATTTTTGCCAGTTCAACGCGCATGCGCCAACCCCCGCTAAATTCGGAAGTATTGCGGGTGAAATCTTCGCGCGAGAATCCCAAACCTAATAAAGTTTTTTCAATGTCGGCATCGTAATTAATTTCTTCAATGCTGTAAAACTGTTCGCTGAGAGCGGATACCCGTTCGATCAACTCCATATAACTATCCGATTCGTAATCAGTCCTTGTAGTAAGCTCTTCATTCATTGCCTCGATTTGTTTCCCCATCTCATTGATTTCGGAGAAAGCCATCGACGCTTCTTCGAAAACAGTTCGGTTGTCTTTCAGCAATAAATGCTGTGGTAAATAAGCCACGATAGTTTCTTTCGGGTACGAAACCGATCCTTTTGAAGGTTCACGGGTTCCGGCCAAAATTTTAAGCAAGGTAGATTTTCCTGCACCGTTTTTCCCCATAAGGGCAATACGATCCTTCTCGTTTATCACAAAGGAAATATCTGAAAAAAGTGTTTGTCCGCCAAATTCAACGGATAGAGCATCAACTGATAGCATATAGTTTGTTTAGAAAATTAGTTGTTCCATTAGTATGGACGTATTACAAAAAAAATTCCGTCATTCGGCTAAGAAGTCAATAGACGGAATTAAAAATAGTTTATTCGGGGAACAAAAGTTGTTTACAAAATAACTTTTGTTATTTGCTGTCCGGCTTTGATAATATATATCTGATTGCGTGGTAAACCGCTTATTTCTACTCTGTTCGTAGCCGGATTAGTTATTGATCGTACCTGTTGTCCTAAAGTGTTGTATACTATTATTGAAACGTGTGTTGAGGGAATATACAGGTTTATGGTTCCGGTGTTATCCACGTAAGCACTATCGGCCACGGCAATGAGTGTTTTAGCCTTAGCCTTGCTTTCGAAAGTCTGCACATGAATTAAATTTGAGAAGTCGGTGATGTTTTCATACTTTATAGTATTGTCGGAATTTAATGTTTTATCGCTGGCTTTTACTTTGTAATAATAATCTCTGTTGGATACTAAGTTAATCAGTGTATCTGTTGTTTCAGTTAGCCATATATTATGAGCATTGTATTCCAAATTTTGGGAGAAACCTACAGCTATATCGTCCACAGCCAGATAACCGGTAACTTTGGTGTAAGTTAATCGGAATTGTGTGTAATTCTGATCGGTGGTGAACGAATAGGTTTTAGTAGTATTTAGTGAGCTTGTAACCGGAATTGAATCCACTTTGTTCCATGTTGTTCCAGCCATAGCCTCAACCGATAAATATCCGTTAAGCCCGGATAATGTTTTGATAAAAAAGGATAAACTGGTTGCAGGTAGCAAATACTGTTCAGTTTGAATTATTTCTCCGGAGTTTCTGAATACAATGGAAGGAATGGAGTCACCACTATAAATGGTAGAGGTTGATGTACCTGTGGCAGTTATTGTCCAGTCTGTCGGAGCTACAAGTCCATTATTGAATCCTTCGGTAAGTTTAGATTCACCATCAGACAGGTTATAGGCTGTAAAATAATAACCTGAGGCATCATAAACTTCATTCCAATGTGCCACAAAACTTGCAATAGTTATGTCTGTTGCATCTGTCGCAATAGGAGGAACTACATATACAGGTCGGGTTGAAGTTCCACTAACCGAAACTGTTACTGTGTCCGCATCGGTAGCTGCTAACGTCAGAACATCGCTATGAGTGGCAGCAAAGGATGGTTCTGTAGGATTATATCGGATCTGAATATTAGTGCTTTGAACTGTTGAATCCGTTGGGCTTAACGCAATTGTTTTTGCCCAGGCTGTTTCAGGATCAGACTCTTTTTTCATTTCAAAATGGGTATTTGTTTTGAATGAAAGCTTGATGTCAGACATTAAATAAATACCGCTGATAGAAATGGTTTGAGAAGTTGATGGTGTTCCTTGTACGGTTTTAAATGCTTTTAGCGTTCCAATGGTGTTTATTGTTGGAAGATTACCACCGCCCATAAACCGGAATTTTATAATTCCATTTTGTTCTGTTATATAGGTTAATGGTTTTTTTATGTCTGTGCCGGCACGTAAAGTAGGTGAATATGATGTTACTTTTGATGTCCCGGGAAAAGGATCTCCTGATAAAGTGGCATCAGAAGCAACTCCGTCGGCTTCAACAATATCAACTCCCATGGCAGAGGCGGTATTATTCGGAGTATTATTAGCCCAGGTGGTTGAGTTATAATAAATATGTGTGGTCAACATACCATGTCCGGGCAGATAGGCGTCCCATCCTTTATTTTGTCTGTTTTCAAGGAGAAAGAATTCTACGGGACTTGGACTTGTTCCGCTCAAATTATGGTTGCCGTTTTGCGAAATTAAATAGGCTTTATTACTCGTTGTAAGTGTATCTAAAGTTACATTCTGAGCTGTTTTTAGTTCTGTAGGAGTAAGCCAGTTCAAATAAAAACGTTCATAAGCAGAATAAGCCGGGGGTGTGCGACCGGAGTTTAAATAGGGGCCGGAGTCCATTATATCCCAATAAGATAATGTGTTGTAAGAATAATCTCCATCGGTGTTATACATGTCGTCCAATCCAAGCACATGGCCAAATTCGTGGCAAAAAGTGCCGACTCCACACATAGTTGAGCCAGTTCCCCTTAATTCGGATGTACAGGCATAATCATATACAATTTTACCATTAAATGTTGTACTGGAGTTAGCTAAAGTCCAGCGATGGGGCCAGATAGTATTGGCGGAGGCGCCTTCAGCTTCGTTATTGCCTGCATAATAGATAAATACATTGTCTACATATCCATCACCGTCAGTATCATACTGAGAAAAATCAACTCCCGCTGCAGAAGCTAAGGTACAGGCATCAATAACCATTTGGCGGGGGTTCTTGTCATCTCCTGATGAATCATTTCCGCCGTAATAAGCCATAGCATTAGGCAGGGTATAAGGACCTACCACATCGAATTGAGGATTAAAAGCTCCCATGGAATTATAGCTAAAATAATCTTTTGCAGAACCTGTACCACCATTGGTACTATAGCCCGATTGATTTAATAGATTGGTAAATGCAGTAGAAGGAGAGCTTGTTATGAAACTTTTATCGCTAAAATTGACTAGTATAACCAGCGATTTTGGAGTTCCGCTTAATGGATAGCTGCTTTTAATGGAAGATCTCGAAGTAACAGCTGCTGCACGTTGTGCGCGTTGGATTAGACTTTGTTTTGCAAAACTGATATTTGGAGTCAATTGCTGAATAAACTGGAGTTCAGTTGCTGTTCGATTGGCTATTTCAGTTGCTTTTACATTTGTAGTAACCAGATTGCCACTGGCATCTTGCTGAGCGTAGGTAAGTATCCCATTTGAATCAGGAACCAAGGCATAACCATCGAGTGTGGTTTTGTATTTGAAATATTCATCTCCACGTAAGCGAATTGTTATTTCAGTTCCGTCGGGTTGGGTTATTTTAATCGGATACGGTGATGCGGGAATTGCATTTAAGTTGATTGAAGCCAGTAATAACCCCGTTAGCACTATGAACCATATTGATGTTCTTTTCATGTGGAAGTTTCTTTAGTTTTGCAAAGATAAGAAAAAAACGGATTTACAAATGAATATCAATCTTTCACTGGCTAATAAGGACTGTATTTCAATAAACTTTTGCTTATTTTTTGAAAATAAAATAGACTGCCAGGATTAAAAATATAAATCCTACAGCATGATTCCAACGAAATGTTTCGTTTTTAAAGGCGATTAAAGAAAATATTGTGAATACAATTAAAGTAATAACTTCTTGTATTACCTTGAGTTGAAGCAACGAAAACGGACCTCCGTTTTCGTTGAAACCAATGCGATTGGCAGGTACCTGAAAGAAGTATTCGAAAAGAGCAATTCCCCAACTAATAAGAATAACAACTACGAGTGGCAGTGAATCAAACCATTTAAATTCCCGCATTTTGAGATGCCCATACCAGGCAAAGGTCATAAACACATTCGATACAATTAATAAACTTATGGTGATAAATTCTTTCATAAACGATAAATTAAATTATGTGAACTCAACGATAAAACCAATGAACTAATCTCTATTTTACTTTTTGTGGAAGATAGTCGGCTTTTATGTTTTCCATGGCTCCCCAGATGCTTTGACGCACGTTTGGATTCCATTTCTCCAGTTCGGTAATCAGATTTTTGGCATCGCGGCGTGATGAGTCTTTTTCGTGTGGACAGTTTTTGATTTGTTTCTGATAAGTGCAGATTCGCTCCATTTCTTTCATCTCTTTTTCAGAGATTAATGCCAGTGGGCGGATTATGGTCATGTCAAATTTGTCCATCTTCAATTTTGGGGGCATGGTGCCAAATGAACCCTGATAAACCAGATTCAGAAGTAGGGTTTCGGTCATGTCATCTAAATGATGTCCCAGCGAAATTTTATTACATCCAAGTTTTTGAGCTATCTCAAATAAAGCCTTGCGACGATGCCAGGAGCAAAGGAAGCAGGTAGATTTGCGGGTGTCGACACTATTGTCAAAGCGCGTGATGTGGTGAACGAACGGTATTCCAAATTGTTCACAGTGTGCCTGAAGATAACTCAGATCCGATTGATAAGGAATATTCTCGACTGATATATGAGCTGCTGTTACTTTAAACCGGGGACTAAAAATTTTCATCCGTTCACCAAGCAGTTCAACCAATGCCAGCGAGTCTTTTCCTCCCGAAAGTCCGATGAGTATATGATCGTCATTATCAATCAGACGGTAGTCGTTGATTGCTTTTTTGAATTTGTTTTGAATTTTTTGAAGCGTTTTTTTGTCAGTTTTGCTGAGTTCATCCATGTCCGGCAAGTTTAAAGACTGCAAAAATACGATATTCGTCTTGATTTATCAGAGCGTTGGGGCTTGAATTTAGTTTTTTATTGGAGTGTTATTATTTTAAATGTTTGTTTTGTCGACTATTAGAGCAGAATGTTACGTATAGATGACAAAAAAACGATATTTTTTCTCTTCATATATTTGCATTTTCTGAAAAACGCACTATCTTTGCACCGCAATTGAAAAGTTGTATGTCGGTAAAGTGATACAGCCAAAAACATATTGCGAAAATAGCTCAGTTGGTAGAGCACGACCTTGCCCCAAAAGATCAGACTCGTTCCGACCTTGGTAAGATTAAAAGAAAAAGAGTTTTCTGTCAGAACCAAAAACATATTGCGAAAATAGCTCAGTTGGTAGAGCACGACCTTGCCAAGGTCGGGGTCGCGGGTTCGAGTCCCGTTTTTCGCTCACTGAATGAATAGCGAAACGTGCGTGTTTCGCTTTTTTTCTCTACATAATAGTATTTATTAATTGCCCAAATGGTGGAATTGGTAGACACGCTAGTTTCAGGGACTAGTGGTCGTAAGGCTGTGCAGGTTCGAGTCCTGTTTTGGGCACCCATTTTATATTTTTCCTCATACATACTCTTGCGCAGATGGTGGAATGGTAGACATGCTACTTTGAGGGGGTAGTGCCGGTTACGGTGTGTGAGTTCGAGTCTCATTCTGCGTACAACAAAAAGAGTTGCTTTCATTTTGGAAGCAACTCTTTTTTGCGTTAGATGGCACCTGTTATTTTTTATCCTCAGTCGGGTCTTCATCTTCTTCTTCGCTAGTCCCTTTGCGCTTAGCCAAAATGGCGGCATATTCGTCTACCAGCGCATTTAGTTCGTTGATAAAGGGAAGATAGTTTGCTTCACCTTCAACGAGCGATAGGGCGCTAATGAGGTCGGTAATGTCGGTGTAAGCTGCATCTACTTTTATTCGTTGTTGTCTCATTTTTAGTTGCGTACGGATGGCTAGTTCAGTTGTTTTACTTTCCTTGAGTTGAGCAAAAGCATCATTGTTGGCTTTCAGCTGGGCAATCCATTCGGTGAGACCGACAGTGTTTAGGTCGGCAGCATATTTTCCGGTCAATTCGGCGATGAATTTGTTTATATCAGCCGTTTCACCTTCGCGTGGTTCGTCGGCCAGGTTGCCGTAAAAATCGAATACTACTTGCAGACGGGTAGCGGCTTCGCGTACCTCAGCAAGGAAATGTCTGTGAGCCGATCTTAACATATCGCATGCTCCTCTGAAGGTGTTGTCGCGCAGGTTATCGGCTTTTTCAATTTGTTTTGAGAAATCGCTTTTTCGAATTATATTAAAAGATTCAATTTCCTGACTGAACAGTATCAGGTACAAGCTAAAAAGGGCTTCAATTTTCAATATCTTGGCAGTAAAGCGTTCTACCAAACTTTTAAACCTATTTTGAAATTGAACGTGTTCGTTGTTTCGAAGATGGACTGAATGAATAATTTTTATTTTCATACAATTTTAAATTTATGAGGTTAATAACTTAAATGAGAATAATTATAAGACTGTTTATTTTTATTTTATTTCCGGCAAATATATCATTTAATAGTATGATTTTGTATTCAACGTTTCTTTCTTTTGTTGTTACTCTTCTTCTTTGCATACTGTAATTGCATGCAACTTTAGGACTGCAATAACAACGGTATTTGCGCAAGTTGCGCAAAGCTGATCCGACTTCCGTTGAGACTTGCGCAAGTTGCGCAAAACTGATCCGACTTCTGTTGAGACTTGCGCAAGTTGCGCAATCCTGATCCGACCTCTGTTGAGACTTGCGCAAGTTGCGCAACCCTGATCCGACCTCCGCTGAGGCTTGCGCCACCTTTGTACCGAATATTCAACGGCGATTTTATGGTTAGATCAAATTACGAAATGGAGTAGTATGATCAATCCAGATATTCTAACGTATTAGTATAACCTGTTTTATCTATTCGGCGCGTAAATTTACAAACTTTTTTTTGTTACGAGAATATTTCCCCAATAAATACGCATTTTATTTAATGTTTTTTATATTTTCACTTCGACAGACTAAATAAAATTTTGAAAATGTATCTGTGATAAGCAGTTGCGATCAAAATATAATATGTCGGTGCGCTGCACCTATGGTTTATCTGTCTGACTAATTTCTACAAATAGTTCGGTGCGCTGCACCTATTGAGGGACAGAGTTCCCAGAATATTTGTAGCATTTAGCATTGTTTTATCATCATTAGGTGCAGCGCACCGTAATATTCAATTATATAGTTTGGGAATGAGCAAGAGCTTATCTCTAACTTGGGTTAACGTGAGTCCGATATAATGATTCATATAACTAGTTGAAATTCATTTATCAATATTCCCAGAGGGAATTTATATCCATAGAATATGTTCGTTTTTGGCATCGAATTCCCCGTTATTTAAATAACTAAATCCCCTAACGGGGAATGAATCCACTCTTAACTATATTTCTATTGATATTTAAGTCCTAACGGACTAACGCTTATATCGAACTCACGTCAGGTTACTCTCAAATTCTTTGCTGAATGCAAATAACTAGATATGCAAATCGGCTGAATTTTATTAATTTAAAATTCAGCCGATTGTGTTCAACTTTAAAAGCTTTATTCGCAGCACTTTTCGAAGCAGCAATGTTCGTTGCTTGTTTCAAATTCAATGGTGGCGTGCTGAATGCCTACTTCCTGCAGCGAATCGCGAATTTCGGCTTTGAACTCGGCCAGTTTTTCCATTTCCAGTGCACTGCTTAATACGACATGGACTGTGAGCACATTGTAGGTTCCGTCTACCGACCATACGTGTAAATCGTGAATACTTTCTACGCCCTCAAACCGAAGCAAATGTGTGGACACGTCGGTAATATTCACTTCGTAGGGGATACCTTGCAGGATGATGCGCATGCTTTGTCTGACGTTTCTGAATACATTAAATAAAACAAAACAGGCTATCCCGACCGACATAATAGGGTCGAGCACCGGAACATCGAAGAAGTGCATCACTATTGAACCAACCAGAATAGCCAGCCATCCCAGCACATCTTCGAGCAAGTGCAACGAAACAACCCGCTCGTTGATTGATTTTCCTTTTTTCAACCGAAAAACTGCAGCTCCATTGACCAGCACGCCCAGAATGGCCAACCAAAACATGCCAGTGGTGTTGGCACTCATGGGGTGAATGAGGCGTGGAATGGCTACTGTAAGTATCAAGACGCTACCAGTTACCAGCACAATGGAATTGATAATGGCTCCGAGCAGTGAAAACCGTTTGTAGCCGTAAGAGTAGGAGGTGTCGCTCCCTTTTTTTGCTACTTTTTGGAAATACCACGCCAGTCCGAGCGACAGGCAATCGCCTAAGTCGTGAATGGCATCGGATAGAATTGCGATACTGTTGGTCAGAAAACCACCTATAATTTCAATAATGGTAAAAAAAAGATTCAGCAGAAATGCTGCCTTGATGTTGGTGACGTCGGTATGATCGTGATGATGGTCGTGATGAGTATGATGATTGTTTGCCATAATTGCATTGCTTTTTTTATGCAAAAGTAAAATTTATACAAATGCAATGGAATTGCAATCATCGTTTGGCTGCACATTCCGGACAAATGCCCTTGATTGTCATTTCTATTTTATGTATAACATATTGGGGGGTATTTGGTTTTTGCCGGAGGGTAAAAGAAAAATCGGTGCTGCAACTTATTTTTTTGCAATTTTCGCAAACAAAGTGTGGGTGTTCATCTTTATGTGCCTCGTGCGAGCAGTCGCCGGGGCACAACGCATATACCGATCCACTACCGACAGCATCGATCGAATGCGCAATGCCGTTTTTTACAAAGGTCTGCAAAGTGCGGTAAATAGTTACACGGTCGGCGGGGTAGAGGAGGTTCTCAATTTCGGTGAGCGACAGGTTTTGGTGCTGCGTAATCATTTGCTCCAGCACCAACATACGCATCGGTGTAGGCTTAACATCGTTGTTTTCAAGTATTTTGATGATGTTGGAATTCATTGAATGATTGTTCTATTAAAAGTCGTTTATAACACGATCCAAATTTACGTATTTACATTCGCAAAACAATAAAGTTGTAGAAATATTACACAGCTTGTAGGAAAAATCGTTTAGTTGGGCTGAAAAATGACGCGAGCCCGATACAAATTATTATTGTTTAATTATTTTCTTAAACTCAACAGTTTTTCCGTTATCAATTTTAATCACATAAAGTCCGGCTGCTAAATGACTCATGGATATACTTGTTTTTTGAACAAATATTTTTTTAAGAACAACTTGACCCAGTTCGGTTGAAATTTCAATGCTCTGCTGATTCTCGTTTTTGGGAGTTTCAATATTTAATTCGTCACTAACCGGATTGGGATAAATCTTAGTAACTTCGTCTTTATTCAAACTCATAAGTCCGGTCATGGTAAGTTGGATGGAGTTGGATGGAGCCGAGCTACACCCATCAAGTGTGGTTACCACATAATAATTTCCGTCGGATGTGGCCTGATAGCTTTGACTTGTTGCTCCGGCGATAGCTCCATTGCTGTTGTACCACTGATTACCTGTCGGCGAATCGGAAACGAATACTTTTCCGTTTACGCTGATAGTTGGAGTGGTAGGTTTAACGATGACAGTAATGGTGAGTGTTTTGGTTGTAACGCATTGTTCTGCTGCAGGCGTAAATGTATAGTCTGTTGTTTTTGTATTGTCCAATGCCGGTGTCCATGTTCCTGCAATTCCATTTTTGGATATTGTGGGTAATGCACTAAGTGTTTCACCTGCACAAATCGGAGCTATCTCATCGAATGTCGGTGTAATAACTGGATTTACGGTGATGGTTAAAGTTGTCGTTGCTGCACATTGTCCTGTTGTAGGCGTAAATGTATAAACCGTCGTTTTGGTATTGTCCAATGTCGGTGTCCATGCTCCTGTAATTCCATTGTTCGATGTCGTGGGTAATGCATTTAATGTTTCACCTGCACATATTGGAGCTACCGTGTCAAAGGTTGGTGTAACAATTGGATTTACGGTAATTGTCAGTATCTTTGCTGTTGCGCATTGTCCTGCATCTGGTGTGAATATGTATTCTGTCGTTTGGGTGTTAACTATTGCTGGTGACCATGTCCCAGTAATTCCATTTTTTGATGTAGTCGGCAAAGCAGCGAGTGCATCGCCGACACAAATCGGGGTTACTGCATCGAATGTTGGTGCAATAATCGCATCACAACCTTCGGCTAACTGAAAACTACCTAAGCTATTTAGTCCTGTTATTTTTATTGTGCCGGATCCTTTTGTTTCAACAGTTGGATAGATCCAGGATGATGAAGTATATTGTCCTGCTAATAAATTTGACGTGTTTGTTGCAGCATCTAGGTCGCTAGCTAAATATGTAAATTCAGCACTGGAATTTGAAAACTCAATATCCGTATTTATCAGGTTCCAATACCGGTTTACACTTTTATCAGAATAGAGGAACGAATTGACAATATCTGGGTGATCGCTTGCAATAGTTTTAGCCGTAAGATCCCCCGAAGTTGTAACGGAAGCCATAGTTAGGGTTGCAGGCGTGTAGTTTGCCGGAACTGCATCGCCAATTTCAAAAGTAGTACTTACATTGCTTCCTACAGATATACTTTTTTGTAAGTTCCCGAATATGTGTCCCGAAGTTCTTGAAATATTTCCAGAAGTAGGTATGGTCACCCGATTATCACTGGTGCTAATAACGCCGGAATTCAGCTTGAGTGTCCCGTTTACGGTTATATTACTGTTTAATTCAATTCCGGAACTATTATTCATTGTCAGGTTGTTGAAAACTGTAGTAGCTGTTCCTAAAATATATTGTGCCGTATTTCCGTTGAAAATAACTGTGCCGCTAAGTTTTTTTTCCGAATTATTTATCCAGCTACCGCCTGCGTATAAGTTGAAATTATTTATATCCGGCGTACTACCTGAACCAAACATAACGTTGTTCAGCACTGTCAGATCGGAGAGTAATTTTACTGTTGGCATACCGCTTCCGTTTAGTGTTAAGTTGTAAACGGGTGTTGTACTGTTTATTCTGATAACAGGCTTTCCTGATGTTGATGCATTTCCAATTTGTAAGGTTCCACCGGTAACTGTATAGTTTGTTGCGAGATTTTGGTATTCAGACGTAAAACCGGATGCGTTTTGAATGCTTACAGTGCCGCCCGTCATCATAAAATAAGAGCCGGATGTTATATCAAACGGAGCTACAGCAGTACTTGTGGAACCTGCAGTGTTTACATTTATTGTACCTCCCGATTGGTTGTATGTTGTAATATCTGTGCCAACAGTGTTGGGGCAAATGCGAGAAGCTATATTTATTATTCCTCCGTCGATTGTGATAGCCGAACCGGTCACGTAATTCAGTGCATTGTCTACGGTATTGCCTATGTTAATTATCCCGGCCGAACTTCTCAGTAGACCATTTAATTTCCATGATAATCCTTCCGAATTAATAGTTCCACCGTTGTTCCATATTCCGCAGTCAGACCCGATAGTTGGGTTACCTGTAAACGGACTAAGAACCGAATTGGTAGACAATTTAAATGTTCCACTTATCAGTTCAAGTGGGTTGGTGGTAGCAGACAGACTTATTGATGATGTTGCTTCGACTACATTGCTCAGAGTTCCTTTTGATACACTTAATCTATTGAAGGTAGTTGTGGAGGAGCCTCCGATTGTTTGGAGGTTGTTTGTGCCCGAAAATTTTACTTTACCGGCTCCGGCATTGAATACTCCGTTATTATTCCAGTTTCCGGTAACATTTAAAGTGTATAGGATACTGCTGTTCATTGATAAATCAGCTTCGTTATCGATTGTTATATTTTGACAAACTGACCCATCAGCATCGATGGAAGGACTGTATGGAGTTCCAGCAGGAATGATCACATTTGTTGTTGAAGTAGGTATACTCCCACACCAGTTTGCCGGATCGAACCAGTCTGAACTTTGTGTTCCGAGCCACGTTCCTGCAACGCAGTCAGAAGATTCTATTTCAACATCGTCTATACAAACTCCCAATCCGTAATTTGTTGTTCCTTCAAAAGCTATATAATAAGTTGATGACGGATAGGGGAGGGCAATGGTTTCCATTGTCCAGCTGGAAATGGAACTTGTATATACCGCAAGTTGAGTCCATGCGTCGGTAGCTGTTGTCCGGTAATAAACACGAAGTATATCCTGTCCACCCCATTGCAGTTGCGTATGCCAGAATTTTAGTACAGGCGTAGTAGTTCCGGTTAAATCAAGTGGAGGACTGATTAGTTTTGTGACAGATGAAGTGTAACTTGCAACAAAGAGAGTTGCGTTTTTTAATCCGTTGTGGGAAGACGCCGGACCGTATCCACTATAATAGCCACCTTGTTGATAAGTCCAGTTTGTTACTCCGGAAACATTTTCTTTTGTCCAGCAATCGGGTAGTACCCCGCCTTCAAAACCTTCGTTAAATGGAAGTGAACTTACAGAACTGCATGAAGTTTGGGTATTGGTAGCAGTCTCTGCAGAGTAGTTCAATGATCCGTCCACGGCCCATATTTGGTAATAGTAGTTTGTTGATGCTGATAGTCCTGTTTGATTGAATGAAGATGCCGGACCTTTGAATATTATTGTTCCTCCGCCTGATAAAGCATCGGCTACATTGTATGTGGTTCCATTAGTAAGTGCTCCAAATGTATCGCTTGTATTGTAGGCTATTATTACGTCATTATTTGCAGCGTTGTTCGTCCATGAGAGATTGATTTGCGTGGAGTTTGCGGGAATTGCCGTAAAATTGAAAACAGGATTGATAGCCGGGCAACTTTTATAGCATAAAGAGATTACCCCCGAACTCTCAGTGATATTATAAAGTCCTCCATTGGTATTTGCAGTAGCCCACGATTTGGAATTGGGCGTAGTAGTGTCATCGAACGTAGTTTTAGCTGATGTTCCGGGCCATGGACAAGCAGTGGTATTAATTATTCCATTTAAAACTCCATTGTCAACAGTGGCATTTGCAGCCATTGGAAGCAAACCCTGATGAGATGTTGCATTTATATCGTTTGCACTGTAATGATTTGTTATATAGTTACCATCCACATGATAAATCATCAATCCATGTCCCGGTACCCCTGCGTTGAACCCTGTTTGCTGGCGGTTTTCCAGTAAAAAGTACTCATTGTTTGTGGGTGTGTTGTATCTGTAAATAACAGGGTTGTCTTTGATGTCATTCAGGGTTACGGATGCGTCTGATGTAAGTAATGTGGGGCTAACCCAATGTGCCCGGATTTTATCGTAAGGGTTCATGTGTGCCGGTTTACAGCCTGCAGGACTTCCGTTCCAGTTACCGCTTGCCATTAAATCCCACGCACCTGTTCCGCTATACTGTCCGTTAGTGCTATAGTTGGTATCATAATAGTCCATGGCACCGCACACATGCCCGAATTCATGGCAGATAACACCTATAGTAGTCATGGTGCTTCCGCTGGTTCCTTGCAACTCGTTGGAGCAGGAGTATTTCGATATTTTTACGCCATCGCACACCATCGTAGTGATACTGCTGGCGTGAGGCCAGATAGTATAAGCAGGTGCACCGGAAGCTTCACCGTAACCTGCATAAACCACATACACGCCATCAACAGTTCCATCTCCATCATTATCAAAATCGGCAAAGTTTACATCATTATCTGCTTTAGTAACTGCTTCAGTAATTAAAGCTTCGGGATTTTGATCATATCCGTTGGAATCATTGGTACCGTAATATGCCATATTGTGTGCTGCTGTATACGGACCTGCTACGGTTGTGGTTACATTGAATTGATTATAGGATATTTCCATAAAATAATCTTTTACGCTCCCCGCCGCTCCATTCAGATTGTAACCAACCTGATTCATTAAATTACTAAAGTCGGCTTGAGTTTTACTAAAAGCCTTGTCGGTAAATCCGATTAATATCATTACTAGTTTTTTGCCACCAAGCGGACTAAATACCTTACTGACACCTGAACTGTTTTGTATGACAGTGGCACTATCGGTTATACCTGAACTTCTTTGTATGGAAGAAGAGCTATTTGATTTGCTTTCCGTGATATGTCTGGTTTCCCAAAATGATTTTAAAAAAACGGATTGTTTTTCGCTGAAATGAATGTTTTTGGATGTTTGACTAAGAAGCTTTTTTTCAGCCGATGATCGTTTTATTATTTCGCGTGCAAGTTTACCGGAACATTGAAGATCACCGTTTTTATTTAAAACTGCATATTCCCAACCGTTTTTGCCGTTGTTCAATAGTTTGTATCCGTCGGTGGTTTCGGCCCAGTGTACTTTTTCGTCACCTTTTAGCGTAATAGTGACTTGTGCGCCATCAGGCTGAGTATAGGTGAATGGATAAGGATAGGCTGAAACAGCAAGACTTTGAAAGCTATGAAGTAATAGTAAAATAGTGAGGACAGAGAGTAGGTAAACTTGCTTCATATTTTCAATTTTAGTTGGGCAGTAATTGAATTTGCAGTTTCGTTGATTTATTTTTACAAAAATATGGAAATAACTTTGATTTTAAAAACTATTTTTTATAGCTAAGTTATTATTATTCAATGTTGGTAATCCGTTATGTCTGTCGTATTTAATCTTTTATCTTGTCCGATATTTTTTTTGCTATTTTTTGTTTTTACTCTTTCTTCTTAGGCCTATAGCTTCTAAGAAAAGTGTTGATGAGCTTGAATGGATAATTATGTATTGTAAATAAGATGCTTATTGGTGCAATTGGACAAAATGATAAAAACAAACATCAGATTTTTAGTGCGGCTTGTTTTGTGGTAAAAACTATTATGAAGTTTAGACGACTATTCCGTTTTGTAAAGATTTGATATAGATAAATAGATTTAAATAGCTTTTATCGTCAGTTATTTAATAAGATAATTTATATGTTTTAAGACGATGAGAGGGTTGAAAAGAATCTGTTTTATTTGCAATGGCTATATCTTAGAACAGACGTTTTACCTTGAAATTTAGAGGTCTCCCAAAGAATCCACTGGAAATCCTTAATGTGGATTCTTTAGGGAGATGTTTTGCCGGTTTATTTCCAAAAATTATAGAAATGATGAACCGGACCATGGCCTTTGCCTATTTCGTATTCGGCTCCTTTGATAATGGCTTCGTTTATATAGTTTTTTGCTTCGCGAATGGCTTCATTAAGTGGAAGTCCTTGTGCTAACATGGAAGCGATGGCTGATGATAAGGTGCAACCGGTTCCATGTGTGTTACGCGTTGAAATTCGGTTGGAACTAAGTGTGATGATTTCATCGGTTTCGGCATTGTAAAATACATCGATAAGTTCGTTGGCAGTGAGATGACCGGCTTTAAGTAGTACGGATACTGTTCCGCCGCACGAAAGTCGTTTTATGATTCGCGGCAAATCGTTTTGGCTTTTTATTTTTTCGTTTAATAAAACTTCAGCTTCCGGAATATTGGGCGTGATTACGCGTGCGATGGGAATTAATTCATTTTTGAGTGTTTCGATTGCTTCATCCTGCAGCAATTTATCGCCAGAGGTAGACACCATTACCGGATCGAGAACAATGTTCCGGACATCGTAATGCGATAATGTTTCTTTTACGGCCAGAATGAGTTCCGAGGAATGAAGCATGCCTATTTTTATGGCATCGGCTCCTATATCGTCGAGTACGGATTTGATTTGCCCCTGTACAAAGGAGATGGGAATGGGTAAGACTCCGTAAACTCCCACCGTGTTTTCATCGACTACGGCGGTGATGGCTGTTGTTCCAAAACATCCACAAGCC
>WSSedL1CaDRAFT_10000215_pt1 | contig 40420 bp, 51 predicted proteins | sample WetSurSL1Cattail_FD_9464 | JGI IMG/M metagenome (IMG submission 9464)
TGCTATATCCAAGGTCGTATAGGCGGGGCTTACCAAACTGGTAAGCCCCCAGATATCCGAACTTGTTCACGGCGTTGTAATCATTGCCGCTTTCCTGCTGCCGCATTGCCGCGGCGAATTCTGCAAATGTTTTCATTTATTAGCCGTTGATGAAGTTATCAAAAACGAATGCTTTAATGTCAAGCGTAATAGCAATAGCTTTTTCTGCAATTGCCTCTGCTTTATCAGGAAGCACGCCTGAATCTTTTATGACTTCGATTATCTGAGCTTTTTCGTCATCAGTAATAGTATCTTTCAACTCAGCAGGAATCTTGCTGATCCCTGAAATTGCAGCAGGCAGTTTCATAATTGGATCTGCAAAATTAAGCGAATCAGCTATCGTTATTTTACCGTCATCTGCTAACGAATTTTTTATAGCTTTAGCGGTTGATACGGCAAACTTTACTACGCCGACTACTCCATCAATTCCTTCTTTATTTTCTGGCATTTTCTCTACTCCTTCCATTGTTGTTTTTATTGTGCCACCCATTGATGGCGTTGGTATCTTTTCCGCCGGTTGTACTGGCAGATTAAGAAAATCATTTATTAAATTTCTATCAATTTCATCTGGCATTGATTACTCCGTTATTTGTTGGTAATCTACATTTTGTTTTTTCATTAATGACTTTAGATTTAATTGAAGTTCGTACATTATTCTTAAAGTCTTTTTGTCGCCGTCATCGCGCGTTACGCCATGTTGCTCAATGTCAGTTACGCGTTTTTCTAAATTTCCAAACGCGTTATATGTTGCGCCAAACGCAAACACAATCGCCGCGATGTAAATAAGTATGGTCCAGATTAACTGCGTGTTCGTAATTATCCGAACTCCGCGCGTTTCCATTTCATCTTTAAATTTATCTGACATAATTAAGCCTTGATATAATTTGCAATTAGTATATCGTCTCTATTTGGCGCGCTTGCCACAACTATCTTGCGCGCTTCAATTGAGTATCCCGCGCCTCTTGATAATACCGCCCCGTTAAATATTATTTCGTCTGTCATCTCTATAATATCTTCAGGAAGGTAATATTCACAATTCATTTCGTCTTTATCCCCAATCAGTTCAATATCTGTTTTGAAGAATGCCGGCAACACATATTGGAAATCTGGACCTATGCCAAAAGCGGCTTCGTAATAATCTGCTAACAATGTTACATGCGCAGCTCCTAATAGTTCAGGCGCTTCAACCATGTCGTCAATTCCGCATTCTTTTATCCGGAATGTTTTGCCTTTATAGCGTTGTTCAAAGTATCTTCTGTTTTTACCAAGCACATATTTAACATCCGCTAAGGCTTCGCGTAAATAGTGTAGCATTTCATCTTTATCTTTGCCATAGCGGGAAACGATAAAGAAATAGACATTGAATTGAGGCGTGTCATATGAACTATCCAACGAGCTATTTGAAGCCGGATCGTCATATATATTTATCATTGATGTTATTTCTTCCGGAATTTTTTCATCATTCCAGATACTAACAACTTCGCCGGCGTCGGTTTTATAACCCTGGTCTTTTCTTATTTGTTTTATCTTTTGCCGGAGCTCAAGTATATATGCTTCGTGTAATGTTAATGCCATTTTATTTCTTTAATATTATTACTGTTAAACCTTCGCCGTCCGGTTGTTTTGACGACACTTTATATATTTTGTTATTTATTTTTATTAGATCATTCTGCTTTAACATCTCTGCAATTTCTTCGTCTATTGTGGCCTGCGGCGCCGTTTCGTCAAAAAGCATATCTGCAAGTTTTGCCGCTTCATACTGGTCTTGGAATATTATCTCAATTTGTTTGTCGCCATATCCAGGCAGGATTGCATACATTTTGCCACCCTGCCCAAATGGCATGTTCTTCAGAAGATCGTTCATTATTCTCTCCTGTAAGCATATATGGCAAATTCAAAACTTGTATTTGCATTCCCAGTTGTGCCAACCACTTTTATTTTATATCGCCAATATTTTTTCCCGTTAAGATCAAATGTTTTATAAATTTCGGTATTAACGCTATCGCTTGCTAAAAGAGTATCTATATTATTAAAATCACCGTCCTTAAAATTACTGCCTTGTACATAAAGCGTAATTTTCCGTGTCGATGATGATGTTCCGCTTAATTTTGCGCCAAATGTTAGGGGATATGTATACCAATTTTCATTGTCACAATTAGTAAGAAAGAATTCATTGCTCTGATATGATTCGTTCGTATCGACAGAGCCGTCGAACTGAATAACCTTGGCTCCGTCTTCATTTTTTATATTTGCGTTTGTTTGAAAACCGCCCGCTAACGCTGCATTTGGAGCTATAAACATGATTGCAACTAAGCCGATAATCCATAAGAACCTATATCTTTTTCCCATTATTTTTTCCCTCCTTTAACTGTATCCCCATTTACCCCATCTGAAGCCGCATCGTCAGTAGCTTCAACTGCAAGTCCATTACTAATTAGAAATCTTGCATCTGCTGAAGGTATCGACGCAGGAGCCTCTTTGGTATCTTTGGGACCAACTTCATTTAACTTATATATGAAAGTAGACAAATATCTTACTTTCATAAATTTATCTTGCTTTGCCATTGATTTACCTTTTGGTTTTTGGTTAATATTTATTTTTACGAGCTATTAGTAAAAAAAAATGAAAAATAATTATGAAAAATTAGGGACCTTAACTGTGCCGATTGTTCTTCTATTCAGCAAATCATGAGACCAGAACGGAATTATTTTAACTCCGCCATCATCCTGCAAACGATTAATCTGAATTTCAAAAGCGCCCCACGTCGCTACAATAATTTCGGATGGATCAATAATAGACAGTGTATTCGCCGGCATTTGTTTTGTAGCAAAAGACGCTCTAGATATTAGTCCGTCTTTATCCCATAGTTTGGCAACTTGCCCTGCTTCTATTTTTCTTTTACGTAATGCGCCTTTAACAAGCGGGGTTGTCAAAAATATAGCTTTATCAAGGTCGACATTAGCATCTTCTAACATCGTTTCTAGATCGACCGCTGAGTCAAAACCGAAATTAGCGCCGTCATAAATCCTAACGCCATTTCCATTTAATAACCCCATTATTTCTATATCACCGCCAGCTCCCTGTATCATAGCCAAATCAGATCGTAATTTTATCTGATTGATTATATCATTCATCACGATTCCTTCCATTTCCGGAGTTGTTTGTAAAGCCGTTTGCCGCGAATATTTTACAAGACCAGAGGCAGTTTTTGGCGTCATAATATCAGACCCGAAATTAATTTCGCTTTCTGTCGCTACACCGCCCTCGCCAATATAAAATCCTTGCGAACTTGACGTTTTTCTTGGAAATTCTAAATTCCCGACAACACCGCTAATCATTTGACCATTTAGGATGTTACCGATAACCATTTTATTATATAACAGATCTAAAAAATTTCCAGTCATTAACTGTGTGGCAACTAATTTATCCGCAGTGCCTGTGCCGATCGTTATTTCTCTTTTGAGATAATCATGCGCTATATAACGTCCGCGTGGGGCAACGCCCATCCTTTTCTCGATTTCGTTTGAAGCCTCTATCTCTACCCCTGCAAGCGATGGATCTCCATGATATTCAGCGCGTACTAGGTTCCAGATGTTGTATCTTTTTAGATCGCTTTTGGGCATATCTAAATCTGAAACCGGCGGAGCATATTGTTCTTTCTTACCGAGGCGTGTAACAATTTCTCCGTTCATTCTTTCAATTGACCAACCTTCGTCTTGAGCTTTTTCGCTCAAACTATCTACATCTGCAATTCGTCCATTGAATTGCTTTGCTATTGCCCTTATCTCTTTGCGTCTATCTAAATCCGCTCTAAGAATTTGTTCAGGCGTTTGCTGGGTTTCATCTCCTGGCATTTCAGCCTCCTTTTTTATTGTTATTGTTGAACTATTTTTATTTTCAGTTTCGTTTGTTTGCTGCGCTTTTTGCGCAATGAGTTCCTGCAACTTTTTCATAAGCTCTTCATCAATTACTCCTTTGCCTAACAACGCATTTTTATCGGCGCCGACTGGCGTAAGTGATTCTTCCTTAGGCGTCCATTTTGTTCTTACAAAAAGATCAAGTCCGTCAGCGAATATATTTGCTATCTCTTTATTGCCAAAAAACATTTGCTTTGCGCCTGGAGGAAGTACTATTGTATATTCGTCATAGGTCTGGTATCCTACTGAAAGACCGCGCAAATGCCCTTCCTTCGCAAGAGTAAGTTCGGGTTCTGCTATAGTAGAAAATGTTAAATCGCCTCTTAAATTTGAGCCATCAACTTTTATATTATGCACAGAACCTTTTATATTAGTTGCGACAGCTCCATATCTGTTATGGTTATCAAGCAAAGGCAAATAATCATCCGGAGGAAGTTCGCATCCTTCCATTAATAATACTTCGCGTATTAATTCGCATCGGTTCCAGTCAAAAACTATTGCCGGTTCTTCTGTCGTAAGAATGCCGGAAATGGTCCTGTTTTTTTCGTCAATATTCTGCGGCGCAATTGCAGCGGATCTTGATACCCAGCCAATATGTTCTGCATCTTTATTTTTTTTATTAGGCATTTTGTTTACCTTTACCCTTTTTGTTATTTGTTTGTTCGTCTGCAAATGCGGCGTCTGGTATTACTACGTCGCCAAATGCAAGCCCTCTTGCGTCCATCATTTGTTTTTCTTTTTGTAGTTGATCGAGATGCTCTTCGAGATCGACCCCCTTAGTAGCCAGATATTCCTCAAGAGAATCCATGCCAACGCTTATGCCAAGTTTCCATGCAGATTTATCTTTTAGCGGATCCACCCAATCGCCTTTGTGTCCATAAAATACAGGGGCATTAAACTTATCGAACTTAACAATAGGCAGCGCTACGCTGTCATTTTTGAAGTACCCGTTGAGTATGGCAGATTCAAGAAAGTCCTTAAATGAAGGTTCCAATAAATCTTCCCGCAGATCCGTTTGCTGATCGGAATACCCAAGACGGCTATCGAGTAATCCATGCCGTATTGAAGTATAATTAACGTCGCTTAGATCGCTTGATAATGTTGGATAGTCAATATCTCCCATACCGGACGCTATTTCTTTTGTAACACGGGCGGTATATTGCTCATATTCATTTTGAGGGTATGCGGGATCATAAGGGACGGCCTCATAACCTTCAGGAACGATATAAGTTTCGCCGGGCGAGACGTTTTGATAAATTACTTCTTCGCCTGCTTCTATGCCTTCTTCGCCTGCTATATCTGGGTCTATGGTTTCGGTTACTGTATCGGTTCTACGCTGTAGCATTAGCACTTTACATGCTGCCGATTTAGCATTGTTCAAAGCATTATCCTGATATGCCTTTAGATTATATAATCTATTACCTATTGCGACTAACTGAGTAACGCCTCGCAACTGGCCTATATATTCGCGGTTGAATAAATGATAAATCTGATCAGCAGAAATACGTTGATATTCTTTCCGGATTGGCATTGGCGACATCTCGTCTTCGATCTTATATGAAGTAAACCAGTATGCAACCTTGCGCTGATTGGCATCAAGCTCAACGCCCATGCAGATTATATTTCCATTAGGCAGCTTTTTATTAAGCGTTTCGTCAAGCAAAGTCGCGTCGATTGGCTGTAGCGCATAACCAAACGGATTTATATTCTTACTTGTATATACTTTTTTAAGAAATACTTCGCCGTCAATAAACTTTGCGCGGATGATTAATTTTAATAATTGCCTTAGAGTTAAATCCTGCCTGATTGTGCAATACTGCTTGCGGGTCCAAAGCCAATAAGCGTCTTGAATTATTTTATTTGCAAGGTCGTCATATTCTTTTCCCCATTTGCCGTCTTTGTCTTTAACGTAACTAAATGCTTTATTTCTTAACACAAATCCTTCCGGACCAACAATATTCTTTTCAAATGTGCGAAGCGCTTTTTTTATAAGAGGATCGTTCTGTGCAAGTTCCCGCGCTTTTGCGCGTATGCTTGCAAGCCCCATTCTTATATCCCAATTGTAATTATTACGCGAGCCAAAGAATCCGGCAGATAAACGCGATGAATGAGCCATTTCATAAGCGCGCTTATTTATTTTTTTTATTCCAGTAGCAGTTGTTTTTATAAAACTATTGCGGAATGAAGTCGCTATATTGCTGAATAACCCCATTATAAATACCTCTCAAGAATTCTTTTCGGCTTTCTAGTTGTTTTGCCGGAATTGATTAAAGCGATATGCAGCTCTTTGCGTAGTTTTGCTATGTCCTTGAAAGTGTATTTCCTATTATTCCATTCGAGAATATCTACTTCTTTAGTGGATAGCTGTAGAATCAAATCGCGCAGGTTATCAGCTACTGTCTCCCAATAATTTCTTGAATCTTGCGAAGATGAAAGAAGCGATTGAATTGTTATACTGCCCCAGCCGCATACGCTTGAAGAGGAATCTTTTTTTAAAATAAATTGATATGAATATTCCCCGGCAGGTAATGTTTTTGTAGTTTCGGCGGATACGGCAAATAAAAATGAACTGTCTGATGCCTCTCCTGGAATAATCAGCGCTTCATTATTCTTAAATTTTAGCGTTAGTTTTAGCTCCCAACCGTCAGAAGGCCTTTTGCCTTCCAGCGTTTCCGTCCAGCGCCAATCTGTGCCGTTGAATAATGACTGATTTATTATATTCACTCTACGCTCATTTTATTTTGTTTTTCCTGAGCGTAAATATTAAATATTAATCATCCTTTGTATACGAGGAAAAACGAGGAAAAACCTCGTTGACTTTTATTACTATTTTTATTATGAGTTGATTTATATATCAAGAACGTAGTTTTTTCTTTGAACGGGCGGATTACTGCCAAGTTTTATTTTCTTTTTTTTCTTTGCTTCTTTTACTTCAATTTCCATAGAAGAAATAATTTGGTTCACTACTTCTTCGCTGCTTTTGCCAAGTTTTTTAGAAGCGGTCGTGATAGCGTTTCTATTGGCTTCGTCCAATATTATTATATTCCCAGAAAAATATTTTTCTGCAAGAAAATTAATTAAGCGCGTTGGATTTTCTACATTCAATAATTTTTCGCTATTGCTAATGGACATGTCTATTTTTTTTCTATATGCTTCCATCATCTCCCCGTTACGTAATTACTATTACGCTTTGTTATAGCAACTTTCTTTTTAATTATTTTGCGCGATTCTTTTTCCGGAATATTTTTTACCGGCACAGGCAAATGTCCATTATCGATTGGTTCGACTTCTTTTTTTTGCGCCGCTATTTCAGCCGCGCGTTTATCAAGTTGCGCTTTTATTCCATGCATTTTACACATCGCATGTACAAACGCCCAGTAATTATATACCCGGCAATCGAGCGCTTCGTTCCTTACAACTCCTTTTTTTTTCTCATATTCAATGTATTCTATAAAACCATTATTTTTTTTTATGCCTTTCTCGGCGTTAAGCATTTCAAAATAATGCGCGTCATTATATTTCAAATTGAAATGCATGAAGCGAGGTCCTGGTTCTGTCTCCGGTTTTAATGTTCTTTGTAGCCGTCCATAAATAGTTAACTTAGCGTCATTGGTTCCGACTAAATATAAATCAACAGTTTTTTTGTGAACTTTACTCGCCCCATATAGTAATTTTTTCCCATAACGGCCAATACCTTTAACTGCAAATACTTTTTTATGCTTTCTATATCTTGCGTATTGATATACTGATTTGCTTGGACTTTGATATCCGCTATCGATTGCCATCCTTGAAATATTAAGTTTTACTCCGTCATCTCGCGTAAATTTGAGATCATAAACCTTATCTAATTGCGCCTGTATATTCTTATCGTCGAAACTTCCATATATCGCCCCATAAACTAATGACCAGCATTCTTCATCAAGCCCCCAGCCTGCAATTTCATATTCAATTCTATCCTTTTGCACATCGACGCCCATGGTAATAAATAATACTCCATTTGGCATAAGCGGATGTTCGTCTGTAAGATAATTTTCTCTTTTCTCAAGCAATCCGGTTTCGTCAATTTCCTCTGCTACTTCAGCGTTATACGTCCTTCCAAATACAAGATTGTGCAAAGTCTGCTGTTCTTCAGGATCGTCGCCGGCCTCGGCAATAGCCTTGGCAATTGTAGACAGGCTGCTAAGCGTAGAGTTTATTTCTGCAATCCAAAAACTTCTATGCGGTTTTCTCTCGGGATGTTCGGCAATCCATTTTCCACTTTGAAGTATTTTTTTTCTTTCAGCTTCGGTTATTATACAGCCATTAACGCAGGCGACAACGGCAGTTTCAAAATGATGATGAAATATTTTTCCAAATAAATCAACAGGATCCTTTTTCCAAATAATGTTTTCTTCTTTTAATATTTGTTGCTCGCCACAGTGTGGACATTTTACGTAGAATCTTTCATTAGTTCCAGCTAACCGAAATTTTTCTATTCTGCTTCTGTCTTTTATTGTTGGCGTACTTGCGCGCACATGCTTGCTTTTATAACCAAAAGTCTGGGTTCTTTTTTCTGCGCGAACTACCGGATCTCCTTCTTTTGTTGAACCGATTTCGATAGAATCTATATCGTCGCTTATAACAATAGGAATGGACATCTGCCTTAATCCGTGAGGACTATTGGCCCCGACAAAAACTACAAAGCCGCCGTCAAATTTTTTATATAGCGTTGTGTTGTCGCTATCACGACTTTTCTTTTTACTTACCAAGGTCTTCAGTTCCGGAGTATCTTCAACCATAGGAGCGAATTTTGACTTTGAAAATTTCTTTGCCATGTCTATAGTCGGGGCCATAAACAACATTGACATTTTCATAATCTTAATGGCATAAGCCATCATGTTTTCAAGTATAGTGGTCTTAGCTATTTGTGCACTTCCCTGGATGGATATTTCTTCAACCTCCGGGTCGCTAAATGCATCCATTATCGCCTGGGCATGAGGAGTTCTTGAGCTGTAATATTTGCCTGCTTCGTTAGCAGTTTCAGGCAGAACGCGGATCTGGTCTGCAAGTTCAGTGACAGTAATATCCGACGGAGGCGCAATTATATCGCGTCCGGCGTTTATGATTGACTGAATATTGTCAGGATATTTGTGCGTTAGCTCAAACATTAATCAGGCTCATCCTCTTTAGTTCCTTTTTCCTCATATTCATGCATAACCTTTTCAATTTCGTCGTAATCGTTAATTTCAAATTTGGTCTTGGCTATATGGTCGCGGGTCTCATTAATCATATCGTTTATTTCATTATACATGGCTCTATCGCCGCCAAGTTTACTTGTTATCCTGCTGCCAAGAGCTTCCATATTATTAATTATGACTTTCAGTTGCGAGCACCAGGCATCGCGGATTAAAGAATAATCGACCAATGCATTTTTTAACTTATCAAGTTTTAATTCCTTTTCCTGACGCGTAATTTTTAATATTTCTTTTTTTTCCTGATTCAAAGATTTATCTCCGGCTTTAAGTCCTTCAATTTCATTTTCTAAATCTTTCAATCTTAATCGGATGATAACAGGAAAATTATAATTACCGCGCCCGTCTTTTGGCGTAAGGCCTCGCGACTCCCATTCTTCAGTCCAGTTCTGTATGGTTCGCTCAGTCACTCCAAAATAATCCGCCACATATTTTACGTCTACGAAATCCATTAGTTATTACCTGATAATTTTTCATAATCATAATTAACGCGCTCCTTAACTAATAGCTTCTCATAAAATCTGTTGCGTTTTTTTTGTTGAAAGGCTTTTAAAAGCGGTCGCATTATAATTTTAATACTGCTAAATAAACCTGTAAACTGTAAAATGAAGTCTGCTTTACAGCCTTTTGCGTCTTTTTTTATGCTGTTATTTCTCATATTTATATTTGTTAACTCCTTATTTTTGTTATACTTAACGAAACGAAACAGGTATATTTTTATAGCCTGACTACACAAATAACGGGGTGTTACGCCATCCGTAATTGCAATCGGCTGGAAAGAACCTACCCTTCGCTGGAAAATCTCCTTCCTAATTCATGGTCTAAGCGTTTGTCAAACGCATCAAAGAATGTGTTCTGTAACATCTGGCGCGCTGGCAGATCTTCTTTGCTCATAAGATTGAAGACTGAAGGACCAAACAGTTCAACTATCTTTTCTTTCTTTGGATTCCTTGCCGAGGGTTCGCCTGTACGTATAAATACTCCAACATGTCCGTTCTTCATAGTCGCTAAGAACGCCTTACGCGAACCGTCATCGCTTCTATACGCATGGAAAGGTTGATCCTTGCGTACCTGCGCTAATACGCCGCCTGCGTTGCTGTACCGATTGTTAGACGTCTTTATCTTCCTATCTCCGCGTTTGCCTATCATCCTTAATGTCCTGCCTGCTTTAACTTCATATGCCTTAAACAATCGAAGTCCTAAGCCCTTGGACGTTACCGTTATCTCGCCGGTACAATCGTCATAATTAATTCGCGAAATGTATAACGTTTTATCCAAATCGCTTTTCGATATGTTATAAGACTGCCTTATTGATGCGGATGTTGCAGTCTTGGCCATATCAACCGCGCGTTTAAATGCTGATCTCTTTGCCCGCAGAACCATTGCGGCAAGAGTTTCGTTTGCGGAGTCTGTTATATTGTTTGGCATATTAACCTCTCTTTTATTTTGCTTCTGGTATCTGGTATGAGCATGGTAACATTGTTAAAATTCACTTACCATGTTCTAACCTTTTATTTTTACTATATTTATTGTTATATGGTATATAGAGTAAGTAGTATATATAAGGTAGAGAGAAAAAAGAACGGCGCACAATTTAAGCCGAATTTTACTTACCACTTACCAGAATACGAATTTAACCCCTTTGTTTATAAGGGTTAAATGTAAGGTAATTAAAGTTTATTCTCTCTTACCGCCTACTTACCTGTTACCATTTCAAATAACATCATCATTCACCGGAACATTATTTTCATCAAAATATTTAGGTCCGTTTTCAAGATATTTAATTTCCCATAATTTACATGACTCTTTTTTATCCTGAACGTATTTGCTAACTTGCCTAAAGCCTAATTTCCGCAATACTTGACCAACGCGCCGCTTTGTCGATTCATTAACATTTATGCGATTGCTCTTGCCGGCAAGATAAACATTAATTGAAGTTGCATTTTCATATACAACCCGACTGTCTAAACTCTGCCGAGCTACTTCATCGTTTGTTGGTTTTGCTATATATCCCATTATTAAATCCTGCTCAATTGAGACGTCTTGAAAACTATTATTTCTATTCGTTATAACGTCTATATCATTCAAATCAAACCAATACTGAAAGTCATTTTTATAGTAATAAAAAGCCTGCTCATATATTAACCTAACATCAAAGGCTTTATCAAACGCGATGTTATCCGTTTTAAAAATCAAAAAGCGCCTGCTGCCTGTTTCATCAGTCAGGAATTCATCATTATTTGTGCTACCGCAAAAGCTGGCTCTACGCCACATCTTTGTATCATATGCGTCGTAAGGACGCCTGGCGATCACTCTATCGTCTGTAAGGATAGTTTTCAGTACGCCAATGTCTGTGCGGTTAAACGTTGCAAGCTCGTCTAGATTAATCAGCATCTTTGTAGCCAGATAGACAAAATGATCTTTGCTTTCAAAGTTAAATTTTGATGAATATAAATAATCCAATTGCATTTCTTTTGGAACTATATTATTCAGGAAAGTAGTTTTGAAGCGTCCTTGTTGGCCAACTAAAACAAAACAATGCTGATTAGTCACCCTATCGTCAATCATTGAGCCAACCATTGCCACAAGCCATTTTTTGAATGTTGTAATAAACAGTTCCCTTTCTGATTCGTCAGATAACTTTATTTGGCTTAAATATTCTTTTATATAATCTTTCTGCCCATCATATTGTTTTAGACTAAATATAAATTCACGAAAAGGATCATATATCTGACTAATAAACTTGCTTTCAATTAAGCTTTTTAGCGCATCTTTACCGACATTGTAATTGTGAAATTTTAGTTCGTTCTGAATATTTTTAAAATCTCTATCTGAGAAAAATTGAAAACTGTCTGAATCTTTATCTTGATATTCGACTGCATTCATTACTGTATTAAAACGGAATGTATAATTATTTATTAAATATGCCTTTACCTGGTCAGTTTTATATTGGATATTATTTCGGGGTTCTAAATCAAGCCCATATTGCTCTTTTATTAATTTTATAGTCTTTTGCAACAGCTCTGTTTTAGAATCTTTTTTTGTTTGCGGAGGCGCCTCTGCGACTGGAATATTTTCAAATTCCTCGCGTATATTATTTGCTTCAGGCATTATTAATTATTCCGGTTTTGAGTATTTTGCTGTATATCTTTCTTTAATCCAAGTCCAGTTATAATCTTGTATTGTATCTGGAATAAATTTATCTGCTGGTATCCTATTTTGCTTCAAGACAAACTTATCAAAAGCCTTTACTCTCTGTTCATTATAGTTTGTCCGTAATGCTTCTACCTGCTTATAACCGCTTGTATCGTTTTTAACTAAATTATGATATTCGCAAAATTCTAAAGCAGCTTCCGATTCTTCATCTCGTAATACATATTCTGCATTCTGCGTAGTTTTAGATAGTATTGCCATTTCGAGCAATAAGCCCAGCGCATTGTTCGTAGCCTGAATGAGTTTATCGCATAATTTATCTTCTGGAATTCCGGGAGCATTGATATCAAATTCCTCTTCTTTTGGAATTTTATGATTCTCAATAATTATATTTTGCTGAGTTGCATTCAAAGTGCTATAAAATTTCTTACAAATAAACACAAGAATATCAACGCTATTAGCAATGGTTTCTGGGGCGATTCTTGAACATATTTGAGAATACAATTTAACTTCTTCAACTCTTTCCGGACCGGCTATTATTTCCATTTTCCGCCAGAATTTTTCATCAGGCGTTGCAGTACGCATATCTTGAGACTTTGAATTAATTTTTTCTTTAGGGAAATGCAGATCGCAATTTCTGTTAGCGCAGATTATTAAAGCCTTCCCTATTTTATTTTGTTCATCCTCTCCTGCCGCGGTTATAACTGCGTTAACAGCATAATCGCAGTTATTATTTTTTCCAATTATTACATATTTATCTCTCGCAAGAAGCTTTTTCTCTTCCTCGTTTCGCCAATATGTTAAAGTACTAACATGAATAGCCCCTACGCCAGCCTTATTAATGCAACGTTCCAGACTTACTTGTTTTTTTTGTGCAAAACATTCTGGATATGTACAACAATCCTCTTTTTCAATTTCCGGAAATAAGTTCTTATTAAAACCTGTGCGTCTATTACAGTTTGTGCATGCAATCGGATTAACCGCATTTAAACTTTCATCTTTTGTATTAAATGGAGCTTTACGTAAATCAAGTAAAATATTGTTATTAACCCATCCTTTCAAACATTTTATCGACCCTGGTTCCTTTGTTTTTTGTTTGCCAAAATCAGTGTATTGCATATTAAAATCGCTGATAAATTCCAAAGCCTTTTCTTGATCTTCCGGCTGCAAACGGGCAATAATTAGCGCATGTCCCAAATATATTCTATTCTCCAAAAATGCTTTTTGCAAAGTTTCAGTTAAATCCAAAAGTTTCAATCGGCTATAAACATAAGCTTCGCTTTTACCAATTATTTCTCCAACTTTTTGAACGTCATAATTATTTACGTTCAGTGAGGTATTAGTTAAATTATGGAATCCATACGCTTCATCAAGCGGATGAACGTCTTTCCGCTGTAGGTTTTCAATAATCTGTATTTCAATAACCTCTTCATTAGTCAGTTCCCGTATTAAAACCGGAAGAACTTCTAAATTTGCTTTCAATGCTGCTCTGTATCTACGTTCGCCGGCAACAACTTCATAACCGTCTTTTATTTTACGCACTATCAGCGGTTGTAAAATACCATGTCGTTTTATTGATTCTGCAAGTTCGTTAAGTTCATCTTCATTAACATTCCTGCGCGGGTTTGTTTTGCTTAATTTGATATCTGATCTCTTAAGCAATTGATAAATATCTTTATTCATATCTCATTATTCCTTTTATGGCCTTAATAATTATTTCTATAATTTTTGGTATTTTACCGCAATAAAATAAATGCCGGGCGTAAAGCGCTAATTAATTAGCCCCGGCATTCCCGATCAACTATGTTTGTGATATTTTTAAAAGTGTCAGGAACCAAACGCTCATTAATCTGTTTATTTTCCACTGGCAGCTTGCCAAGCATATAATTTATTGCGGCAAGATGCTTTTTAATAAGCCCGCAATTCTTTAATAATTCGCGCATACCTTTAGCTTTACTTTTTATTACATTGCATCCTGATAGATCAGGGCAAATAAAATCAAATGCCTTTGCAAGCTCTTCATCTGTCAGATTCATAAATCCGTCTATAATTTCATCTACATTTTTCATAAGTTGCTCCTTCAAAAATTATACTTAATATTATTTTCGTTTTTTGTTTTTTGGAAAAACTTAAAATCAGCTTTGCTATTGAATTCATAAATATTAGTAATGATTATGATTTTGAAATTAAGCGCCTGTTCTTTTGCGAAATCAGTTATAAATTCTTTTGTAGGAAAGCAATTCGCTGTAATGCTCATTTCGCCGTTTTTAGCGCCATCTGTATATGTTATAAGAAAATATCTCTCTGCTTTTCGTTTTATTCTTCTTTTCATTATGCTGCTCCTTTTGCAAAAAATTCATTTACGTCTTTTCCGGGCATTTTTTTTACATATAATTCCTGCTTCTGGTCCCGGAATATTTTTCTTAAATTTATGGGGCTATATCTTTGCAAGCCTTTGCTATCTATAAAATATCCGTCAATCATTTTTCGGCCGGCCTCGTCGCTATCGGGGCAGACGATGCATTTATAATTTTTCAGTTTTTCAAATTGTTTTTTTGCAGGAAAGTTACCTGAGCCTGGTATGCAGATAGAATTAAACCCATTTGCGCGTAAGACTATAGCGTCAAATTCCCCTTCTGTTAAATATAAATTTTCCCCTTTGAGCATATTTTTTAGAACGTCAATACCCCAAAAACGTTTTGGCGTATTTACATTTAATGCGTCGTTACGCAAGCCTAAATATTTATTGCCGTCGGTTTTACTGTTATTTTCTATATCAAAATAACGGCCGCGCAGATAAACAATTTTGTAGTTGTACTGATATGGAATAATGATTCTATGCGCAAAGAAAATTAAATTGCCTTTTTCGTTATATAACCCGCTGCGGCGTAAATCGTCAATATCAAATTGTTTCTTCATGTGGTTATTAACTTCAAAGTAATTTTTAAGCGAGAATAATTTTTGTTTTTCTATCATCATAGCGGAAATTTTTCTTTCTTCGGTAAGATATTTATAAGCCGCTGGATCCCAGCCTTTCTTAAGTACATAATAATATAATTCCGTAAATATCTTTGTATTGCTTTCAATGCGCATTAGGCGGACTTCGCGTAAAGCCTTTTCTTCAGTCATCCCCATGCCTATACGTTCGCAGTAGAGTTCATTTTCCATTGCGCTCATGCAGTCTATTATGCTTTCTTCTTTATAAGCGTATGGATTAAGAGCCGGCGCAAATGTTCTTTGCTTAATATTATCTCCGCCAAGCCCGGCCATGTTTTGTAGTTCTTTTATTGCAGTAGATTTATCAATCCTATTATACTCCGCATAAAAATCTATAACGTCCCCGCCTTCATTGCGCGAATAATCGTACCAGGTATTAGATTGTTTGTAAATTTTCAATGAGGCAGTTTTTTCTTCATGCGAAATACTTTTAACAAATCCGCTATTATTAATCTGTAAGCCGAATTTATTAAGCAGGAAGTCTATGCTTATTCTGTTTTTTATTTCTTCAATTATATTCATATCAGTTAAAATTTATTCTCGACCATTCGCCGTTATCTTGTTTTATCGATGCGTCTGTTATAAAATATGCTCCGTTATTTTTTTCAAGCCTTTGTTTAAGCTTATATTGCGCATGTTTTAAGCTCACTCCATATACGTAATAATTTTCTTTATTCACACAAAACCTGAATAGTATAGATTTATTTTTTACTTCGCTCATAATAAACCTCAATTATTTTGTTTCTCCAGAAGATCGTAACCGTTATATTTATTTAATTTTTCTTCAGTCGTAATATTTGCATCTATCAGATGTTTTATTATGGTCTTGGCCGCATTATTGCTTATCAGCATAGCCGCGTTGTGCGCGCTTGTATGAGAGCCCCAGGCGCGGACAAATTCGTTATCAATAATTTGTTCTATTTCAGAGATGATTTTTTGCATTAGCTGACTCTATTTCTTAGGCTCATTTTTAGGAATGCGACATTTGGTTTTAAGCTTGCCTTAAGCCCGTCAAGTTCTATAAATTGTTTCTCCCTTAATTTCTGTTCTTCCGCCAATTTCATTGCAGTAATCTGATAATCTTTTATAAGAAAATTGTTCTTTCTTTCGTAAGAAGAGCATGTGTATTTTAGCTCTTCGATTTCATTCGCTAAATAATTATTCCTGATTAGCTGACCGCTTAAAACCCCTACCTTGTATGAAAAACATATTGCTGCAAGCAATGCGATGATAAAGTAAATATATTCCATAACGTTATTCCTTTATTTTGTTTCTGATAATTTTAGATTTACGCCGCATCTTCTTTTAATTGCTGACTAAAAACTCTTTGCCTTTCTTCTAAATGTTTTTTTATTTCGCCGTATAATATTTTTTTACTATTGTCTTCCATAACCGTAAGTTTTATAAGTCCGGTTTCTATATATAGACCGAAAAATTTTGATCTGTTCATCCTGAAAATTGACGCGGCTTCTTCTATTGTGTATGGAAAACATTCAAGACTACGCAATAGCAATTTCTGTTCAAACTTATACATAGATAGTCTATTTTTCTGTTTGCTTTTTATAAGCCCGGTTATTTCGTCTGTTTCAATCGATGAATTCAATTTTAACATCTCCGTCTTTTTTATTTTCTTTTGCAATTTTATTCCATTTTGCAATGCGCATTCTGCGTTTAACAACAAGGACGATGGCGGTTATAATTACAATCAGTTCCATATTAACCTCTTACAACTTTTTTCATTTCGTCAATCTTTGCGTTTATATTTTCACGCATATCGTCTAAGCGTTTTTCCGCTGTTTTACGTTCGTTATCTGTAAGTATGCCGTCTTTTATTTGTTCCTGCGTAAGTTTAATCAGGACGTCAAGTTCGTACCCAATAACGCCGGCAAATTCCAATACTTCATTTCTTACCGCTGTACATTCCTCAACAGACGTCCGCATAACCTCTCCGTGCTTTTCTAAATATTTTATTATATTCTTTTCTAATACTTCATCGCATCTGTTTGCATGTAGCAAATTGTAATTAAATGTTTGCGCAGTTACGCCGCAATAAGCGGCTATATCAGCCTGGTTAATTTCCCTGTGTTCCCCCAGGAATCTAAATATTTTGTATTGGAGCTCGCTTTTCATTGCTTTTGTCCAAGATAATTTTATTAAACGTTTTTATTTTTACTTTGTAATTAAAAGTTCTTTCTCATTTTGTTTGAATCGGCGCTTGCTTATTATTAATCGAATTAACATAAGCGTTAGCTCCAAGAATCATAATTTCCGCTGCAACTCTAAATTTGCGTTTTTGCGTAAGTCCGCTTATTGCGCTTATCCTATCGCGAACTGATTTAGGAACATAAATATGTACTGCTTTTTCCTGCATCATATCCTCAATAGTCCCGCTTTCGTTATTTTCATTGTCCACTTTACTTTCCTTCCTTGCTTTATTTTAACCATGCGCAGACGCTTGTTTTTCCCGTCTGCGCTATTATTTTTTATTTTTTTTTTACGGAGTAACCGTCTTATCTGCGCTCTGTCTCAGTATTGTTACATCGCTGCATTTAAATCCAATCATTCTTTTTGTCATATCCGGGGCTTGAGTTATCTGCGTGGATAAATTTAATTTTCTTGCAGCTCTTACCGCATCGTCAAGCGGTTCAATAGCCGCATCTATAGCGGCCATGGCCGCAGTCTGTTCTGCTGTTGGTTCTGCCATTTTATTTTCTCTCGATTATTTATTCTTAAATTTGTTTTTTTTACGAAGCTGTTTACATTTTTGCATTTAAGGCGGATGAAGATATCTTCTAAAAATTAACTGCAAAATTGATTTTACAAATCTTCCCGGGTGATTACCCGCTTCCGGGAATAAGCGCGCTTCGCTTTGCATTTCTGCAAAAATGTAAAAATTATTTAGAGCGTATTCGAAAAGCATTTGTTAGCTCGCCATTATCCATTAAGTTCTTCTTGTGTATAATCTGCTTCATCAAATAGCTCTTTTGAATTGAGCTCAAGATATTTGCCTAACCTTGCATATGAAGAATCAACTGCTTTTTCAGGAAATCCTCTATATAGCGTCCTAGCCGGGTAGCTTAATGGACATTCGTATGTATCGGAATCCTCTACCACTATTACCCATCCAAAAATGTGTAATAGCATATTGACAAATAATAATAGCCCTGTGCTTCTAAATTCTGACCACGTTTTTTTTGTTAGATTTTCTTTATGATCCATAGCTCTATTCCTTTTAAATATTTTTTTGTTATTTTATTATTACTTTATTTTAATATTATTGGACTATCTCAATGCAAAATGAAAATCGCCGGTTCACTGTAAAGGATATGAAAGAAGAACTTAGTCGGCATAAAGATGATTTTGAATTAATTTTTACCGAACCAATAACAGGCGATCAGTTAATATTCCAAAGGTTAAAACAACGTGGCGACGATCTCGTTCAATGCGAATTTGATCCGCCGGAACCGGATATTCAATTTTGAGACTCTTTGGAAAATACTTTTGCTCTCGTTTTTATCTCAAGCGGAATCTGCTCGCCAAAACGTTCATTGCTAACAAGGACAGTAATTGCTCTTGCATCAGCTATGTCAATAATAAGAGCTAATAATGCCTCCGCCTGATTAATTAATCTATTTAATTCTCCGGGAAATACGCTTCTTTCCGAATTTTGTTTATAAGTGAGTTCTTTTATCCTTGCCTGCACTTCTTTATCAAGTTTAGTTATTTCATCGTAATTAAGTTCGGCTGTTGCTATTTTGTTTTCAGTGATGTGTTCTGTTTCTGACCTTAATGTATTGCTTGTAATATCCGGTGGCTGGATTGCTGGTTTTACTTTTGCTGCGCTCATAGCTTGTTCCTTTTTGTTATTTTTTTGTTATTTTGTAATTACTTTATTTTAACAATGGTAAATATATCAATCTGAAATATTTATGTCAAGTAAATTCGTATTTCAGTCTGAAATAATTTTATGGTGAATACTTTGTCATACCGGATCAAATCTATCCGGAAAGAATTGAGACTGACTCAAAATCAGTTTAGTAATTTATTGGGCTTTACGTCAAATACAGCAGTTTCGTTGTGGGAGTCAAATGAACGAGAACCTGATTTAAAAACATTAATTGCAATTGCAAAACTTTGCAATAAATCTTTAGACTGGTTATTAACCGGCGAAGAACGAGAAACAGGCGGCTTTGTAATGGAAAATAATCACATTGGTTACGGCGAGGGCAACAACGTAAACATTGGCGCAGGCAATAATATAGGAACTACGGCGCAGGATTATAAATTAAAACTTATAGAAAAAGAAAATAAATTTCTTAAACAACGGATTTCGGATCTGGAAAAATATATAGCAGTGTTAGAAAATAAAAAATAATATTGTGTGGGCATTAATCTCCGGGGCAGGGTATGTTTTTTAATAACAATATCGGGAATGGAAGCGGGAACATGATACATATTAATTTTTGCAGCAAGGCGTGTAGGGAAAATACTGCAAGACATGAACGATGCCTGATGGGAGAAATAACAAAGCGCGATAAACTACTTCTTGTATTATTCAAAATGGTCTGCAAAGAAAAATTAACAGACGAGCAGCTTAATGCAATTTTAAAATGCCTGGGACTAATGATTTTGATAGTTCTTAATTAAATAATTATTATAAATTAAATTTCGGGGGTTCTTATGCGTGAATCAGGAGCTTTATTAATCTTACTTGGCTTGTTTGGAATAATGGCGGGTTTCTATTTCGACGTAAATGTCGAAGTCAAAATAGATAACCCCTATCCGTCAACAAGCGTGTCTACGGAAAAAGTCGCGAACATAGATAAAATGATGACGCGATCAAATATAGTAAATGCTTCGTTATGCGTGCTATTGATGGGCACAATATTAGTTGCGGCGGGTTTTGCCGCGGAACAGGTATCGGATTCAATAGCGAAATTAAGTCAGCTGGCAACGGAAAATAAAGAAACCGACCCAAATAACGTCAATACAAATAAAATATAAGGGGGCTCCATGCGTTATATTTTAATATTCTTCATTTTTGTTTTTTCGATACAAATATTTTCCGATGATGTATATTTTAAGGACAGATCCGTAATGCGGAATGTTCAGCTGATAGATAGTTCCGGATCTACATATAGTTTTACTACAAATTTCCGCACGTTAGCTACTTATACATGTTCAAAAGCTGCGGTTGACCATATTATATTTATTACTTTTGATTCCGCAAAGAGATCAACTAATGGAGTAGCAAACCCAGGCGAAATAATCAATAGGACTAATATATCTGATAATTCTAAGAATCAGAACCATGCGCAGCTTACATTTTTATTGCCGATTGCCGCATTTCAGCTTATAGCCGCTTATAGTTGTTTTGCCGATGCGGGCGATATTAATTCCGACGCTTTACAAGGGAGCGCTAAATCGGATGCCGAAAATACAAAAAGCAGAAAAACATTAATCGGCGCTTTGTTTGCAGTAACAGGCGTAATAACCGCTGTAATAGGGCTTGGCGGCATAAGTTTTGACGCATCTCCTTCTTCAGTAGCGATGAATTATAAATTAAATATTAATTTATGAATAACAAAAAAATAAAAATTACATTCCTCCGGGCTAAAAACCCGGATGGAACTTTTACGGTTACTATAAAACAGAAAATAAAAATTACGCTGGTAAAAAGACATGGCATTTATTCGTAAATCCGAACGCACAAAATATTGGCGAATTTGTTGGTATGACGATATTGACGGAAAGCTGCATTCCGAATCTTCAAAAACTACAATTGAAGCTGAAGCAAAAAGCAAAGCAAAAAAAAAGACTCACGAACTGGCGCTAAAAATTCGTAATAGTAATTTAGTAAAACCAGGAGATGAAAAATTTAAATTTTCAGACGCTTTCAAATTATTTCTTCAGCAGCACCAACACAAACCAAAAACGATTAAAGCCTATACAATTGCATTTAACCATTTCAAAGCCGCGGTAGACGACAAGCCATTGTATAAATTTAACAAATTTGATAATTTCAATTTCAGGACTTACTTATCAAACAGGACTTTCCCTGTAATGAAAAAAGATAAAAACGGAAATTGGATTAAAGATCGCGATAAAATGTTAAGCGATAATTCAAAGGCAAATTATACAGAACATGTATTTGCAATTTTTGAATGGCTGCGCAAAAATGAATTTGTGTCCAGAAATTATATACAAAAATTTGGCAAAAAGAAGTTAGAAGTAAAAATTATTCCGTATGAGGACCTGCAAAAAATATTTACCGATATACTAAAAACAAATAAAGAGCATTATGAAATAATAAAAACAATCTTTCTTGCCGGTCTGCGCGCAACGGAAATTTTTAATATTAGAAAATCAGATATAAAAATAAAAGAAGGGATATTATCGCTGCAAAACGATAAAGGTAACCGAAGAGATAAAATTCCAATGATAGACGATCTGAAAGAGCATTTGGAAACGGTCATATCGCTTCATGCAGCCGCGCCATACGACAAATTTCTATTTAAGGGCACATATGCAGGCATCAAATCGCTTTTCGCGCGCTCAAATGCTCGTTTGGGGTTGCATTACCATTTACATCAGCTCCGTTCTACGCGCGCATCTCAACTTGCAGAAATAATTTCAAATCCTCTTTTTCTGCAAATGTTTATGAGACATGAAAATATCCAGACGACATTAAAATATTACGTTAACTTAAACGTACAAAAGGCCCGCGAATCCATAAACCAAAATATGAAAGACGATAAAAAATTAGCCGTTTAATTTTTTGTTTCTTTTATTATCAATTTTCCTTTTTACCGCGTCCAGTTCTTCAATTGCAAAATTAATTATTTTACCTCAAAGTAGCATAGAAAGTGGCATAGATTTTAAGTCGTAGTAAGCACGATTAGGCGCCTATTGCATAATAATCATACAGCGCGTAAGTAGGTTTAAAATAGAAAAAGCTCGAAAACGGTTTGTTTTCGAGCTTTTTAGTGTGGGCTCGGAAGGACTTGAACCTCCGACCCGCTGATTATGAGTCAGCTGCTCTAACCAACTGAGCTACGAGCCCCTAAATTTTTAGGATTACTAATTTAATACTTTCTTCTTTTTTTTGCAACTGTATATGCAATATTCTTTATCTTTTTTTCTTTTTATTTTTGTCTGGCGCTTTTTCTGCAACGGAACAGCTATTAATATTGTTGTTCTATTATCGTTAATAAAATTGAAATAATGAAATGCTTACTATACCTAAATCAGATAAAAAAAGAATTGTTATTGCCGGATGCGGTTTTGCGGGACTAAAACTCGCCCGTGATCTAAAAAACTCCGGCTTTCAGGTCGTAATGATAGATAAATATAATTATCACCAGTTTCAGCCTCTATTTTACCAGGTTGCTATTGCGGGACTTGAACCTAGCGCTATCTCCTTCCCTCTAAGGAAAATTTTCCAGGGGTTTGAGGATTATTTTATTCGCATAGCTGAAGTAACCGCCATTCATCCGGAAGAAAAACGCATAGATACAACTCTCGGCGGCTTGGATTACGATTATCTTGTGCTGGCTTATGGCGCGGATACTTCGTATTTCGGAATGGAAAACGTTAGAAAAAATTCCTTCCCAATGAAATCGCTTAACGAAGCGGTTAACCTGCGCAACCGGATTTTGCAGAATTTTGAGGACGTTTTGAGCGTTCAAACGGAGGAAGAAAAAGAGCCTTATATGAACATTGTGATAGTCGGCGGCGGCCCTTCTGGAGTGGAGCTTTCCGGCGCGTTAGCCGAAATGAGAAAATATATTTTGCCTAAAGACTATCCTGAATTGGACTGCGAAAAAATCAATATCTACCTTATTGAAGCTACCGGACGCGTTTTAAACGGCATGTCTGAATATTCCTCAATAAAAGCTAAGGACTATTTACGGGATATACTACAGGTTAAAACGCTGCTTAATACTTCCGTTAAGAATTACGAAAACGGCTACGTAACCACTTCCGACGGAAACCGTATTCACTCAAACTTAGTGATCTGGACTGCGGGAATAAAAATTAAAAAGATTGAAGGACTGAACGATGAAGATTATGGCCCGGCAAACCGGTTAATTGTCGATCAGTTTAACAAAATAAACGGTTACGAAAATATTTTTGCCCTCGGCGATATTGCAATAATGCAAAGTGAAAATTTCCCTAAAGGCCATCCGCAGGTAGCGCAGGTTGCAATTCAGCAGGCAGATAATCTTGCCATTAATTTCAGCAATATTGCAAAAGGCGCGCAGCTTTCCGGTTTTAAATATCGTAATCTTGGTTCTATGGCCACAATCGGCAGAAATCTTGCCGTAGTCGATCTCCCACAGTTTAGTTTTTCAGGATTTTCGGCATGGCTGTTTTGGATGTTCATCCATCTTATGGCTATAGTAGGAGTAAAAAACCGTCTGTTAATTTTTATCAACTGGTTATGGAACTATGCCACTTACGATCAGTCATTACGCCTTATAATTAATCCGCAGAAGAAAAAGTAATTTTAGTATTCCGCTCCTGATTGTATTGGGAGCGGAATACTATCTAATAAAATTTTCACTGTAATCGTTTTTGCCCGTCGCGATAGTCGTCAATGTTCCGGCCTTCCCTTTCTTCAAAACTATTAAAGTTATACCGAATTAATAAGCCTACGCTTTGAGCTTTATTTGAATGTTTATCATCCCAAGAGAAATTTGAACCTTTAATTATTGATCGTAAATGTCCCATTCCATTCAATACATCGTTGAAAGCAATTTTTACCTGCAGCTGATTATCAAAATAATATTTCCAGAAAGAAAAGCTTAAAAAAGTTTTTGAAAAACGGATAGATTTTGGGTTCTCATTCTTTGGATAGCACATAAAATTTATCGATGAGTTTACGTCATACCAAAGTTTGAGATTAGCGTTTGCTAAAATATTCCAATAGTTTGTTGTTATCGTATAGTCTTCCGATAAAAATGCGTCATGTTCTGTTTCTCTTGCATACGACGCCTTGACATATAATGAGCTAATCCATTTGGGCAAAGCAAATGGGATCTGCTGATAGCTTGAAAGAGGAAGAGTTAAATCGAACCCCTCACTTTTAGAACTTAGCCCATTGACCGGAGAAGACAGCCTGGTGCTATCGTTTACTGTAATTGGAACCCATGCTTCTTCTCCTGTTGAATATGACATAAATACGCTTATAAATGGATAAAGGCTCAGTTCATAATTATTAGTAAATGCCGGGACAAGCCTTGGATTGCCTTTTGAAATAGAGTTTGGCGCCCCAGTTATTGTAAATGGGTTTATATTTTCAAGTCTCGGGCGTTCAATTCTTCTTGCCACATTAAATGTAATCCTGTAACTTTTGCTTAGTTCATACGACAACGCGAACGAAGGAAAACAATTAAGATAATCATTACGGAAATTGTTTCCGTCTGAAGACGATTCGCCGCGCAAATCAGAATATTCCATTCTTGCGCCTATTTTAACTTCCCACTTAGAAAACTTTTGAGAAAATGACGCGTATGCAGCCGGAATATTTTCGATGTATCGGAAAGAATTACTATTATTTAGACTGTCTCTCCATATTTCATTTGAATAATCGAAATCTAAAACAGAATAATTATTTAGTCTGTTTTTACGAGTATATTTTATTCCGGTTTCAAGTTCGCCCTCTTTGCCAATCCGGCTGCTAAAATCCGATTTTGCAATAAAAGTCATTCCATCTGTAAACGTATTAGAATTTTGTAGCGAGGGAAAAAACGGCAGATAATCATATAAATAGGATTCGTCCGACGTTTCGTCGTCTTTGTATTTTGAATAATAAATATCGGCGGTTAACTCGCCTTTTTCTTTATCAAGTAAATGTTTATAGTAAAAACCTAAACTATAATTTTTATAATCAGTATTCCCGGTATTAGCATTCACATACGAATAGTTCCGTTGTTCATTTACGTTATAAATAACGCTTGAGCCGTTATCGTTAACGTCATATTTTGTTTTTATATATTCTCCGGTAACGGAAAAAGTATTTGTCGAGTCGTATTGATAATCGACAGCCAATTCGCCATCATAATAATTTCCATCTCTTTTTGAAATACCTGTCGAGATAATATGATGAGTTTCATCGCTGTTATAAAAGGTTTTACTAATATTTCTGAACCCATTATACGTCCCATTATTCAATGCGAAAGACGAAAAAATATTAAATCTATTCCTTTTATAATTAAACATAGCGCTTGGGGTAATGCCATTTTGATTTGTTTTATAAATCGAAACCGACCCGTTGTAACTATCCTGCTTAGTCCGTTTTGAAATTATATTTATAACTCCGCCTGCGCCCTGCGCATCTTCTTTGGCCGACGGGACTGAAGAGATTTCAATTTTATCGACAAAAGAGGCTGGCATTTGCGCTATTAAAGCCTCTGCATTCGAAACTGGTCTTCCGTCAATATTTATAGTTACGCCGTTTCCATGTATGGTTATTTTTTTTGTAAGCGGGTCGACGTCTGCAACGCCAAAATTTTGAATTACTTCAGTTACCGTGTTTGCATTTCCAGCCAGTTTATCAACGTTAATAACCTGCTTATCAATCTTATATTCAATTAACTGTTTTTCTGCTAAAATATTCACTCCATTAATCATAACTACAGATTGGCTTAGTTGAATAGCGCCAAGGTTAACCGAATCGTTTTTTGCGTTAGAGATTGTGATTGTTTTTTCGCGGTAACCGACTAAGGAACATTTTATTTTAATACTCTCATACGGTATTTTCGAAAGCTTAAAAACGCCATGCCCGTTAGAGGCTATCCCCTGTATGAGTTTGTTAGTTGCAGCCGAATATGCAATTATGTTAACAGCCGGCAGTTTTTCGTGCGTAGCAGAGTCGATCACCGTCCCGGATATTGATCTAAACTGAGCAAAAACCGTAACAGAAAACAATAAAAACCAGACAAGATATTTCATGAATATTTTTCCCAACGCGCCGCAAACGACGGAGCTTAATATGCAAATACTTTGGTAATTGTATTTAGTTATTAGTAACTACTGATACGCCCATTTTGTAATTATTCCCGCTCTTCCCGCATTTACAAATTCAAAAGATATTCATCTATCCAAAAATGGGCAAAAATAAATAAAATGCAAGCATTTACAGACAATTAAGAATTATTTAGTCCGGAGGAAAAAAAAAATTAAAATTTTTCCTTTGCCTTATAATATAAATGCGTTAAATTTAAATGCATTTGTTCAAAAACTTAATTAAATCATTTTATAACATTTCTGTCGTTTTGCTTATGAATCTTGATGTTTTAGTTTTTGCAGCGCATCCCGATGATGCTGAACTTTCCATGGGGGGAACAATCTTCAAACTTGCAAAAGAGAATTTAAAGGTCGGAATAGTAGACCTTAGTAAAGGCGAATTAGGCACCAGAGGCACGGCTGAAACCCGCCAGAAGGAAGCCTTTCAGGCCGCAATAATTCTCAAAGTAGCAGTGCGCGATAATCTCCACATTCCAGACGGAAATATCCTGAACAATCAGGAAAATATGACCAAGATTGTAATGTGTATCAGAAAGTATAAACCCAAAATAATTTTTGCCCCTTATTTTAACGACAGGCATCCCGACCACGTGAATACCGGGCTTATTGTAAAGCAGGCTATGTTTTTTTCAGGAGTTCAAAAATTAAAAACTTTTGACCATGAAAAAATCCAGGATGCTTTCAGACCTAAAAAGCTGTTTTATTTTATGCAGACTTATTCCTTTGAGCCTTCGTTCATAGTGGATATAACCGACTCTTACGAGGCTAAAATGAAAGCTATAAAAGCCTATTCGTCGCAGTTTTACGATCCTAAAAGCAAAGAGCCGGAAACGTTTATTAGCGCTCCAGAGTATTTAACTTACTTAGAATCGCGCAATGTATTTTATGGATTTAAGATAGGTAAAAAATACGGCGAGCCTTTCTTTACTGAAGAAGGAGTAGAGCTGGATTTGGTTCATACGCTTAGTGGTCTTAGCGCCGCTAAAGAATAGCTCGCTTCTACAGGCTCAGCGTCTGTCATCTTGAGCGAAGACGAAAGATGACGTTGCGCGCTTAGGTAATAAATTCAGTTACCACGCCTTGATTGACGCTTTAATGGGCTCGAAACTCATAGACAACTAAAATAACATCATAGTTCGACTTTGCTCACTATGACTGTCTTTTGAATTATTAACAGTTTTAAGAATATTTTGACATAAAAAAAGCTCCCGATTATTACCGGGAGCTTTTTTTTTAATTAGAAATTATTCTTTATCACTCAATTTCAAGAAGAGCAGTTCCTTTTGTGACCATATCCCCCTCTTTAACAAAGATTTCTTTTACTTTGCCATTTCTGGGAGAAATAATGTTGTTCATCATTTTCATGGCCTCAAGCACAACAAGCCGTTCCCCTTTTTTTATACTCTGCCCGGGGCGCGCTACAATTTCGTGCACTACGCCTGGAATTGCGTCGTATATTTTATTAGGGTCAAGCGGAACATATTTCTTTCTTTCAAGATATTTTTTTGTCAGCTGCGCTTCATATACTGTATCGTCTATAATGATAGACGAAAGATTTTTATTTTCAATCATAATTGTTAAAATGGAGGAATTCCATGTTTTTTAGTTGGTCTTAATTCTGTTTTATTTTGAGAATTCTTAAGCACGTGGATAAGATAATCTCTTGTTTCGCCCGGATTTATAACTGCGTCTATATGCCCGTTTGCAGCGGCTACATAAGGGTTCGCAAATTTTTCGCTGTATTCCTGAACTTTAAGTTTTCTGGTCAGCTCCGGATTAGGCGAATTAGCGATTTCCGATCTGAAAATAATATTAGCTGCGCCTTCAGGACCCATAACAGCAATTTCAGCCGTAGGCCAGGCAAACACAAAGTCCGCGCCCAAATGCCTTGAGCACATTGCAATATATCCGCCGCCGTAAGCTTTGCGCAAAATAACAGTAACTTTTGGCACAGTTGCTTCGCTGTATGAATATAGTATTTTTGCTCCGTGGCGTATAACTCCCGCGTGTTCCTGATCGATGCCAGGCAGGTAACCAGGTAAATCGACAAGAGTGACAAGAGGGATGCTGTAAGCGTCGCAGTAACGGATAAAACGAGCAGCTTTATCAGATGAATCAACGTCAAGCACTCCAGCCAAAACTAAAGGCTGGTTGCCTACAATACCGACGGTTTCGCCGTTTAATCTTGCAAAACCAATAACAATATTTGCAGCCCAGTTTTCCTGAATTTCAAAGAAATTTGAATCGTCAAAAATAGCTTTAATGATATGTCGCATATCATAAGGCTTTGAAGGTTCGGCAGGAATAATTTTATCTATTGCGACTACAGATTTTGGCTGTTTTACCGCAGTATGATCGGCCTTAACATTATTATTGCTAGGAATATAAGACATCAGATTTCTGATCTGATCGAAACATTCCAATTCAGTATGCGCAAAGAAATGAGCGTTGCCTGTAATTTCCGTTTGAACGCGGGCTCCGCCAAGGTCTTCCATGGATATTTCTTCGCCTAAAACAGTTTTAATAACTTCAGGACCTGTAATAAACATTTTGGAAATTTTATCTACCACAAAAACAAAATCGGTCAATGCAGGCGAGTATACTGCGCCGCCTGCGCAAGGGCCAAGGATAACCGAAATCTGAGGTATAACGCCAGAAGCGATTGTATTGCGATAAAAAATTTCGCCATAACCGGCAAGCGAATTTACGCCTTCCTGAATACGGGCTCCGCCTGAATCGTTAATGCCAATTAGAGGAATACCAAATTTAATTGCGTGATCCATTACTTTTGTAATTTTTCTTGCGTGCATAAGGCCTAACGAACCGCCTGCAACTGTAAAATCCTGAGCGAAAATACAAACAGGTTTGCCTGCTATTGTGCCGGTTCCGGTAATTACGCCGTCGGCGTGCAGTTCTTTCTTTTCCATGTCAAAATCTTTGCTGTGATGCACAACAAACAGATCGTATTCATGAAAAGAATCAGGATCTAATAATTCTTTTATCCTGTCCCGGGCAGTCATTTTACCCATTGCATATTGTTTATCAATTGCTTTTTGACCGCCGAGCGTAGTAACTTTAGCTTTTTTGTTAAAAAATTCTAAAATTTTATTTTTTAAAGACATAATACCTTTGTTTTAATTAATAATAAATATTGCGCAACTCTATTAATTCAGCTTCGGCTCCCTGCTCCTTAATAAAGTTAACAAAATCAGCGTTAAGATATTCCTCATGATCTTTTTCATACTCTTTTACGCGTTTAGTAATTTCTGCAAGATCCAGGTTACACTTAAAATAGTTTTTCTCCTCTTTATCGTCAAAAAGGCGGTAATAAAAATATTTTTGGTTTTCCATAGTTTTATAATAATTAGTTTATAAATATGTTTTATACTAAAATTTTATCTGCGTGTAAAATATCAGAGAATAATTCATTCTTAATTGATTCTGCATTCTTTCTTGCATTTGCCATAGAATTAATGATGTATCTGTTAGCTATAAATACTTTGCGGGGTTCAATTTCCGCTTCGTCTAAAATCAGATACCCAATATAAATATAACTATACAATTCCACTAAATCTTTTGAAGCCGCATCCTGGAACGAGTTTTCCTTTTTATCAAGCACATATTTTAACGAGTCCTTAAATATGCCTCTGATTTCTTTAAGGTAATTAGCCAAACGGCTTAATCCGCCTTTATACTCCTTCAGTTCTTTTTCGTCAAAGAAGTCGCCAAGAACGTCGTTAATAACGCCGCCGCTGGCTCCAACAACCTGAAGCTGCGAAGTGCCTTCGTAAATATTAGTAATACGGGCGTCTCTTGCAAGGCGCTCGACTTTAAATTCTTTCATATACCCGGTTCCGCCATGTATCTGCAAAGCGTCGTAAGTAATTTTATTTGCTGATTCCGAAAGAACATATTTTGTAATTGGGGTAAGGAAGTTTGCTACTTTTATAATATGTTTTAATTTGGCAGTTTCTTCCGAAAATGGTTTGCCCTGAGCTTTCAATTTTTCAATATGCTCTTCAAGCTTTTCTTTTTTATCAACATATTTTGCAGCGCTGTAGAAAAGCGAACGATTGCTTTCGATAGACACTTTCATGTCTAACAGCATATTTGTAATTACAGGCAGACTGTAAATTGATTTGCCAAACTGTTCTCTTTCTTTTGCATATTTAAGAGCTTCTTCATAAGCGGCCTGAGAAATGCCAAGAGACTGAGCTGAAACGCCCATTCTAGCGCGGTACATAAGATCAAGCACATACTTAATAAGACCGAATTTTCTAACGCCGACTAACTGAGCCGGAGTATCGTTAAACTGAAGTTCGCATGTAGGCGAACCGTGGATGCCAAGCTTGTGTTCTATGCGTCTAACTACTACTGTTTTATCGCCATAGCAGACAAACATACTCAAACCGCGCGCGTCTTTAGTTCCCTGTTCTGAACGGGCTAACACTAACAAAACGTCGCCGTTTCCGTTAGTAATAAATCTTTTTACTCCTCGTAAGAACCAGTTTCCTTTTTCATCCTGATATGCGCTTAATTTTACGGCTTGCAAATCGGAACCTGCGTCAGGCTCTGTAAGAGCCATTGCGCCAGTATATTCGCCGGTTGCGAAATGCGGAAGAAATTCGTCGCGCTGTTTATCGGTCCCAAATTTTCTGATTGTGTCTCCAATATCCTGAAGACCAAAGATATTCATAAGAGACGCGTCTGCGCGCGATACTACTTCGGTAGCCATCATGTAAACAGTAAAAGGGAAATTCAATCCGCCATATTTATGCGGAAGAATCATACCCATCATATCGGCCTGAGAAAGCTGTTTAAGATTTTCTAAAGTTCCATTTGCATAATGAACTTTCCCATTTTCAAACACTGCGCCGACGTTGTCTACTTCAGCCGCGCGGGGAGCGATATCGTTTGCAGCTAAATCGCCGACTACTTCTAAGACTTTTCTATAGTTTTCTATAGCGTCTTCATAGTCTTTGGGCGCATAGTTAAAATCTTTTTTCTGCTGATAATTATTTTCAGTAAGGTCTACAATATCTTTAATATTAAGGTTATTAAACTGAAATTGTAAATCGCTATTTTCTAAGAAAAAATTGGACATTATTATTCTTCCTATTTCAATTTGTTTTTATACGTTTCAATAAACATAGGGATCACCTGAGTAGCGTCCCCTACAATACCATAATGACTGATGCCAAAAATAGGAGCTCCCGGATCAGTATTAATAGCAATAATTTTATTGGCTTCCTGCATTCCTGCGCGGTGTTGAATTGCGCCGGAGATGCCGACTGCGATGTAAAGCTTTGGTCTTACGGTAACGCCTGTCTGACCCACCTGTCTTTCCGAAGGAATAAAACCGGCATCGACTGCGGCTCTACTGCCTGCAACTTCGCCGCCAAGAATATGAGCAAGATCGTATATAAGTTTAAAATTTTCTTTATTCCCTAATCCGTAGCCGCCAGAAACAATTATTGGAGCCGCTTTAAGATTAACTTTGCTTTCTTCTCTATATTGTTCAACTATTTCGACTAATTTATCTATTTCGCTCGGAACGTATTCAACTTTAGTAATCTTAACTTCCGCAGGATTCTTTACAGCAATCTTTTCCATTACGCCTTCGCGCACAGTAGCCATCTGAACAGGATTTTCAGGAGTAATAATAGTAGCTATTATGTTGCCGCCAAAAGCTGGTCTGATTTGTAAAAGTATGTTTTTGAAATTTTCTTTAAGATACGTAACGTCCGAAATCTGTAAATCGGTACAATCGGCGGTAAGACCGCTTTTAGTGTTAGAAGCCACGCGAGGAGCAAGGTCTCTGCCAATAATAGTAGCGCCGAATAAAACAATACGGGGGCTTTGTTCGCCTACCAGCTTGTTCATAATGCTAGTATAAGGCATTGTCAAATAATCCTTCAATGCAGGATGATCTATAACAATAGCTTCGTTTGCGCCGTATTTAAAAGTTTCTTTTGCAATGTCTTCAACATTACTGCCAATAACAATAGCTTTTACTTTGCCGTTCATACTGTCGGCTAATTTACGTCCCTTACATAATAATTCAAAACTAACATCGGCCGGTTTGCCGCCTCTTTGTTCAATAAAAACAAAAACTTCATTTGAGTAAATCTTCATAAAAATTCCTTATCCTAAAATGTGATCTTCCATCAGTTTATCAATCAACCCGCCAATTCCCTCTTTTGTAGCTTCAACCGTAACATGATTGCCTCCGGCTAAAACAACCGACTCAACTTTAAATACTTTTGTAGGAGAACCGTTAACTCCGCATCTGGCCGGGTCTAATTTAAGGTCGTCCATAGTCATGGTAGGAATGAATAACGAGTTAGAAGTATATTCATGAACCAAAGCGTCCACATATAAAAGCGAATTGCCTTCAGCCATAGATTCAAGGTCTGTAAGCGACTTTGCATTTTTATAAGCCATTACCCGCTTAGCGCTAAAAGGTCTTGGTTCAGCCGCAGTTTTAATTACAGTTACAAGAACAGGCAGCTTAGCCGAAAGGATTTCGTGTCCGCCGTCAATTTTTCGTTTTATTTTAACTGTTTTGCCTGAAAGTTCAATTATTTCTTCGGCATAAGTAATTTGAGGAAGGTTAATTTTTTCCGCCGTTTGAGGACCTACCTGCGCAGTATCGCCGTCGATAGCCTGCCTTCCGGCAAAAATAAAATCGAAATCGCCAACTTTTTTAATCGCTTCGCTTAATACATAAGAAGTTGCAAGCGTATCCGCGCCGGCAAATTTTCTGTCGCTTATTAAAAGGACTTCATCTGCTCCCATATACAAGCATTCGCGTAATATGTCCGAAGCCCTGGCAGGGCCCATTGTAACGGCAGTAACTTTACCGCCAAATTTATCTTTTATTTGAAGAGCTAATTCAAGAGCGCTTTTATCTTCGTGATTAAAAATGGCAGGAAGTTTCGCTCTGTTGACTGTGCCATCCTCTTTCATCACTTTTCCGGAAATATTTGCCGTATCCGGGACTTGTTTAACTAATACAATTGAATTATACATAATTTTCCTAAAAATGAATCCTAAAGTTATGAATATTGTAGTTAAAAATAAACTTTTTTTGCTATATCCATAAAAACAAAAGCAAAAAAAAATTAAGAGGGGAACAACCAAAGTTTTGCGGTTAACAATTTCTGAAAGCAGACAGCTTCAGGCGCTGACTGCTTTCTTCATTCGTTAAGATAATTTTATATTTTATTCCATTCTTCAATTTTACCCCATTCTTCCACAGTAATAACTTCCGCATGACGCGGGAAAATCTTTGTAACCAGCACACGGTGCACTTCTTCGTCTCTATCGGCGCAGCAATCGGATAATACTGTTAAACTGTAATCTTTATCAGCCGCTTCGCGCAAGGTTGAAAGAACAACGCCGCTTGTTGAAACGCCTGTAAGTATCATGCGCTGGATGTCTTGCGCTCTTAAAATTACTTCCAGATCGCTTCCTGTAAATGCGCTAAAGCGTCTTTTGACTACGATAATTTCATCTGCAAGCGGAGCCACATCCGGATGGATTTTCATCCATTCGTCCGTAAATTCGGCTGTCCACCTTTCTCTGCCGCCCATAGAAGACATCAATTTAGCTTTCGTGTTCGCTTCTGGCGCTCCCGGTCTAAAGCCTATTGTTACGTATATAACAGGAATTTTTTTACTACGCGCAACCGCTATTGCTTTTGCGACGTTTTTGATAACTGGCGCTGCAGCCGGAAACATACTCAGCATTACTGCCTGCATATCCATTACTAAGAAAGCTGTGTTTTGTTCTTTGAGTTCCATTTTTACCTCTCTATATTATTTTTATAATTAGCTGGTTAAATTTATTTTATAACTATGTTGTCAACTTCTTCAGGCAGTTCAATATTTTTCTTCTTAAGTTCATTTCGTCTCAACGATTTTGAAAATGTTAGCGCAATAATAATAGCTATTACGCCCTGGCAAAACACAGCGTTTGGCGCGCCTATATGAGAACTTATTAAACCAATTAGCAGGCTGCCTAACGGAGCCATCCCGGTAAAAGCCATCATAAAATAACTCATTACGCGGCCTCTCATATTGACGTCCGTATAAACCTGCAAGATAGTAAGGCAAATTGTGGTTTGAGTCATGGCTCCGAATCCAATTAATACGGCAAACGCCATAGCTAAAGGGAAATAACTAATATGTGAAAACGACATAAGACCAATGCCTAATATGACTGTATTTACCGACAATACTTTCCTGAGATCAGTTTCCGGTTTTATTGAAGCCAAAAAGAAAGCGCCGCAAATTGCGCCCATCCCTATAAAACTTCGAATGTAGCCAAATGTTGCAGCGTTGCCGTTAAAAATAACTTTTGCAAATACCGGCATAAGAGTTTCATAAGGCAATACTAACAGGCTGACTAAACTAATAACAAGTAAAATTATGCTTAGTTCGGGCGCATGTTTCAGGTAGCTTAAGCCTTCGGAAAGTTCAGCCGATATTTTCTTTTTTACTAGCGATTGATTATGGTAGACTGGCAGCCTCATTAATAATAGAGAAACAATTACGGCTATAAAACTAAAGGCATTTAACACAAAACATATCCCGGCGCCAAATCTTTGCAAAACAATACCGGATAAGGCAGGCCCTACTATCCTGGCAAAATTCACCATAGAAGAATTGAGAGCTACGGCGTTAGACAAATCAGCTTCGTCATTTATCATGTCATGCACTAAAGGCTGCCGCGCAGGGGAATCAAATGCGTTAATTGAGCCAAGTACTGCGCTTAACATTAGCAATTCCCAAACTGTATAATTATTGGAGAGCGTCAATACCGATAACAACACGGCTTGTATCATAGAAGTAATTTGCGTAATCAGCAATATTTTGTAACGATTGCACCTGTCGGCAACAATACCCCCTAATAGCGAAAACAAAAATCGCGGAAACATGTTTGCAAAAATCGCAAGCCCCAGCATAAAAGTTGAATGCGTCATTGTATAAACTAGCCAGCTTACCCCAGTGCCCTGCATCCACGTGCCAATTTGAGAAATCGTCTGTCCCGTAAAAAATAATGAATAATTACGGCTTTTAAATGCTCTGAATGTGTTCATTTTCAATTTATTTTAATAATATTGAGCTTATTATTCCGACATTGAACATATTGACATTTTTAGTCTGTATGTCGAATTATGGCCAAAAAATTTTTACTTTTTTAATCCGTTCATTATTACGCTGGTTAAAGCATCTACCGCCTTTTCCATACAGGAAAAATCATTTTCAATAACCATTTCTCTCTTTAACCCGCGCAAGCTGCTAAGCAGCACAAAAATCAGCATATCCAGATCCTTTGGGTTCATAGCGCGTAATTCGCCTTTTTCTATTCCATAGGTCAGTATTTGCTTAAATAAAGCGTTTTCCTGCTTCTTATAACGTTTGTGAATAGCATGCTTAGCTTTAATATAGTTCGACATTTCATTGGCATCCATACCAACGTCCATTGTATTGTAAAGCGATTTTCTTTTTTTTGATAATTTTAATTTAGTCGCACAAAAAGCATGTATTTTCTGTTCCGCAGTATCAGAGCCATCCATGGCCTGTGCAATTTCTGAAATGATTTCCCTGATTTCAGCATCCATCACAGCGCCTAAGATTTCTTCCTTACTTTTATAATAGTAATAAAGCGAACTTCTCCCCTTGCCAACAGCCTTAGCGACATCATCCATGGTTACTTTATGCAAACCGTATTGCTGAAACAGTTGTTGAGCCGCAAGTATTACCTGCTCCTGAAATATATCATCTTTTACGGCGCCATTTGCTGACATTATGTATTGAACCTTTTAATTACAAAACAAATATAATAATTTTTCGACACATATACAATATTTGTCGAACTATCTATCCGCTCTAAAAATATGACTCGTTCGCCTACTCGTTTATTTTTGCTTCCGAAATTGAGACGTACTTAAAACCTTTTTTTCTTAGTTCCTGAAACGATTTGAACACTGAATTAAAATCGCTTACGGTTATCAGAAAAATATCAATCTGATCCGGTCTTACAGAATTTAACTCGGTTATAAAGCTTCCGGTCACCTCTTCGTCGCTGCTTCCGCTGATAGTTCTTAATTTATCAAGAAGGACTAATTTTATGCTGCGTTTTGCAAACTCATCTGAAATAAATTTAAATAGCTCCGGATTTATTAATTCGGAATTATTATCAACTACAAACAACTTTGCATTTTTAAAATTAGCGACAATGCTTTTTATTGAGTTTGTAATTCTGCTTTTTGAATATTTTTTATCTATACGAAAATCTGTGTCTTTGATATCGTCGTTAAGCAGTATGGCATAATCTTTATTATACTGCCCAAAACTTTTAATCAGATCGGCATTCTTTTTAGAAGGGATAAGCAAAAATGAAAGCTGTTCAGGGATAGTAATTGTTTGCTGCTGAACTTTCTGGTTTTCGCCATCTAACCCAGAAAGTAAAAAAGCGGCTTTAGACGTTGAACGCAACGTATTTTTATCATATATAAATTGCGCAAATAGTCTTAAACTATTATCGGCATAAATTCTAAGCTCGGTTAATCCTCTTATCTCCTTTTCAACTGATTTTAAAACGACGCTGTCTTTAACAAACTGTTTATTCAACTCAGTAAGAATTACGGCAATTGGAAGATCGGATGGAACAGTAACTATCAGCATGCTATCGGGTCCGGGAGACTTTTTTTGTTTTATGGCTTCTCTTTCAATCCAATCATTTTTAATCCCAAGGTCATTCAATGCGTTTACAAATCTTGTTTGCACAGAATCGACGCTTACTCTCTCTTTTCTTTTTTCGGCTTCATTATCTTTATAGGAAGAAATAGATATATTTGCAATCAAAAGGCATAAAGCTAACGCTGCTAATATTTTAATAAAAAAGGATCTGCTGAATTTGATATTTTTCATTCTGTAATTTCAAATTAATTGATCAAAATTACGCATTTAATAGATTATTTTCCACTTGCACATAACAAAAAGGCGCAATTGTGTAATTACACAATTGAAATGTCATTTAGGGATTCAAAATATCAAGTTCGGTTTTAGTTAGACGCGCTCTGTAAAAAAACACAACCTCCAATGTATTCGTTAGAATACCCTTGGAGGTTGAAGAAAATAGAAGCACCGCCTATCATTCCAATTTTTACTTGCTTAAAATCATTTTATTTGTAATCATTGTTTTACCTGCAATCATGCGGCAGAAATATACTCCGCTTGATAGACGGTATTTATCCATTGAGAAGTTTACGTTATAACTGCCAATTTCTTTATTCTCGTCAACAAGAGTCGCTATTTCACGCCCCATTATGTCGTACACTTTTAGCGTTACTCTCCCAGCCTGCGGAACCTGATAATTTACTACCGTAGTCGGGTTAAACGGGTTTGGATAGTTGGCTACTGCGTATTGGGTAATTATGCCGTCTTTGCTGATATTTGCATTTTTCTTTTGCATTTCTACACACTCCGGGCCAAACCATATCATTTCATCCTTAATTATCGTATTATCTGGCAAATAAATCGGCTGCACATTATACTGTAGCATATCAGTTCCATATGTTTTCCACACCATAATCGGGTCTTTATAAGTTGTTGTGCCATGAGGAAATATCGAAGAACAATAAGTAAAATTTGTTTGACCTTCAATATTACCTTTTGCATTTACTCTATAGCCCACATTTGGGTTTGGATGTTCACTCCATGAAAATCTAACGGGACCATCTGCTTTCCAAATTATATTTAAATTCCTTAACTCAGTACTCCACAGCGGATAACCTTTGAATATTGCTGTAAAATTCAGATTCTGTCCGGGCGTAATTGTTCTTGGGTTTGTTGTAACTCCATCCGACCAGCTCTGGAACTCAAAACTTATGCTGTTCTAATTGGATCATATTTTGACGTGCCAACGCTTAATAAACTAAATTTAACCGTATGAATTCCTTCGGTAAAAGTAATATCGTAAGACGCAGGTCTGTAGCCCCCATTGGGCACGTTAGTTAAATCATATGAAATTACTTTATTGTCTAAAGCTACAACTAATGTAGGAGTTATTAAACCTGTCACGTTTGCGTACGTGAAATGATAATGACCGTTTATACTGCCGCTGCCATAAGGAATTACAGGATTTGTATCTCCCGAATAAGTGAACGATTGCGAAAATAACTGCGTTGAGATTACAAAAGCAAGTAACAAGGCAGCCAGGAATTTTTTATGCGACATTTTATTTGTCTCCTTTTATTTTTATTTAGCCATTATTATTACAAAGCAGAATGAATATCGGGGTTCCGCGGCAATAAAAATATTCATAGTGCAATGTATGGAGTAACGTGGCTTTCATCGCCCCATTTTTATAAAATTCTTTTAATATTACTAATTAGTTTTAGGTTTGCCGTGGTATATAACCACATAATTTGTTAGTATATCCCACCAAACTGAAAAGAAATCGTTGCCAATCATAATAGACTCTGCCTGAGTAACATAATTATTTGGCGTTTTTTCTACGGTGGTCAAATCGCTGCCGTTATAATGCCCAATTCCGCCATAGTTTATTGTAAAAAAATTATTCTCGCCTTGCCCCCACGCTCTTGCCGAAAAATCCGTCCCTTCAAAATCCTTGAAAAATACAAATCTTGAATTTTCATATTTGTATATTTTTGTTCCTGCAACTCTGTAAAGATTATCCCCTATTTTATCGATTGAACATAATGTTGAATCTGTAGGTATTTCTGTTAAAGTTTTTCCATCAAAGGCATAAACTGTGGAAGAATTGCCAGAAAAAGTTACGCTGCAAATTAAAAAGCCATTAGATCTGTTATCAGGCAATATTTGATAAAATGAAAAATTAATATCCGATATTGCCACCTGCTTCCACTCCGCGCCGTCATAATGGAATATCCCTCCTTTATAATATTTGCTGTATGAATGGCTTGTAGCACAACCTACGGCGTAAATATCGTTAGCCGAACGGCCGCACATGCTCTGTACTACAAAATTATCAAAACCTTCCACCTTGACAGTGCAAAATTTTGACCATTTTACACCATTGTAATGCCAAAATGCGCCGTCTATGCCTCCTATCCATACGTTATCTTTAGCAGTTCCCCAAACGCCGCGGGGATCGCAATAATCATCCACTGTATCATTCTTCCATTTTTTGCCGTCATAATGCCAGATAGTATAGTAATTGGAATATGACGGCCCGACAGCCCATAAATCACTTTCAGAACTGCCCCACATTTTTGTGGGTGTAACAGAAAGCCCTTTGGGAGTAATAAGCGTATCGGCAGTCCAAACGTAATCTCTGCCGCTTGGCGCAACCTCAATTTTAGGTTCCGTTGCGCTGCTGCAAGAAAGGAATATCAGCGTTAAAAAAATAAATAATGTTAAACCTATCGCTGTATTTTTTATTGTTTTCATTTTTTCTCTTTATGTGTAATTACTTTTTATAATTGACAGCCTAATGCGCCATTGCGCGTTAGAAATAATTTATCGAGTTAAATATGTTTTTTGTACTACCCCAACCGGGGTCGTATGTTTTTCTCTTCCAAAGCTATAAGCATTTGAATCCTCCGGATTCTATTTATAAATCTGGATTGCGCGCTTGAAGAGTCTAACTCTACATATTAGGAACCTGTCCTATTGCGCTATTTTGTTTTAACAATTGTCATTCCCACGGAAGCAGGAATCTCTAACTTTTTAACTTTTGGGCGCCTGCTTTTGCAGGCATGACAATTTTATTTAGCGGAATACGCTTTTTAGGCATAGCGCCGCATAAACAAAAGATTGTTGGTTATGTATTATAGTTATGGGGTTTTAAGAAATGCACGCCATGGCGTTAAGCGCAAATTGCGCAAAATAATCTGGCAGTTAACAAAGACAAGCTCACCGGATAAGTATCTCATGTTTCCCTCAACAATATAAGAATAATTTTTTCCCGGCAGAAGAAGATTCCCCTTCTCCGCTGATTTCAATAATATTAAACGCATCGCATTTACGCTGCATTCGCAATAATAATAATAATAAT
>WSSedL1CaDRAFT_10000216_pt1 | contig 40333 bp, 27 predicted proteins | sample WetSurSL1Cattail_FD_9464 | JGI IMG/M metagenome (IMG submission 9464)
TCAAAATTTACAAAACATTTGCACTTACGTCAAGAAAAAAATATACATTTTATTAACCAGCAATTGTTTATAACTTAATCACCAAACCCTACTTAAAATATTTGGTGCGGGGATTGGCAAAGGAATTAACATTAAACCTTCCGTAAACATTAAGTATCCATGGAGGCTTACCATTGGCGATTACACCTGGATTGGAGAAAATGTATGGATCGACAACCTCGATGATATAATCATTGGTTCAAATGTATGCATTTCCCAGGGAGCACTTTTGTTATGCGGGAACCATAACTATAAAAAAAGCACGTTTGATCTGATAACCGGTAAAATAATTCTTGAGGATGGTGCATGGGTTGGTGCCAAATGCGTTGTCTGTCCAGGAGTAACTTGTAAATCACATTCAGTTTTAACCGCAGGGTCTATAGCCAATAAAGATTTGGAGCCTTATGGGATATATAGGGGTAATCCGGCGGTGTGGGTAAAGGAGAGGAAAATAATTTGAAGATCCTCCAGTGGGTGAGACAAGATGAGAGGTATGCGGACATGGTTCCGCATTTTTTGTTTTATATCGGTAATTGGCCTCACCCTCAACTCCGCCAGTAGGCGGGCACTCTCCTTAACACCTTTCTGAGCTTATCATAGTCTATTTTTACAAAACTTATTTGGACAAATTAGTTTAATTTCATTACAACATTTTTAAACATAAGATTTCGGCCATTACTTTAGGATGAATTCGTTTTTCATTTCTTTTTTGGCAAAAAAAGAAACGAAACAAAGAAAAATGCTGACTGCGAAAACGCGTTCCGTCTGCGACTGCACTTGAACGGCTCGCAGCCAAACAAGGAATGCTTTGATTACGGCTGTCGCCGATTTCGGACAGCATTTAGAAACTTAATAAGAATGGAAAGTCTTGCAAGCTCAAAAGAATCCAGGCCATCCTGGGGATTCGTACTCAGATGTTTTATTTCGTGTAATTAGCGTAATTCGTAGACCGTAGACTCATACTCTTCTAAATTTCTTCAGCTATTCGTTTTATAATCTCAGCCAATTGCTTAAGCTGGTAAAGGGCGGTTTTTTCTTTAGTGTGTGGAGATTTGAATTATAAAAATAACAAACAACCACCCCTGCCCCTCCTAGCAAATAGGAGGGGATCCGGATTCCATTGTTTTATTTCGTGTAATTAGCGTAATTCGTAGACCGTAGACCCATACTCTTCTAAATTTATTCTGAAATCCGTTTTATAATCTCCGACAAATGCTTAAGCTGGTACAGGGCAGTTTTTTCTTTGGTGTGTGGAGATTTGAATTATAAAAATAACAAACAACCACCCCTGCCCCTCCTAGCAAATAGGAGGGGATCCGGATTCCATTGTTTTATTTCGCGTAATTTGCGTAATTCGTAGACCGTAGACCCATACTCTTCTAAATTTCTTCTGAAATCCGTTTTATAATCTCCGACAACTGCTGGTACAGGGCTGTTTTTTCTTTGGTGTCAATCGAAAAAAATGAAAGATACTTTATAAAGTGAACAAATTTATATAAATTTGTTCACTTTATCATGAATAGATGGAAAACATCGTAAAAACGTTACTGTTCGATTGGCTTGAACGTAAATTACCTCAAACCCGTCACAGGTCGTATAACCTTGAAAAAATTACCGATCAGCAAATTAATAAAATATTAGTCCTTACTGGATTCAGAAGGATTGGTAAAACATATTTGTTATATAGTTTTGCAAATGAAAAACTTAAGACGATTACTAAAAAAGAACTTATTTATTTAAATTTTGAAGATGAACGTATCCCACGCAAAACAGAATTTCTAACCCAATTGCTACCTTCAATACAAGCACTATTTGGTGATTTACCAAAATTTCTTCTTTTAGACGAGATACAAGTTATCCCGGAATGGAGCAAATGGTTACGGAGAATTCATGAAACCACTGATATTAGAATAATTGTAACCGGATCCAATTCAAAAATGTCATCATTTGAAATTCCTACCGAATTACGGGGTCGGTTTATCGAAAACCATATTAACCCATTAAATTTCATCGAATTTATCGAATTTAAAAATTTTTCGGATGATCTTACTACATTAGAGCATAACCAACCTGCCTTTTCGCGGTTAAAGTTGCTCCTAAATGAATATTTATATTTTGGGGGATTGCCCGAAGTAGTTTTAGCTGACGAATCCATCAAAAATGATATCGTACAATCTTATTTCCGAACAGTTGTAAGCCAAGATATTTCTGAACATTTTAGCATCCGCAACGATGAATTGTTACGCCAGCTTATAAGGTTAATGCTTAACCAACGGTCCTTTACGGTGAATAAATTATATAATACCCTTAAAAGTACCCAATACACATCCAGCAAAAATACGCTCATTGATTACCTTGGATATATTAAAAGCTCTTATTTCTATAATTATTTAGTTTGCTTTTCATATAGTATAAAAGACGAGTTAAAACATCCCAGGAAGTTATATTGTATTGACAATGCATTTATAACATGCTTATCCACGCAGTTTTCCAAAAACATCGGGATGTATTATGAAAACGTTGTCGCCAGGCATCTTTTGAATTTGGGGAAAGAAATATATTACTGGAAATCGGCCCAGGACAGTTACGAAGTAGATTTTGTTATTAAAGATGATATGAGGGTAAATCAATTAGTTCAGGTAACATATCAAATAAACGATGCCGATACATTAAACCGTGAGGTTAGAGCACTCATTAAATCTTCAGAACAATTAAATTGCAAAAACCTGTATATTATCAACGAATTTGATGATCGCAAACAAACTTTTGAATGGTTTGGTACGAAAGCAGAAATACAATTCCTTCCTTTATGGAAATTTTTATTGTTTTGGCCCAAAAATGCTGGAGATGCGCCTTTCTGAGCTTATCAAAGTCTCTTTTTAAAAAATTTATTCGGACAAATTATTTTAATTGCAGGGAAACATTTTCAGGCATAAGGCTTCGGCCATTACGTTACTGTTGAATTCGTTTTTCATTTCATTTTTGGCAAAAAAAGAAACGAAACAAAGAAAAATGCTTGACTGCGAAAACGCGTTCCGTCTGCGACTTCACTTGAACGGCTCGCAGCCAAACAAGGAATGCTTTGATTACGGCTGTCGCCGATTTCGGACAGCATGTTAGAAACTTAATAAGAATGGAAAGTCTTGCAAGCTCAAAAGAATCTCCTCTTTTTACAAAACTTTATTTGATAAAATAATTCCCCAAATGACCTGCAAGTTTAAAGCAAATGGACAATTGACTCTCTCATCTTTAGGAGAGGGGCCGGGGGTGAGGCGGATTTGAACAAACAACCACCCCTGCCCCTCCTAGAAAATAGGAGGGGATTCGTATTCCATTGTAATTAGCGTAATTCGTAGACACATTATTCAGGCGTTCAGTCAGTTGAATCCGTAAACTTCTAAACCCTAAACTTCTGAACCTTTAAACGTTGTTCAATTGTTCTCCCCTCTCATCTTTAGGAGACTTTTCATTGTTACTTTATCAATTCTCCTGACCACAACTGATCAATGAATACATTCCAGGGTAAAACAGCAATATTATTAATTTGTCGGGGAAACGGATCATTACTAACTACAATAAGTTTATTAACATTATATTCCTGGCTGAATGCAACCAATCCCTTTAAATGCCTTGATTGTACATTATCTGTTGCTTTTACTTCAATTGCAATCTCATGATCACCTAAAACAAAATCAATTTCCAACTGCGAAGTAGTCCGCCAATAGGATATTGGATAATGTAAATCAGAATATTCACTATGAGCCCTTATCTCCTGATATATGAAATGTTCAAAAGCGCTTCCAAAAGCTTCACTCCCGTTTTTTATTTCTCCTCGTTTTAAAAGATAATTGGCTATACCGATGTCAAAATAATAAAATTTCGGAGCAAGGATAACCCTTCTTTTGGGCTTTTTTTGAAATGAAGGAATAAACCTTCCAATTAAGGTGTCCTCCAAAATCTGAAAATATTCCTTTATCGTAGGGGCACTTACACCACAATCACTGGCAATGTTGGTATAGTTAACAATTTCACCATTAGAAAAAGCTGCCATTTCTAAAAATCGGGAGAACGAGGATATATTACGTATTTTCGCTTCAGCAATTATCTCATCCTGCAAATAGCTACCAATGTATGCCGAAATCATTTTATCAGGTTTTGCCACTAAGTAATGCCTGGGTAATAATCCATGGTTAAGCGCTTTATGTAAATCAAAATCGGGAATTTCAGGATATATAAGCGGATATAGCTCATAACGAAAAGCCCTTCCCCCTAATAAGTTGGCGCCTGTTCGAATGATTTTACGCGGACTCGAGCCGCTCAATATAAACTGATAATTTTTATTTACCATTAACCATTGAATTTCATTCAGCAATGCTGGTAAGCGCTGTATCTCATCAATAATAACAGGGCCTTGCGGATTGGCAGCTACAATTCGTTCACGCAATAAAGAGGGATTATTTATTAATCGTTCGTATTCGGTTGATAACAATAAATCGAAATAAAGCGAATTGGGAAATAGCGATTTGAGCATGGTGCTTTTTCCCGTTTGCCGGGCTCCCCATAAGAAAGCGCTTTCATTGCCCAGACCCTGAAATATTTGTTTTCTGATATACATGATAATCTAAAGTGATAGTTTTAAAATTCATGATAATCCAAAGTACAAATATATTATTTTTTTGATTAATTAACTCAAGTTACTTACAACATCAGCAAATTCAATATATTCCAAGAAAAATTAATTAACTGGAAAAAGGTTAATGCAAAATTTCATAAACTTTTTGCCATTCGTCGCAAAAAGTTACATAAAGGAATCTAACGGGCTGAACTCATTCCGTCTCGTGCCTCGCCTTCACTCAAACAACACCCGTTATATAAGGTATTTATTTTTTAACCTCACCCTAAACTTCTGAACCTCTCAACGTTTTTCAGTTGTTTAATTGTTCAATAATTCGCATAAAATATTTAAATAGCAAAAAAAAAACAACCAATCAAAAAACTCTTATTTTTGTATAATTCTTTGAAACAAATAGCTAATCAAAAAAAATCAAAGGTAATGTCAGAAAAAGATAAAGGTTTTAGTTTCAAAAGCCTTTTTTTAAGGGAATCAGAAACTGGTGCAGAACAAAAGCAAATTCAGAATGAAAAGCCTGCTGATAGTAAGAATATACAGGCACCTGTTGGAATTCAGGATGTATCACTTGTGGAGGATTTTGTTCAGCGACTTCAAAATTTAATCAATCAGAATAATCAACCAGGGTTTGATTTTCTCGAATTCACCGAATCTCTTTTTGAAGAAAAACATAATCCCGATGCGGAAGTTTATAAAACGGTTTTCAGAATTGCACAAAAAATCGATAAATCTCTAACTCCTTCGCGTTTACTTGAAAGCGCTATGTTTTATAAAAATTTGGTACAACAGACTGCCGAAAGTGAAATAACTAAGGGAGCATCTAAAAAACAATCCTTACAAACTGACAAAGACACCGAAAGAAACAACCTTGACAATAACCTAAGGGACACGAAAACAAAAATTCAACAACTGACCAGTCAGATTCAGGATTTGCAAAATCAGGAAACAGTTTTGAACAACCAACTTTCGGCTATTGACCAGAAATATGACGGTCAATTTACCGATATCGACAAAAAAATAAATGCCATTCGCAGTGCAAAAGAACAGGTTATTGTTAGTATTGTTGATATTGAAGCCGGAATAAAATCCAATCTTTCTTAAAAAATTAAAAAATTTGATACCATGCAAACAGAACCAAAAACAGTTACCCAGCTTCCCATCATGAAATATTTCGACGATGCAAAGCTGATGGAAAAAGGGAAAGAAACTCTTGGAAAATGGCGTAAAGGGGAAAAACCTATTGGCGCTTTTATTGGTTTAATACTGATCGGGGTAGTCGGTTACGGAGTAATCAGATGGGTAATTCCAGCAGTTTTTATTGCCCTAAGTCAGGTTCTTGCTGTAATTGTCTCAATTTTTGCAGTTATACTGTCTATTTTATTATTGCCTGCAATTTTCAAACTTTTTCGCAGGATTGTACGCGGATTTCATAAAGCCATCATCCGCTGGAACCCTTTCGATGAACTCGACGAACAAAAACAAAAAATGTGGGAGACGCATGATTTGTTTTTAAAGCACAAAGGAAAAATAAAACAGCTTCGCACCGATTTTGAGCAAATGTCAAATGAAACCAGAAAAGTTGCGGATGATTCCAAAGACGAAGTTCAGCGACAAACCAAAAAGGCTGGTGAAATAAAACAGCAAATGGACAAAATGATTGCTGATAAAGGCGTAGAAATAAAAGAAACCGATGAATACGTGGAACTGCAGCAACAGTTTATCAACGCAACATCTGCAGGTACAAGAACAAATACCATCCTGGAAAAAAACATCGAATGGACTACCAAATATGCGGCTCGTTCGAACATTTTTGCCAACCTCGACCGTAAATTGGCCATAGGAGCCACACTCCTGGAAAATAAAATAAAAGATTTCGAAGAAAGTATAAACATTATGAAAAAAGACTGGCAGATGGCAGCAGCCTCACGTGGCGCAACCGCTATCCTCAAAGAAATTCTTGGTCCCGGCGGACAAAACTGGAAGCTGGAATATGCCCTTGAATTTGTTGCCGGACGTATTTCGGAAGATCTTGCAATGACCTCTCAAAACCTTGAAGATTTGGAAAGAAATACCACTGCATTCAATTTTGACAGCGATGAAGCCTATGACAAACTGTTATCTATTGGCAACAAGCTCGATGCCGGACAAATTGAAATTCCGAACCCTACAAAAATTGCAAACCCCAACCACAAACTGACCCGTGAAGAAAAAAATTCAGCTGGTCCGCTTGGCGATATTTTTTAAACATTACATTTATATCATAAAACAAAAAATTAAACAAAAATGGCAACAGACTATCAAAACAAACCAGGAATGTCAATTCCAGGTTTCCCAAGTAAATGGACCTTTGGATTTCAGCTGATAGTACTCATAATTATCGTTGGTATAATAGGAGCTGGTGTATATTTTGGCTACCCTTATATTAAAAATGCATCCAAGGGTAATGAAGCTGATCTTCGTGCAGGATTTAACAACTTCGTTGGTTTTGCCCCTGGTATTGACATGAACGGTGGTGCTGCTCCTAATAAAGAATCAAGAATGTACAAAGAGTTTGGCGTTACTTTCCAGGCAATCAGAATGGACGATATGCAAAAACTCAATGACGCTTTGAAAAACGGAGATCTTGATTTTATCTTTACTACCACTGATATCTCACCTATTGGAATGGATCGCAGCAGCGACCTTGCTAAAATGTCAGTCGTGCAATTTTTGAAAATTGACGACTCACGTGGAGCTGACGTTTTTATTGTTGATGAATCAATCAAATCAGTAGCCGACCTTAAAGGAAAAAAAATAGCTTGCGCTTTGGGATGGCCCAGCAATACTTTACTTCACGCCACTCTTGAGGCAGGTGGTTTAACTGAACAGGATGTAAAGATTTTACCCATGGCCGATCCCATGGCAGCAAAAACAGCTTTTGTTACAGGAAATGCCGATGCAACAGTAGTTTGGTCACCAGACGATCAGGAATGTCTCAAATCAAGAGCTTCTAAAGTCCTAACAAGTACTGATTTACTTCCGAATATTATCATGGATGGATTTATAGCACGTAAAGAAGTGCTGGAAAAGAAAAAGGACTTTTTTATTAAGTTGTCAAAAGCATGGCTCGTAGCTAATTCAGAAATGAAAGACCCTGCAAAAATGGCCAAAGCTGCACAAACCTACAAAATTGCATTTGAAGTTCCCGACGATGTAAGCATTGTACTTGGTGGAATGAAAAAAATCCATTTTGCAACCTATGGCGACAATATAAATTTTTTCGGATTAAGCACCGATTATACCGGCATTACCGGACAGCAACTTTATACAAAAATGGCTCGCGTATATAAAACAGGTTATGGAAACAAATTAACCAATATTGTTCCCTGGGCAGAAGCCTCATACCCTGGTATTATACAGGCCATTACCGATTTGCAGGGAGAAGCCAATGTGGCAGAGGGTCAAATTACTTTCAAAGCACCAACAGCTGCTGATGCAAAAGCACCTGCAGTTGCCGTAAAACCGATTATCATCAACTTTGAAACTGGTTCGTGGACGCTTACTCCCGATATGAAAGAAAAAATCGAAAGTCAACTCGGACATTTGTCTGTTGAATTTGCCGGAATGAAAGTCCGTATTGAAGGAAATACTGACAATGTTGGCAGTGCTGCAATGAATAGGGATCTTTCCTACAAACGTGCAAAATCGGTAGCCGACTATCTGGTTAAAACATACAATTTTGATCCCAACAGATTTGTAATTGTTGGCAACGGACCAGATAAACCGATTTCCAAAAATAATTCCGAAGCAGGAAAAGCAGCCAATCGCAGGACTGAATTTCAGCTTCTGGGAAAATAAAATGTTGAAAAAATCTTAATAACAAAGGAGGATACCAATTGTCCTCCTTTGTTGTAATTTAATAAAATCGGTAATGATGAATTTAATTAAAAAGCTTTTTAGGTTTGCAGGTGAAGTTGATAAAAAGACCGCATTGACAATAAATATAATAGGGTGGGTCTTGTTAATATTTATTTGGTGGCTGACTTCAACGCTTGGCTGGATTAAACCAACCATTCTTCCCTCGCCTTTTGATGTGATTATTTGCTTCAAAACCCTTTTTTTGGAGCGAAATCTTTTGTATAACACAGGTTATTCTATTTTTATTAATCTAAGTGGTTATATACAGGCTCTTGCCTTGGCAATTCCGCTCGGTTTTTTAATTGGGCTAGTCCCATTTTTCAGGCACCTGGTCAGCAAACAGATTGAAGCTATCCGTTTTACACCACTTCCGGCAACAACCGGAATTTTTATGGCTTTGTTCGGTCTTGGACTGGGAATTAAAGTAGAATTTCTTGCTTTTGGAATCTTTGTATATTTGCTTCCGGCCATGGCTCAGCGGATAAAAGATATTGAAACCGACGATCATCTGAAAGCACTGCAACAAACCATGTGGACGCTGAATGCCAGCCCATGGATGACCTTGAAACATTTTTATATCCCATCAGTGCTAAGCCGGTTTTCAATGGATGTCATTAACCTGGTTGCTGTAAGTTGGACATACATTGTTATTGCCGAAATGATAAATGCACAGGGCGGTTTAGGTGCAATGATTTACATGGCTACCTCCCGTGGTTCACATGTCGATCAGTTGTATGCTGTTTTACTACTTATAATTTTTATAGGTTTTGTGCAGGATAAATTACTAAAACTGCTTGATAAAAAGCTCTTTAAATTTAAATACGCCTGATCATGAAACGAAATATATTCCAAAAACAAGACGATGGTGAAATAACCGAACCTATTGAAAATACACCACCGACCGCAAAGGCTGAACAAATTGCACCCAATCCTGCAGACCAGGCACCGGCAGGTAACTTAACGGATATTATAAACCTTGTTAAAATTAATCAGGTTTATACAGAACATACACCTCCAAATGTTGTATTTAAGGATTTCGGTCTTGACATTAAAGACATTAAAGATGAGGGGCAATTTATTACTTTAATGGGCAAATCGGGTTGCGGAAAATCCACATTGCTAAGGTATATTTCAGGATTGCAGGTACCAACTTCAGGAGAAGTATATATCTATGGTAAAAAACGTACAGACAAAGACCGGATTCCAATGGTTTTTCAGCAATATACTTCCTTTGAATGGAAAACAGTATTGCAAAACGTTGCACTTCCATTGGTACTAAAAGGGGTTCCTAAAAATGAAGCCAATGAAAAGGCCATGGAAATGATAAAAATTGTTGGCCTGGAGGGACATGAAAACAAATGGGCAAAATACCCGACCCTTTCAGGTGGGCAATTGCAAAGGGTAGCCATAGCTCGTAACCTTGTTGTTAATCCGCAAATTCTGCTAATGGACGAACCTTTTGGCGCTCTGGATACGGTTACCCGGAAACAAATTCAGGTGTTTCTCCGTTCAATATTCGAAAATGCCAAAATTGACCCAACCATTGTTTTTGTAACACACTCCGAAAACGAGGCGGTTTTTCTTTCAAGCGATATTTACATTCTGGATTCAGGGCCGGCAAGCATAAAACACCATATTAAAATTGATCTCCCACAACAACGTGATGATGCGGTGCGATATTCCAGTGTATTTACTGATTATGTAAATAAATTGGGGGCACTCATGGACGATTTAAAAAAGGAAGGAAAATAATCTGATAATGAGTATAAAAATTTGAAGCAGCTTATAGGAATCTTATATATTTTCCATCTGCTTATTTAGACAATTGCACGCTTACACATTTCATTGCTCCCCCCATTGGCGGGTTCATCTTGGAAACTTTAATAGTTGCATGTTCCAGTTGTGCAAATGTTTTAAAAAGAGAATCCAGGACACGTTGCGCTACATGTTCCAATAGATGAGAAGGAATACTCATTTCTTGTTTAACAACTTCGTATGCCTGTTGATAGTTAAGGGCATCCGCAATATCATCGGTTTTGGAGGGCTTATCCATATTGGTTTCAAGGGTTAAATTAACGACGAACCGGTTACCTGCAATCTGCTCTTCTTTGTAACAGCCGTGGTAAGCGTAAATTTCAATATCTTCGAGATGGATGAGTCCCATAGTTCATTAGTATTTGATAGGGTTAGCTTAGGATACAAAAATAAACTATTTATACAACCCTAAATTTCCATTCGTCACAAATCTTTACCATCTATCCCTAAAATTTTTTGGGAGCTCACCTTCATGCTAATATTGCGAACCTTTAAAAATCATTGTAATTAAAAATTTAGATTTTATGAATAAAATTTACACTGTTTTTTTAACAATATCCACAACATTATTAATGTTTGTTGGCAATGTGAATGGTCAAACCTACACCACTTTGCCTTTTGTGGAACATTTTGATAAAGTTTGGGTAAACAACACTAACACCCGCGATGTTCCTTCAAAGTATTGGAAGAACACGCCTGCAACAACCGATAGTTCATGGAGCAGAGATGACGATGGAGTTAATCGTTCCGCATGGCAAGGCCTAAAAGGATCATATTCTCCCGCAGGTGCTAATGGCACAGAACATTCTGCCCGTTTTCATACTTATGATGCCATCAAAGGTAAATCGGGCATGTTGGATTTATATGTGAATTTCTCCGGTTCTGCAGGAGCTAAAACTTTGACCTTTTATTATATTAACCCTACAAGTGCCTCAGCTGAAAAAGATTCTCTACAGGTATACATTTCAACAGACGGAACAACGTTTACAAAAATTAATTCTCAAAAAAATGTGTCAGTCTGGACATTGGTAACAGTGAATCTGGGAGCAGTAACAGCAGCAAACGGAATCATCCGTTTCAAGGCTACTTCTGATTATGGTAATACAGATATGGGCATTGATGAAGTTTCTGTATTTCTAACGACTAATCCTCCTGTAATTTCTTATTTTACTTCTAACTTAACCAATGGTAATGCGCCATTCTCGGTTAATTTTACCGATCAGTCCACAGGTACACCTACTTCCTGGAAATGGGATTTTAATAATGACGGAGTGATAGATTCGTATGTACAAAACCCTTCATATACTTTTAATTCAGGGATTTATACGGTTAAACTAATTACATCCAACGCTTCAAACACAGATACCATTATTAAGCAAGAGTACATAATGGCAAAAGGCTATGCTTCTTTGCCATTCAAGGAAAACTTTGAAATGACTTGGAAGAATGATAAAGGTGTCCGTGATATCCCTTCATCATATTGGACCAATACACCTGCTACCGGAAATAACTCCTGGAGTTGGAATGATGATGGTATTGCCAGAGGTGCATGGTACCACAATGACGGTTTATATACCCCCTCAGGTGCTAACGGAACTGGTCATTCAGCCAGATTTCATACCTATGAAACGACATTAAGTGGAACATTAGATCTAAGTGTTAATTTTTCAACTGTTTCCGGTAATAAAGGATTGTCATTCTGGTATAATAACGCTGATGGTGCAGATAGCTTAAAGGTTTATTTGTCTACCGATTGCTGAACCAAAAGTATTACCACCATAAAGAAAATGGGGAACTCCCAGTCTGGTTGGACTAATGTTGTGCTTGATTTGGGCAATATATCTTCAGCAACAGGAGTAATAAGGTTTATGGCAAAAAGTGATAATGGTGATTCTGATATTGGCTTGGATGAAGTGAAGGTTGGTATTATTGCGAACTTTACTACCGATGTAACTTCAGGAACGGCTCCATTAACCATACAATTTACTGACCAATCTGCAGGTTCTCCTGCTTCCTGGGAATGGGATTTTAACAACGATGGGGTTGTTGATTCACATATTCAAAATCCGTCCTTTACATTTAACACTGGCGGTTGCTATACTGTAAAGCTGATAGTCTCAAGACCGGGTATAACTGACACCCTCGTTAAAACTAACTTAATTAAGGCCATTAGCTACGCAACATTACCATTTACTGAAACTTTTGATAATCTCTGGATTAATTATTACAACACCCGCGATATTCCTTCACAATATTGGACTAATACTCCTGCTACTGGAGATAACTCATGGAGTCGTAATGATGATGGCATTACCAGAGGAGCTTGGGCTGCAAATAAAGGTTTATATACTCCCGAAGGAGCCAATGGTTCTAATTACTCTGCCAGAATTCATACTTATAATACTAACCAAAGTGGAACTTTAGACCTTAATATCAATTTTTCAACAGGTTTAGGCAATACAGCTTTGTCGTTCTGGTATAACAACGCAGATGGTGAGGATAGCTTAAAGGTTTATTTGTCTACCGATGGTGGCAGTAATTTTGGCTCTCCGCTGAAGATTTTAACTACTTCTGTAGATTGGACAAAAATTATAATTGATTTGGGTAATGTGACCACAACCAAAGGAGTGATCAGGTTTTTGGCAAAAGGGGATAAGGGTTTGTCAGATATTGGCTTAGATGAAGTTAGGGTTGGAGGTTTGAGTTCATATTTTTCAGCAGATGTAATCTATGGCACAACACCATTAACCGTTAAATTTACTGATCAATCTTTCGGTAATCCTACCTCTTGGAAATGGGATTTTAATAATGACGGAATTATTGATGCAACAACACAAAACCCTACTTACACTTACACTTCAGGAGGCAACTATACAGTGAAGTTTTGGGCGCTATCAGCAGAGTCTTCAGACAGCATTATTAAAGTTAATTGCATCAAGGTTAATACCTATGCTTCATTCCCTTTTTCAGAAGGATTTGAAAACACTTGGGTTAAAAGAGCCAGCACAAGGGATGTGCCCTCACTAAATTGGGATAACCTTCCGGCAATGGGAAATAACTCCTGGAGTTGCGATGACGATGGCCTTAACCGTGGAGCTTGGACCAATGATAAAGGTTTTTACACAACATCAGGGGCAAATGGGACAAATCACTCTGCACGCTTTCATTCGTACGAAGCGAAATCTGGAGAATTTGGAATATTGGATTTATACATTAATTTTTCAAATGCCCCTGCAAAAGATACCCTAAGTTTTTACTATATAAATACAGATGGTACAGATTCACTGGAGGTTTTCCTTTCTACCAATCAGGGATTGGACTTTACAAAAATAGGAGCTCAAAAAGTTCAGACGAATTGGACTAAAATAAAAATTAACCTTGGCAATATCACCACAGCAACCGGAGTAGTAAGATTTAAAGCCTGGGCAGATAATCAAATGACTGATATTGGCATTGATGAAATCAAAATTGGACAATCCAATTTGACTGATATCACTGAGTTCATCGTACCCAGCCAGATTGGGACATCTGTAATTAATACAACAAACCATACAATTAGCGTGAAAGTGCCTTCAGATTTCAACTTGGCTGGTGAAGTGGTAGCGACATTCGCACTCCCAAGCGGGGCAAATGCGAAAGTCGGCACAACCAACCAGATAAGCGGCACAACACCTAATAACTTTTCCAGCGCTGTCACTTACATGGTCACATCACAAGATGAAACGGTTATTCAACCATGGACTATAACATTGGTGGTTGCTAAAAACAATCAGGCAAATATCACAGCTTTTTCAGTACCGGGCCAGACAGGCAATTCTATAATTGATGCAACTAACTTCACGATTGCAGTGAAAGTACCTTCAGATTTTAACTTAACTGGTGTTGTTGCTACATTTACACTTTCCGGCGGGGCTACTGTTAAAGTGGGTAATTTAGCTCAGGTTAGCGGCGCAACTTCTAATAATTTCACGAACCCGTTGATTTATGCAATAACTGCGGAAGATGGAACAACCCAGAACTGGACAGTTACTATTACCAAATCAAGTGGTGTGGCTGAAATAGAATCAGAGAATATAACTGTTTATCCCAACCCATCTGCGGGTTTATTCCATGTGAAACTGAACGCTTCGGATCGGGTGCAACTGGAAGTATACAATTTTGCAGGAAGTAAGACATTGGATCAATTTGTTGACATCAAAGGCGAGCAAATTGTACCCGTTGATTTAACAGGATATCCTGCGGGAATCTATATCTTACAAATACTTCTCAAAGAAAAAGCTGTTCGTGTGAAACTGGTTGTGAAATAGGTTTATGCAAGAACAAAGACACAAGCTTTTAAGAATCAAGACTGTAAAATAATTAAACAAGGGCTGCCTCAAAAGGGCTGCCTTTGTTTTTGTATTTTCTCTGTCAACACGATGGCTCACTGTGCAACAAAAAATTAAAATTTCCCGGTCTAATCGTTACACAATAATTTAATCATCGCTATATTTAGGGGTTTTAAATTACTAACCAATGAGCCCAAAATATTTCCTAATTCCCATTCTTGCCTTTTTGTTATCTGGTGGTGTACATGGCCAAAAAGTAGATGCCAGTTATTACAAAGATTTGGTGATGCATAAACATGCCTATCACAATACAATCATAGGTTGGTCAGAAAATAATTTGCTGGCCTTTTTTCATGTTTACTCGCTCAGGGAACCCGTTGGTGATTTATTAAAAATGGACATTGTTGATTTAAAAACAGGTAAGCCAGTTATATCTATCCCTGTTGAAGATGGTTCCAGTTATATATACGACCATATAGAACAGATAACCAATGAATTAATAAAAAACAATATCGTTCTTCACAGATCCGATGTTTCTTCATTTCCAGGACTTATTGCGAATGATACCTTAAATTATAGAATTGTTATTAATGATGACAGTGAAAAAGGTACAGTAGAATTATATTTTGAAAAAAGCAAGAAAAAGTATTCGCTGGTAGAACTCAGTAAAATTGATATGCAACGCTTTTTATTCAAGGGCTATACCATTAATCCGATTACCCAGCAATTGATTTTATTCTATTATCTCGGTCAGGGCAATACGTTTAATGAAATCGCAGATTTTAAAGGCGAAACTATTTTTGTAGCCGTGGACTTGACTCAGTTTCAATAAGAGCAAAGATACAAGAACAAAGACTCAAGAACAAAGATTGTTGCATACATCCTGTCGTTCCTCCGGAACTAAAAAAATAGGCGGATTATTGTTTTCTACCATACTTTCGTCGCGCTGCGACTAAAATACCTGGAGTTGGGAGTACTTAAAATTTTTTCTCGAAATTCCAGGCATTCCATTCTTCGCATTCAAGGCACTCTAGGCACTCCAAACTTTAGTCACGTCTTTTCTCCTAAACAATTAACATTTCTTAACAAACAAATATCATTAGCTCCATTATATTTGTCTTCTTAATTCCCCAAAATAATTATAAATAGCAGTAGATAAACATTTTAACCAAACATGTTAACATGAACATTGTTGTTAAGAATTTAACCAAAAAATACGGAGTCCAACGTGCTGTGGACGACATTTCGTTTGAGGTAAAAACCGGCGAAATTCTTGGTTTTCTGGGGCCCAACGGGGCTGGTAAAACGACTACCATGAAAGCCATAGTATCTTATTTCGCTCCTAACGCAGGAAGCATTGAAATAGGTGGCGTTTCAGTATTAGAAAATCCGGAAAGTGTGAAAAAACAAATCGGATATCTACCAGAGAATAATCCCCTTTATGAGGATATGCCAATGCTTGATTACCTTTATTTTGTAGCTGAATTACTTGGAGTTCCGAAAGCGAAAATAAAAGAACGCATTCTGGAGATGGTCAATATTTGCGGCCTTGAAGAAGAAAAACATAAAAACATCGGTGAATTATCCAAAGGGTACCGCCAACGTGTTGGATTAGCCCAGGCCCTCATTCATGATCCAAAGGTGTTAATCCTTGATGAGCCGACTTCCGGTCTCGATCCTAACCAGATTGTAGAAATTCGGGAATTAATCAGGAAAATCGGGAAAGAAAAAACGGTGATTCTGAGTTCTCATATTCTTGCCGAGGTAGAAGCCACCTGCGACAGGATTATGATTATTAGTAAAGGCAAAATTGTTGCTGATGGGACTCCCGAAGAACTCCGTAAAAGAGCCACGGACCGGGAATTTTTAAAGGTAACCATCGAAGATGGCGAACGGAATGAAATATTCGGAGCGTTACAACAAATACCTACAGTAGATATTGTAGACTTTGCAAAAGAAAATGGCTCATTTGAGGTTCAAAGCAAGCCGGGTTCAACTTCAAGACGCGCTGTATTTGAACTTTGCAAGGGTAAAAACTGGGTATTAACCGAAATGACTCCAATTGAAACAAAATTGGAAGATATTTTCAGGGAATTGACACTAAACTAACGTTAAATATTTTCATTAACAAAACATTACAATATGAATAAGATATGGATTATAGCCAGGCGTGAACTGAATTCGTTCTTCGACTCGCTGATGGCTTATATATTAATTGTAGTTTTTTTGGGCTTTACAGGCTTTTTTACATGGTTGCTGGTTGCTGATGTTTTTCTGACAGGCCAGGCAAGCCTTCAATCTTTTTTTGGAGTCGCCTATTGGACATTTTTTATTCTGATACCCGCAATCACAATGAAAATGATTGCCGAGGAAAAACGATCCGGAACCATTGAATTGCTGCTTACAAAGCCGGTAACCGACTGGCAGGTGGTACTGGGTAAATTTACGGCCGCTCTGCTCCTGGTTTGTATTGCATTATCCTTAACCCTCCCTTACTATATTACTGTTGCTAATCTGGGTCCAATTGATCATGGCGCCGTTATTTCAGGTTACCTCGGATTAATACTCATGTGCGCAACTTACATCAGTATCGGGATCTTCACCAGTTCTATTACGAACAACCAAATTATTAGCTTTTTGCTGTCGCTTTTGATTGGAATATTCTTTCACTGGATTTTTAGTATGGTAGCCAGTAACTTTTCTGGATTCATTGGGGAAACATTAAATTTCTTAAGCGTTTCGTCGCATTATGAATCCGTTTCGCGCGGTGTAATTGACACCAAAGATATTATCTATTTCATTTCGCTCATTTTCCTGGGCTTGATTGCCTCAGAAGCTGCGCTCTCAAAACGAAACATGGTTGAATAATTTGATAAATATTTACTAGTATGAGAAGTCATAAACAACTTACGTACTCCTTTCTATTGATTATAGGAGTATTGGTTTTAATCAATATTTTGGCAAATACTTTTTTCCTGAGGATCGACTTAACAGAAGACCGACGATATACGCTCAGCAAGGCAACTAAAAACATTCTTAAAGAGTTAAAAGAACCTGTTACCGTAACCGCTTATTTTTCAAAAAATTTGCCGACCGAACTAATGAAGGGGTATCGGGATTTTAAAGAAATATTGGTTGAGTATTCCAACGTGTCAAAACATAAAGTGGTTTTTGAATTTGTAAACCCTGCTGAAAATGAACAGACAGAACAAAAAGCGATGCAAGCAGGCGTTCAACCGGTAATGGTGAATGTTCGGGAAAAAGATGAGATGAAACAGCAGAAACTTTTTATTGGTGCAGTTGTCAAATTGGGCGAACGATCTGAAATTATACCCGTTATTCAGCCGGGAGCAGCTATGGAATATGCCTTGTCTGCTGCAATTAAAAAGCTTTCTGTAGTAGAAAAACCTTCCATAGGTTTACTTCAGGGACAGGGCGAACCAAGCCTTTCTGCAATACACCAGGCTTATTCAGCATTGGGAGTGCTATACAATGTGGAACTAGCCTATCTTACAGATACAACTTATACCTTAAATAAATACAAAACGCTGGCGATTATCGATCCAAAAAATATTATTTCTGAAAAATATTTGCAACAACTCGATCGTTTTTTGTCCGAAGGAGGTAATATCTTTATTGCAACCAGTCATGTGAATGCCGATTTCAAAAACCTTTCCGGCAATGTAGTGAATAACGGTATTGAAGTATGGTTAAAGAAAAAGGGACTGACCATCAACGATAATTTGGCAATTGACGCCAATTGTGGCCAGGTTTCTGTACAACAAAACCAGGGAAGTTTTGTGATGTCTTCCCAGATAAAGTTTCCTTATTTCCCGATTATTTCAAAATTTCCTAAACATCCCATTACTGAAGGAATTGACGCAGTAATATTGCCATTCGCAAGTACACTTACATTTAGCAACAATTCAAATTTGAATTTTATACCGCTCGCTCAAACTTCAGAAAAATCCGGAACACGGCCAACACCTGTAACTTTTGAGATTAACAAAGAATGGTCAGAGAGCGATTTTCCTTTAAAAGACCTTACGCTTGCAGCTGCCTTAGTTCCCAAGGATTCTAAAGGTGGAAAAATCATTGTTGTTTCTAATGGTTCGTTTGCTACTAATGGCGAAGCCCAACAACAGGAACAACAACAGCAAGTTAATACAGGAAACCTGAACCTCATGGTAAATTCCATCGATTGGCTGAGTGATGAAACTGGTCTGATTAATTTGCGAGCAAAAGGAATAAAAGTACGACCGCTGGATCAGATCGAAGATGGCAAAAAAATCTTTCTCAAGTACCTCAATTTTTTACTTCCTATACTACTAATTATAGGATATGGAATTTACAGAATGAACCGCAACCGCAACAAACGCTTAAAAAGAATGGAGGCCAATTATGTTTAAAAAGTTGAATTTTAGGACACTCCTTTTAATATTTGGAGGATTGCTTGTATTGGTAACGGTTATGCAGCTACTGAAACATTCAAGGGGAGAAAGAAATTTCAAAGAAAAACTGTTGGACATTGATACTGCTAAAGTGTCCGCAATTATCCTAATATCCCGTCATGAAAAAAATGAAGTCCGCATCGTCCGCAACGGCAATAAATGGGAATTTAAAGTAAAGGATAAAACCTACCAGGCTGAAAAGAACACCATCGAAGATATGTTAAAAACATTAACATCTATTAAGCCTGAACGTATTGCAGCAACTGAAAAATCGGAATGGGCTAAATTTGAAGTTACGGATACTGCTTCTGTTCGGGTAAAAGTAGAGCAAAAAGGCAAAATAACCGCCGATTTTCTGGTTGGCAAATTCACCTATAGTCAATACCGGCAGTCTACCTATGTTCGGCTGTTTAATGAAAACGATGTTTATTCTGTTGATGGCTTTTTAGCTATGGTTTTCAGCAAATCTGCAAATGACCTTCGCAACAAAACACTTGTAAATATAAATCCGCAGGATATCACACAACTAAGCTTTCAGTATCCAGACAGTTCTTACACTTTAACAAAAGATAATAAAGTTTGGAAAATTCAAGGTGAAAAGGTTGATTCAGCTAAGGTTGCAAATTACATTAATTACCTTGCCACAGCGTCGGGAGGCGATTTTGTAGACGACTTTGCACCTTCCGTAAACCCGGTTTTTACTGTAAAAATAGACGGCAAAAATTTCAACTCATTTGAAGTAAAAGCGTTTGCAGCAGACACCACAAATAAATACGTCATTTTATCGAGTCTTAACCCCGAAAGCAAATTTAGCGGCGGAAAATATAATTTAACCAACAGAATTTTTGTAGGGCAAAACCAATTTAAAGTTTTAAAGAAATAGGTTACCCAAATTGTAATACAAGCCAAAACCCAGTGAACGTTACTCCTATTCATAGGCATTTTTTCTGAGCCAAAAATAATTTAATGCCTTGGATTAAGGTAGTAATATTCACTGGTGGCAAATACGTTAGTTTCAAAATTTAAACCAGGATTCTATAAGGTTAGATAAAAAAAATTAAGCTAACTCATTGAATGAATAGAAAATATTAAAACTTTCCATAAATTCTTCCGTATACATACCCGAAGAACTTTCTAAACTAAGGAACAAGGCTATCTATCGGCCATTTGACCAATAAAAGTGATTCCCGTTTAAAAAAAATAAACTAATATAAAATGACACTCATTAAAAATGAACTTTTTCAAGTTTGCCTGGACGGCAACTTAAAAGTTGTTAAAGAGCTGATTGAAAATGGAGCTGACATCAATGCTACAGATGATATTGGTTCCACTGCATTAACTTTCGCCATTAAGAGTGGCAACATGGATATTATCAAATATTTGATTGAAAAGGGAGCTGATATCAATGCAAAAGATCATGCAGAATATACAATATTGATGACAGGAGGGGAAACCGGAAATTTGGAGATAGTACAATACCTGGTTGAGCATGGTGCAGAGGTTAATATGAAGACCAAATACGGCAGCCCGGTTATCATGACCTCATACTCATTGTTTAATAACATTAATATTGTAAAATATCTGGTAGCACATGGCGCAGACGTAAATGCAAAGAAAAATGACGGTTGGTCCATTTTAATGGCCATGGCAAGCGTATGTGAATTGGAAGTAGTGAGATATCTTATTGAGCAGGGTGCAGACGTTAATGCCCGTACTGATACAGGTTACACCGTACTGATGGCAGCAGCTTCATGTGGAAATTTAGACGTGGTAAAATTCCTTATCGAGGAAATGACTGTAAATGTAAATTCCAAAAACAATGCCGGCTATACTGCTTTAGCATATGGAGCCGAAAGCGGTGGCCTTGCGGTAGTAAAATATCTGGTGGCCCGCGGAGCTAACCTCAATATGACATCCAAAGATGGTTTATCAGTTTTACATATTGCAGCATTAAATGGCAATTTGGATATCGTTAAATTCCTTTTATATAATGATTTAGATATAAATAAAAAAGATATGTTTGGCAATACACCTTTAGCACTGGTAAAAAGAAGAGGTGATGTTGAAATTATGGAATATCTCATTCAACATGGTGCCGAAGTAAATGTTAAAGATAGCATAGGCGCAATATTATAATACTAAACGTTCAGGGTTTAGGGGTTCAGTAGTTTAGGGTTCAGTAGTTCAGACTGAACGTCGGTAAAATTGAAAAACGTTTATAGTAGGTTTAGAAGTTTAGAAGTTCACAAATTCAAAGCTCCTAAACCGTGAACTTCTGAACAAATTAATGTGCAACCGCCAAATGCTCGAAGCTCCTGAACCCTAAACCGTGAACTTCTGAACCCTGAACGCCTAAACCGTAAACATCTGAACCAAAAACTATACATAAACCTCTGAACACTGAACCTCTTAACTGAACCCTGAACCTGAACTTCTGAACCTGAACTTCTGAATATCCCTCTGTATTAGCATTTAAACTAAAAATATTTTAACGTTAATTCAATTGCTTTTTTATCCTGATAAATCTATCTTTGTGAACTTTTGTAAATCATAAAAATCACCTGTTTAGTATTTAGAATAAGGAATATAGATGAGTAAAAAATTCAAAGAATATAAGAAACTTGATTTATCTCAGGTAAACAATGATATTCTGAATTATTGGCATGAACACGATACCTTTCGTAAAAGCCTAAAAATACGAGAAGGGTCTCCTAATTTTATATTTTATGAAGGCCCGCCTTCTGCAAATGGCATGCCCGGTATACATCATGTGATGGCCCGTTCCATAAAGGATATTTTCTGTCGTTACAAAACCATGAAGGGGTTCTTGGTTGACCGTAAAGCAGGATGGGACACCCACGGATTACCAGTTGAGCTCGGAGTTGAAAAGGCTCTCGGAATCACAAAAGAAGATATTGGAAAAACAATAAGCATTGCCGATTATAATAAAGCATGCCGTAAAGATGTGATGAAGTATACCGATCTTTGGGAAGAACTTACCGAAAAGATGGGGTATTGGGTAGACATGCACGATCCCTATATCACGTACGACAATCGCTATATCGAAACCCTTTGGTGGTTACTGAAACAACTTTATGAAAAAGGACTTCTGTACAAAGGGTATACTATTCAACCATATTCACCGGCGGCAGGAACCGGACTAAGCACCCATGAGCTTAACCAACCAGGATGTTACCGCGATGTAAAGGATACCACCGCTGTAGTTCAGTTCAGGTTAAAACGCGATGATTTTTCCGAATCCAAATTCTTTAGCCCAATTGCGTCAGATAAGAATTTCAAAGATATTTCTTTCTTAGCATGGACTACTACTCCATGGACACTTCCTTCAAATACGGCTTTAGCAGCTGGTAGAAATATCGAATACCTGCTTGTAAAAACAATTCAACCTTATGCATTAACTCCCACTTGCGTTATACTCGCCCGGGATTTATTTTCAAAATATTTTTACACTGAAAGTGACGATATTAAAATTGGAGATTCTAATGATATTATCTCAGGTTTTCGGAATGAAATAAGTTGGGATCATGATTTTACCACGGCCAATATTGCTATAAAGCTAAAGATAGCACAATGGGAAATTGTGACGTCATATCGTGGATCCGAATTAGAAGGGACAAACTACGAACAATTAATTCCATGGGTTAATCCCGGCGAGGGAGCATTCAGGGTTATTCTTGGCGATTTTGTGACTACTGAAGAGGGTACTGGCATTGTTCACATAGCTCCAACTTTTGGTGCCGATGATGACCGTGTGGCAAAAGCCTCAGGCGTCCCTCCGCTCCTTATGTTTGATAAGGACGATAAACGTCAGCCAATGGTTGACCGCACGGGAAAATTTTTCCTTATTGAGGACCTCGACCCAATATTTGTTTCTGAAAATGTTAATACTGAAAAATATAAAGAATTTGCAGGCCGCTTCGTTAAAAATGCTTACGATTCTTCACTCACCGAAAAGGACACAACGCTGGATGTCGATCTTTGTGTAATGCTTAAGCAGCAGGACAAGGCCTTCAAAATTGAAAAGCATACCCACAACTATCCCCATTGCTGGCGAACAGATAAACCTGTATTGTACTATCCGCTCGACTCCTGGTTTATCAAAACCACAGCAATGAAGGATCGGATGATCGAACTCAATAACACCATTAACTGGAAGCCGGAATCAACCGGAACAGGTCGTTTTGGCAAATGGCTCGAAAATTTGCTGGACTGGAATCTGAGTCGTTCACGATTTTGGGGTACTCCATTGCCTATTTGGCGAACAGAAGATGGCAGTGAAGAAACTTGCATAGGTTCGGTAAATGATCTCAAACTTGAAATTGAAAAATCAGTGAAAGCAGGACTGATGAGTAAAAATCCGCTTTCTGATTTTATCTCGGGCAATAACTCCAAAGAAAATTACGAATTATTTGATCTGCATCGTCCATTTGTCGATGAAATCATCTTGGTTTCACCATCCGGAAAGAAGATGATACGCGAAACCGACCTGATCGATGTTTGGTTCGATTCCGGAGCAATGCCATACGCCCAAATTCACTACCCCTTCAACGGGAAACTGGAAGGCGTATTTCCTGCCGATTTCATTGCCGAAGGTGTTGATCAAACCCGTGGATGGTTCTTTACGCTTCATGCAATTGCTGCTATGCTTTTTGATTCGGTAGCTTTTCAAAACATCATTTCCAATGGACTTGTGCTCGATAAAAACGGCAACAAAATGTCCAAACGTTTAGGTAATGGTGTTGATCCGTTTGAAACGATTAAAAAATATGGTTCCGACCCTCTGCGATGGTACATGATTACTAATGCATCGCCCTGGGATAATTTGAAATTTGATGTTGCCGGAATTGACGAAATAACGCGCAAATTCTTTGGTACCCTATACAACACTTATAACTTCTTTGCGCTGTACGCTAATGTTGATGGCTTCATTGGCAAGGAACCCGAAGTACCGGTAAAAGATCGTCCTGAAATTGACCGGTGGATTATTTCATTGTTGAATTCTCTTATTCAAGAAGTGGATAATTGCTACCACGATTATGAACCAACCCGTGCAGGAAGAGCAATCCAGGATTTTGTTACGGAAAATCTCAGCAACTGGTATGTTCGCCTCAACCGCAAACGTTTTTGGGGTGGCGAAATGGATACCGATAAACTGGCTGCTTATCAAACACTCTATACCTGTTTGGTAACGGTTGCCAAACTAAGTTCACCGATAGCTCCATTTTATATGGATCAGCTTTATATAGATCTGAATGGCATTTCAGGAACGGAATTGGCTGAATCAGTCCACTTAGCTGATTTTCCAAAATCCAACAGCGCTTTTATCGACAAAGACCTTGAAGAGAAAATGGATTTGGCTCAGAAAATTTCTTCCATGGTTTTGGCTTTGCGACGAAAAGTGAACATAAAAGTTCGTCAACCGTTACAGAAGATCATGATTCCAATTCTTGACAAAACGACTGCCGATAAAATTGAAGCTGTAAAAAAGCTTATCCTAACAGAAGTCAATGTTAAGGAATTTGAATATATCGAAGATACCCTTGGAATATTGGTAAAAAAAATAAAACCAAATTTCAAGACCCTTGGCCCTAAATATGGTAAACACATGAAAGGCATTAGTGCTGAAATAGCAAAATTCAGCCAACAGGACATTGCCGCGCTGGAACGGCAAGGTCACTGGAGTTTAAATATTGACGGTTCCGAGGTAGAGTTAACACTTGATGATGTTGAAATTATGTCCGAAGATATTCCGGGATTGCTGGTTGCTACCGAGGGTAAACTAACAGTTGCACTCGATATAACGCTGACAAATGAGCTTCTCCAGGAAGGTATTGCCCGCGAACTTATAAATCGCATTCAGAATCTCCGGAAAGAAAGTGGATTTGATGTAACTGATAAAATCAGCATTGAAATTCAAAAACATAAGTCAATATATGAGGCTATTAAGAACCATGAAAATTATATTGCAACCCAAACGCTTGCAAAACGTATAGAATGGGTAGATAATTTTTATGGTAATGACGCTAAAGAAATTGAATTCGACGACGAAGTCAAAACGCTCTTAAAAATCGCCAGGATTGAATAATCTTGGTTTATTAACGATTATTTTTATTATATTAGACGAAAATTTTAGGTTATGGCAGAAAAAACGAGGTATTCAGATGCTGAGCTTGAGGAATTTAAACAGATAATTCTTGAGAAGCTCGAGCAGGCAAAGCAGGATTATGAATTATTAAAAAGTGCCATCACACACAGCGAAAGCAATGACACCGAAGATACTTCTCCTACATTCAAAGTACTTGAAGAAGGAGCTGCAACCCTTTCAAAAGAAGAAGCCGGTAAACTTGCACAACGACAATTAAAGTTTATTCAAAACTTACAAGGAGCATTGATACGTATTGAAAATAAAACGTATGGTATTTGCCGTGAAACAGGAAAATTAATTCCTAAAGACCGTTTACGCGCAGTACCGCATGCAACTTTAAGTATTGAGGCCAAACAAGGTCAACGCTAAACTCATTTCAATCCAAAGAAAAATGATTGAAGCTTCGGTTTCAATCATTTTTTTTTACTTTTACGGGCAACAAAAATAAGAACTTTATGAAAATTAGCTTGGGAAAGAAAGCAGTTTTACTAATACTGCTTGTATTACTCATCGATCAATCGCTAAAATTTTGGATTAAAACACACTATTCTTTAGGTCACAGCACAGAAATATTTCACTGGTTTCGTATTCTCTTCACAGAGAACAACGGCATGGCATTCGGCATGGAGTTCGGAGGGCAAACCGGGAAACTGATCCTTAGCATCTTCCGCATAGTCGCCATCTTCGGTATAGGATGGTATTTAGCTCATTTAATAAAAACTAAGGTGCATAGTGGTTTTGTACTTTGCATAGCCTTAATTCTTGCAGGCGCCATAGGTAATTTAATTGACAGTGCTTTTTATGGAATCCTTTTTAATGGTAGTGAATATCAAATAGCTCAATTTTTACCCTCCGGCGGAGGTTATGCTTCATTTCTGCATGGAAGGGTTGTAGATATGTTATATTTCCCAATCATTCAGGGTCATTTTCCAAGTTGGTTCCCAATTTGGGGTTCGGATCAGTTTATTTTCTTCCGCCCTGTATTCAATATTGCCGATTCCTCCATAACCATTGGAGTGGTTATAATATTGCTATTTCAAAAAACGTTTTTTAAGAATTAAAAACATGTACTGGGTAGAAAGTACTACGAATGCTCAATTTTCACGGTTCAACGCCACTCTCCAAAGCTGTGACTAAGTTCGTAATTGGTTTTTTTATCCTTTCTTCAGTCATTATTTCATCAGTATCATCTTACCACTGGCCTTAGCATCTCCAATCTCAACTTTATAAACGTATATTCCCGGAATACATCCATATTTCCGGGCATTAAATATTACTTTATGGCGACCACCCTCCATTACCTGGTTTACGAGCAAAGCAACTTGTCGGCCGGTAAAATCATATACTTTGATTGAAGTATTCTGCTTATGTGTGACAGTGTATTCTATTGTAGTTGAAAGGTTAAAAGGATTAGGATAATTGTTTATAAATGTATTCTCTGATATTACAGGATTTATAATCGTTGCAATTGGATAATTGTTGCTGTAGGTAAACCACATTTTCTTTTGCAAATCAGTTAAACCTGGCTCCTGCGCGGCACCGGAAGCAACCCATCTGTATGCACAATCAAATAGTGGAGGATGGTTCCATAACGATGCAATTCCAAGAATACGTGATGCAAGAATAAAGCCGCACCACGAGGGTAAATTAACTCTTCGATATGTAGCTTCCAGGGCTTTATTATCACCCAAAGGGGCATGAACATGATTTATACCCCATTCAGCCATACCAATATCTGAAACTTCATACGGTTCGGGCGTATTACCACGATTATCAGGACTCCAATCAGCAGAATGCGTACGGTCAACATCACGTTGAGTTACATAAAATGTTTGATCAATTTCGCCAAAATGTATATAGTCCGAAGGAAGACTCCCTTCATAATGCCCATTTTGATAGGCGTATTGACCCGTTTTCTTCATAACATCAAGAATTGTTTTATCGTTTAGCATATAACCAGCAAAAACTAAAGGGAATGCCCGCCCTGACATATGGCCACCATCAGCTTTCCATGTAACTCTGCCATTGGGAGACTTAACTATTCCATAATAATCAAGCCCCAACTGTATCATTCTTATTAATAACAACTCCTTTGCTGTACTGTCAATATCGAGCATCAACATTAATGCACCATCTGAAACTCTTGATGCAATCTCTCTCCCATAGTTTGGCATATTGTTAGGTGGACAAAATGCTTCTTTTTGCCAGTCTTGCATGTGTTCTACCCACGGTTTTTCGAAATATGCAGATACTTCCTCAATAGTTGTCCAAACACCTGACGGTTTAGCCAGTTTTGGTAAAATACCTCTTTTAATATCGGATTTTGTATGCGTAATACTCTTATTATTCGAACCAACAAATGGCGGGCGAAATGCATTTGCAAGGGGTACCTGATCAAGCACTGTTAATACTGCAACGGTTAAAACATTCAATCCTCCCTCAGGCACCTCACGGCTAATACTCGATGTCAATGATGATGAAGCGCTTATAGTTAAAGGATTTACAGCAGTTAAATTATTTCCTCCAGGCCGGGCTACATTTAAGCTGGCATCCCAGCATCTTCCCTCTGTTCCCAGCATCTGGCTATCGTAACCCTGCAAAAAATTAATAGCCGGATTGAGCATAGATCCATTAATGACTCGATTATTTTGCGAATTTACCACAACCGAAGCTGGAGTTATTGCGATAATTGTTACAGGTCCAACTACCCAGTAATCGCCATTGACAAATTGACCATAGGTATAATTTTTGTCAAAAGTCCATGTTATGCCATATTGGCTTATCGAACTTGTTAATTGTTGCGCGAAAACGTTTGTAGTAAAAATCAAGAGTAAGATAGTTAGTAATTTTTTGGTCATATAGTTTCATAATTAAGGGGTTCCCATGGAAATTATACGTGATTCTAAACTGAAAGTTAAATAATTTAAAAAAAGCAGAAGTAATACACAGGGAACTTATGAGCTACCCGAAAATACTTTATTATGGAAGCAGCCTTGCAAAAAAGAAATTTTTAATCTCTGACAGATATATCGGAAATAATTTTGAAGTATTGGGAAAAATTAAAAACAAGTGACAGTAAAATGTATCATGTAGAAAGTACTGAGAACTTTTCATGGCCGGGGTTTTCTATCCAACCTTAATTGGCATTATATTGAACTTTCAGGACTGAAAAATAAATTCGACTGTGGTATAATATAACCATTAAGTTTAGCCCTAAAATGGAAGCATACATAAGCCCAGGACGCTGCCGTAGCTATCCTGGTCAAGTATATATAATCCTTACAGGACTATTGTAATCCATTACAATAGATCCGAGGACCTTATGTTGTTGGTTTCACTTCTGTTTTGGGGGGAACATCAAAACGTACGGTTTTATCCCAGATATTTCCTTCCTTTTTGATTTTGTCGAGATAAAAGGCCCTTAACATAATAAATATCCACAATTGACAATACGTAAAATACATGATCAGGATAAGAAAGAAATTTTTAGGTTTATCCTCCCTGTCAAATGAAATGGCCAGCATAATTTCAAATAGAAACAGAATAAAGGCCATTAACCAAACAACCGAATAGGGACCGGGTAGCGGAATGCTTATGATGCTTAATAAGCTAAGCACAAATAAAAGATCCGAAATAATAATGGCAAAGAAGAACACATAGTATAAGGCCAATGTGTAAAGGAGATCGAAACGCAACCGTTTATTTTTAAAATGGGGAATAAGCTTGATGAATTTTGCAATTACATAGTTGTTACCCCGTACCCAACGGACTCGTTGTTTAATCCATACTTTCCAGGTTTCAGGTTCCTGCTCATAGGTGATGGCATAGGGTATAAATTTAATCTTATAACCAAGCTCGTAGATGCGAATGCTTAATTCGGAATCTTCAGTTAACGCTTCCTCATCCCAGCCTTCCAATTCGTCAATAAGCCAACGCCACATAACAAAATTGGTTCCGGGTAAGGTTGCAATATTGTGCATTTGCCATCTGCCTGCCTGAAGCATAGATTGAAAGCTAAGGGTTTCGATATTAATAAACCTGGTTAACAGATTGCGATTTTTATTTACAGTCCGAAATTTACCAATGACGGCTCCCAGTTCTTTGTGTGTAATAAGCTGAGCTACCAAATAATGCAAAGCTTTTGGGTCGGGTGTATTATCGGCATCATAAATAGCAATAACATCAGATTGTACTTGTTTAACACCAAGGTTCAAAGCCCTTGATTTTCCTTTGCCACCCTGTCCCTGAGGTACATCATAAAGTACCACCCGGGAATCCTGTGCGGCATATCGTTCAATGATCTCTTTCGTCGCATCTTTAGACCCATCATTGATAATCATTACCTTTAGCTTATCTTTCGGATATTCCATGTTTAACATGGCTTCAATGGTATTGGCAATTACCTTCTCTTCATTATGTGCAGGAATTAATATGGTACAAGTTGGAAAATCGTATGTTTGTTTATCTACGTCTTTTCTTTCTTTCATGGATTTAAGGAAATTGATATATCCATAAACACTGAAAATAAATTGATATCCAATCATAAACCAAATTAGAATCACACTTACAAGAAATACAACTTCAATGATAGTCATAATATATTATTTTGATAATTAAATATTTGCAGTTAATGTTATGTTGATTTAAAGCTTTAGTTTTCCAATCTTTTCCTGAATATTTTTAAGGCGAAATACATAATTATCAGCAAAATTACAGCAAAAGTGCCGTAAATAGCAATAGCGCTTATTGACCAAAGACTGGTAATGTTCATGCCATATGTGAATTTGTCGCCGGTTACAATAGCAACAAGATGTTTTCCTACAGGTAAAAATACACAAAAGCAATCGTTGCCACGTAAAGCCTCGAATGGAAAGTCCTGTCCGTCTACTTTAATGTCAGTTGGTTTTCGGTTAAGAGATACCAATGCTCTTTCCGAACATTCATAAACAAAATTTACCTGTCGCATGCCGTATTTGATTTCTAAAAGATTTCCGGTGAATGAGAGCAGTTGTGGTTGAATTTCAACTGATGAAAATCCGGGGATATCAGAGGTATGTATACTTATTGTATGCTCGCCTGCAGGAATAATAAAGGAATTATCGCGATAACCAACAACAGATTGATCATCAATTCTAATAATACTGATGTCTGCAGGTAATTGCATTGTAAACGAGTATGGAGAACTCACCTTGTAGCCATTATCAGTGTATTGATATTTCACCTGGCCGGAGCTTGAATAAGAAAACAACGACAAATCCTGAGCATTGCAAGACCCTTCGCTATAGATAGTAAACCTGGGAGCCCCTTTAGAAGCCGAATTAATTAAGTGATAACTTTCTATTCCGGTTTGCATTAAAGTAGGGAAAGGAGTTACTTCATCACGTTTCCTAAATGCCAAAATATTTAAGTCCAATAACAATTTGGATGGATCGGACATTTTTTTGGCGTAGTATTTACCCAATTCTTCATAGCGAGTGGGATCTGTTGACCACTTGTTTTGTGGATCTTCCGGTTGAAGCATACAACCGTATTTCTTTTGCAATTCAATAATTTTATCAGAACATACTCCTGTATGTTCCTTGAGTTCCGGCGAGAAATATGTATCGTAAAAAGTTACGATAACGCCAAATCCGTTTTTGGTTTTGGCAAAATCCGTAATTTGTTTTAAAAATTTATCGTGAAATTCTGTAATTTTATCAATTCTGAAATCAACAACATCCTGCTTCGCATCAGCATTCGTCTTCCAATAATACAGCGAAGTAGAATCAAATAATTGTTTCATATCATATCCGTACTCCTTTTTAAACTCTGCTCGTGCAGTTGGATGCATTGGAGCGAAGAATTTAGGTTGTTTAAAGCCTTCGGCCCCGGACTCAAAACTTAACTCGGCAATATTTACACCATCCCAATCGTAATCTTTTAAAAATTTATCGTAAAAAGCGAGAACGGTCTTCATGCAATTTTTGTCCGTTAGAGCCATGGGGTAACGCCATGAAGCATTTTTGGAAGGATCGGGATCAGAGTTAATATCTTCATTTTTATAATTTTTCTCACGCCACTCAGGATGATCTTTCCAAAATTTTTCACTGATATATGGAGGTTCTATCCAGGCATAAACTAAAATTCCATTTGCGTGAGCTAGCTTTATTAAACGCTTATAATCATATGTGTATTTTTGATATATGAGCCAGCCATCGATATGAATAATTCTTATACCCTGTTTTACCCACAATTTAACAAGGGTTTCGACGCTAATATTTTTCCTTTGACTTGGTTCAAAGTAGCATTCAAGGTTTTCCCTTTTAACAACCGGATTTAATTGAAAGTATCTTTTTATATAATCGATAGCAAACGGGTAGTTGCTATAACCCAATGGTGTAAAAGGATCAAATGCAGTGTTAAAATAAATGAATTTACCTTTCCCATAAGATCTCCCAAAAGCTACCGGTAAGGCTGTTGAAGCATCTTCACACAAAATTTCATCATTCTCATCATATTCAAATTTATTAGCCAATTGAATATATTTCCATGTAATAAATTCTTGCGGGAAGAACTTATCGCGAATCTGATGTAATTTCATTTCAGAATTACTGAAAAATTTTACCCCTAATTTTTCAATTAGCTTATTCTTGCGATCGGTAATAAGGCTTCCCCCATTCTTTACAAACCTGAGAATTTTTGGATAATCAAAATAATTTAATGAATCAACAAATGAATATGGAACCACTAAAAGGTTGCAATCTTCCAAATTTAAATCCTGACCAAGGAACAATGTGTCAACATTTACATTGATACTTTTAAATATTGAAATAAGTGATGATTGGTCGTAATAAGCAGCTCCTTTGGCGGATTGGTTCCAGCAAACACTGACCTTTGCTTCATGCCAGTTTTTATCAGCGAAGAGGTCGCGATATGTACTTCGCACTTTCTGCACCACAACATCTTTGAAAGTGGGCTCTTTCAGATAATAATCGAGACCTTCCGCAATATAAACTTCTCCAGGATTTAAAGTAATTTTTTTTGTAACTGGTCCATTTAACCGATCTTTTGAAAAACTTTTTTTTATGATGTTGCCTTCAGTATCAAAATACGCTTCGTAGAGAAATGAATTGTCTATCGTTAAATTGTAAGTTTGACTACCGGTTAAAATTACTTTATCATGAGCTTTTACCCAATTAGTTTGATTCCCTATATCAATAAATGAGAAGCCTTTACTTTTAACGCCATCCACCAATTCCTTTAACAAAGATAGATTGAGAAATGGATGAAAAAAGAAAGAAATAATACCATCGCGAACCTCATGAACCATTGCAGTATTTTTGATGATGTTGTTTACATACTTCCTGCTTGTATCCATATTCGCATTTAATGGGATATAGCCTAAATTTTCCGGATATATTTTTTGTCCATACAGGTCTTTTTCAATAATGTAAGGAAAATACTGACCATAATCATAATTATTAATCACCATGCGCTGTTCCACAGCAGTACTGAAAAACTTAGCAAAAGTTTGATAAGAGGCAATAGAGGCTTGGTAATGTGGAGTTTCCCATGCTATGGGATAAAGACCATTTTTAAAAAACTCATCAATGCCCGTTTCAATTTTCTTGGCAATATCATCGGTATTATCCTCAGTAATGGGTCTCTCGGTTGAAGCATCCCAAAACTCACAATCATCAGTTGAAACGCCCTTATATTGGTGAGTTACGCCATGCATAACAAGACTTCCCCCATTTCGAACCATGTATTTCAAGGCATCAACTACTTCAGGTCGCTCAGTTAGTGTTACTCTTCTGTCTTCTGAAGGATTAACATATATTGGTACAACACCTACAAGAAAAGGAATACCTCTTTCAGCAAGAATATCGGCAACTTCACGAAGTTTATTGGGGTCATTTAATGGTGTTACATCTTCAATTCGAATAATTGCCTGATGTTGTTCTGCATGTTTTTCATTAAGAATATCATGCAATTTATCAGAAAAGTAAAGGTAACGGTCAGTTTCAGTGGCATACGTGAAAGGCATGTCGGCCACATAAATTAAATTTCCCGACTTAACCATGTATGGAACTTCTTTTTTGGGTTTTGTTGAAACAGCTGTAGCCCAAACTTCCACTGCGTTTTTATTATTGATTTTGATAATATTGATGTCCGATGTTCCTTTGGTAAATTGATCAGTACCGGCCTTAACAATTGTAAAAGAACTGGTTTGATCGAATTGCGTAACAGAGAATCCATAACGTTTTTCAACATCCTGTTGTTTACAAAAATCCAAAAAACCATTATTGATCCAAATAACAGGCTTTAAAGTGTTTAAGATATCTTTGGTAAAGTTTGCAGGAATCTGATAAGTTGGAGAGTACCCTACATAAAAAACATAGTCGTATTTATCAATTTCGTGGGCTCTATATTTGTTTAAGCCCCCTATGGTAACAGTGGTTTGAAAATGCCCTAACAATTGCGCCAACTGTCGGCCGTTAGCCGTAGCATATGCTTTATTGTTAAAAACATAGTCGCCTTCTACTAAAACCAATACTTTTTTATTTGGATAATTTTCAGCATGCACACTACTAAATGCTGAAAAAACAAATATCAGCAAGTAAATGATGATTCTTTTCATTGATGATTTCTTTTGAATTAAAATTTTTACAATACACTAATAATTCCAGGTAGAATTATTGAGGTTTAAACTCTTCAACTATGTCATTTGTAAATCCAAAATAGTTTTTTATAATCTTTATTGTTCGTTCTGACGAAAACCCATCACCATATGGATTGACTGCATTCGCCATTTGCTTATATTCATTTGGATCTTCTATAAGTTGCAATGCTGTTGTATAGATAGCCTCCTCATCCAGACCTACAAGCTTGACAGTACCAAAATCAACAGCATCCGGACGCTCAGTTACATAACGTAAAACCAGAATGGGCACACCGAAATGAGGCCCTTCTTCCTGAACACCTCCCGAATCAGTTAAAATAAGGTAAGATTTGGCCATAATATTCACAAAATCGAGATAATCCAAAGGCTCGATGAGTGAAACATTAGGCATATTTTTTAGTATTGGATTAACAACATCTCTCACCACAGGGTTTAAATGCATGGGGAAAACAAAAGCAAAATCAGGGAACTTTTGCGCCAGACGTTTAATAGCTGATGCTGCACCTTCCATAGGTTTACCCCAGTTTTCGCGACGATGCATGGTAACCAGTACTATTTTTTTCTTTTGACCAACAAGCTCATTAAGTACAGGTATTGTAAACTGATAATTTTCTTTTACAGAATATTTTAAAGCATCAACTACTGTATTTCCTGTAACGAAAACTGTTTTAGGATCAATATTTTCCTTTAATAGCGCTTTACGAGATGTATCAGTAGGTGCAAAATGCAAATCAGTTACGCAACTGGTAATTCTCCGGTTTATTTCTTCAGGAAACGGATTCGCTTTATCGTTTGTTCTAAGTCCTGCTTCTATATGCCCAACAGGTATCTGCCGATAAAATGCGGCTATACTTCCAACACAGGTTGTTGCTGTATCACCCTGTACAAGAACCATATCAGGTTTTTCTTTGACAAGAATTTCGTCCAGGCCAGTGATTATTTTTGCTGTCAAACTTGCTAAAGTCTGGTTTGGAGCCATAATATCCAAATCATAATCAGGCTTTATCTTAAAAACGTCCAACACCTGATCAAGCATTTGACGGTGTTGTGCCGTGGCAATAGTGAGCGTTTCAAACTGCTCAGGATTGTTTTGCAATTCGAGAATAATAGGTGCCATTTTTATGGTATCAGGCCTTGTGCCAAAAATTACAGCAATTTTTTTTCTATTCATATTGTTACTTGATTTTGAAGATATCGGGTATGCCTACCCAAAAAGTATGCAAATTAAAGCATTTTTTAGATGAATTATTCAAAACCTAAAAAATTGATTTTTAAGTCTTTTATTTCCAAATTAATATCGTGTTGATTCCAAATATCAATATGAAAAACATGTCCTTTGGGTTCGGGATAATTTTCCAAGTTATAAACATCAATATCTTCATATGGATACCATCCCTCCTTACCTTTTTGTTTGTTGATGAAATCCCCTATTTTTTTGATGGTCAAATGAAGGTTATTCATTTTATCTTTCCCTAAAATTGAAATACTGATTACCGGCAAAATGTCAAAATCAGCCGGATCAAATTTTGCCCAAAAGGAAATTTTAACACCGATTTTCTTATAAATTAACGGAGGTGCATAATTCTTTATCTTTGTTAAAAACTTGACCTTTTCTGATAATTTTTGTTCATTTTTCTCAAACAAAGCATAAATTTCTTTTGCTTTATCATCATAAATATTCTCTCCGTGTGGAAATAACTTATTGTTTTGACAGACATAAGCATTGATAAATTTGAAGTTTTCACGGTACCTAATCATCTTTCCCTTCAAATTTTCATCTTTTAGAGGTTGTAATTCCAAATCAGGCAAAACAGTATATAGCTTATCTCCTGCGATATAGTAATTTTTGTATAAATAATCGTCGATATTTCTGTTAGTGAGCATAAAAGGCATTAGATGTATATTTCGGAATTTTACGCAGGTATCGAGCACTCCTCCCATCCAGGAAACATATCGTGGATAATATTGTAGATGGTACGAATCCTTAAGGTATGCTAAAATGGTAGGTGCAATATTCAAATGCGAATTGACCGAATTAAATTTAACTCCCTTCTTTAGCAAAGGTGAATAAATAATGAGCGGAACATTATAGTCATCGATCAGGTTTCTGGTTGGGTAAAAACCATGATGGTGATCTCCTGTAATCACAAAAATGGTATTTTTGAATTCTTTTCGTTTTTTGTAAGCTTTAAAAAAATCGCGGAAACAATCGTCTAAAAATAAAAAACTTGCCAACATTGGTCTGTAATAAATCATTTTACGTTTTCCCGATTCCGATAACTTTCTATTTATCAACTCACGATCAAAACGTTTGTAGTATTGTGGAGATTGCGCATAAATAAACGGTGTGTGTGTAGTAAGCGTAAGATAAACGCTCAAATAAGGAGTTCGATCCATAGAATCAATCACTTCAAGGCTACGATTGAATAATGCATCGTCGGGATACCCAGCCGACCAACCTTCCGGACCAATACCCATCTTTTTATACCTGGGTCCGAATTTTTCCAATATAAAATTGGCACCTTGCATCCGCATAAATCCTGCAAAATTATCATAGTTAATGTCGCAACCTGCAAAAAAACAGGTATTCCAATTGTTCTTCTTTAGAATTTTAACCAGGGTGATATGTTCAGCAGGTTCGCTAAGTTGTGTAAAACCCCTGCTGCCATAAGGAAGCGAACCCGTAATGGATGGCAGAGCTCCAAAAGTACCTTGTGCCGAACTTAATGAGCTATACCACGAAAGGCTATTTTTTGCCAGTGAGTCTAAAAAAGGAGTGTAACTTCCTGCTTTGGCATCTTCACCACTAAAATCACTTGAGAGTCCCTCCGTAATGATAATTACAATATTAGGGATGGTATCACTTTCACGAAAAAAATCTTTCAAAACATTTTGCGATTCATCAATATGCAACAATGGGTATTCTTTATCTATATATCGGTTCGGGTGTAATTGCTGAAAGAATTCGATTTCTCGGGTAACCTCTTCTTTATTTGTTGTATTGATGATTCTATTTTTGCTGAAATAGAAATAACTATCAGCAGTGAAATAATACAATTTATTGGTAACCAGGTAATATTCCTGAAACTGCGAATAATTTTCTAAATGAGGTTGTGTATAACGTATTACTAAGAAGGAACTAAGGGATAAAACAAGGGCAATTACAATAAATATGGTTGAAAAATTCCTTTTTGAAAAAAATGTAAGACATATGACATAATACGTTGTTACATATATAAAAACTGGCGCTATAACCCAGAATCTGCCAGTGATAACATTTTTAACGATGGTGAACGACTCTGATGAATTGCGAACAAAAAGTTCATGATCAAAAGGGACCAACCGTTCTGAAAAGACAATTAAAAGACTAAAGAACCCAATAATTGTAAAACCATTTACAAGCAGTAAAAAATATTGACCAGCCTTTTTGTTGATGAGATAAAAAAGTAAAAAAGGAACAAACAATATTGCGATATATATCAACCATGTGCAGGTATCAAAATAAAACCATCTTATGATAACAAGCAGTAAATTTGACGAAGAGGCGAGTTTAATCCCGGCGGTAAAAAACTCATAAATCCTTAGCAAATAAAAAATAAAGGCTAAGGGTATAGTTAGTTTTAAATAATCACTAAGACAATCTTTTGTCTTACCCATTAAAGTTAGTTATGTCAAAAATTTATGCAAGATAATATTTTTATATTGGATTGTTGACTGCTATGGATAGGATATTAGCTTAACTGAATCATTTTTAGTATTTTATACTAAAGTTCCTTACCATATTCCAATGACATTAAATAAGCTCTGTCTATCCCATTTAAATAATCGTTAAATGTTTCCGGAACTTCTACATCAGGTATGTAGCGGTTGGGATCAGGACCTTTGTAAAATTCATAATACCTGACGGAATACCATATTGGTAATTTTGAATTGGGCAGGATAAGATATCTAATATCTCCATATGCAAAAGGTTTTTGTGAAGGAGATTCTCCAATAACAATTGCTTTGGTATGTTTTTTAAAATCAATGGTGTTTTCGAAAGCTGCCGAAAAGGTTTTGCGTCCAACCAAAACAAATATTTTTCCTTCTTGATTGATTGATTTAATTTTTGATATTTTCTTTATCAATTTTGTTCCCAATGAAGAATTTCCGCCACCATTCGTTCGAAGATCAAAAACTAATTTTTTTACCGGTTTGTGCTTAAGGTCTTTTAAAACTTGTTTTTTAAATCTGCTAAAGGAGGGAATGCTTTTTAAGGGTTCATGCGGTTGTCCAAACATTACTCCTGTATAAAAGGCTGTCCATTTAGATTCACAAATATTATACCTGACATAATAAACGCTGTCTTTTTCAATATATTCCTGCCCATGATATGGGTTTTGGATTTTAAATGAAGGGTTTTTTGATTTTTTTGGTTTTAATGTAATTGATTTTTTATTGAGAGCATCGCAACTATCCAGTGGTAATACAAAGTATTGAGTTGTTGAGTTTTCATCCTGATAGCCATATACAATTGAATCCCCTTCAACTATTTTAAAAAACTTCAAGGCGTCACCGTTTCGCAAATAGTGTGGTAGCCGAGCTTTTAACATAGAAGGGTTATCATTTACGATAAGTTTTGTCAAACTATCTATTACAATACTAATCGGGATGTTGTTGATGGATTGTAATTTTTTGCCCAAAATTTCTTTCGGTCCTTTTATAATGAATACACCCTCGGGATAAACGACCGGGGATATCGGCAAATAACTTAATTTATCATAAGCTAATTGGACAGAAGTATGCGAATCGCCGACTTTTGCAAGTAAACACTGTAGCCTGAACGGGACCTTTTCATCAGTTAAAGAATTGGAATCTTTTTTAATGTTTTCAATGTATGTATTAAATTCAAGCGGAGAAAGTTTGAAGAATAGGTTAACATGTTTTTTTGGCAATTTATCTTTAAAAAAATCCAGATCTTCATTCCATTGAATTTTTGCCAAGTCTTGTGACAACAGGTTGTTAAGATGAAATAATACAAAAAGCATTAAAAAAAATCGAATCATTTTTCACTTTTTATTATAAAAGTATTCATTTTATGCCAACTCACCATCCTATACGTGAAAAGCTGTTGATTGTTTAAACTTTATGGGAAACACTTCCCAGTTAAGTGAAATAACTACATTAATTCAGGAGTACAACGTTTTTTATAAATCAACATTCCCGATTTTATCCATGACGGACAATATCTCTTGTTGACGATGAACCAGATAGGGGCCTGGTGTTGCAGGGTTTCGCTTTCGCGGATTGGGGAAAGCAGCAGCAATAATGGCTGCATCACTTCGGGTTAATCTGTTCGCAGGTTTTTTAAAATAAGCTTGAGAAGCTGCTTCGATGCCAAAGATGCCATCACCCATTTCAATAGAATTCAGATAAACTTCCATAATCCGCTTTTTACCCCAAACAGCTTCTACTAAAAAAGTATAGTAAAGCTCCAGCCCTTTTCGAATGTAATTCCTTCCCAACCAAAGGTAAACATTTTTACATGTTTGTTGAGTAATAGTACTGGCTCCACGGACTCGCCGGGTATGTTTGTTGTGCTCGTACGCTTTTTTTACAGCTTCATGATCTATTCCAAAATGCAAAGTGAAATTATTGTCTTCGGCGGCCACAGCTGCAAGAACCATATTTGGCGAAATTTTGTCTAATGATACCCAGTGATGTTGAATTGTTATTTTCCTTCCATCGATTTTTTTCTCGATGGATCGTTGAAGCATAAGTGGTGTATAAAAGACAGGAACAAACCTATAGATCAATACGCTGGAAACTGTGATAATGAAAAAGATTAAAAAAAAATATTTCAAAAAGACACAAATCTTTTGAAATTTGGTTTTATGCTTAGAATTCATTGACGATAGCATTTTCAAAAAGCAAATGTAATAATTATTTCATGTTTCAATATTGATGTTGTTAGGGAAGTCTAAATCCACCCTATTAAAAAAAATCATTTCATTCCATAGGATTAAGAAAACGAATTCAATAATTTTATAGAAAAATAGTAATGATCTCCGGAAAAATTATTACCCGAACTGTTCTGATGGTTTCATTGGTGAGCTTATTTACTGATACCGCCAGTGAAATGCTATATCCGGTAATGCCTGTTTATTTAAAATCAATTGGTTTTTCCGTATTATTAATTGGTTTTCTTGAAGGTTTAGCCGAGGCCTCAGCTGGACTTAGCAAAGGATATTTTGGCAACCTTTCTGATGCAACAGCAAAACGGGTGCCTTTTATCAGGTTTGGATATGCACTTAGCGCAATATCCAAGCCGTTAATGGCAGCTTTTGTTTATCCGCTATGGGTATT
>WSSedL1CaDRAFT_10000217_pt1 | contig 40316 bp, 34 predicted proteins | sample WetSurSL1Cattail_FD_9464 | JGI IMG/M metagenome (IMG submission 9464)
GTCCTGGTAAACAAAACAATGACTTTAAAAGCCAAAGCGTGGAAGAATTTATGGGTAACCAGTGCAACAAAGAGTGCGGCCTATACCATCAATATTGTGGCGACTCCGACGTTTAATGTAGCGGGAGGAACATATACAACTGCTAAGAAAGTAAGTATAAATTGTGCTACAGCAGGAGCAACCATCCGTTATACAAAAGATGGCAACGAACCAAGTGAGAGTTCACCAACGATTACTTTCGGTTCTTTCATTACGATTGCCAATACTACTATTTTAAAAGCGAAAGCATTTAAGGCGGGATGGGGTAATAGTGATCCGATGGTTGCAACCTATATTATTGCAGTTGCCACACCCACCTTCAATCTGGCAGCGGGTACTTATACCAGTACTCAAAAAGTATCCATAAGTTGTGCAACCTTAGGAACAAGTATTTATTACACTACTGATGGCAGTACTCCAACAACAGCGAGTCAGTCCTACAATGCAAGTACTCCAGTGGTTCTAGATTTAAATACAATTACTACTTTAAAAGCAATCGCTGTAAAAGACGGGTTACAGGATAGTGACATCAAGAATATAACTTATACCATTACCGGAACAGTAGCAACCCCCACCTTCAGTCCGGAAGGAGGGACTTTTAGTTCCGTACAAACGGTAACAATCAATTGCGCGACAGAAGGAGCAATCATCCGTTATACTACGAATGGCAGCGAACCAACGACCAGTTCTCCTGTAATAAACTCAGGCTCAACAGTCCTGGTAAACAAAACAATGACTTTAAAAGCCAAAGCGTGGAAGAATTTATGGGTAACCAGTGCAACAAAGAGTGCGGCCTATACCATCAATATTGTGGCAACGCCAAAATTTAATTTGGCAGGGGGAACTTATATAACTGCTACGAAAGTAATCGTAAGTTGTGCCACAGCAGGCGCAACCATCCATTATACAACTAATGGCGATGAACCGAGTGATAGTTCACCAACGATTATTTCCGGTTCTTTCATTACGATTGCCAATACTACTATTTTAAAAGCGAAAGCATTTAAGGCGGGATGGGGTAATAGTGATTCAACAAGCGCAGAATATGTAATTGGTATTGTACAAACTCCATTTTTCTATCCATCATCAATGACATTTAGGGGTTTTCAAGAAGTAACTATTGGATGTGGTAATCCTGAGGCAAAAATTTATTATACTACTGATGGTAGCACTCCTACAGAGAATTCTATTCTATATACAGGTATAATTTCGGTTGATAAAACGACTACTATAAAAGCTAGAGCTTTTTTTAAAGATATGGCTCCAAGTATTATGGCCTCAGCAACTTTTACCCTACTATAGTTTCATTTTGAGGTGGTCGTGGTTATCTTTTATTTAAAACGAGATAGTTAGTAAATTTTAAATGAATTTTTAAAATCTAATCAGTAATGTGTATTAGGAAAGATTAGGATTTCGAAGCTTTGGTTACCAAATTTATTAAATTATTAAATTTTGAATAACTTGATTTTTTAGACTTATTGCAAATACTCATGTATACGTTATGTATGATGGTAATGCTATTAGGCAAAAATGGTATGATACTGGAAAATTTGGTATAAGTGATCCAATGCTTGTTTTTTTATGTACATAGACATACTACATGTACTAGACTGATTGCTACCGGGATGTCATTAAAGAAGATAGTTTTTAAAGAAGGTAAAGAAGTTTATGGGCTATAAACTTATTGAAACAACGTAACCGTCAAGCCGACGGTCACACCTTCCAGGGCATGGGTTTTTCGATACACGCGCCATTTGGAGCCTCGGTGAAAACTTTTGTCAGGTATTCAAAAGGCACAAGCCCATTTTCCTTGGCGGAAACAACGAGACTGTAATAGATCGTGCTAGCTCTCGCACCGCCCAGCGTGTTGGAAAATAGCCAGTTCTTGCGCCCCATAACAGACGAGTCCTGTTTATCTTTTGGCAGTGTTTGCAGCATTTCGTCGAATTTCCGGCGCAGATGCGCCCAACAACCCACAACGGTAATCTCAGCGGGTAGCTTGTGGTAGCCGTCATAGCCGTCTGCATCGAAATCTCGGGCGTTTCCATACGTTAATTATACCGGGAAATCAGCATGAAATCAACGAAATCAGGCATTTTATCCCGGATATGCTACGAAATTTTACGCTCGAAAAGCTCGCTACGGCGTAGCTTTTTTTCCAGTCTCGCGCCGTCAATCGGGCAGGATAATTCATCGCTTTTCAAGACCATTGTGGCCTCGCCGTCTGATGAAGGCCAGCGGAAATGTCCGCGCTCCAGCTTTTTGAAATACAGCCAGAAGCCATCACCGTCCCATTCCAGTATTTTCAGGCGGTCTCGGTTTCGGTTGCAAAACACAAACAGCGCATCGGCGAACGGATCAAGGGAAAATCCTTGCTGCACCAGTGTCATCGATCCGTTGAACGATTTTCTCATGTCCGTGTACCCGCAGCACAGATACACAGGTTTTCCGACGAACCGCATCACAGCGACTTCATCATCCGGCAGACCTTCGCCAGTAACTCCATGTCTGTTTTGCCATTTACAGTGTGATGGAACCCACCGGCTTCTATGGCTAGGGTGCTTTCGACGACGCTCTCGGGTTCTGAACCCGCAAGCTGCATCCAGCCGCTCGGCACGACCCTATCCTCACGGTTTTGTGCCCTCATAAGCTCGGTGCAGGCCGCTTCTCGGACTTTTTTCTTTCGGTAGTAATAGGTTGCTTGGCTGATCCCTTTTTCTTCGCAGAATGCGCTTATGGTCTGTCCGCTGGCCAGTCGTTCTTTAACCGCCTCGCTCCAGCCCGACAGCCGCATTTGTGCTACGATTTTTTGGGGGTCTTTTTGATCACTCTAATCACTCCAACTTGCTTCAAAACGCTCTATTGAACATTTGAACCTTCTTGGAGTATATTGTACCGTCCCAAACTGTCATCTTTCAAGGTGAGCGGGGGGGTTGACGGTTACATAATAATGAAGCAAAAACAAAGCCTTTGTATGTTTAAGGAGTAACACAAAAAAAGAACTGACATCATAAGGAGCTAAGCGAAAAGAACAAGTATTTTTTAATCTTAATCCTCGCCCTCTCTGGCTGCGGAGGAGGAAATAACAGCAATCCCGGCGCTCTGATTTTTCCCACTGGGTTCGAAGATGCGGTGGCAACCAAACCGTCGATACCGCCTACAGGCGGAGGCGGAGGTAACCTATGAGTTATGGATAAAGTCAAATCATGGGCAACTTCCGATGTGTGGGGTATGAATAGGTACATTTTTATTGACGGTCATGCTTGGATGTGAGAAACGGGTGCTACAAATAATACAGCAGATGGTAATCAACAACCGGTAACTTACATCAAGTGGTGAGAGGTCATCGCCTAGTGCAATGCACATACAGAATATTACAATGCCGTCAACAGAACTAGTCTTACCTGTGCATATACTAATTAGCAGCGGAGGTGTTGTCCACAATGGGACCCAAGGTGGATATTATATCAGTGTAACCATACGTTCCAGCGCTCCGCTTGCCGGCGCGGGAACTGGCAACCTGGTATATGGGCGACAGGAATGGCGGCGGCGATATCTGCGACAGCAGCGAATATTATCTCGGAGATCATGTTGGCGGGGATACGACCGGGCCTTGCTATACAATTAAGGGTAACGATGTATTTTCAAAATTTGGTAATTATACTTGGCGTAGAGGTAACAGTAGTGGTAAAATGATTAAGGCAATATGATGTGGATGAGAAGTCAATTGTTTAATATAGATTGTAATAATCGCTTCAATGGACATCAAGTCTAGCTATATGATAAATGCAGTTATACGCTCCCTGGATTGGTGATGATAGTTCTTTCAATGGAGGTAAAGGATGATGCGGGGCTCAATCCGTAAAATCAGTGATGCATTCATCTATTGGCGCCCTTTTCATATATGCAGTGGTAATCGGCAATACCGTTTTGGACAGATACGACCGCTAGTTACGACAAATTCTGCCTCGTCGTCAAAAAGGTCTCAGGTATACAGAAGAGAAAGTAGTCTTTGGTTTAAGTTTTGAAAAGTTATTTCCTTTTTGAATATTAAGTGCTAAACTGATACTAAGGTTTCTTCTTTCAGTGTGTTTTTAGTTATAATTAGCACTAATTATGCTGGAAAGAGAGTAATTAAGTATGCGTAAAGCTGAGATTATTAAAGCAACCTTTAAAACAGGAGACGGAATTTTTAGATTAATCCCCAATTTTGTACCACGCAACTTTGCGAAACCAGGTTATAGATTGCGCCTTCATCCTGATGATTACTTTGCGTTTGGAATATCACGCGGTGCAATTAAAGAGCGTTGGTTCTCATCTATTGTTAGACCTTTAAATGGCCCAGAAACACTTATTGACGAAGGATTAAGCTATGTCTCTGTCTCTGGTAATAGCAAGGATAAATTTCTGTTTAAAGATGCTTGTGATATACTAGGGAAGGAACTTATTGGAGAGGAATTGTATTTGAAATATGGCACATGGCCAATTTTTGCAAAGTTTTTTGATTATGGCACGCCATTATACCATCATTTTCACCCGAATGAAGAAGCTGCATCCCAAGTAGGAATGCATGGGAAACCCGAGTCATATTATTTTCCCAAGCAACTTAACAATTATTTGGGAGAGTTGCCAGTCACTTATTTTGGATTTGACCCGATAGTATCAAAAGAAGATGTTCGACAAAGACTTATTGATTATGATAAAAGAGATATACGTATTACTGAACTTTCGCGTGCTTATAGGATAGAACTTGGAACGGGATGGTACACTCCAACAGGAGTATTACATGCACCGGGCTCAATACTTACATATGAACCTCAATGGAATAGCGATATAGCATCTGCCTATGAAAACGTTGTATCAGGAGAGGTATTTTTGCGGAAACATTTGAATGGAATTTGCCCAGAAGATAAAAAAAATGATGTAGATTATATTCTTAGTATGTTGGATTGGGAGAAGAATGTAGATCCTGATTACAAGCGAAAATACTTTCGGCCTCCTATTGAATGTGTAGATTCAGATAATTGTCATATAGAAAGATGGATATGTTATGCGAATCCCTATATATCTGCAAAAGAATTAACGGTGATGCCTAGATGCACAGTGACAATTCATGATAATGCTGCATATGGGTGTGTAATCATTCAAGGCCATGGAAGTTTCGGAGTATTTAACGATGCAGAATCTGCAACTATACTTAAATTTGGTCAGTTAAGTGGCGATGAATATTTTGTAAGTGAAGATGCGGCAAAGAATGGGGTTACGATTAGTAACGCTAGCAAATGGGAACCGATGGTTATTCTTAAACATTTTGGCCCTAACAATCTTGATATGCCAACAACTGTTAAATAATTGGTATAATAAGTCTTTACAATAATAACTAAGCCATTATACAATGTGTTTCACATGGTTATAGAAGCTATGTGGTATTCGTGTTGCTCCTACAATGATGGAACCTATCGTTTTATTGTATTTACCTACATCCAATATCCTGAGAAAAGTCACATTATATATCTGCTCCAGTCGGTTCATATTAATTTAGTCTTGGAGTTATATAACGAACTTCTGTTTCAACCTTTTGATCGAATCCAGTATTTTTAACATGCTTTTCATTTCTATCATAGGGTATTGAAGGGAAAAAAATATGTAAAATAAAGAAGGAAAAATGCAAAAGGCGTTGAACTATATTTCTATACGAAACGTTTCAAATACATATATAATCGAAACAGAAGACTACTATGGATAGGTACTTTGAAATTTGATTATAAAATCGCAATGTTTTAATAACAAATATACATTGGAGTATGGTTTATAATATAAATTAGGCTGTAAATTAAAAGAGTCTTGGAAAAAGCCAAGCATTCCATATGACATGAAAGCAAAGCAATAAAAAATATGTAAAATAAAGAAGGAAAAATGTAAAAGGCATTGAACTATACTTTTATACGAAACGTTTCAAATACATATATAATCGAAACATATGACTGCTATGGGATAGGCACTTTGAAATTTGATTATATAATCGCAATGTTTTAATAACAAAATATACATTGGAGTATGACTTATAATATAAATTAGGCTGTAAATTAAAAGATTCTTGGAAAAGCCCAAGCATTTCATATGACATGAAAGCGAAGCAATAAAAAATATGCAGAATAAAGAAGGAAAAATGTAAAAGGCGTTGAACTATATTTTTATACGAAACGTTTCGCATAAATACTTCATTTAAACGCAAAAACCATATGAACAAATGTCTAAAGGCAATGCAAAAAAAATGTAATGTTTCATATTGAATCTCACATTATTCGGGGAGCCAGGTAATTTCTTTTGATCTTAACCTTATTAAAATCTTGCAAATAAAGCAAATAGGTTTAAATAATCAGTAATTAATCATGATATGGCTTATAACACCACATCTGCAACAAGGAGAACATCGGAAAGATTAGAGGTGAAGATTTAATGGTAGAAAGATACTATTTCGAGGATAGCTGAAGATATGAAGTTTTGCAGAGAATTATTGATTAACATGAAATCAGTCGTATAAATGCAAATATTAATTTTTGCTAAATTGAGGTGACGCTTTAATGAAAGCAATCGTATATTATGGACCCGGAGATGTAAGAATTGAAAATAGACCTGAACCAAGGCCTAGCGAAGCTAATATAATCGCTAAGGTAAAATGTTGCGCAATATGTGGTTCGGATTTAAAATTAGCAACTGTCGGGAATCCCCGCTGCCAACCGCCTCGTATTATTGGGCATGAAATGGTTGGGTATATTACTCATACAGGATCAAAAGTAAAAGATTTTAAAACTGGTGACAGAATAACCCTTGCTACTACAATTAGCTGTGGAAGTTGTTATTATTGTTCTATCGGCAGAGGCAATATATGTCCTAATAGTCAACCAATAAGCAATGCGCTAGATGGTGCTTTTGCAGAATATATCGAAATTCCGGAATTTGCTATTGCGAGAGGGAATGTAATAAAAGTCCCGGAATCAGTATCAGACGAAGCGGCAACATTGAGTGAACCTTTGAGTTGCGCTATAAACGGGCAGGAACTTGCCGGAGTTAAAAATGGTGATTCAATACTGATTATAGGTGGTGGTCCTCTGGGAGCACTCCATGCTGAATTGGCCAAAGCTTTAGGAGCAAAAGATGTTATGATAGCGGATAATTCTGAAAAAAGGATTAATCTATTACGCAACTTAAAAAATGTTTTTTTAATAAATAATGCAAGCGAGGATTTGAATTTATTAATAAAGCAAAGGACAGGCGGGCTGGGTGTGGATGTTGTAATCGTTGCCGCACCTGTCAAGGAAGTTCATGAGAAATCAATCAGTTATGTACGTAAAGGTGGGTGTGTTTGTTTTTTTGCAAGTATACCCCAAAGTTCTTCCATTATAAATATTGACAGCCGAATTGTTCATTATGGTGAGTTGCGGATAGTTGGAGTTTCCGATTCAAGGCCTGAACATGTGAAAAAGGCGATTGAATTATTGTCAGAGGGAAAAATAGATGTTAAATCAATCATAACGCATAGGATACCCATTGAAGATTTTGATAAAGGACTGAAATTAATGAAAAATGGCGATTCACTTAAAGTTATAGTATATCCAAAGGGAGCGATAAAATGAAATTACAAAATATGGTTGCAGTAGTAACTGGTGGAGGAAGTGGGATTGGTGCATCAATATGCCATGAACTAGCAAAGGAAGGGGCTCATGTAGCTGTTACAGATGTTAGAAAAGATGCAGCAGAACATGTAGCATCAGAGATCCGCCAATTAAATGGAAATGCACAAGCGTGGGCTTTTGATGTTTCCAAAAAAAATGCTGTTGATGCAGCTGCGGAAGAAATTAAAGAAAAATTTGGACCGATTGAAATATGGGTTAATAGTGCAGGAATTTCGAAAATCTTGCCTTTTCTTGATCATACTGAGGAAATATGGGATTTGACCATGAATATAAACTTGAAAGGATGTTTTTTGGGATGTCAGGCTGCAATTAGGCAAATGCTTCCAAGAAAAAAAGGCATTATTATAAATATGTCATCACAATCAGGAAAGGCTGGTAATAGTCAATATCAGGCATATTGTGCCAGCAAATTTGGAGTAATAGGGATAACCCAATCACTTGCAATGGAGTTTGCAAAAGATGGTATAAGGGTCAATGCCATATGTCCGGGCGTGGTCTATACACCAATGTGGGATCAGCAAATGGAAGACTATGCTAAAAAGAGGAATATGGATCCTAAAGATGTCATGCCTTACTTACAAAGTAAAATACCATTGGGAAGACTGGGAAAGGCTAGTGATATTGCTCGAACAGTAATATTTCTTGCTAGTGATGATTCATCCTATATAACCGGGCAGGCATTCAATTTATCTGGTGGACAAATTATGCATTAAGATGAGGTGTTTTGTGTGGCATTGATGGGATTGGATATAGGGACAACAGGATGCAAAGCCTCCATATTTGATGAGAACGGAAATCTATCATCGTATGCGTACAAGGAGTATAGCATAATAAATAACGGCCCTGGGCATTTTGAAATAGATCCTGAGAAAGTTTGGGAAGCTACAAAATATGTAATAGCTGGTGCCGTTAAAAGTAATAAAGGAGATAAAGTTACAGCTATATCTACGTCTTCTTTGGGCGAATCTACCGTTCCAATAGATGTTAATGGAAGAGTTCTTTATAATAGTCAATTATATATGGACACCAGAGGCGAGGAACAGTGTGAACGTTTAAAAACCGTAATAGGGCTAGATAAGATTATGGAGTATACAGGTTTACATGCACATCCGATGTATACTATTTGTAAAGTAATGTGGTTTAGAGAGAAAATGCCCGAGATATACAAGAAAGTTTGGAAGTTTATGTTATTTGGCGATTACATATTGTATAAATTGGGTAATGTTTCAGTTTTAGACTATTCGCTTGCATCCAGAACCATGGCTTTTAATATTATTAAAAAAGAATGGGAAAATTCCATATTTGAGGCTGCAGAAATAGATTGTAAAGCATTTTCAAAACCTGTGGCATCTGGGGTAGTTGTTGGGAGCATAAGCCGAACAATTGCAAATGAGGTTGGTTTGCCAGAAAAAGTAAGCCTCGTGACAGGAGGCCATGATCAGATATGTGCAGCAATTGGGGGTGGAATTATTAAGCCAGGTCTGGCAATAGACAACATAGGAACTACAGAATGCATAATTCCTGCTTTTAACAAACCGTTTTTAAACAAGAGCATGCTGAAAAATAAGTTTTCTTGTGTGCCACATGCAATTGACGGCATGTTTGCAACGTATGCCTTTAATTTCACGGCAGGGTCCTTATTGAAATGGTATAGGGACAATTTTGCTGCCGCGGAACTTGCCGAATCTTTAAAAATAGGCGAAAATGTATATTCTATTCTAGATAAAAAGGCATGGCGAGAGCCTACCAATATACTTGTTTTACCTCATTTCGCCGGAAGTGGTACTCCGTATATGGATACCTCCGCAAGAGGTGCCATATTTGACTTAGGGTTTGACGTTACACCTGGTAAATTTTATAGAGCTATGCTGGAAGGCGTAAATTATGAAATCTTATATAATATTGAATGTCTTAATGACGCAGGTATTCATATAAATGAATTACGGGCCGCTGGAGGTGGTGCCAATTCTGATCTGTGGCTACAGATAAAAGCAGACATTTTGGGGAGAGAAATTGTCGCTCTAAATGTTGCCGAAGCAGGTTGTCTCGGTGCAGCAATACTTGCTGGAGTGGCAACAGGGACATATTCATCTATTTCACATGCAGTTGAAAGACTCGTTAATGTTAGAAATGTGTTTTATCCTAGTGAAAAAAAGCATGAGTTATACTTGGAGAATTATTACAAATATAAAAAAATGTATAATGTGGTGAAGGAAGTATTATCATCTTCGAAAGCATTATAATAAGGTTTTTCCCAGTTTGTTATAAGTAGTATTTGTATCATGCATTTAATTAATTTAAAGCAAGTCATCGGATTTGGTAAACAAAATAGTATTACTGAATAACTACTAGTGTAGTAAGTGTTATGTTGAATATTTTTTGGCATAAGGCATTGATGTCCATGAAAGGAAGAGTAACGTGAAACAAGAATCAACTTTTAATAGAAAAAAAGGGCATGGATTTTATTTTGAAAATAAAAATTATAAAGATATATTAACTTCAAGGGTTTTCATTCTTTTTTTAATTAATGGTCTTATATTTTTATTTCTTTCAATATTTAGACCAGATGCTTTCTTAGATTGGAAAAATTTAAAGGCTGTGTTTTCGCTCATGACCTATGATATGTTATTGGCGGCGGGAATGACTCTTATTTTGATTCTTGGAGGCATTGATTTATCGGTTGGCTCAGTACTTGCATTGACTTCGGTAATTATTGCACTATCAATTAAATCTAAATTACCTGTATCATTATCTTTGCTTTTGGGGCTTATCGTTGCAATATCATTCGGGGTTTTAAATGGTCTTCTTATTTTAAAAGGTAAAATAGCACCTTTTATAGCAACCTTAGGAACTATGTCGATTGCGAGAGGTATCGCTGTGATGCTAACCCTTGGTCAGTTTGTAACCATTACTGATGCTAATAAAGCATTTATAGATTTTGGAAGATTTGAAATTATTGTAGCCAAAGTGGGGAAAAACATTATTAGTATTCCTATTATACTAATTCTAACTTTAGTTATATTAATTATTCTGGGAATGTTATTAAAGACTTGGAAGCCTCTTAATCAAGCATTTTTTGCAGGGGCAAATATAGATGCTGCCCGTTTGAGTGGAATGCGTGTATTTAGTATAAACATGGCGGGATACATAATCAGTGCGTTATTCTGTTATATAGCCGCTGTATTTATGACTGCCAACAATCGAATGGGTTTTGCAAATGTTGGTTCAGGATATGAAATGAAGGCGATTGCTGCTGCTGTTGTTGGAGGAGCAAGTATGCTGGGTGGAGAAGGCAGTTTGATGGGAACCTTTCTAGGTGTTTTGATGTTGGCCTTTATTGCAAATGGTTTTATTCTCATGGGTGGTTCCTCTAATTGGCAGCAAGCTTCGATAGGTATTATTTTAATATTAGCTGTAACTATAGATGCAATAACCAACAAGGGCAAAAGAAAGGAGTGAGTTATTTTAAATGGTTAATGATATTTTGAGAGTAGTAGATATTGATAAAAGTTTCGATGAAAATAATGTTCTTAAAAAGATAAATTTTTCAGTTGAAAGAGGAGAAATACATGCACTTATTGGTGAAAATGGCGCCGGCAAAACAACATTGATGAGAATAATTGGCGGAATTATACCAGTTGATAATGGTGAACTCTATTTGAATGGTGAGAAAGTGGTATTCCATAATCCCATACAAGCGATGCATGCAGGAATAAGTATAGTACATCAGGAGCTTAGTTTGTCACCTAACCTTTCAGTTGCGCAAAATATATATCTGAGAAGGGAAATTACAAATTCTTTTGGATTTATAAAGCATAATGAGATGCGAAATGAGGCTAAAAAAGTATTCGACAAGATTGGTATAAATATCGATCCCGATCGAATGGTCGGACAATTGAGCGTAGGGATGCGGCAGATTGTGGAGATAGCAAAGGCTATTGCTTTGGGCCCCCAAATTATGATAATGGATGAGCCGACTTCATCATTGTCGGAAAACGAAACAAGGATGTTATTTGAGCTTATTCGCGGGCTTGTTAAATCCGGAATATCTATAGTTTATATCTCCCATAAAATATCTGAGATTTTTGATATTTCCGACAGAATTAGTGTCCTGCGGGATGGCCATTTAATCTATACTAAAAAAACCTCTGAAACAAATTCTAATGAGGTAATACAGAATATGGTAGGCAGAGAAATTACTAATCTGTATCCTGAGAAAAGTTCCATAGTTGGAGAAACTGTCCTTGAGTGTAAAAATCTTGGAAGATTTGGTTTCTTTAATAATGTGAGTTTTATACTGAAGAAAGGTGAGATGCTTGGCTTTTACGGACTTGTAGGTTCTGGCCGTACTGAGGTTGCAAAAGCGCTTATTGGATCGGACAAGCTTACCTCGGGGGAAATATTCTTGACAGGTAAGAAGGTCCGTTTTAAAACTCCACGTGATGCTATAAAAAATGGTGTTTGTTATCTGACGGAAGACAGGAAGGTTTTGGGCCTTTTTACAACGTTTAGTATATGTAAGAACCTTATATCAGCGAATCTTGATAAGTTTATTACCAAAATGGGGTTTCTGAAAAATAAGGTTATTAAGGAAGAGTCTTTAGCTCTTTCTGAACAAATGACTATTTTCTCAACCAATAATGAGCTGAAGGTTATAAATTTAAGTGGCGGAAATCAGCAAAAAGTATTACTGGCAAAGTGGATTTGCCCAAATCCTAAGGTTCTAATAGTGGACGAACCAACGAGGGGAGTCGATGTAGGCGCAAAAGCCTTAATTCATAATAAACTAAGAGAACTGACCAATCAAGGAATGGCAATAATCATGATTACATCCGAGCTTCCTGAGTGCATAGGCTTGAGTGACAGGATAGCTGTTTTTAAAGATGGGCAAATAACTGCAGTTCTAGAAAACAGCAAAGTAGAGTTAAAACAGAATGAAGTCATTAGGCATGCCATAAAGTGAGGAGTTAATAATGAAGATCAAAAAAATATCCAAAAAACAATTAATTAAATCTATAACTGGCAAATTAAATGTCCAGCATTTGGCTTTAATAGGTTTTATGATAGCAATTATTGCAATTATGCAAATAATTTTTCCCTTATTTTTAACGCCTTATAATATTGAAATTTTGGCAATGAACTTTGTGTTTGACGCAATTGTTGCATTAGGTATGACATTTGTAATAATTACCGGAGGGATCGACCTTTCGGTGACTTCGGTATTTGCATTTGCCGGAATTATTGCAGCAAAATTAATGCTAAATGCAGGACTGCCAATAATACCGTCAATTTTACTAACGCTGGTACTCTGTATCGTAATAGGTGTAATCAATGGAATGCTTTCGGATATACTTAAGGTACATCCTATGATTATTACTATGGGTGTGATGTTTACTTTAAAAGGCATAAATTTGGCTATTACCGATGGTTCGGCAATATCGGGTTTCGATGAAACATTCACAATGTTGGGGCAAGGTAAAATTCTAGGCCTAAATATACCAATGTTTTGTTTTTTGATACTGGTCATTATTTTCAGTATACTACTTAATAACCATAAGTTTTTCAGACAGATATATTTTATTGGCGGTAGTGAAAAAGCTGCTAGATTATCAGGTGTTAATATAAGATTTGTTAAAATAGTCATCTATGCACTTTGTGCATTTTTCGCCGGAATCGCTGGAATTCTGGGTGCTGCAAAATACGGAGCAGCACATTGGGGACAAGGTAATATGACGGATATGAAAGCAATAACTGCTGTAGCAATTGGTGGTGCGAGTCTATATGGAGGAACTGGTACAATAGGTGGTACAGTTTTAGGCATTACTTTCCTTGCCATAATTAATAATGCTTTTGTAATGTCAGGGATAGATACATTTTGGTATGACATTGTAAATGGAGGAATGCTGCTTATAGCAGTATTATTTAGTATTTTTGTTAATGAACAAAATGAAAAAAGATTGGTTAAAAAACGCTATGAAATTATTTTGAAAAAAAATAACAAAATAAGTGGAGGCGAATTTTTGTAAAATAACATGTAATATTCACCTCAATAATGTTTATGAAAAACGTTACAAATTGAAAGGGGGTGGTAATTCAGGGCTTTAATGGTTGATATTACGTGCTTCATCAAAAAAATTATTAGGGGGAATGAAAACTATGAAAAAACTAACTTCTTTATTATTAGTTACTACATTAATTCTATTGTTTACAGGATATGCAGCCATTGGAAATGCTGCTCCTAAACCAAAAGCTAAGGAATTATATGGAATGGTTGTATTCTTAAAAGGTAGCGAATTTTTTAATTGGTGTTATGCTGGTTTTAGGGATGCGGCTGCAACTGTAGGACCGAATATAGTAACCGAACTTCAAGGCCCAGCGGAATGGGATGCTGCCGGTGAAGCAAGGGCTGTTGAACAATTAGTGGCCAAGAAAGCTAAGGGTATAGCTGTTACAGCGGGTAACGCAGATACTTTGGTTGCATCAATAAATACAGCCATAAAAATGAAAGTCCCTACTTTGTGTTTTGACTCAGACTCGCCAAAGAGCAAGAGATTACTCTTCATCGGGCCAGATAATTTCAATGCTGGTTTCGCGGCGGGTAAGGCAATTGGCGAAAAATTAGGCAACAAGGCGCGAGTAGGTATTACCGGGATTCCCGGTTTAGATGCAATTAAAGGAAGAGTTAAAGGGTTTGAAGCTGGACTTGCAAGTGTTGCTCCCGAAGCTAAAGTAGTTGCTACAGTTAATGATGAGGGGGATCTTAATAAGGCTGAATCGGTAAATACCGCTATGCTACAAGCTCATCCTGAAATCAATGCGATATTCTGTGCTCATGGTGTCCCGGCTACTGGAGCAGTTAAAGCTACTGTAAACGTTGGCAGAAATTCTGGTGACAGTAAAGTTCTTGTATGTGGATATGCCAATGATGTTTCTGTTATGGAAATGATTGAAAGGGGAGAGCTTGCATGTTCTGTAGTGCAGGATCCTTATCTCACGGGTGTTGTTTCTTTCTGGAATCTTTACGCAGCGGCACACCCGGGACAGTTTAAGAATATGAATTACCCCGAGTTTGGTGATACCCCAAGTGCTAATATAGATACTGGTGTTAAAGTAATATTTAAGGGAGATCCTTTAGTAAAGGTTTTTAAATCATCACCTAAAATTCGGTAATTGACGGTCTTATTAACTTATTCCAAGCTGATTTAAGGCAATTAGGGATTGATAGTTTTATCTTATAGTGTTGCTTATTATGTTTATGTTTGAGCTCAAGGGGCTATCTAGGCTCCTTGAGCTTTAATAATAGGAAAAATTATTTAATAATGGATACCAGATGTTTTTATAATTTGTTTATTAATTATTGACGGGTAGAATCCCTTATCTTCAATTCAGGTTTAAAATAGTATATTTCAGATGTCAACTCTTCACACCTGATTTCTTTCAGAATTAGTTCCACTGCTTTTGCACAAATAGATTCAATAGGCTGACGTACAGTGGTTAATGGAGTTTCCGAAATGGAAGCAAAAATTATGTCATCGTAACCTGCTACGGATATTTCTTCGGGCACTTTAATTTTTATATCTTTTAGAAACTTCAGTACTCCAAATGCTAAAATATCATTTATGGTTATTATTGCATCCGGCTTTTTTTGGATAATTTTTTGTGATGCCTCATAGCCATGTTCAAAATCTGGTAAGGTCTCATATATCCATTCATCCTTATACTTTTTCTTCATATCGCGGAATGCATCCATATATCCATTAAGCCGCATATTTGATGTCAAAAGTCTTCTATCTACAGTAATCATAAATATTTTTTCATGTCCGTTCTCTAATAAGTGCTTAGTAATCAAGTATGACCCATTATAAAGATCTGTCATTACACAATTTGCGGGTATCCCTTCATATTTTGTCGCTAAAAATATAAAAGGCATTTTTATTCTTTTAAGATAATAAAGATGGCTCAAATCTGCAATAACAGCATTCGTAGGCACAATAATAATTCCTTCAACATTTCTCTCGATAAACTCAAAAACATATTTTTGTTCGTTTTTTATTTCATCTCCTGATACACCAAAAAGAAGAGTATAACCAAGATTTTCGAATTCTTTTCTTATGCATTCAACAATTGAGGCAAAATAAGGGTTTGTTATCTCAGGCACAATAAGTCCAATAGTTAAAGTTTTGTATGTCTTCAGACTGCGCGCATTTTTATTTGGATGATAATCTAATTCTTTTGAAATATTCAACACTTTCAAGCGCGTTTCCTCATTTACTCCCTTTTTGTTGTTCAGCGCCATGGAAGCTGTTGTAACAGACACATCTGCAAGCTTTGCAATATCCTTTATAGTAACTCGCACTAACGATTCCTCCCTAATAGGACTTTGATTTTTTTCAAATATTCCAGTAATTTTCTATGTAGTAATTATAATTGCTTAAGCCTTATTGGCAGTTCACCTGTATTTCATCCAGAGTGAAACCTTAGGCAATAGATATTCATCCCAATCCTCGAATAGGGTTTTGCCATTAGGGGTAAAGGTTCCACTTAAGCATCCTGATACTGACCGGATTATTCCGAATCCATGTAATTTTTATTTATGGGAATTTAGTATATCTATTCGACATGAATCAAGAAAAGCCTTGTGGATACGAAAGATTCAATCGCTTAGAACGAATACATTGTTCAATTTATTCAAAACATTAGTTCGGGAGTAATTTGATTCACTTTGTATTTCTTTGCTACTCAAATTATTTAAATATTTTTGGTTATAAATTTGATTCAGGGACCTCTGGTTTCGATAAGTTTAAACAAGTATGGCGCGCCTCTGTTTGCTAAAATTAAAGTGTTGGAAAACTTAAAAGCCGAAGCGGTTACTTCTGCTATTTCGCAAATGATTGAAAGGGCAGTACTTTGCGTTCCGATGATTATAAATCACTCACCACGATTAAAGATTACATTCATGAAGTGATTGTAGCTAGTAATGACAAAGCAACAGCCAACTCTATCTTAAATGGGCAAACGTTGTAATATCAAACTCTAAATCCTATATTATTGGGACATATCATGGCCTTCCCGATAAACACCTGAATAAATATCTCAATGAGTTTTGTTATTGCTTTAATCGGCGATTTTGTGAGCCTTTGATTTTTGGAAAACTAGTACACGCGCTTGTGTTTATTCACGGCATGTTTCCCATGCTGAGTTAACTTTATAACCAAGTAAATGTTTATTTTATTTAAACAGGAACCACTTTTATTTACTCTATAATCAACTAAAACAATAAATGGAGGATTTGAAATGAGAAGAGGATGGGTTGTCGCATATTTCGGTCAAACTGGGTTCTCCGGAATTTTGGGTAGAAGTGGCAATAAAAAAAGGCTGCGGCAGAACCTTGGCCCTTAAAAGAGGTAATTTTGCTCTTCCATACATTAGACGTTTTATCAGCTTCAATCATGATTATTTCCTTCTACAAATCCATTACTATATGGGCTGGTGACTGTTTGCTCTACGGCGTCTATATCTTTCTTTAATCCGTTGGCAAATGATCGCAAGTTACTGATGGAACAGTTTATGTATTTTTTGATAAAGCCATGAAGAGCAGCCAAATCCTTATTGGTAAATACATTTCGAAAATCTTTTACACATTCTTCTATGACGATTAGTTCTAAATATTGCTCAAAGATTATGGCTCGATTGTTTTCATTCATGGCCTTTCCTGACCAAATGTATTTAATAATGTCCTGCTTATTGACAAATATTCTGGTCGCTTTTTTAGGGAAAAGGTTACTCATTTTCCCTTGTATACGGCGACGACAATATTCATAAAGTATTGATTGACCACCTGAAAAAGCTGTTATTGGGAATGAAAATTTAAATGGACATGATTATCAGGATATTCAATATACCTACGAGGAGAAAAAATTTGAAGTCATGGTTCAGTGGATTGCCAATAAATTGGGATTTGTAGTACGAACTCTAATCAAGGACGCTAAAGGCAAAGAAACCAGTACGATGGATTACACTAATATCAAACCGGGTGGTCAAGCGAATTCGTTATTTGAGATTCCAGAAGGATATTAAATAATGGGATTATCTTTTAAATTATCGGGTCTTGGTAAGTGATTTGAAAAATCTTTACTGAAACTCCTGAGTTAAGGAAGGGTTATCCTTCTTTTTTTTCATCAGCAATAATGTATAGCATGAGAATCCAAGTTTATTTTCAGAAAAAGCAAAATTAAATTTAGGGAAATTTGGTATTAAGTATAAAAGATTGCATATTTTTGGATTACTATGATAAAATGAAAACATACTTATAATAAAGGAGGTTAATTTCTTGAAGAAATGGCTAGTTGGATTGTTAGTTTTGGTTTTATTGGCTTCATGTGCCTATAGTGTTTATGCCGCCCCTCGTTTCGGTCACGAGCGTGACCGGGATCGTGGTCATGGTCCTGGCCCTGGCCCTCAAAATCAGATTCGGGATGACGCCCGTTTCATCATTCATCGTACCGCGGCAGTTATTGATGACGCACAGCAGGCTGCGGAACGCCGTCATCGGTTTATGGGTTTGGCTCAAGCAATTGGCAATCAACAGGAAGCTCGCCGTTTATACATGAACGGTAATTATCGGGATGCTATATTCCATTCTCTAAGAGCTCGGGATATCGCCCTGCAGATTATCCGGGATAACGGGAGAAGGGCGCGGCCGGAATATTTCCGGGATAATATGGAGGAACGTTATGCTCATGACAGCCCCAGAGGCGATGATTTAGACCGCCGCTTAGATAGACAAAAAATGGGCAAAGACGACGATGCAATCCATATCCGGATTAATCTTGATCTTTAAACCTCGATCCGGATTCATATTAAAAGAAATCAGAGTAAATTTCCCGCTCTTTCAATCAGAAATAGCGGGGAATTTTTTAATGAAGCAAGGATGATAAAGGTTTTGGCTAGGCGTGGGTAGAATCGGTGGCGGGAACCGCGTTTTGAATGATACTCGGAAGCTGCGACAAGAACATTCCGGCCAGCATCAAAAGGCAACCCAGATAACCGCGGGCGCCAAGATTTTCGTGTAAGATCAATAATCCGCCGAGGCTTCCAAAAACAGCTTCCATACTAAGAATAATTGCCGCATGAGCAGGTTTGGCGTGTTTCTGGGCGAACACTTGCAGGGTGTAGGCAATACCCACCGAACAGACTCCACCATACAGGATAGGAACCGCTGCGAGCCGGAGACCGGTTAAGGTAATTTGTTCAAAAAGAAACGCCCCGATTAAGCTTAGGATCGAGCAAGTAAGGAACTGAATGACGCATAATTTTAGGGTTGAGATTCTCTTGATGTAATAATCGATGATTAGAATGTGGGCGGCCCAGAAAAAAGAACCTATCAGCACCAATAAATCCCCGAATTCAATCGTAAAATTTTTGGTGATACTCAATAGGTACAATCCCACGAGGGCCACGATTACTCCACACCAGATGCTGATATGGGTCCGTTGTTTCAGAAAAATCCCAAAGATGGGTACCAGAACGATATATAGCCCCGTAATAAATGCAGATTTTCCTGCTGAAGTATAGGCTAAACCAAGTTGTTGCAAGGATGCGCCTATAAATAAAACGGATCCGGTTATTATTCCAGCAATAAGTGTGCTGGTGGGTTTTGGTGTAGATACAGGCATAACGGCTAATTTTTTTTGGGTGTAGAAGAGCAAAGGTAATAAGGACAAGCTACCCAAGGCAAATCTTACTCCGTTATATGTAAATGCGCCGACATATTGGGCGCCCACCCGTTGTGCGACAAAGGCAAATCCCCAAATTGCCGCAGTCATTAACAGCAACAGGTTGGAACGTAGTTCCTGTGGTTTCATGTTTGGTAAGGCTCCTTTTAGTTGAGTCCGAGAAGAGCGCCGATCTCTGCCGACGCCTTCCTTGCGGTTTCCAAGGATTCTCCCCGTTCTTCCCGATAGTCTTTGATGATATTCTCCGTACCGGAGGTGCGTTTTAAGATCCATACCCCGCCGTCCAAGACAACCTTGATGCCGTCACCGATTACCAACCTTTCGATGGAACGGCCGGCGATCTTCTTACCGCTTAACAGAGCTTTGACATGTCCGGGGTCGGCCGCCAATGTAATCAATAAGTTTTTCTTTTCGGGTTCTGCGGGCATATCTTTTCTTTCGTACTGATAGGGACCGTATTTTTTTACCAGCTCGGCATACAGAGTACCGATATCCTTGCCGGTCCGGGCCATGGCTTCCATCATTAATAATACTGCGGCAATGCCGTCCTTCTCAGTCACCCATAGACTGCCGTCCCGCCTAGGAAAAGAGAGACCGGCGCTTTCTTCCCCGGCGAGCACATACTTAGCCGCCATTAGACCGGCTACATAATGTTTAAAACCGACATTCACTTCATAGGACGGACGGCCATAGCTTTTAGCGATCGCCTCAATCATGTGAGTAGTACCGATGGTTCGTCCCACCCCCATATTGGCTTTAAATCCGCGCTGACTCGCTAGATAATCGAATAAAACGCATAAGACGTGGTTGGGATTTAAGATACCGCTGCTGTCTTCACCGCCAAACCGATCCGCATCATTGTCATTAGCTCCGACAAAGGGAACTCCTAATTTTTCCCGGATTCCTTTGACCGCCATCATTACATACTGGGAAGAGGGATCGCCGCGCAATTTACCGTCCCAGTCATAGGAACGATTGGAACAAGTAGGATCTTGCTCGGATAATACTACCTCGATCCGGGTACCATGCATGGCATTGACAGCCTCGTAATAGCCGTGAGCGGAGCCGCCCAATGGTGTCACTGCAAACCTTTCTCTCTTAATGATATCCAGATCGACTACATTGGCTAAGTCTTTAACATAAGGGGTCAGGAGGTCGATTTCTTGCACCAAAGCGTTATCCATTGCTTGTTGGTACGCCATACGGTGAACCTCGTCCGGATGCCCTAAATAATAATTCCCTTGATCGTCGATCAGTTTGGTACAAGTATTGGGCCCGCCATCCAACCCGTTGCTTTTATAGCCGGCATCCTCAGGCGGATTATGGGATGCGGTGATGATGACTCCTTCTGTTTTTTCGCCCTTCGCTACATGGGATAGAATAGTATGGGAAACTACCGGTGTAGGTGTGCTTCTACCTCCTTTATGCAGCAATACGCTCATACCGTTTCCGGCAAAAACTTCCGCGGCGGTTACCTCGGCCAAATCCGAGGCAAAACGGACATCCTTGCCCATCACCACCGGTCCCAACGGTTGATCCCGCAAAGTATCAGGAAGATAGGGCCCGAAAGTGCCTTTTTCCTTTCGAATATCCACCAAAGCTTGGGTTATGGCGGCCACATGGGCCTCGGAAAATCCTTTGCCGGTATGCCCCCGGTGTCCCGAAGTGCCGTTTTTTATCGGCTCTAAATCGCCTTGAGGATGATTATACCACTCGGCAATTTGTTCTTTACTAAAAAGGTCTTCTACGCGGGCCTTTTTACCTGCTAAAGGGTGTATCGCCTTATCCGGCATAGTTATGCCTCCTCTTAAGAATTCCAAAAAATTTAGGCATTTTCTTTACAGTTTGCCCATTTATTGGAGAGTTAAATAATATATATTCATTTAGATAATTTCTCAAATAATCCTTTTTAAGTTTTTATGAAGAATAACATTTTATACCAAACTCTTAATTGGAAATTATCATATAATTTTACCTCATACAGTTTTATTGAGAAGCCAACCATCATCTTTGCTATAAAAAAGTTTACCTACTCCACTCTGGTAGATATTGCAAGAAGTGGTAAGGGGCAGTAATATATAAACAATAACAATATGGAGAAATGACAATGGATGATTTACTTTTAAAGCTTGAAAAACTTGGATTGTCGTCTTATGAAGCCAAAGCGTTTATCGCTTTGATGCGTAAACATCCTGCCAATGGCTATGAAGTAAGCAAACTGGCAAAGATTCCTCCGTCTAGGGTATATGAAACATTGAAACGGCTTAAAAATAAGGGGGTTATTATCACCGACGATCAGGTAGAGCCGGTGCAATATTACCCCATCCCGTATGAAAAATTGATCCATATGTTGAGACAGGATTATATCTCAACCATTGAAGAGTTGGAACATGAGCTCCAACAGCTTCAACCATTACCGAATATTGATTTAACTTGGAATCTATTGGGATATGAAACGATGATAACAAAAATGGCCGAATTGATTAGCAATTGCACTGAGGTCCTAATGTTATCCCTCTGGCCTCAAGAATTTGCATTAATCCGGGGGGAAATACTCAGAGCGGAGCAACGGGGCGTCAAAGTGATTGCCGGAGTATTTGGCGATTGCGGCTATGAGAGTCCCTATTTTATCAACCTGACTAAATGCGGCGAAACTTCCCATAAAAGGCTAGAGACGCGTTTTACAACTATCATTGCAGATTCGAAAGAAGTAATCATCAGTGAAATGAATGGGATTCACGATACCGTCGGTATTTGGACCGAAACTCCCACGGTTGTATTGTTGGCCAAAGAATATATCAAACATGATATTTGGGGCAATATTTTAATTAAGACCGTGGGGGATGATCAATTTAAAAGGCTTTGTTCCGACAATAGTTTGTTATCATTTCTAATCAATAATAAATAAGGAGGAATTCGAATGGCTGATCTGGTTATTACGGCCAAAGAGGTAAAAGGACATTGTTCGGCAGGAATTAAGGAAGGTGATCAATTCGTACTGCGGGGGGCTAATATTTCATTATCGGAGAGCGACCGGATCTGCAGTTTTGCTCTCGCCAATCTATATCCGGTGATCTTTGCAGCTCGTCTGGGCCATGATATCAAAGACTTAGGCTTGACTCAGAGGACGGTCCAATGTATCGATCCCGGTCCTCCGGAAAGTTCAGGCGGCACAGTTTTATTTGAGATAAAAGCTTTGAAATAATATAGCCCTGGTAGGGATTCGCTCCACTGCGATCATTTCTGCGTTTGTCCCATATAAGGTCTTCCTCATTATCATATCCTTTTTTTTCCGCTATCGCCGATGGATGGTTCTATAGTAAGATAAATTCAAACAAAAGAACCACTGGTCAAAGTGGTAAATATCACAGGAGGAGCGACAATGAGGAAATGGTTGTTTGGAATGATGGTGGTGGTTTTGGCAGTAGCTTTTTCGATTGGTATTGATGCAAAACACAATAATAAGTTCAGGGGAGATCAAGATTATGGCTATGGTCGGCCGGTTCGTTTGCAAGAACGGGAGGATGCCCGTTACATAATTCATCGAACCGCTGAAACGATTTTCGGTGCTCAGCAAGCGGCTGAACGGGGACGGCATTATAATGGCTTACGGCAATCAATTGCCCACCAACAAAGGGCTCGTGAGTTATACCAGGATGGCTTATACCGGGAAGCTATTTATCATTCATTACGTGCCCGGGATATTGCTTTTCAGGTAATCACCCTAAACCGGGAAAGGCCACACCGCGAATATTATCGGGATGATATGGAGAACCGTTATGTTCAGAGTGCCCCTCGAAACAATGACTTGGATATCCGGATCGATACGGTGAAAGTTGATAAAGATGACGCTTTAGTACGTTTACATTTTGGCTTGGATATCACTCAGTAGTCTGGCTGGAATTATGACTGAGAGCTAACCCTGAAAACGGAAAAACCCTCGACAAAACTGAGGGTTTTTTTATAACAGAAATAAGAGCAACTGATTTTGTTTTTGCCTATAATTAGACATAAATTTACCATTCGAAAGGTGAATTATAGGCTATAAAAGATAGGTAGATAATGTATTAGTTCACCGAACACTTTACTGTTAATGTCTGAAACGGCGTAATATCTTTGAATCAGTACCAGCTTCAGTAGCTGTTTGCGCGGATGTCAACGAATTGGCATTGAGCGTAACTCCTTTTTTGTAGGAAGTGAGTTGAGACAAAAATGTCACGGTTTTGCTATCACCTGTCCTCGTATAGGTCCCACTTTCTTTTACAACTCCTAACTGAGCTACAAACCACTTCTTCTCGACATCGGTACCAGGGCCATAGCCTTTATCCTCATAATCGGTATGGTCTTCGCTACTTTCAAAAACCCAGGCCGTAAAAGTGCCGGCAGGTACCGTAACCGTTTCTTGTCCCGTGACATTCATTTCCCAATATTCACTTGTAGATGTAGATGTAACCGGATTTTTCAAGATTAGGCCAGAATTCACTTTGGTATCTTCTCCTTCCTCCCAGTATCCATAGTTGTTATAATCGGTGCCTGATTTTTGGATATAATCACCCTCCGTACCGAGCTTAATAGTTTCGCTAGTACTATCAATTCCCCGGGCAACTTTATAAATGCCACTTCCGGATGCAGTTTCACCCGTTACCAAGGTTGTTATTGTACCAGAAATCGTGGTGACTGCAATTGAATCTTTCTCTTCCGCAGTAGTAATAAGCTCAAATCCCGTCTCAAGCCCATAATAATCCGAACTCAAACTTCCCGTAGAGCCTTTCCCGCCACCGCATCCGGCAATGGTTAGCGCCAAAATTGTTGCCAAAAGAATAGCTAAAAATTTGTTCAATTCAAATTCCCCCTTTTTATATTAAAAATAATAATATATTCAAAAAACTAATAATATTATAAAGCTACTCTTCATAAACTTCAAGTAGATAGTAGATATCAATCATTTTTTATTAAACGACAGTTACCTTTTGATAAAATTAATTTTTTGTCTGGGACAAAATAACAATGGCAAGCCATAAATGGAGCATATCCGATAATTTGATATTAAATCAAAAAGGATTTTATATTAGAAAAAAAAATAGCAACTTAATTTAGGAAGTAAGGGGAGGCCATTGAATGGGTGGAAGGGCATTAAAAAATCGATAATCAACACTAGGTATTGTTTCAAATGCCGATAAATGGTTGGGAGACTTCTTGAAAACAAAATGGGAATTCAACAAAATTTTTAATTTCCGCCAGAGCCGCAGTGAAGCAAAAGTTGTAAGTTTGTTGTGAATACCGACAATGCCGATATTCACAACATTTATTGTTATCGTTTCAGAATTAAAAAATTCGAGTTTGTCCGGCTAATTTATTTAATACCTGCCATAAAGTATCGACTTCTTCCCGGGTATTATATAAACCTAACGAGACCCGGATGGTGTTGGTTACCCCAAAACGTTCCAGTGTCGGTTGTGCGCAATGATGCCCGATCCGAACCGCGATACCCGCCTGGTCCAGATGGTGCGCCAGTTCTTCAGGAGAGAAATTTCTGACGATAAAAGTGATCACACTGATTTTATCGGAAGCGGTACCGATTAAACATAGGCCGGGTATGGCCGTGAGAGCATTCATCGCATAGCCGGTCAAGTTTCGCTCATGACGTTCAACGTTGTTTAAGCCGATTTTCTGAAGATAATCAATGGCTGCGCCCAAACCGATGGCATCGCCGATGTTGACGGTTCCCGCCTCAAATTTATAAGGCAGGTTTTGATAGCTGGTTTTTTCAAATGTAACTTGCTTAATCATTCCCCCCCCACCTTGCCAAGGAGGCATCTCCTCCAGTAAGGCTTTCTTTCCATATAAAACACCAATCCCGGTGGGTCCATAGACTTTATGACCTGAGAATGCATAAAAGTCCGCATCCAACTCCCGCATATCCACTTTGAAATGAGGAGCTGACTGAGCCCCGTCAACTAGCACGCAGGCTTTATGATAATGAGCGGTTTCAATCATGGCCCGCAAAGGATTGATGGTACCCAAAACATTGGAGACATGGGTGAGGGCCACCATCCGGGTACGCGGGGTAAAAAGTTTCTGATATTCGGTGAGTAGTATTTCGCCATGGTCATTAATGGGGATTACTTTGATAATCGCTCCTTTTTCTTGCTGCAGCATTTGCCAGGGTACGATATTGGAATGATGCTCCATTTGGGAGATCAATATTTCATCACCGGCATGAATGTTCATTTTGCCATAAGTCTGAGTCACCAGGTTAATTGCCTCAGTAGTACCCCGTAAAAAGATGACTTCTTCCGGGTTCGCGGCTCCGATAAAGTGCTGAACCTTATCACGGGCCGCTTCAAAGGCTGTAGTTGCCCGTCTGGCCAAATCATGGGTTGCCCGATGGATATTGGAATTGTATTCATTATAATATTGAGTTAAAGTGTTCAATACCACTTTAGGTTTCTGGGTGGTGGCGGCGTTATCAAACCAAATCAACGGTCTACCGTGAATTGATTGTTGTAAGATCGGGAAATCCCGCCGCGTGGCTTCCATTCGATTGGGCTCATCCGCCGATGATGATAATGCCGGTTTGGTTACATTGCCAGGTTCATTAGCGCTTAGGAAATAATAGTCAAGGTTGTTTGGGCGATCAAGGCATAATGGATCCTGGCTTTGAATCGTGGCAATTTTTGAAGATTGATCATTTAAATCTTGAGTTGTTTCATGGAAAAGTATGGGTTCCAGCTTTTTAGGCGGACAGGCTTCTTCGGTAATCCCCGTTTCAGACGGGCAAAGCTTTAGTCCGGAGCGGTCTGTTTCCCCGTTTGGGGATTTGTCCGCTTTGGACAATGCCGGGATCGGATCGGCGCAAGATGGTTCCAAATCCCGCTTGCGGTAAAGGTCGGCTTGATAAATATTATTCGCCAACTGACTGATCAAATCAGGATCGAAAACTTGAGCACTTTGCGGTTCAAGTGTAATCATGATAGGAGCCCACCTCGACATTTTCTAAGCTGCCAAGGGCATCGTTTGCCAGAACAGCGGTTGAAAAATATAAGCTTAAGACATAATAAGCGACTGCTTTTTGATCGATTCCACCGAATTTCACCGATAAGCTGGGGGTGTTATGTTCATCCGGAATACCGGGTTGGTGGATACCAATGACACCCTGTTCACTTTCACCCACCCGCATCAGTAATATGGAAGTTTTACCATTGAATGTATCAGTGCGGGTTTTGCCGTCGATTAATAATTTGTCGCAAGGAACCAGAGGTACGCCGCGCCAGGTAATAAAGGGGGAACCATAAATATTGATGGTTGCCGGCGGAACTCCTCTACGGGTGCATTCGCGGCCAAAAGCCGCAATCGCTTTGGGATGGGCCAGGAAAAACGCGGGTTTTTTCCAAACCCGGGCCAACAATTCATCCATATCATCAGGGGTGGGAGCGCCTTTTCTCGGTTGCAGCCGCATGGATGGCGCCACAGCATTGACCAGACCAAAATCTTTGTTATTAATCAGTTCCCATTCCTGGCGCTCTTTCATGGTGCCGATGGTAAGGCGCATCTGCTCATTTAGCTGGTTCAACGGGTTGTTATAGATGTCGGATACCCGGGTGTTGACTTTTAGGATTGTTTGCACCCAATTTAACGAGTACTCGCGCGGTTCGGTCTCATAATCAGGGAAGGTTTGGGGCAGGCTGGGCTCACCTGTGTTACCGGTTATCAATTCGATGGGGCGTTCGCCATATTCATTAACGCGGATGTTGGCGGCGGTTTTGGAAAACTGTTTTACCTGATTGGTGCGATAAGTGCCGGCTTCCACCGCCACCCAGGGCATAAAAGTAATCAACCAGCGCGGGGAGAGCGATTCCATCATGGGGGTGGAGATCGTGGTATGAGAAAGGTTCATCGCCGCCTGCATATTTAAACTGCTTTGGTTTATCATCTCAGCAGGGTTATTCATTAGGTCATCCTCCGTCCATCATTTCTCGATATACGCATATCTGTTACAATATATGTTTTTAGCAGGGAAACGGTAGTCGGAAAGTATAGGACGTTATCATATATTGAAGATCATAATGCTTTTGGCATTTTAATTGAATGAAGGTATTTCATGATAAAACAAGACTGCCGGCTAAAGCAGCAGTCTTGTTAAGGAACGGACTTTATGCCGCGTCTAGTGCCTTTAGGCTTTCTGCCGTTAAGCCTTCTGCTTTTAGGCATTCGTTGGTTTCTTGCCAGGGGCCTATGGTTATTCTTTGATCAATGGTTGCGGATACGTTTTGTTGGGCTTTTACCGCTTCAATATAGGCATCGCGGGCTAATTTAAATGTATCGTTATATGTTTTGGCGACCGCCGGGTCGGTGAATTCCACAAAACCGTCACCACCGGTACCCATAAAATTATTGGTAGCCACCAGATATAGCCCCTTGGGATCCAAGGGAGAACCATCGGCTTTTTTGATCGTCAGCACCCGTTGCATGGTCGGCTTGGCTGGGTCATAGGTGAAACGAAGGCCGGCTATTTGAATGCCCTTACCATTATCCTGGACTGCCTGTTCAAGCAGGATTTTGATTTGAGCGGGGTTCATCTTTACGGTAACGATGGTATTGTCGAAGGGCATAAATTGGAACATGGCTCCGACCGTAATGGGGCCTTTGGGAATATCAATGCGCAAACCGCCGTTGTTGACAACACCAAAATCAGCGTTGGCGGATTTCCGGGTAACTTCGGCTGTCCAATTGCCAAGATTTGAATCCCCATAGGGCTTTGCGCTTTGAACCCGGGTTAAGTTGGTAACGGCGCTACCGATCACCGTGTTGAACTCAGCGCCGACGGCCTGGTTCGCTTGATCGACCATCGCTTGGACCTGGGAATCAACTTTGGGGTCGGCTGTATTATATAAATTGTATAGATCAACATAGCTCATTTTTCCACAGGAGGCTTTGCCACCCGGAGCTATTTTTATTTTCAAATCCAGGTAGCCCTGGCCATATGAACCGGCGATACCGAGCGGGATGTTACCCACCCGGGTAGTAACGATGGTATGGGAATGTCCGCCAAAGACCGCATCGATACCCACCACTTTTCTAGCGAAATCAATTAAATTACCCGTAGTAAAGTTGTCTTTTCGATTGGTATAGGCGCCCATATGAGCTAGGACAACGACGATTTGTGCTCCTTGGTTCCTTAGTTGCCGGGCTAAGCTGTTTACTATGGGTACGGGATCTTTAAAATCGAGATTTTGAATGAAAGCCGGCATAATGATCGAAGGGAATTCAATATTGTCGACGATGCCGATGACCCCGATCTTAAGGCCGCCTTTGTTGAGTAAGACGTATGGGTTGGTGTATTTTACAGGCTGATGGGTTGTTTTATCGAAAACATTGGCGGCTAAAACCGGTATGGTAGAATTTTTCAAAGTCGCCCGATTAGGATCGATAACAGTTTCGATTCCCCAGTCATATTCATGGTTGCCTAAAGCCATGGCATCAAATCCGATACTATTCATCATGCCAATGACCGGTTGGCCTTTTAATACATTGGATAAAGGCGTTCCCTGAAACATATCGCCGCCCGAAAGGATCACGGTATTGGGATTGGCTGCTTTGATATCTTTTATTTGCTTGGCAATCACCGCTGCCCGCTGTTGGGTTATGGGAGTACCGTCTTTTAATTTAGCGGAATTTTGCAGGTAACCATGAAAATCAGTGATCTCGATGAATTCGATTGTTCGAGCAGTTCGCGCTGCGGAAACAGGGGGAGCGACATTGAAGATACAAAGTCCGATAACGAAAAACAAGAATAACAAGATAGCAATCAAGCGTATATTTCGTTTCGCCATGGATAGCCTCCTTTTATATTTCTGGTGGTGATTATTTAAATGATCTCCGATGATACTTCGAGGCGCGCAATTGGTTTACCTTTTTATGGAATAAACATTTTACGTGATATCAAGTTTAGTTAGAATCGATTGTAAAAATGTCATCCTTTGAGAGGAAATTTTTTAGACAATAGAGAAACTCAATCTATCAATATCAAGTTCTTAAACAATTAAAATGGAGGCAAAAAATGCATAATCAAATAAATCAAGACTTCAACCAGGAATTAGCCGCAATGATCGACCATACTCTGCTCAAGCCGGAGGCTACCGCCGAACAGATTACCAAGCTTTGTCAGGAAGCGTTGCAATATCAATTTAAATCGGTCTGCATCAATCCGTTTTGGGTGCCGTTGGCGGCGATGCTTTTAAAAGGTTCCAAGGTGGGTGTCTGTACGGTGATTGGGTTTCCTTTAGGAGCGATCCCGGTGGCAGCTAAAGCCGGCGAAGTCAAAGAAGCGGTCCGCAGCGGTGCCGCCGAGGTGGACATGGTATTAAACATCGGGGCGCTGAAGTCCGGCCAGTATGATGTGGTGCTGGAAGATATCAAGGCGGTGGTTCACGCCGCCAAATGGAAGACCGTGGTGAAAGTGATCCTGGAGACCGGGCTGTTAACCGACAGCGAGAAGGTTAAGGCCTGCGAGTTATGCAAACAAGCCGGAGCCGACTTTGTAAAGACTTCTACCGGATTTGGCCCAGGGGGCGCTACAGTAGAGGATATTACTTTGATGCGGAAGAGCGTGGGTGAAAAGATGGGAGTGAAAGCTTCCGGAGGGATTCGCGACTATGCAACCGCAATGGCGATGATTAAAGCCGGAGCCAATCGGATCGGCGCCAGCGCCGGAATTGCCATTGTGACAGCCAATAATCAACAGTACCAGGCAAAAGGCGATTACTAGCTTTACATTTCTACTCAGAAAATAAATTTAGCCAAATTCGGGCGCAAACCTCTCTCTCGCTCTCCCCCAACGATGCTGGTACAAAGAAGCACATTCAGGGGGAGAGTAACCGATATTCCCGAAGTCTAAAGACTTTTAGATATCAGCGGCTAGGGTTACTCTTCCACCTGACAAAGCTTATAAAATTAACTTCTTGGGGGAAGAGCAAGAGTTAGGTGCCCTTGCCCTGCTACAGGTAGGTCAGTAAATTATCCAATTCATACAACCGGCCGGCCTTTGATGAATAATTATAAGTTTGTCAAGATTGGACCCCTGTTAAAACCTCGGTTCTCCCAATATTTATTACTAAAAATTAATATTTTCCCTAAGAGGAAAAGTTTGTGTCAGAGCGAAGCTATATAAAGGTTAAAAAAATATAAAGGAGTGTTCGTATGAAAAAGTTTTATTTGTTGCTATTACCGGTTTTACTGGTAGTACTTTCCTTCACGGTCTTTGGTGCCGGCAGTTTAAAAGTAGGGATGGTTACTGATTCGGGTACCATAGATGATAAGTCTTTCAACCAAGGCACCTGGGAAGGCGTTGTTAAGGCAGGCAAAGTATTAAAATTAGATACCAAGTATTTAAAACCGGGTGGAACCACGGAAGCCGATTATCTGAAAGAAATCGGCAACTTGGTGGATGCCGGTTACAATATGGTGGTATGCCCCGGATTTAAATTTGAGACTGCAATTTTCCAAGCGCAAGATAAATACAAAGATGCCAAATTCGTGCTCATCGACGGCGCTCCTCACGGCGACGACGGTAAGGTCGTTATTAAACCCAATACCGTTTCCATTTTCTTTGCTGAACATGAATCAGGTTTTGCAGCCGGTGTTGCCACAGCTTTGCAATTAAAAACCGGTGATGTAGGATTTATCGGCGGTATGGAAATTCCGCCGGTCCAAAAATATAACTGGGGCTTCCAACAAGGCGTTGCATATGCCAACGCTAAACTAGGAACCAAAGTTGCCATTAAACCGGAAAACGTTATCTATCAAGGAACATTTAATGATGTTGCCGCCGGACAACAGCTGGCAGCTCAGATGTATGATCGTGGGGTCAAAGCAATTTTCTGTGCAGCCGGCGGCGTAGGCATCGGCGGTATCAATGAAGCCAAATCAAGGGTTAAAGCGGGAAAAGCAGTTTGGGTTATCGGCGTTGATGTCGACCAATATTCAGATGGTATCTATGATGGTACCAAATCAGTCATTCTTACTTCGGCCATGAAAAAAATCGATACCGCTGCTTTTGATATGGTTAAAGCAGCAAAGAGCAATAAATTCCCCGGTGGTCAAACGCTCATTTTCAATGCGAAGAATGATGGAGTTGGTATTCCTGCCAAGAATCCCAATCTCTCAGCGGATGTTCAAAACAAAGTGTTAGCAGTATTTAAACAATTAAAAGCCGGTTCAATCAAGGTTTCCGACCAAAAGGGAAATTTGATTAAATAATTTCGGTTGTGATCAAAGAAGAGGATGGGTTTAGCCACCTCTTCTTTTTTTTTAAATTCAATTCGTGACATTTTTGATATCTTTCCAATTTAATTATTCTTAAACCCCCCAAAAATGTATTATAATACTTATATTATATGCCACAAATTGCCACCCAAAAAAGGGGATGTGTTGTGTAAATGGATTATGTAGTGGAAATGTTGAATATCCGCAAGGAATTTCCCGGCATTGTTGCCAACGACGATATTACAATTCAATTGAAACAGGGAGAAATCTTGGCCCTTCTCGGTGAAAACGGCGCCGGAAAGTCAACTTTGATGAGTATTCTTTTCGGCCTTTATCAACCGGAAGGAGGGACCATTAAGATACGGGGCAGACAAGCTAAGATTACCGACCCGAATATTGCCAATGAGCTAGGAATTGGAATGGTGCATCAGCATTTTAAATTGGTACATAACTTTACGGTTACTGAAAATATTATCCTCGGTCTGGAACCTAAAAGGGGCATTGTTATTGATATTCGCTCAGCAGCCAAACGGATTGGGGAGCTTTCCGAAAAGTACGGGCTAAATGTCGATCCTTATGCCAAAATTGAAGATGTCAGTGTAGGCATGCAACAACGGGTTGAGATTTTAAAAATGCTTTACCGCAATGCGGAAGTTTTGATATTTGATGAACCGACTTCAGTTTTAACCCCTCAGGAGATTCAAGATTTGATGAAAATTATGCGCAATCTGATGAACGAGGGGAAATCGATTGTTTTGATTACCCATAAATTGAAAGAAATTAAAGCGATTGCGGATCGCTGCACGGTGATTCGCCGCGGCAAATTGATTGGCACTGTTGATGTCGCTTCCACTTCAGAAGCAAAGATGGCCGAAATGATGGTAGGCCGTGAGGTATCTTTTTCGGTTGAAAAAGGGCCATCCTGTCCCGGCGAAGTTATTTTGCGGATCGAAAATTTATCGGTCATTAATAATCGGAAACTAAAGGGACTAAGGAATTTTTCGTTGGAAGTCCGCTCCGGTGAGATTGTCGGCATCGCCGGTGTGGAAGGGAATGGGCAGATGGAATTGGTAGAAGCTTTGATCGGTCTAAGGAAGGTTGAGTCCGGTAAGTTGTATTTGAGAGAGCGGGATATTACGGAAACTCCGGTTAGAAATCGAATTGAAGCGGGCATTGCTTCGATTCCCGAGGACCGTCATAAAAACGGCTTGGTTTTGGACTTTACAGTGGAAGACAACTTGGTTTTAAAATCGCTTCATCAGGCTCCGTACTCCAAAAACGGGTTGCTGAACCGGAATGTAATCCATCAGCATGCTGAAAAAGTGATGGCGGATTTCGATGTCCGGGCTGGAGAGGGTCCGGCAGCCATTGCCCGTTCGCTCTCCGGCGGAAATCAACAAAAAGCTATTGTAGGTCGAGAAATTGACTTAAACCCGGAAATATTAATCGCGGTTCAACCAACCCGCGGTCTTGATGTCGGAGCGATCGAGTATATCCATAAGCGTATTGTGGAACAACGGGATCAGGGCAAAGCGGTCTTGTTGATTTCGTTAGAATTGGACGAGATACTCGATTTGTCGGATCGGATCGCTGTCATTAGTAATGGCGAACTCATCGACATTGTTGAAGCTGCGGTGACCAATGAAAATGAAGTCGGCCTGATGATGGCTGGAGTTAAGCGGGGTGAACACCGATGAAAGTCAAACTTAATAAAGACTATCTTTTGGCGTTGGTTGCAGTAGTTTTGGGTTTAATCGCGGGCGCCATTTTGATAGCCATTACCGGAAATAATCCACTGGAAGGATATTTTTATCTTTTCCGGGGCGGCTTGATGAATATTCAACGTATCGGCGATACGTTAGCAACCGCCACCCCTTTAATCTTAACCGGACTGTCGGTAGCGTTTGCATTTAAAACGGGTTTATTTAACATTGGCGCCGCCGGTCAAATGCTGATCGGAGGTTTATGCGCCACTGCGGTTGGACTCAGTTTGGATTGTTCAAAGCCGATCTTATTGACGTTGGTGGTTCTTTCAGCCATCTTAGGCGGCGCGCTTTGGGGCGCTGTTCCCGGTTATTTAAAAGCCCGCTTCAATGTCCATGAAGTGGTATCGTCGATCATGATGAACTGGATAGCTTATTGGGCGGTTTATTATATTGTTCCGGCTTATTTCAAAGGGCAGTTTTTGGAGACCGAATCGCGCAAAATACCGGCCGCAGCATCATTAAAAGTTGACTGGCTGATGAATCTTTTTAACGGTTCGTACATTAATTTGGGGTTTTTTCTGGCCGTGATTGCGGTGATAGTTATAGCATTCATCTTGAATAAGACAACCTTCGGCTATGAATTGAAAGCGGTAGGATATAACCGGTTTGCGGCTGAGTCGGCGGGAATCATAGCCAATCAAAGTATTTTACTCTCAATGGTGCTGGCGGGGGCTTTGGCCGGACTCGGCGGAGCTGCCTTTTATGTTGGCTATGCCTCCAACATCCAAATCGGCGTTTCACCATCCCAAGGTTTTGATGGGATAGCCGTTTCATTACTGGGTCTTAACTCGCCTTGGGGAGTGCTTTTCGCAGCGATATTCTTCGGTGTTCTTCAGTCCGGTAAAGGTTTCATGAATGCCATGACCAGTATTCCGCCGGAAATTGCCGATACCATTATCGCCACCATTATTTATTTCGCAGCTACCAACATTTTGATTGAAAGGGCTTGGGAACGTTTGCGGAAACGAAAAAATAAAGGTTCAGCTTTGAAAAAAGATCTGAAGGTGGATAAAGTAGGAGGTGCAGAGTAATATGTGGGATATTATTGTACAAATATTTCCCTATGCAATTGCTTATACGATTCCGCTCCTACTCACTGCTTTGGGAGGCCTTTACAGCGAAAGAAGCGGCGTGGTTAATATCGGTTTGGAAGGTTTAATGGTGGTTGGATTTTTTGGCGGAGCCCTTGCAATTTCCAAACTGGAGGCTTTTTTGCCGGGGACTGCCATTTGGATTGGGCTTTTGGCTGCAATTATTGTGGGGGGGCTTTTCGCTTTGCTCCACGCTTTCGCCAGTATTAATCTCAATGCCAATCAGGTTATCAGCGGAACGGCGATTAATATGATTGCCGGTTCCTTAACGATTTTCTTGGCGCGGCATATTACCGGCAGCGGTAATATTCGCATTGTCCATGGATTGATCCGGAACGATATTCCGGGGTTATCACAAATTCCTGTTATTGGGAAGCTGTTTTTTACCCAAACCTATGCTACAACATGGCTTTCGATTGCTATTCTATTATTTTCCTGGTTTTTACTATATAAGACTGCTTTTGGACTTCGACTCAGGGCTTGCGGAGAACATCCTCAGGCGGCGGATTCCGCAGGAGTTAATGTTTACAGAATGAGGTATATTGCAGTCATGACTTCCGGAGCTTTGGCCGGTCTGGCCGGCGCTGTTATCCTGGTTACCTATTCCGGTGAGTTTAACGGTTCAGTGAGCGGTCTGGGATTTTTAGCATTGGCGGCGTTGATATTTGGACAATGGAAACCTTTAGGGATCCTCGGCGCCACGTTCTTCTTTGGCCTGGCCAGCACGATTGCCAATGTTTCACAAGCGGTTCCTTCTTTGGCCCAAATTCCGGGGATTATCTTAAAATGCTTCCCTTATGTTGTTACCTTGATCGTACTGGTTATGTTCTCCAAGAATTCTCAGGCCCCGAAGGCTGACGGAGAACCGTATGATAAAGGAAAACGTTAGAATTTATATAGATTATGTAGGGGATAGACTCGCTTCAAGCGGGCCTATTTTTTTTTAGCCAAGCCGGGCGCTTAACCTAACCCTAGCCCTTCCCCTTAGATGTGGTTTTGGATGCAGATTCAAGTGGAAGGGTAACCCTGGGCTCTGCAAGTTTTTAAACCAAACCATTGAATGACCTCAAAATGCATTTAGACTTCAAAGGATAAGGTTACCCTGCCACCTGAACCACAATCGGAACAGCTTCCTGGGGGAAGGGCGAGGGGCAATGTCATCAAGCTAAAGAACCATATACTGACAGTTCTTCATCACCCAGGGCAGAAGCTGTAAATTTTCGCTTTTTCATATCCCCTGGGCTGCTGCCCACAAACCGTCTTAACCCCACAAGGGGCTCAATTAGGCCTTCATAAAATTATTGCAAAAAATTTCCCAGCCCATTTATGGGGTTAAAATTAGTTTTAAACCAACAGCCCAGAGGTTTTGAATCAGCTTGCAGTTAAACCTCAGCTCTGGGCGATGAAAGGCATTCGTTTTCGTTTCTTGGAAGCGTAGTTTGATGACATTGGGGCGATGGGGTAGGTGATCATTTAGGCCCTGAATTGGAATGCCCGTGCCCGGTGAATGGGTTAAATTTCTATTGATACATTGCAAACATTTTGTTATAATGTCTATGAAATTAATAGACAAAAGAGAGAACAAATGATGAAAGTATTAACGGATCAATTTTGGAATTCAAGTTTATCTGAACTTAAGCAAGGGTATGTTTATGAGCCGCCAAGCGGGGAATTTGTTTGCCTGCTTTGTGGTGAGCATTATGCCAAAGGCCGAGTTTATCCGGTGGATACGCTTTTATTTGAGGCGGAAAAGGCGGTGCAGATCCATATTAAAAACCAGCATGGCTCGATCTTTGAGTATTTATTGGGGATGGATAAGAAGTACACCGGCCTTACCGAACATCAAAAAACGATATTAACAGCCTTTTATCAGGGTGTAAACGATAAAGAAATCGCTGCCCGCATGGAAAATGGAAATACTTCAACCATCCGTAACCAGCGGTTTGCCTTTCGGGAGAAGGCCAAGCAAGCCAAAGTATTCCTGGCGATTATGGAGTTGCTTGAGGAACATACACCGAAGTCGGAAAAACTAAACAAAGTTCCACATGACAACCAGGTTACAGACAAAAACTTTTCAATCACTGAGCCGGAAAAGGCAGAAATTTTGGGAACTTATTTCCCGGCGGGAGTTAGCGGTCCATTAAGTAGTTTTCCCAAAAAAGAAAAACGTAAGCTGATTATTTTGAAGCAGTTGATTCAAAGGTTTGAATTGGACAGGAAATATACTGAGCAGGAGGTCAATCAGATTTTAAAAAATGCCTTTTCTGATTATGTAACTCTGCGTAGGTACCTAATCGAATACGGTTTGATGGACCGCGAGGCCGATGGCAGCCGGTATTGGCTCAAGAACTATTGATAAAGAGAGGAACTCTCTAATGGAAAGAAACTATATAAACTGTGAAAACTTTAAGAAACGAATGATCGAGCTTTGCTTGAAGAGCGGTTTATCGGATTTCCCGGTCAAACGCCGTGATCAACGGATATTGCTAAAAAGTATCGCTATTTTATTTAATCCAAAGCACCAATATACTGAAGCGGAAGTAAACCAAAGGATTATCGGCTGGCTTAAGGATATGGAACGGTTTTTCCAGTGGGATTTCATGATGTTACGCCGACGATTGGTCGACGAAAAGTTTTTAACCCGTAAAACGGACGGTTCCGGCTACCGCCTATGTCCTCCTGATCCGGCGGAAATTATTTTTGATCCGGCAATTGATGAACTTGATATTTGTCAGGTGATTAGGGAAGGGGAAGAGTCCATTGCCAGGAAGAAAGAGGAATATCTGCAGAAACAGGCGGTTTGGTTAATCAATTAGCAAAAGATCTCAATTAATATTGAAGGAGAGGAAATGATGGCGGACAGACGTTCCGAGTTAAAACTAGCCTATAAGAATCGACCCGTAAGTATTGGAGTCTACCAGCTTAAGAATGAAAAGAACGGCAAAATTTTAGTAGGCTCCAGTCTTAACCTGGATAAGGCTTTTAACCGTTTTATTTTCGGTTTAAATTATGGAGATGATATACACCTAAACAAAGATTTAAGAAAGGATTGGCAGGAATATGGCCAGGAAAATTTTTCTTTTGAAGTCCTGGATCAGTTAAAGCCCAGCGAAGACCCACTTTACAATTATAAAGAGGACTTGGCTACCCTGGAAGAAATGTGGCTTGAGAAACTGCAGCCCTACGATGAAAGGGGTTATAATCAAAGGAAGAAATGAATAGATTGAAATCAAACAGCTTAATTTGTAGCGTCGGTAATATAATCGACGCTTTTTAATTTTACGGGAATTTAATAAGTTATTGATTTGGTATTCACGGGGATGCAATAATTATAGATTAATATAAGAAAAAGAAGAATAAATGCGGACCTTTATACCAATTTGCTCCTTGGATTATTATCTAATTGAAAGCAACTTAGTATTATGGGTCAATAGAAGGAGTGCTTTTAAGTTGATTAAACGTTTACCTCAATACACGAATAGACATTGTCAGGCAACCGGAGATGAGATTGGAGTCCGCTTTACCCGCATCGAATCGAAAGAGAATTTCCAAGATATTTTCCCGGATTGTTTATATAAGACCACTTGTCAATGCAAAGACTGTATTTTTATAGCCGGACAGGGCGGCAAGTGGTATATTGATTGGCCACAGCATCCGGTTACTCATCAAATACTACCCTGATAAAGGATCGCTACCAAGCGATTAATTTCCGGGTGCGCTGATTTTTGATAGTCCACGATATCCAGCCATCGGCCGAATTCTTGACCGACCTCTTTATCATTTGGAATGGGACACTCCTCTCTCGTCTTCTTCAATTTGCAACAAACTTTTGCATATCGGACAGACTGGCTTTGTCAAATCGTTCTTATCAAGAATGATTGAGTAGTCATGACAATGGGAACATTTATAGGCGCTTTTACCGGACTGATGAAGATAACTAATCAAAATACCACTCCCTTTTATAGGGTTGTTTGAGCTCAAAATATACTTACAATTATATAAACTTTTGATTAAAATGGAAGAACTGTTTGGTTAAATAAAAGTAAAATTTCAGCGACGATGAAGGAATTTTATTGGAAATTTCTATCCAGCCAAATAAATCTTGAATTAAGTCGATATTAAGATTTTCTATCCTCGGCTACCAGCCACATTGGCTGAGACCAAGCAGTCCGATGGTTTTTATCGGTAACTTCGACTCGGATAAAGCCTTCATCGCCTGAACATTGGTAAATTGATTGCTCACCGCGAGTAGCCTGGGTTACCTGGTTTTGGGCATTGATAAACCGAATCCAGTTGGAGTCCGGAGAATTAACATATACCTTTGTCCCAGCTACCTTGATATCCACATTGGAAGGCCCGTTTGTTGCATAAAAAGCGCCTTTTTTTATGTTGGTGATGACTGAGACTAGGTCCAGTCGAGGTGTTTTTAACATGACCCAGCCGGCGCCACAACTTCCAGAGTGTGAATCGTCAACCGCTATTCCCCATACCGGATGAAGGGGGCCGCCTCTGACATTTAATTTATGCCAGATTGTCAAATCGAGCGGGTCTTTAGAATGGGGATTATAAATCTCAATGAACTGTAAATGTTTTAAACGATAGAGTTCATCCGGATACCAACGACCGGTGCCGGCCCCACCCCGCCAGCTTAGATGAGCGGGGATTACCAACATATCGATATCGACCGCTTGATTTAACCGTTCTTGAAGTGTCTGCCGGTGAGGACGCTTTTCTAGCGGGTTAATCAATACCATGTGTTTGCCTAAGGGGATGGGCCAAAATAAGACCGGTATCGTTTCTTCGATTCCAGGTAAAATTAACATCTCGCTGGTACTAAGGGTTGAAAAATCGGAAAGCACATCATGGTCGGTAATAGCCAGGATTTTATACCCGCTTTTTTTATACGATTCAATGATCTTTAATGAGTGCACGTTACTATCGTAGGATAGACTGGAATGGGTATGCAATTGTGCCTTATGGTAAATACCCGCATTCTCCAAGGGGTTTAGAAGCTTAAATTTTTTGAGCACCGGTAAAGAAGTGATTTTTATTTTCTCAGGATGAAAGGAACGTTCAAAGCGAAAGTTGTGAATAATTTGTAAGGCCAGAAAGGTGATAATAATACCAAGAAAGAATATCCATGCGATAGCCGCAACTATTTCCGCCAATAACTTCCAGTACCCCAACAAAAGTATGGTTGCGGCCTGAAGAATTAATAAAATCCCCATAATTAATACCAATTGAAGTATAAGGCGATGCTTTTTGTGCAAACTCACCCAGGAGCCTCCTTTGCCAATTTAGGTTGTACTAAATTGAAAGGCAGAATTCTTCTTATAGCTTAGAAATCAGTTAACAAAAGAAAATGATTATGTTAAAATTGGTTGAGAATTATTAGCCGTTCATGGTAAAAAGGAGAAATCTAATGTTAAAACGTGTTATACAGTATTTTTCGCCCTATAAGAAACGCCTAATCGCTGTTTTCTTTCTTTCCATTTTGGTATCTTTATTCACATTAAGCGACGCTTGGTTAATGGGACGCATGACCGAAGCAATTTTTTACCGTACCAAAGGCATGCCTCTCAGTGTGAATGTATCTATTACCAAAACCAAGATCTTCAATTTGAGCTTAGTGAAAAATGTCCCCTGGCAACCAGCCGATAAAAAAATCCTTAATGCGGCTATCAACGAATATGGTTTGACAGTTCTCTCCTCCGGCCGGGCCGG
>WSSedL1CaDRAFT_10000218_pt1 | contig 40188 bp, 32 predicted proteins | sample WetSurSL1Cattail_FD_9464 | JGI IMG/M metagenome (IMG submission 9464)
CGTCACCAAACGGCGGGTTAAGTATCCGGCATCAGCCGTTTTAAGAGCCGTATCCGCTAAACCTTTACGAGCACCGTGGGTTGAAATAAAGTATTCCAATACCGAAAGTCCTTCTTTAAAGTTCGAAAGAATAGGGTTTTCAATAATTTGTCCACCTTCAGCACCTGATTTCTGAGGTTTTGCCATCAAACCACGCATACCTGAGAGCTGACGAATCTGTTCTTTAGATCCACGGGCTCCGGAATCCAACATCATGTATACAGAGTTGAATCCCTGGTTGTCGGTCGAAAGTTGTTTCATCAAAATGTTCGACAATTTCGAGTTGACGTGTGTCCATGTATCGATAATCTGATTGTAACGTTCGTTGAAGGTAATGAATCCCATGTTATAGTTATTCAAAATTTCTTCTACTTCAGCGTTACCTTCTTTTACCAATGTTTCTTTTTCAGGTGGGATGATAACGTCGTTCAGGTTAAATGACAGACCTCCCTTGAAGGCCATGTAGTAACCTAAATCTTTGATATCATCGAGGAACTGAGCTGTACGGGCTACTCCACAAATATCAATTACGTTACCGATAATATCGCGTAATGATTTTTTAGAAAGAAGTTCGTTTATATAACCTACTTCGGGTGGAACACATTTATTAAATAAAACACGTCCAACTGTAGTTTCGATTAATTGCAGTTCAAGATCACCTTCAGCATTTAAATCAAGAGTTTTGACCTTGATCCATGAGTGTAAAGTAACTTTCTTTTCGTTGTAAGCAATTTCAGCTTCTTCCGGAGAATAGAAAATAAGCCCTTCGCCCATAGCACCTTTACGTGGTTTGGTAATGTAGTACAAACCAAGAACCATGTCCTGCGAAGGTACGGTAATAGGAGCACCATTAGCAGGGTTCAGAATATTGTGAGCAGCCAACATCAACATTTGAGCTTCCAATATAGCTTCATTTCCCAGTGGTAAGTGAACGGCCATCTGGTCACCATCAAAGTCGGCGTTGAAAGCCGTACATGCAAGTGGGTGAAGTTGAATAGCTTTTCCCTCAATCATTTTTGGCTGGAAAGCCTGAATACCCAATCGGTGAAGAGTAGGGGCACGGTTTAGTAATACGGGATGTCCTTTCATCACGTACTCTAAAATATCCCAGATAACTGGGTCTTTGCGATCAACGATTTTTTTCGCTGATTTTACCGTTTTTACAATTCCGCGCTCAATTAGTTTGCGGATGACAAACGGTTTATAAAGTTCGGCAGCCATATCTTTTGGCAAACCGCATTCGTGCATTTTTAATTCTGGTCCAACGACGATTACCGAACGAGCCGAGTAATCTACACGTTTACCTAACAAGTTCTGACGGAAACGTCCTTGTTTACCTTTCAATGAATCGGAAAGCGATTTCAACGGACGGTTTGCGTCGGTTTTTACAGCACTTGATTTACGCGAATTGTCGAACAATGAATCCACAGCTTCCTGAAGCATACGTTTTTCGTTACGTAAAATTACTTCGGGTGCTTTGATTTCGATCAAACGTTTCAGACGGTTATTACGGATAATAACACGACGATATAAGTCATTCAAATCGGAAGTTGCAAAACGACCACCATCCAATGGTACCAACGGGCGTAATTCTGGCGGAATAACCGGAACAATCTTGATGATCATCCATTCCGGTTTGTTGCGCAATCTTGAAGCACGGAACGATTCTACAATTTGCAGACGTTTCAAGGCTTCGTTTTTACGTTGTTGAGAAGTATCGTTGTTTGCCTTGTGACGCAGGTCGTATGACAGAGCATCTAAATCCAAACGAGCCAATAAATCGTAAATAGCATCGGCACCCATTTTAGCAATAAACTTATTTGGGTCGGTGTCTTCCAATAATTGGTTTTCGCGTGGAAGCGCTTCCAGAATGTCTAAATATTCATCTTCCGATAGTAATTCACCCTGAGCTATAGCTAATTCACTTTTAGCATATATTCCATCGTTTTCAACAATTCCGGGTTGAATTATTACATATTTTTCGTAATAAATAATTGAATCCAGTTTTTTAGTCGGCATTCCAAGCAGGTAACCGATTTTGTTCGGCAATGAGCGGAAATACCAAATGTGAGCTACAGGAACCACTAACTGAATGTGTCCCATACGTTCACGACGAACTTTTTTCTCGGTCACTTCTACACCACAACGGTCGCAGACAATGCCTTTGTAACGTATACGTTTGTATTTACCGCAATGACATTCAAAATCCTTGGTAGGACCAAAAATGCGTTCGCAGAACAGACCATCACGTTCGGGTTTGTATGTACGATAATTAATGGTTTCGGGTTTGAGAACCTCACCACTTGATAATTTTAATATTTCTTCGGGCGATGCAAGACCGATCGAGATTTTATTAAAATTACTCTTTACCTTATTATCATTTTTAAAAGCCATATCTCTGTTTTATGAAGAGTTATAAGATTTACATTTTTGAAAATACAATTCAGAATTAGAAGGAAGTGAGCCGTGAGACTCACTTCTTTATATTCCCTTCAGGGTATACTAATCTAAACTGATGCTCAGACCTAATCCACGAAGTTCGTGCAACAATACGTTGAGCGACTCAGGAATTCCCGGTGTTGGCATTGGATCACCTTTTACAATTGCTTCGTAAGTGCGGGCACGTCCCATCACATCATCCGATTTAACGGTCAGAATTTCTTGTAAAATGTGAGCAGCACCAAATGCTTCCAGTGCCCAAACTTCCATTTCTCCAAAACGTTGACCTCCGAATTGAGCTTTACCACCAAGTGGTTGTTGTGTAATAAGTGAGTATGGTCCGATAGAACGCGCGTGCATTTTATCTTCAACCATGTGACCCAGTTTCAACATATAAATAACACCTACTGTAGCTGTTTGGTCAAAACGTTCACCGGTTCCACCATCGTACAAATAAGTTTTACCGTAATTTGGTACACCGGCTTTGTCAGTCCATGTATTCAAATCGTCCAAGCTAGCTCCATCAAAAATAGGGGTTGCAAAACGCAAACCTAATTCTTTTCCGGCCCAACCCAATACGGTTTCAAAAATCTGTCCAAGGTTCATACGCGAAGGTACACCCAGTGGGTTCAATACAATATCAACCGGAGTTCCATCTTCAAGGAATGGCATATCTTCTTGACGAACGATACGCGATACGATACCTTTGTTACCGTGACGTCCTGCCATTTTATCACCAACGCGGATTTTACGTTTTTTGGCGATATATACTTTAGCAATCTGTACGATACCATTTGGAAGTTCGTCTCCGATGGTAATATTGAACTTTTGACGTTTAATCTGAGCATCCAATTCCTTATGTTTCCTCAGATAGTTCATAATCAATTGTTTTACCAAATCATTTTTATGTGAATCGGTAGTCCATTTGCTTAATTGAACTGCAGTATAATCAATCTCGCGTAAACGGTCGGCAGTAAACTTGCTGTTGCGCGAAATAATATCGGTTCCTAAGAAATCTTTAACTCCGGCAGAAGTTTTATCTCCGATTAATCCCATCAGTTTTTCAACTAAGGTATCGCGTAAAATAGCGGCCTGGTTTTCGAACTCTTCATCCAGTTTAGGAAGAACAGCTTTGTCAGCCAGTTTCGATTTCCGGTTCTTTTGAGCTTTAGAGAATAAACGTTTGCCGATAACTACACCCGATAATGATGGAGTTGCTTTCAACGAAGCATCTTTTACATCACCTGCTTTATCACCAAAGATGGCACGAAGCAGTTTTTCTTCCGGTGAAGGATCCGATTCTCCTTTTGGAGTGATTTTACCGATAATAATATCGCCCGGTTCGATGCGTGCACCAATGCGGATAATACCATTTTCGTCCAAATCCTTAGTGGCTTCTTCGCTTACATTCGGAATGTCCGACGTAAATTCTTCAATACCACGTTTTGTTTCGCGAACGTCCAATAATTGTTCAACTACGTGTATTGAAGTGAAGACATCTTCGCGTACTACACGTTCGTTGATTACAATAGCATCCTCAAAGTTATAACCTTTCCAAGGCATAAATGCCACTTTCAGGTTCTTACCAATAGCCAATTCACCATTCTGAGTTGAATACCCTTCAGTTAAAATCTGACCGGTATACACTTTATCACCTCTGCTTACGATAGGACGTAAGTCGATGGTAGTATTCTGATTGGTTTTTTGAAATTTTGGTAATTTATATTCTTTTACAGCCGATTCGAAGCTTACAAATTCTTCTTCTTCGGTTCGGTCGTAGCGGATTTTAATACAAGTTGCATCTACAAATTCAATAACACCTTCGCCTTCAGCGGCTATTTGTGTACGTGAATCGCGGATTAACTGAGCTTCAATTCCAGTACCTACAATAGGAGCCTCGCAACGCAATAACGGCACTGCCTGGCGCATCATGTTTGATCCCATCAACGCACGGTTAGCATCATCATGTTCCAAGAAGGGAATAAGTGCTGCTGCGATTGAAGCAATCTGTGATGGAGAAACGTCCATCAGGTTTACTTCTTCCGGACCTACAACGGGGAAGTCGGCACCTAAACGTGATTTTACTTTAGAACGAAGAAATTCACCTTTTTCGTTCAAAGGTGCATTACCCTGACCAATAATCAGATTTTCTTCTTCTTCAGCTGTAAAATATTCAATTCCTGCTTCTGTCGTATCAACAATCGAATTAGTTACTTTCCTGTATGGAGTTTCTATAAATCCAAGTTCGTTGATTTTAGCGTAGATACATAAGGAAGAAATCAAACCAATGTTTGGACCTTCAGGAGTTTCAATAGGACACAAACGACCGTAGTGCGTATAGTGAACATCACGAACTTCGAATCCTGCACGTTCACGCGACAAACCGCCAGGCCCGAGGGCTGACATACGACGTTTGTGTGTGATTTCCGCCAATGGATTTTGTTGATCCATAAATTGCGAAAGTGCATTCGTACCGAAGAACGAATTGATTACCGAAGAAATACTTTTTGCGTTGATCAAATCGATAGGAGTGAACACTTCGTTGTCACGAACATTCATACGTTCACGAATGGTACGAGCCATACGCGAAAGTCCTACTCCAAATTGATTATATAATTGTTCGCCTACTGTACGTACACGACGATTACTCAAGTGGTCAATATCATCTACATCAGCTTTTGAGTTAATCAACTCAATCAGATATTTGATGATTTCAATAATATCTTCTTTTGTTAATACCTTAATGTCGCTACTTGTTGTAAGGTTTAATTTCCGATTAATACGGAAACGACCCACATCACCTAAATCGTAACGTTTTTCGGAGAAAAATAAATTATTGATTACCTCACGAGCTGTTGAATCATCGGCCGGTACAGCATTACGTAATTGACGATAGATATAAAGCACAGCTTCTTTTTCCGAGTTACTTGGATCTTTTTGAAGTGTGTTATATATAATGGCATAGTCGTTTTGATTGGCATCTGCCTTATGAAGTAAAATGGTTGGTGTTCCAGCTTCAATAATCAAATCTACGTGAGTGCTGTCTAAAACAGTTTCACGATCAATGATTACTTCATTTCGCTCGATAGTTACTACTTCGCCGGTATCTTCATCTACAAAATCTTCTACCCAGGTTTTCAATACACGAGCAGCAAGTTTTTGTCCAATGGCTTTTTTCAGGCTGGTCTTGCTTACTTTGATTTCTTCGGCAAGATTGAAAATTTCTAATATATCTTTGTCGCTTTCGAAGCCAATGGCACGAAGCAATGTCGTTACAGGCAGTTTTTTCTTACGATCGATATAAGCGTACATCACGTTGTTGATGTCGGTAGCAAATTCAATCCATGATCCGCGGAACGGGATAATACGTGCGGAGTATAATTTTGTTCCGTTAGCATGAACGCTTTGACCGAAGAATACACCGGGTGAACGGTGAAGCTGTGATACAATAACACGTTCAGCACCATTGATAACAAAAGTACCTTTAGCTGTCATATAAGGGATAGGTCCCAAATAGACATCCTGAATCACCGTATCGAAATCTTCATGATCCGGATCGGTGCAATATAATTTTAGTTTAGCTTTAAGCGGTACACTGTATGTTAAGCCGCGTTCTACACACTCATCGATCGAATAACGTGGAGGGTCAACGTAATAATCGAGAAATTCGAGGATGAAATTATTTCGGGTATCAGCAATAGGAAAGTTTTCGGAAAAGACCTTATACAATCCTTCTGATTTTCTTTTTTCTGGAGCTGTGTCCATTTGAAAAAAGTCCTGGAAAGATTTTAATTGTACTTCCAAAAAGTCAGGATATTCCAACTGATTTTTAATAGAAGCAAAATTTATTCTTTGAGCTTTAGTTAATGACGACATTTTCAAAGAGGTTATTTGGGTGCGGTGAACTCAATTATTTTATAGACAGAAAAGGTTTAGAATCCCTCAGTAAGAGGGAATCTAAACCAAAGACCTGATATTCAGGTTTTATTATTTAAGTTCAACTTCAGCTCCGCCTTCAACGAGTTGTTTTTTCAAGGCTTCTGCTTCGTCTTTTGCTACACCTTCTTTAATAACTGAAGGAGCTGCATCTACCATATCTTTAGCTTCTTTCAAGCCAAGTCCGGTAAGTTCTTTTACTAATTTAACGATAGCTAATTTATTAGCACCGGCTGCTTTCAATACTACATCGAAAGCTGATTTTTCTTCTGCTACTTCAGCAGCAGCTGCAGGACCTGCAGCAACAGCAACAGCTGCAGCAGCTGGTTCGATACCATATTCGTCTTTCAAAATTTGAGCTAACTCATTTACTTCTTTAACTGTTAAGTTAACCAATTGTTCTGCAAAAGCTTTCAAATCTGCCATTTTACTTATTTTTAATGTATTTGTTTTTTTATTTTACGATAAATATTTATCTCTCCGACAATGTTTTCAACACGCCGTGGATAGTCGAACCTCCTGATTGGAGTGCGGATATAACGTTCTTAGCTGGCGATTGCAATAAGCCAATAATTTCGCCGATAAGTTCGTTTTTGCTCTTCACGTGGATCAGTGCTTCTAAGTTGTCTTCGCCAATGTAGAAACTTTCTTCAACATAAGCAGCTTTCAAAATAGGTTTTTTGAGCTTGTTGCTTTTTAATTTGCTGAAGTCACTTATCACTTTCGCTGGTACGTTAGCCGTATTCGAAAGCATTAATGATGTTTCGCCTTTAAGCGAACCATAAAGTTCACTGAAATCTACTGATGAGTTGTCAAGTGCTTTTTGGAGTAATGTATTTTTTACTACTACAAGTTTAACATCTTCTTTATAGCAAACTCTTCTTAAATCGCTGGTTTGAGCAGCATCTAATCCGCCTATATCTGCTAAATAGAAGTGAGCATACTCTCCAAGAGTTGACTCAAGTTGTTTTATAATAGCGCTTTTATCTTCCTTTTTCATAAACTTTTAATTTTATTCTTCAATTGATTTGGGTTCAATTTTAATCCCCGAACTCATTGTGCTTGAAAGATAAATGCTTTTTACATAAGTACCTTTTGCGGCAGTCGGTTTTAGTTTCATCAAAGTAGAAACAAATTCTCTAGCATTTTCGACAATTTGTTCAGCTGTAAAAGATACTTTTCCAACTGAAGTGTGAACGATACCATATTTATCAACTTTAAAGTCGATTTTTCCTTGTTTTACTTCTTTTACAGCTTTACCAACTTCGTTGGTAACCGTACCACTTTTAGGGTTTGGCATTAAACCGCGAGGGCCTAAAACACGTCCTAAAGCACCCAATTTACCCATGATAGCCGGTTGCGTGATGATAACATCAACATCGGTCCAACCACCTTTGATTTTTTCGATATATTCATCGAGACCTACGAAATCAGCTCCGGCTTCTTTAGCCGCTGCTTCCTGGTCTGGAGTACATAATGCAAGAACCTTTACTTGTTTTCCGGTTCCGTTTGGTAACGACACAACGCCGCGTACCATTTGGTTTGCTTTACGAGGGTCAACACCTAAGCGTACATCTATATCAACAGAAGCATCAAACTTTGAATTGGTAATTTCTTTCACCAAAGAAGAAGCTTCTTTCAATGAATAGGCTTTTCCTGCTTCAATTTTTTCTAAAGCTAACCTTTGATTCTTTGTCAGTTTACTCATTTTAATTGAAGTTTATTAGTTATTTAAATTAGGAAAAGTACCTTTTACGGTAATACCCATACTTCTAGCTGTACCAGCAACCATTTTCATAGCTGCATCTAATTCGAAACAATTCAAATCAACCATTTTGTCCGTTGCAATAGCTTGTACTTGTTCCCAAGTAATTTCGGCTACTTTTTTACGGTTTGGTTCTGCCGATCCACTTTTCAGTTTTGATATTTCTAACAATTGAATAGCAACGGGCGGAGTCTTTACAACAAAGTCGAAAGATTTGTCAGTATAATAGGTGATGACTGCGGGTAAAATTTTGCCCGGTTTGTCTTGGGTTCTGGCATTAAATTGTTTGCAAAACTCCATAATATTGATCCCTTTAGAACCCAATGCAGGCCCTACCGGGGGAGATGGGTTTGCAGCCCCTCCTTTAATCTGTAATTTAATAAGTCCAGCAATCTCTTTAGCCATAATAATTTTAATTTTGATGTTAAAGTGGAATCGTCAATTTGTAACAAGAACGGACTATTCCTTTTCTACTTGCGTGAAGCCGAGTTCGAGCGGTGTTTTCCGTCCGAAAATCATAACCATAACTTTGAGTTTTTTCTTTTCGGAGTTTACTTCCTCAATTAGCCCGCTAAATCCACTGAAAGGACCAAAGATCACTTTCACGTTTTCGCCAACATAGAAAGGCGTAAGCATTTCTTCTGCAGTTTCCTGAAGTTCATCCACAGTTCCTAAAATCCGATTCACTTCTGAAGGGCGAATTGGGGTTGGAACATTGTTTTTTTCACCCAAGAACCCGATAACGTTTGGTGTATTACGCAGGCGGTGAGAAATTTCACCGATAAGATAAGCTTCTATCAATACATATCCCGGCATGCAACTACGTTCTTTTGTAATCTTTTTGCCGTTACGAATCTGGTATACTTTCTCAGTAGGGATTAACACCTGAGCAACATATTGACCAAGATCCGAATTTTTGATTTCTGCATCAATATATTCTTTAACCTTGTTCTCTTTTCCACTAATAGCACGCATTACGTACCATTTAAAATTTGTTGACTCAGACACTTTAATGACCTCCTTTGATTAAATTAAGACAACAGTCCGTAAATGAATTTCATGATACGTTCAAAACTAATATCCATAAGCCATACTATCAATGCAAGAATGATGGAAGCAATTAATACCACTACTGCACTGTTAGTAAGTTCCGACCGTGAAGGCCAAGATACTTTCTGAACAAGTTCCGAATAAGACTCTTTGATATAGCTAATTATCTTCATATTGTAAATAGAATTTGCACGGGCAGAGAGGCTCGAACTCCCGACACCTGGTTTTGGAGACCAGTGCTCTACCAACTGAGCTACGCCCGTATATTAAGTCGTTCTCCGCTTCCGGAAAACGACTTATTTCTTAGAAAAACTTCTTAATGTCCATTTCACTCTTACTATTCGCCTAAGGGGAGGTTGGGAGTGACTTTGGATTAGTCAAGAAGTTCTGTGATTTGGCCAGAGCCTACTGTACGACCACCTTCACGGATAGCAAAACGTAAACCAACGTTACATGCTACCGGATAGATCAAAGTTACAGTTAACTCCAAGTTATCACCAGGCATTACCATTTCAGTTCCTTCCGGAAGAGTAATTTCACCAGTTACATCCAATGTACGGATATAGAACTGTGGACGGTAACGGTTGTGGAACGGAGTGTGACGACCACCTTCTTCTTTTTTCAAGATATAAGCAGCAGCTTTGAAAGTAGTGTGAGGAGTTACTTTTCCCGGATGGGTAATAACCATACCACGTTTGATTTCTTCTTTATCGATACCACGAAGTAATAAACCTACGTTGTCACCAGCCTGACCTTCGTCAAGAATTTTGCGGAACATTTCCACACCAGTTACAACTGATTTTTTAGCTTCATGACCTAAACCTATGATTTGTACTTCTTCACCTGTTTTGATAACACCAGTTTCAATACGACCAGTAGCAACTGTTCCACGACCTGTGATAGAGAATACATCTTCAACTGGCATCAAGAAAGGCTTGTCAATTGCACGTGGAGGTAATTCAATCCATGTATCAACTGCATCCATCAATTCCATTACTTTGTCTTCCCATTCTGGAACGCCATTCAATGCACCAAGTGCTGAACCGCGGATGATAGGGGTATTATCGCCATCGAATTCATAGAATGAAAGCAATTCACGCATTTCCATTTCTACTAATTCCAACATTTCTTCGTCATCAACCATATCGCATTTGTTCATGAAAACAACAATACGAGGTACGTTTACCTGACGAGCTAAAAGGATGTGTTCGCGTGTTTGTGGCATAGGACCATCAGTTGCAGCAACTACAATGATAGCACCATCCATTTGAGCAGCACCAGTAACCATATTCTTAACGTAATCAGCGTGACCCGGACAGTCAACGTGCGCATAGTGACGGTTAGCTGTTTGGTATTCTACGTGCGAAGTGTTAATAGTAATACCACGTTCTTTTTCTTCAGGTGCATTATCGATAGAATCGAATGAACGCAATTCAGAAAGCCCTTTTTTTGCAAGTACAGTTGTAATTGCAGCGGTCAAGGTAGTTTTACCGTGGTCAACGTGTCCGATGGTACCTACGTTAACGTGGGGTTTTGACCTGTCAAATTTTTCTTTTGCCATAACTCAAAGATTATTTAATAATTAATTTAATATGTTTTTATAAAAGCTCACAAAGTTGAGCTGTTGATGAGAATTGAACTCGCGACCTCTTCCTTACCAAGGAAGTGCTCTACCACTGAGCTACAACAGCAAAGAATGGATTTTATCAATCAATTCAGATTTTACACTCCATTATGGAGCGGAAGACGGGACTCAAACCCGCGACCCTCAGCTTGGAAGGCTAATGCTCTATCAACTGAGCTACTTCCGCAATTTAATTTACAATTTAGCCATTTACGATTTACAATTGTGTTGAGAGGAATTCTCGCGTTTCAATTGTACATCTATAATTGGTCAATCGTAAATTTGATAGTGGGCAGTGAAGGATTCGAACCTCCGAAGTCGAAAGACAGCTGAGTTACAGTCAGCCCCAGTTGGCCACTTTGGTAACTGCCCCAATTTTACGTTTAAATGGAAAACAAAGAACGCTGAGCCTCTTGTCGGATTCGAACCAACGACCCCGAGATTACAAATCACGTGCTCTGGCCAACTGAGCTAAAGAGGCAATTTGCTATGGTGTAGCGTTTTTGGCGTTTAAAAAGCCGTTTGAACACTGCTATTCAAACGGCTTGCAAATGTACGAATATATTTTGGACTACAAAACATTTCGTGGAATATTTTAGTTTTTAGTCGATTTTTCTTTGTATTTACGTATCTGTTTCTCTATAGCTTCGAGAGTTAGGTCTATGGCTTCTTCGAATGTATCGCAAGTTTTGGAGGCAAAAAAATCAACACTTGGAATCGATACTTTTATTTCAGCCTCTTTATTGGTAGCTGTTTCTGGTTTTATAACCTTTAAATAAATGTCTAAGTTTAAAATTTCATCAAAAATTTTTTCTAGTTTTAATGATTTTTTATTAATGTAAGCTTCTAACGTAGTAGTTGCATCAAAATTAATAGATTGAATGCGTAGTTTCATAATAGCCTCCTTTTTTATTTTGCTCTTGGATGAGCTTGTTTATATATATTGTATAATTCTTCGAAACTCGTATGCGTGTATACTTGCGTTGCAGCCAGACTGCTGTGTCCGAGTAATTCCTTTACGGCATTGATGTCAGCTCCACCATTAAGTAAGCCGGTGGCGAAAGTATGACGAAGTACATGCGGGCTTCTTTTGTGTAAACTGCTTATTTCTGACATGGTGTTGTGTACAATATTATATACCAGTTTTGGATACGTTCTTTTCCCATTTCTTCGGATAAATAGATATGGTTCTAATTTGTCTATAGCCTTGTCTCTTAAAATAATGTAATGTTCTATATTATGACTTAATGATTTATCAATAGGAATGATGCGCTGTTTGTTACGTTTGCCTATGACTTTGATATTTCCATCAGTTAAATCAATATCTTTATCTTCTATGTTGATAAGTTCAGAACTTCTTATTCCGGTTAGATAAAAAACTTCCAAAATTAATTGATTCCGAATTGCTTCAAAACTTTCAGGAGTAAATGAATCATCTAACGCAACGTTCATTTCATTTTCTTTAAAAAACGCCGGAAGCGGTTTCTTTGTTTTAGGTAAAATTATTTTTAACGTTGGGTTCTTGTTTACATAAGCCCGTAATAATAAAAATCGCCAAAAGGATTTGAGTGTAGATATTTTCCGAGATAAAGTCCTAGCGGAGATCTCATTGCTTATTAATGAAAGAATCCATTGTTGGATTTGTTGGGAATCAATAGTTCCGGGGGTGAACTGAGCGGGAGTGATTTTTAAAAAATCACAGAATTGGAGAAGGTCGGTGTGGTACGACAAAACAGTATGAGAAGAGTAATTCTTCTCATACTGTAAATATTGCAGAAATTCGTTCATCATAACCGTGTGTTCAATTCTGCAACGAAAATAGTTTAAATAATTCAGGAAAACAAACTTTCCGTTTTTATTTATTTTCTATTCTTCGCTTAGATTCTTCTTTTGAACGTAAATCGCGTGCATTTTTTCTTCACGATCTACGATAGAAGGCTTGTCAAAGCACTGACGACGACGAAGTTCTTTTACAACGCCTGTTTTTTCAAATTTACGTTTGAATTTTTTCAATGCTCTTTCAATGTTTTCGCCTTCTTTTACTGGAACTACGATCATAATTATTAATTATTTAATGTGTTTGTTTCTGATTTTTATTTTGGACTGCAAAGATAGATAATCATTTTGGATTATCCAATATTTTTTTTGCTTTCTTGTCTGAAAAGGTCTTGATGCAGAATCTGTGAATGCTGTAAAATGAAATATGATGGTTGCAAGAGACCTTTTTCTTGAATTATGAACCGTTTTGTTTATTTCTCCTCTACGCTCTTTATAATTGCTCTACTTTAATCGGACTGTTGAATAAGTTATTTATCATTTCTAGGTAAGCAAATATTTTATTAGTAATGAGAGAAACACAATTTTCAAGGCAATGTAATATAATTTATTACTTGCTTAAGCATTGAATATTAGCTTCTTATTTTGAATGTTTCGGTTGAACTAATGTGGCATAAAATTTGTTTGCTGCCAATGCTAACTTAAAATATAAAAAAATGAGACGATTAAATGAACTTACAATAATGGCCATTATATTTCTTTCTGTATCATTACTTCCTAGCTGTGATCTGTATACTTATAGTACTGTAGGAGTGCAAATACGCTATGAAAATCCACGATGGGCTCCTCCTTATTCTGCAGGTGTACGCTATTATTACTTGCCAGATATTGAATCATATTATGATCTTTCTGCGCGTGAGTTTGTTTATCTCTCAAACGGGCAATGGTATTATTCTGATTCTTGCCCTTCCAATTATGCGGAATTTGATTTAAATAATTGCTTTACAATTGCGCTTGATGTTAATATCTATCAGCCCTGGATGCATCATCAATATTATGTGTCTCATTATCCCAGATATTACTATCGCGATTACTATGATCATAGCAATATTCCTTATGTACGAGGTTTCAATGAGAATAGCAGGCGTGCTGTGTATTGGTCTGAAAATGAAAGAAGCAGAGCTCGTAGTTGGGATGGTGAAGGTTTAAAAACAAATCGTCAGTTTAAATACAGCAGAGATGATCGTCAGCAACAGAATAGTTGGAATGGCAATTCTTACAATCGTTCTTCGAGCAATGATGATAGACGAGACCGATCTCAAAATAATATAAATCTAACCAGATCGGCTGACAAAAATAATACAATAAGGCAACAATCTTCTAATACAGAAGTGAACAAAGCTAATCAAAGAACAAATTATTATGGTAGATCTATTGGACAGCCTGTAAAGGTCGAGAGACAAATGCGGCAACAAAGCAAATCGACTTCAAAAAGTAATCAAAATAGCAAAAGGATTGAAACCCGAACAGAGAAAAACGATCAGGAAAGGAAGTAGCTGTCAGGCGAAGCGTAAAAATCCCGATTTGTATTTTGCAAATCGGGATTTTTTATGTTGTTCGAGCTGGTTATTTGATAATTTCTCCTTTTAGGTCGCTGGACAGTCTAGTATTTCCTTTAATTCTTTCATGCCTTCTGAAGCTCCTTTTCTTATTACATGAATATTTTTCGCGGACACATTTACGTCCTGAGGATCGATTAAATAAATGGGAATTCCAGGTTTCGCGTAGTTTATTAATCCGGCAGCCGGATAAACTTGCATGGATGTTCCGATGATAACTAGTATATCGGCTATGCTCACCATATCAATTGCCGGTTCAATTTCAGGCACAGCTTCACCGAACCAGACAATATGTGGACGAAGTTGATAGCCTTTTGGGCATTTGTCACCCAGATGTGTTTCATAATTATCCGGGGTGAGTTTGAAAACTTCTTCTCCCGGACCGGAGGACCGGACTTTCATTAATTCGCCGTGCAGATGTATAACATGTGAACTCCCTGCTTGCTCGTGTAGATTATCCACATTTTGGGTCACAATTCTGACGTCGTATTGTTTTTCAAGCTCTGCTATGATGATATGTCCAGCATTAGGTTTGGCTGCGAGCAACTGTTTGCGACGCTCATTATAGAAGTCTAGTACTAATTGTGGATTCCGATGCCAACCTTCAGGTGTGGCTACATCCTGTACACGATGTTGTTCCCAAAGTCCACCAGCATCTCTGAATGTATTGATGCCACTTTCGGCACTCATTCCGGCACCTGTGAGTACTACTATTTTTTTCATAACTTGTATTTGTTTTGTCTGATTACAAAGGTATATAATTATCGAGTACCCGTAGCTAATTCGTGTTTTTTTTTCTATATTTGTCCTGAAGTTTTTAATGAAAAATAGGAATACATTTTTTGGGCTTTTTCAGGACAAATAGGATGAATTTAGTTCGGCGGAACAGGTTAATGTGTTGAAGCGGAATAATAAACAATTGAATTACTGAATAAATGGTTTGAAGAAACAGAAATGTAAAAATGAATTCAAAAACTATGGACGAACTCTTCTCAAATAATTATGCCAGAATTATTTTCAGTACATTGGTGATCTACCTGTTTATAGTAGTTGCTATCCGGCTTTTCGGGAAAAAAGAGCTGGCACAACTTTCTGTCGTAGATATGGTCTTTATTCTGCTTATCAGTAATGCGGTGCAAAATGCTATGGTAGGACCGGATTCAACATTGTCGGGTGGATTGGTTGCTGCTACCACACTGTTTGTTATGAATTATATATTTAAGTCTCTTCAGTATCGTTTTCCTAAGTTTGGACGGATAGTTGAAGGAGATGCGACTATGTTGATTTATAAAGGTAAAATTCTGGATTCTCATTTGAAAATGGCAAAGATTACTACCGACGAATTGTTGGAAGCAGTTCGCGAACATGGAGTAGCTTCAGTTAAAGAGGTCGATCTTGCTATTTTGGAGATTGATGGAAATATCAGTGTACTTTCCAATTCGTATCAAAAGAAAACAGTAAAAAGGCGAAAGTCGCATAAGATACTGAATAAAATGGAAGGTTGATTTTCTTATTTTATTAACGGAATTCAGGGTTAAATGGTTAATTATTTAACGCTCAGTGCATTGATATACCATAGACGTAGCATAGAGCTAAGATAGAGGAATGATAGAGCTAAGCAATAAGGATAGTTAGACTCGGAAATATAAAAAAATCTAAATGCAAGACGACTCTTTTGGTCCATTTTGAGTTGAGCATTTTACGATGTAATATTACAACTAATAATTATTTATGAATTATCTATTAAAACCCTGCACGGAAAAACAGCTACCGGAAATATTGGCCATTTACAATGATGCAATATTAAATTCAACAGCTTTGTATGAATATAAAATACGCACATTAGATGTGATAAATGATTGGTATACACAAAAATTAAAAAATGGATATCCAATTGTGGGAGCCTTTGATGTGGAGAATGTTTTGTTGGGGTTTGCCAGTTATGGCAAGTTTCGCCCTCAGCCAGCTTATAAATATACAGTTGAGCATTCTGTTTATGTTCGTTCGGATAAACGTGGAGTCGGATTAGGGAAGGTGTTGTTGCATGAAATAGTAAAAAAAGCCAAAGAGCAGAATTTCCATGTACTTGTAGGCGTAATAGATGCAGATAATAAAATTAGCATTAAACTTCATGAACAAGAAGGATTTGTTTTAAGTGGTATCATCAAGGAGTCGGGGTATAAATTTGGAAAATGGCTGGATGCAGCATTTTATCAATTGATTCTGAAAACACCTGCAAAGCCAGTGGAAGATTAAAAAGGAATGTAATCTGCAATGTAAATAAAAAAATAAGATGGAGACTAAAAAGATTAAATGGGGAATTTTAAGTACGGGCTGGATAGCGCATAAATTTGCTAGTGCGCTTCAGGTAGTTGAAGGATCTGAAATTTATGCTGTGGGTTCACGCACTGTGGAGTCGTCGCAGAAATTTAGTGCCGAGTTTGATATTCCCAAAGCATACGGCAGCTATGATGAGCTGGTGAGGGATCCTGATGTTGATGTTATTTATATTGCAACTCCACATAATTTGCATGTCGAAAACACCTTACTTGCTTTGCATCATAATAAACATGTCCTTTGTGAAAAACCACTTGGTGTTAATCTAAAAGAAGCAACTATTCTAATAGAAAAAGCAAAAGAAAAGAATTTGTTTTTGATGGAAGCAATGTGGAGTCGTTTTCTTCCGAATATTATTAAAACAAAGGAGTTGATTGATTCGGGTGAAATAGGGGAAGTAAAGCTTTTGACAGCAACCTTTAGCATTTTGTCGGATGTTGGCCCTGAGCATAGGCATTATAATATCGATTTGTGTGGTGGGAGTCTGCTGGATATTGGTATTTACAATGTTTTTTTGTCTTTGTTGCTATTAGGAAAACCTGAAAGAATTGTAGCTATAGCAGGATTAGATAAACAGGGAGGTGATAATACTTGTAGTTACACTTTCCAATATGAAAAGGATACATTGGCAGTAATGCATTCTTCTCTTTTAGGTGCGACTCCGGTTATTGCTGAAATATATGGAACTAAAGCAAAGATTAGTCTTGAGCACTTTTGGTTTTGCCCGGGCAATGTTCAATTGACTTATAGAGATGGAAGTGAAACCATATTTGATTTTAAAAATAAGAGCAATGGGTATGATTATGAAGCTGAAGAAGTAGTCAGTTGTATTCGGGCTGGTAAAAAACAAAGTGACTTGTGGAGTTGGGATAATAGTCTTCAGCTGATTAATCAATTGGACTTAATCAGGAAGGAGTGCGGCGTTGTTTACCCAAAACATGATCTGTAATTTTCCAGTTGCTAATTTATTATGGGCGGCTTGTAAAATGATTTGCAATTGAAAGCGAAAGCTGATTCTTTTTATTTAAAAGTATAGTACTGATTTTTTGATTACTAAAGAAAATAAATTCAATGAATAAAACAGCATTAATAACAGGTGCTTCGGGTGGTCTGGGAGCTGAATTTGCGCGTATACATGCTTCGAAGGGAGACAATCTGGTTTTGGTTGCTCGAGGGAAAGAAAAGCTAAGCACTCTAAAAAATGAGTTAGAAAAACAGTATGCTATCTCGGTATATGTGATATCTCGGGATTTATCAGAACAATCGGCTTCACTGGAGGTCTTTTCTGAATTGCAAACTCAAAAAATACGTATTGACTATTTGGTAAATAATGCAGGTTTTGGAGATTATGGTTTGTTTGCTGGATGTGATTGGAAAAAACAAGAGCAAATGATAAATCTGAATGTAATGGCATTGACTCATTTTACCCACCTGTTTCTGCCAGAAATGATTAAGAATAAATTTGGAAAGGTGCTGAATATTGCTTCCACGGCAGCGTTTCAGCCGGGACCGACTATGTCGGTATATTTTGCTTCGAAAGCTTTTGTGCTGAGCTTTTCGGAAGCAATAGCTAATGAGCTGAAGGGTACAGGTATTACAGTTACGGCTTTATGTCCTGGAGCAACTGAAACCGGTTTTAAAACTGCAGCTTCCCTCGATAGTAGTAATTTGTTTAAAGGATCAGGAATTGCAGGTCCTAGAGAAGTCGCTGAATTTGGTTACAGAGCCATGATGAAAGGAAAAACAGTCGTGGTTCATGGATTCTTAAATTCACTTATGTCTCAATCGGTACGTTTTGCCCCTCGAAACATTGTCACTGCTATTGCACGATTCAAATTGAAAGAAAAGTAATCATTTCATTGTTGGCTTGTTCATGGAGCCAAACTTGCTAGTTTTATTGCTATTTTAGCAATAATTTGATTCAAAGAGAAAAATATTGAGTAAGTTTGCGATATATTTTTCAATAAACGATGATTTATAATAATATAAGATTATCTTTGTCGAACATTAAAAATAATAAATATCAACAATGAGTAAAGGAACAGTTAAATTCTTCAATGAATCTAAAGGCTTTGGATTCATCAGCGAAGATGGTTCAAAAAAAGAACATTTTGTACACATTTCTGGTTTAATCGATCAAATTCGCGAAGGCGATACCGTTGAATTCGATTTGCAAGAAGGCAAAAAAGGATTGAATGCAGTGAATGTAAAAGTAATTTAGTATATACTATTTGACTTTTGTCACATCTGAGAAGTCTATCATTTGGTTGGTAGACTTTTTTTATATATACTCCCCTCCCTTGTCCCCTCACTCCGATTCTAAAAAATACATTTATATTCATACCTGTTAATTACATTTAAAATAGGCACTTGCGTTTAATCTCTTTAGGTAAATTTCCCGCCACCTGCGGCGAAAATTGTACCTTTGCGTGTGAGAAAAAGCAAATTATTCATAGAGCACACAATATTTCGTTGTTATTATATGAAATTGTTTGTCTGGCCAATATAGACGAGTTGTATTTAGTGACTCTGTAGATATAACTCTGTAGAACATTTGTTTTGGAATATCATAAAGGTATCAAATATACTTTCTTGAAATAGAAACAGATGATTACCATGTTCATTTTTGATTTAATCGGTTCCAAATGTATAGTCTAACAAAAATAGAGACTATAGTAAAGACTATTCCCGAAAGGAGAATACTAAGTAAAACCCTATGAGTAGAGAAGAAACTTTGAGAAGGCAAATCTTGGACGGCTGGTTATTTTGTGAACTCTGTTAGTAAACACGGAAATGAAGATGTAATTTCAAAATATGTCTATAGAATAAGATGTTTAGAAACCGTCTAGAATATTGCATAAGGTTGTGCAATTCTCACTTTTCTAGTGAAACTTACGATACTTCGTCCGCTTTTGACGGGGAGATTCAGTCCATATCTAAAATCAAAAGTATTTAAGTAAAATAATTATGAATCCGCTTTGAATTAGGCAAAAAACATGAATATGAAAAGAAATGAACGACATTTTTTATTTTTTCTACTGATTGCACTCTTTCTTTATTCAAAATCAGTGAATGCTCAGGTACCTGTACCCACTTTCTCTGATCAGATTATCAATAGTTTCTCTAAACAATATATGAATCTTCTGCAAGAAAAGGTTTATCTTCAAACGGATAAACCCTATTACAGCGCCGGTGAAGATATTTGGTTCAAGGCATATCTTTTAAATTCAACAACTCTTGAAAATAGCGCATTGAGTAAATTTGTTTACGTGGAGTTAATCGACAAACGTGATTCGGTACTTTATCGGGTAAAAATAAAAAATGATATGTTTGGTTTCTCAGGACATATTACGTTGAAATTAGGAGTTCAGACCGGTTACTATTCGCTCCGGGCTTATACTTACTGGATGCAAAATTTAGGGCGTGATTTCTTTTTTAAGAAGACTATTTTCATAGGAAACACTATCGACGACCGTTTTACAAGTCATATCGTTTATGGAGATCCGGTTGGTGGATTTATTCCTGTTAGTATTGAGTTTACAAACTCATCTCATGAACCGATTAGAGGAAAGAAGGTGGAGCTTGTTCAAAATTGGAAAAGCGCTGATAAAAAGAAATTTCCACTGGTGACAGACGACAATGGTAAAATAAGTTGGCAGATGAAAGTTGATTCGAAAGATAACTCAAAGAAAAGTATAGATGTATCGTTTGACGATGAAAAATATAAAAGCACGCTTTATGTGCCGGAATTTAGTTCTGAATTTGATGTCCAGTTCTTTCCTGAGAGCGGTGTTTTGTTGAATAATGTATTTCAAACCATTGCTTTTAAGGCAATTGGGAAAAATGGTTTGTCAACTTCGGTATCAGGCAAGGTTTTTAACAATAAAAAGGAAGAGGTTGCTGACATAACAACTCTTAACAAAGGAATGGGAAAGTTTGTAATGCAGACTCATCCTGGTGAAACATACTATGCAATTGTAAAAAGTGGAGAAGGTATTCGAAAACGATTTGAATTGCCAAAAAGTCATGAAACAGGTGTAGTTATGCGTTTGGTCTACAACAAGGGAAAAATAATGTATGAAGTAACCAATAACACTAACATACAAGATAAATCGCTTTATCTACTGTTGCACTCGAGAGGAAAAGTATATGCCGTTCAATCGCTTCGAAATCTTAGAGGACAAATTTCAGAGTCTCTTCTTCCGGCAGGAATTGCTTCACTTTCTGTTATCGATTCGTTAGGATATACTTACTGCGAACGATTGACTTTTGTAAGAAACTTTAATCTTCCTGTAATTTCTATGGAGAGCAATAAACCGACGTACAGCAAGCATGAACTTGTTGATCTGAATCTGAGTTTAAAGTCAGCACTTGGTAAAGCCGTCGATGGAAATTTTTCTATAAGTGTCACAGATAGTCATGTCGTAAAACAGGATTCGCTGGCAGATAATATCCTGACAAATTTATTGTTGACTTCTGACATTAAGGGGTATGTAGAGGATCCTGGTTCTTATTTTGTAGATAATACTGCAATAACACGCGAAAAGACTGATGTATTAATGTTGACTCAGGGGTGGCATCGTTTTAATACAGCGGATGTGGTAAAATCAGTAAATAATAAACCTAAATTTTATGCTGAAGCTGGTCAGGTACTTTCGGGTAAAGTAAAAAACATACTGAATGGTCCGGCGAAAAAGTGTGATGTAGTAGCTATTTCATCATCATATAGGAGTATGTTTGGAACTTCAAAGACTGATAGTCTTGGTCGCTTTTTGATCTCTGGAATTGAATTTCCTGATAGTACGTCTTTTGTGCTGAAAGCAAACAAAGCAGGAAGCTTTGCTGATGTAGAAATAATTCCGGATGTAGATAATTTTCCTGATTCAGAGTCATTCATTCCGGTTTCATTAAAAGCAAATACGCTGACTGATAAAAGCGAGTATTTTAAACAAAGTAGGGAAAAGTATTATAACGAAGGTGGAATGTGGGTCATTAGTTTAAATGAAGTGACAGTTAAGGCAAGAAAAAATTCCAATACAAATAAAAGCTATTATACGGGAATGGGTGATTCACAAGTTACAACAGAACAGCTGGAACTTTATAAAAACTTGACTTTAATGAATTTGCTGATGACATTGCCAGGTGTTCAGGTCAACGGTGATAAAATATTAATTCGTGGATCAAGCCCATTGATTTTGATCGATGATATGGAAGCACATGATATCTCGGAGTTTTCTTACCTAACTGCAAAGGATTTGGCGAGTGTAGACGTTTTCAAAGGTGCGAATACTATCATTTTTGGCTCTCGCGGTGCAAATGGAGTTATTGCCATTACTCTGAAAAAATACGAAAATGTAAAAAACACTTCACCCTCGACAAGTGTGGCGCGTATCATGCCGCTCGGATATCAAAAACCTGTTGAATTTTATGCTCCAAAATATGCTGTGGGCACCCTTTATAGAAGTCAAGATCCAGACTTAAGGACTACTATTTATTGGAATCCAAAGCTGGTTGCAGATAAAAACGGGAATATACACGTGAGCTTTTATGCAGCCGACAAAGCAAACAATTATACTGTGATTGTTGAAGGAGTTTCAAATGCCGGTGAAATTTGTCGATATGTGGGAGCTCTAAGGCGAGAAGACAAGTAAGCCATACTTTGCATAAAAAATGCCCTAAAGAATTTTAGTTCTTTAGGGCATTTCAATTTATCTGGTTGTCATACTACTTTGTAAACGTCAACATTTTCTACGTCAAATGTTTTAATAAAGGCAGCATGTCTGCGGACTTCTACTTCGCCATAGTTCAGATATACTTCTGCTGATTTGCGGAACAGGTCCTCGTTGTCACGCGAAGCGTCAATGATGAGCAGGTAACCCATGACGATATGTCCCGCCATTTCCACTAGGCGTCGGGCCTGAAAATCGAGATACTCTTGATTCTTGATCTCGTTCACGCGGGTAACAGCATTTGCATACAAATTAGTCATTATTTGTAGGCGTTTGCGGAATGATGTAAATTCCGGTTTAATAGGCTGTGCATCGTAATTGTGCATCATTCTCAGATAATTTCCGGTAGTTACGTGGCGGATAGCTGCCACTACCTGCAATTGTGAAGTTCCTTCGTAAATGGTCATGATACGTGCGTCACGGTATAGACGTTCGCAGGTATAATCTTTCATAAAGCCCGAACCGCCATGCACCTGAACGCAATCATAAGCATTTTGATTTGCATATTCGCTCGAGAACATTTTAAGCATTGGAGTTAATGCATCAGCTAGCTTAAGATATTCTTTGTATTCGGCTTTTTCAGTTGTATCCAGTTTGCGTTCACTTTCAATTGCTTCGTAAGCTTTGTAAATATCTACAAAGCGAGTTGTTTCGTAAAGCAAAGCACGTGAAGCATCAAGTTTGGCTTTAATGATGGATACCATTTCGAAAACGGCAGGAAACTCGATAATAGCTTTCCCAAACTGACGACGATCTTTTGCATAAGCCAATGCTTCGTTGTAAGCTGCAGATGAAAGTCCCACTGACTGAGCTCCAATTCCTAATCGTGCTCCGTTCATTAACGACATAACGTATTTGATCAAACCCATGCGGCGGGTTCCAACTAATTTGGCCGGAGTATTGTTGAATACCAATTCGCAAGTTGGAGAGCCTTTGATACCTAGTTTATTTTCGATACGACGAACTAATACTGTGTTGTCGTGTTTATTTTCGGCAACAAAATAAGATAGGCCTCGACCGTCGCTTGTACCTTCTTCCGAACGTGCCAAAACCAGTTTTATCTGAGCATCTCCATTTGTAATAAATCGTTTAACACCATTTAAATACCATATTCCATCAGCTTCATTATAGCTAGCTTTTAGCTGAACAGCTTGCAAGTCTGAACCAGCATCCGGTTCAGTTAGATCCATTGAGCAGGTTGCACCTGCAACAACTCGAGGCAAAAATTCGGCTTTGATTTCCTCAGAAGCAAATTCGGCAATCGTTTCAGCGCAATCTTGTAGTCCCCAGATGTTAGCAAATCCGGCATCGGCACGTGCAATTATTTCACCCGACATAACGTAAGCTACTATCGGAAAGTTTAATCCACCATATTGACGGGGCAAAGTAAGACCATAAACACCGGCTTGTATCAGTGCGTCGTGGTTTTCCTGAGTGCCGCGTGCATATTGGACACGGCTGTTTGATACAAGCGGTCCGTCGTGGTCAACGCTCTCGGCATTCGGTGCAATGATATCGCTCGCTATTTCACCGATAATTTCGAGGACTTTGTTGTAATTATCAATCGCATCTTCAAAATCCCGCGAAGCGTAGTCATATTTATCTTTTTCAACAAAATTGCGCTCCTTGAGGGCAACTATTTTCTTCATCAACGGATGCGAAAGTTGAAATTTTATGTTGGAATTGTCATTAAAAAAGTTCATATTATTTCGAGTTCTTTTTGTAATACTTAATCATCTTGGGTAAAGTTTCTTCTACTGTACCTGTAATTACATAATCGGCGATCGCATTGATTGGTGCTTTAGGATCATTATTGATGGCAATAATCATAGCACTTTCCTGCATGCCGGCAATATGTTGTATTTGTCCGGAAATACCGCAAGCAATGTATAACTTTGGACGAACGGTGGTTCCCGTCTGACCTATCTGACGTTCGTGATCTGTGAAGCCTGCATCTACTGCTGCGCGCGAAGCGCCTACTTCACCGCCCAGCGTGGCAGCTAGTTCATGTAACAGTTTGAAATTTTCTGCACTCCCAACACCGTAACCTCCAGAAACAATAATGGGAGATCCTTTGATGTTTAATTTCGATTTTTCCATGTGCCGTTCTATTACTTCAATCACGAAATCTGTGTCGGCTACATATTTAGAAACATCGAGTTTGCGGGTTTTACCAATGAACTTGGCATCTTTGATTTCTTTTTTCATTACGCCTTCACGCACGGTCGCCATTTGAGGGCGGCAATCGGGATTTACAATTGTAGCTACAATGTTTCCTCCAAATGCAGGGCGGATTTGATAGAGAAGATTGTTATATACTTTGCCGGCTTTTTTATCCTCATAAGTTCCAATCTCAAGTGAAGTACAATCGGCAGTTAAACCGCTAAACAAAGCAGAAGAGACGCGAGGACCTAAGTCGCGACCAATAGAAGTTGCACCCATGAGTGCAATTTGTGGTTTTTCTTCTTTAAAAATATTTACCAATAGCGAAGTGTGAGGTAGCGAAGTATAGGGTACCAACCGTTTGTCGTCGGCTAGATGAAGTACGTCAACACCATAAGGAAAAACCTGAGCACCGATCTTCTCCAGTTGATAACCGGCTGCTACAGCTTCTAATTTACAGTTCAATTGTTTGGCCAGACTGCGGCCTTTTGTTAGTAATTCTAGACTAACGTCGCCTACAGCTCCATCTTCAATTTCAAGATATACAAATATATTGTTCATAGTAAATTATCCTATCGTGTGATTAGCAATTAATTCTTTTATCAAGTCTTCGATTTCAACATCCGAAGCAGTCAGGCGTTTACTTTCTTTGGCAGTGAACACTACATTTTCGATTTGTTTTACTTTAGTAGGCGAGCCTGTAAGTCCAAGCCATTGAATGTCGTGTTTAATATCGTTTACACCCCATTCGGTGATGTTCAGGTATGGATGAGTATCATATAGATCGGTATAATCGGAACCGGCTTCTTGTTTTTCTGAAGGAGTTGCGGCATGTTTGTATTTTAAAGTTAGTTTCGCATGACGTGGGCGGCAGTTTGCAGCCGAGCCGTTTACTGTTATCAACATTGGCAGAGACCCTTTTACAACTTCAATGCCGCGTTCCAGACGGCGTTTAACGGTGATTTTATTGTCAGAAAAGTCTAAGATATCTTCTGCATAAGTGATTTGTGGTAAGCCAAGTTTTTCTGCAACTTGTGGGCCAACCTGAGCGGTATCACCGTCTATAGCCTGACGGCCGCAAACGATTAAATCAACTTTGCCAATCCTTCGAATGGCGCAAGCCAAGGCATAAGAAGTAGCTAATGTGTCTGAACCGGCAAATTCACGACCACTTAATAAATAACCACCATCAGCACCGCGGTACATACTTTCACGAATAATTTCAGCGGCACGGGCTGGTCCCATAGTCAGGATGTGAACCGTTGCATCTTCGATTTTGCTTTTCAAGCGAAGAGCTTGTTCCAACGCATTTAAATCTTCGGGATTGTAAATGGCCGGAAGCGCTGCACGGTTAACCGTTCCATCTGCTTTCATTGCATCTTTCCCTACGTTGCGTGTATCGGGCACTTGCTTAGCAAGAACAACAATATTAAAACTCATTTTTTAATAATTAGATTAGTATTTTGTGATAGATAACTTCAAAACTAATGGGTGTTTGTTTTTGTTCTTTTCAATGTCTTTTGGATTGAAACCGGAAGAAAGTCATTTTTCTGAAAAATGACTCGCAAAAATAGCAGTTTTTATTGAATTCACAATTTTATATTGCACAAAAAACTAAAAATGAGCATAAAAAAACGCGAGACTTTTCACAAAGTCTCGCGTTTCAATAGGTATTAGTTTTTTAAGGTATAAAAAAGATTGTGTTGTTTAGTTAACGATGACAAAATAACAGGTAAATTTTCATTGATACAAGTCGAAAAACATGTTTTACAACCTATTTTTTGAAAATCTCCGCGTTTTTTTAATCATATTGATATTTTTATAATATATATATAGTTGTTTGTCAGATGTGTATGTGTTTTGCTGGATGAATTGGCCTAAAATGAAGTTCTCTGATTATTTTGCATCTTTTTTTGAGTGAAAGCAAAATTTATTGATCAAAGAGAGAATCTAATACAAAACTAGAATTTTAATTTGAGTTATTTAATAGCTATTCCTGAACTTCTTTGAAAAGTAGATTTTTTTCTTTGAATTAAAAGAAACATGTTGATAATTAGAATTTTTTTTTTATAAAATCTATGCTCATATAAGTAAACAATGATATTTAATGGTCTGTTTTTTTTGAAATCAAAGTGCAGGTAAACAGTCTCGTAACTCGGGACTATTTACTTGTAACTAATTATGTTCAGCCAATGATTTGTTTTCTAATTGTAAATACATTCTATGAAGTGAAATTCGATTTTTCATCATAAATCAGTATCTTTGTGGCTCATTTAGTTCTATATGAGAAAAATATTAATTCTTTTCCTTCCAATTTTTCAACTTGTAGCTTGCACTCATACAACTAAGAGTGGGCAGGCTGCTGAAAAAACAATTAGTGTGCCTGCTTTTTCCTCTGATTCAGCTTATTTATATGTAAAAAAACAAGTTGACTTTGGCGCACGTGTACCTAACACGGTTGCTCACGATGCTTGTGCTGAATATTTAGTATCAAAATTAAAGCACTTTGGTGCAGAGGTGATTGAACAAAAGGCCGATTTAAAAGCTTTCGATGGAACAATTTTAAAGTCTGTAAATATAATAGGGTCATTTAATCCCAAATCAGAGACTCGGATTTTACTTTTATCACATTGGGATTCTCGTCCGTGGGCTGACAATGATCCAAAACCAGAGAATAGGAAGAAGCCGGTGATGGCAGCTAATGACGGTGCCAGTGGAGTAGGTGTATTGCTCGAGATGGCCAGATTAATAGGCAAAAATCAGCCCAAGGTTGGAGTGGATATCATTTTCTTAGATTCGGAAGACTACGGACAGCCCGAAAGTGCTGTTGGAGGTCAAAGCAGTGAGGATTCATGGTGCTTGGGAACTCAATATTGGGCGCAACACCCCCATGTCCCCGGTTATCAAGCTCGTTTTGGAATATTGCTTGATATGGTTGGGGCTCCGGGAGCCACTTTTTGCAGGGAGCAAGCCTCTGATTATTATGCTAGTGCTGTCGTGAATACGGTGTGGGCACAAGCAAAAAGTCTTGGCTTTGGTCAGTATTTTAAAGATGAAAAGGGTGGTGCTATCACCGATGATCATATCTATGTAAATAAAATTGCAGGTATTCCTACTATCGATATTATACATTATGATCCAAATTCTGGAAGTGGTTTTGGAGCCTATTGGCATACAACCCATGATACTATGGACAACGTAGATAAAAATACGCTAAATGCTGTAGGAATGACGCTGATGCATGTGGTGTATAATGAAAAATAATTGATCTGGGCGGTAATATAAGAAATATGTCATTGCGATTTAAGAAAATAGCAGTAAAGATAGGCAGTAATGTGCTGACACGAGCCGATGGAACGTTAGATGTTACACGTATGTCGGCTTTGGTAGATCAAATCTCCCAGTTGCATAAAAAGGGTGTCGAAATTGTGATGATTTCATCTGGAGCAGTTGCGTCAGGGCGTAGTGTCATGGGAATTAGCAAAAAAATAGATGTGGTAGATCAACGTCAGCTTTATTCGGCGGTAGGTCAAGCCAAGCTGATAAATCATTATTATGATTTATTTCGGGAGCAGGGGATAACCGTTGGGCAGGTACTTACAACAAAAGAAAATTTCAGCAGTCGGCGGCATTATTTGAATCAACGCAATTGTATGCGGGTAATGCTGGAAAATGATGTTATCCCAATTGTAAACGAGAATGATGCTGTTTCAGTTTCAGAGCTTATGTTTACTGATAATGATGAACTTTCGGGATTGATTGCTTCAATGATGGATATGCATGCATTGATTATCCTCAGTAATATTGATGGCATTTTTAATGGTTCTCCATCTAATCCAGAGTCGAAAGTAATTGGGCAAATTAAAAAAGGACAAGATGTTTCGGATTTTATAGAAAGTTCGAAGTCTACTTTTGGGCGTGGAGGAATGCTGACAAAAACGACTATATCGCGTAAAATTGCCGACGAAGGGATCGATGTTTATATTGCAAATGGCAAACGCGAAAACATATTGTTGCAATTGCTTGACAAAAAGTCAAGTGTGGTTTGTACACATTTTATTGCTTCGAGTGGAGATGTTTCAAGTGTAAAAAAATGGATTGCTCATAGCGAAGGTTTTGCTAAAGGAGAAATTCATGTAAACGAAAATGCAGCGAAAGTTCTTGTTGGCGAAAAAGCTGTGAGTTTACTTCCTATTGGAGCCACCCAAATTGTAGGTGATTTTGAAAAAGATGATATTGTTCGAATTTTTGATCAAAACGGATTGTTGCTTGGTGTTGGAAAGGTGCAATATGATAGCGAAAAAGCAAGGGCTGTTTTAGGTCGAAAAAATCAAAAACCTCTTGTCCATTGTGATTATTTGTACTTGGAGTAATAGAGTGCGTTTAATTTTGTGGAATCCGGTTCTAAGTAAGAATTAGATAGTTGTCGCTTATTGTTTAGTAGTTTTACTATTTATTGCTACAATTGCATCTGTCTATTTGTCGCAATAATTATTAATGTTGGATATTTTTGTTTTATTTGTGTAAACATTTGCAAATTAAGATGTGGTTAATTATCTTTGGAGTGTTTTTACCAGAGTTGTTATTGACAGGCATACATAATTTTTGAATTTAGCAGATGATAATATATAAATCGAATAAAGTATCTATTATATGAATGTAAGAAAAATAGGTTGTATTTTTAGTGTGATTCTTGCTTGTGTTGCTCTATTTTCAAGTTGTGCAACGTTGGTTGGTGGCTCTACCTATAATGCACACATCATAATTAATAATGATCACCCCAAAGCGCAAATCATATATCAAGGGGAAGTTAAAGGGTACGGAACAGCTATATTTAAAGTTCCAAGAGTTCAGGCTAATAATTTTTCATTCATAGTTAAAGAGGATGGATGCCCGGAACAGACGTATAGTTACAAATTCCGAACATTTAGAGCCGAAGCTTTTGTAGGTTCAATAATTCTTTCTGTAGGTTCTGTTCCTTTGGGAGTTCCAGTGCCTTATGGCCCAATAATTGATTTTGCTTCAGGTGCTATATGGAAACCGAATATACATGAAGCCGGAATTAGTCAGGAAAGTATTAAAACGTTTAAGTATCTGGTTAATTATGATTGTTCTTCGAATAATTCTGATTCTATCATTAGCGATTATATTGATGTAATTTATTTGAAAAATGGTAATTTGTTTAGAGGAATCATCATTGAGCAAGTGCCTAATGTGCAGATAAAATTAAGAGCTATTGGTGGAAATAATTTAGTATTTCCTTATAGAGATATAGATAGAATGGTTAAAGAACCATTTAGAGCCAAGAGGGTTCAGGAAAAAACAGAACTAAGGCCACAACCTGTTGTGCAGAAACCAATAGTAGATGAGCCTATTGTAACAACGCCTGTTGCTGAAGCTCCGGTTCCTGTTGTGAAAACATCAGAGTCAGCTTCGAATGCTCCGACAACAGGTGCAATAAAAACAGGTAACGTGGTTCGAAAGCAAGCTACCACAGCAGTAAAAAAGACCGGTGTGATAGCCAAGAAAAAGACCACAGCTGCGAAAGCCAGATAAATGAAGTTTGATAATTGGTAGATGGTATTTTTCTTCAGAACTTGCATTCTTTTGTCTGGCCGTTGATTGGTGAAAGGTATTAAAAAGTAAGTGTGAAACGAGCATTTAAATCAAAGAACATGATCATTGCGAGTTTCATGCCGCAACTATTTAAAAAATAAAAATGAACGCATGAAATATTCTAGTTGGAAACAAGCCACAGTATTGGCTTCGAAATCGTTGAATCTGCAAAGCAGTGAAACCATTAATCGGGCTTTATTTGCACTTGCTGATGAAGCAGAGCTTCAGACCGAATTTATTCTATCCGAAAATGCCAGAGATTTATCTGCTATGGATAAAAGCAATCCGATGTATGATAGATTGTTGCTAACTAAAGAACGCATGGTTGGAATTGCTGCCGATATTCGTCATGTAGCTTCTTTATCCTCCCCTTTGGGTAAAATATTGATGGAGACTGAACGTCCGAACGGAATGAAAATCAATAAAGTTACAGTTCCTTTTGGCGTTGTTGGAATTATCTATGAGGCTCGTCCCAATGTTAGTTTTGATGTCTTTTCGCTTTGTTTTAAATCAGGTAACGCCTGTGTTTTGAAAGGGGGAACAGATGCTCACAACTCTAATTTAGCCATAATTCAGGTTATTCAATCTGTTTTAGATCGGTTTGGACTTGATAAAAATATTGTGACTTTGCTTCCTGCCGGACGTGAAGCTACAGCGGAGCTGATGAATGCTGTAGGGACTGTTGATGTGATAATACCACGCGGAGGAAGAGGTTTGATTGATTTTGTTCGCGATAACTCGCGCATTCCGGTAATTGAAACCGGCGCCGGAATTTGCCACACCTATTTTGATGCTTTTGGTGATGTTGAAAAAGGGGCGAAAATTGTTCTCAATGCAAAAACTCGTCGGGTAAGTGTATGTAATGCCTTAGACTGTTTGATTATAAATGAAAAACGATTGGCAGATTTACCAACACTTTGTCAACAACTAGCTGAAAAATCGGTGGTGATTTATGCTGATGTAAAAGCTTTCACATTCTTGAATGGAAAATATCCGAATGATTTGTTGCAGAAAGCCACAGAGGAGAGCTACGGAATTGAATTCCTCGATTATAAAATGTCTGTAAAGACTGTTGAGTCTATTCAGGAAGCTGTTGATCATATTGCCAAATTTAGTTCAAAGCATAGTGAATGCATTGTAAGTGAAAATGAGCAAAATATTCAATATTTCAATAAAGTAGTAGATGCGGCTTGCATTTATACAAACGTCTCTACTGCTTTTACCGATGGAGCTCAGTTTGGGTTAGGTGCAGAAATCGGAATCAGCACACAAAAATTGCACGCTCGTGGTCCAATGGCATTGGCTGAATTATGTTCTTACAAATGGTTAATAAGTGGTGACGGACTCATTCGAGACTGAAATATATGTACTTAATTCGCTAAATTTCAAATATTTTTACACTATTTGTTGTGTAATCGAAAATAATTGTTTTCCTTTGTAACCGAAAAGAAAGTGTATTTTTTCGTAAGGTTATTCCTGACTATCCTTCTCAAGGGCAGACTTTGCTTTAACCCCCGTTTGTTTATGCTGTTCTTGAATCACATTTTATTCAATTTTTTTTATTTTTATTTTATGAACATTTACGTAGGTAACTTAAGTTACAAAGTTCGCGAGAATGACCTTCAAGGGGTTATTGAAGAGTATGGTCAAGTTGAATCTTGCAAAATCATCAAAGATCGCGAAACTGGAAAATCAAAAGGATTTGCATTTGTAGAAATGGCTGATGATGCAGCTGCTGCAAAAGTAATCGAAGAATTAAACGGTGCTGAATTTGATGGCCGCTCAATGGTTGTTAAAGAAGCTCGTCCAAGAAACTAAGATTTTATTTCTAAGACACAAAAAGAACTTCTGTTATCGAAAGATAGCAGGAGTTTTTTTGTAAAAAAATATTCAGATGACCAAAATAAAAGGATTTCTTTCGGAAAGTGGACTGATGTCCAGATTGCTTATTCTTATAGGTTTTTCTTTCTTTTTTACTTTCCTTGGCATGATGGTTTGGACGGTATTCACACATGGAAATACCAACGATATTAATTCTCTGAAGAGTCTCCAATTAATACAATCAATTGGGTTTTTCGTTTTACCTCCATTTGCATTAGCCTATTTGTGTAGTTCCAATACATTTGAATTTCTGCATCTTGACAGAAAAATAAATTGGGTTGATGTGTTTTTGGTATTTTTGTTTATGGTAGTTGTTATACCATTTATCAATTTGCTTGGTGAGCTGAATCATCAGCTGGTTTTGCCCAAAATGTTTGCTGGATTGGAGGCTATGATGAAAGCGTCGGAAGATCAGGCTATGCAGCTTACCGAGAAATTTTTGACGGCTCATACTATTCTGGCTTTAGGTTTTAATATTTTCTTAATAGCATTGCTTCCGGCTTTTGGTGAAGAGCTGTTCTTTAGATCTGCTCTACAAGGTCTCTTTAGTCGGAAAATGAATGTAAAACCAGCTGTTTGGATTGCAGCTATAATATTCAGTGCCATTCATTTTCAGTTCTATGGCTTTGTACCACGTATGCTGTTAGGTGCATTCTTTGGTTATTTACTGATGTGGAGTGAAAATTTATGGTTGCCAATTCTTGCCCATTTCGCTAATAATGTGCTTGCTGTTATCTTTTTCTATTTGAAAACTAATGGATATAAAGTTATTGACATTGATACACTTGGAATAGAAGGTACGCTTTGGCTGGGTATTTTGAGTGGATTGCTTGCAATTGTCGGGCTTTTCTTATTCCAAAAACGATTCAACCGAAAAGCGACTCATTTATAAACATTTGAACAAAATCAAATTATTAAATATTTTTCATTTAGTTTCTATATGTTTTGTAACTAAGGTCAATTAAAATGAAGGAAAATAAGTATTTTTGTACGTGAAAGGCAATAGAAAACGTTTTTTTAAGTTTTAGATTAGGACAACTTTCTTTTTTTATTTCATTTTAAAATCTTTTGAGAAATATACCGAAACATATAGCTCTGTTTATCTTGCTGGTAATTTTTATCAGTGCCTGTTCCACGAAAAAAAACACCTGGGCATCGCGCAATTATCAGGCAATGCATACGCGTTTTAATGTCTACTTTAATGGAAATGTAAGTTATACCGAAGGATTAAAGAAGATTCAGAAAGCAAATAAAGAAGATTATTCGGGAGTTATCCCAATGTATCCGATTAGCAGGCACGCTAATGCAAATGCTGCAATCTCCAATATGGATCGGACTATAGAGAAATGTCGGAAAGCAATTAAATTGCATTCAATTAAAGTTAAACCGGAGAAAAATTATAAAAAAGCTAATGACCCGGAATATAAACGCTTTTATGAGCAGAAAGAATTTAATCCGGCATTAAAAGATGCCTGGTTATTACTTGGAAAGGCTGAGTTTCATAAAGCTGAGTTTTTGAGCTCAGTAGGTACATTTTCCTATGTATTTCGCCATTACGCCAACGACAAGGATATGGAAGTAGCTTGTCAGCTATGGATTGCCCGTGCTTATGGGGAGATGGGCTGGATATATGAGGCTGAGCAGGTATTATCGAAAATTCCACAAGGCAATCTAAAATCAGAGAATACAGGTCTTTTTGCCTCGGTAAATGCCGATTTGCTATTAAAGAAACATCAGTATAAAGATGCTATTTCATATCTGGAATTGGGGTATGCAAAAGAATCGGATGGATTTTTAAGACAACGATTTAGCTATATTCTGGCTCAGCTTTATCAGAAGAATAATGATAATAAGTTGGCATATAATTGGTATACAAAGGTAATTAAGTCCAGTCCTCCTTACGAGATGAATTTCAATGCCCGGATAAGCAGAGCTCAACTGAATCAAGGGAATATTTTGACTATTCGAAAAGAATTGTCAAACATGATTGGCAATAAGAATAACAAAGACTATCTCGACCAATTGTATTTTGCTCTTGGAAATACGTACTTACAACATGCAGATACTGCCAAAGCCATTGCGAATTATAAACTCTCCATCGAAAAAAGCACGCGTAAGGGAATTGATAAAGCGGTAACCTTAATTACGTTGGGCGATCTTTATTACAAAAAGCGGAATTATATACAGGCCCAGCCCTGTTACGAGGATGCCGGAAAAATAATTACAAATGAAAATGAGAATTATGCCCGGGTTGTTAAACGTGGCCAAACTTTGGGTGAACTGGTAACGCAAAATGATATTGTGGTACTGCAAGACAGTTTGCAAAGACTGTCGGCTATGTCTGAAAACAGGCGCATTGATGAGGTGAATAAGGTTATAAATAAACTGATAGCCGATGAGAAGGCAGCTGCAGAAAAAGAGCAGAAGGAAAAGCAAAATGCAGTGGCCGCAAATGAATCTGATTTCAGAAATCAAGCTCCGATTGGTATGAATTTGGCAAAGAATAATGCAGCCGGAACTGTAGGTGATTGGTATTTCTACAATCAGGACGCAATGCAATTTGGAGAATCTGAATTTATAAAAAAATGGGGGAACCGCAAGTTGGAAGATAACTGGCGGAGAACGAATAAAGCTGCATCGCTTTTTGCCGAGGAAACTACTACTCCTACATCAGTGGGCGACTCTATTCAGGGCGATACAGTTCCTGAGTCAAAACAAATAAGCGATAATAAAAAACCGGAGTTTTATTTGCAACAAATACCCGTGACTGCCGCTCAGATAGCCAAGTCGAATTTTGATATAGCTAATGCATTGTTTGCTATGGGGCAGATTTATAAAGAGAAAGTGGAGGACATACCGATGTCGATAAGTACTTTCGAAGAATTTGTTCGAAGATTCGGTAGAGATAAACGAGTGCCGGACGCTTATTTTAATATATATATGATGCAGGTTCGGAGTGGCAATAAGGCTCAGGCTGATTTATACCGGACTAAGCTTATTTCTGAATTTCCCAGCTCGGAATATCAAAAGATATTATCGCAACCTGACTATACGGATAAACTTATACATATAGATAAAGAACAGGATTCAATCTATAGTTTGGCTTATACTGCTTTTAATGCAAGTGATTTTAAAACGGTGTTTAAGCAGACAGCTTATCTGAAACAAAATTATCCACGGTCAACATTAATGCCAAAGATGTTGTTTCTAAATGCATTGAGCATCGGAAAAACCGATACAGACGAAAATTTCAGAGAGGCATTAACCGATTTGTTGAAAAATTATCCGGAAAGTGACGTGAGTGCTATGTCCAAAGACATTCTTGCCTTGATGAAACAAGGCAAGGAAGCTAAAAGAGGAACTTCAAGCGGCTCGTTACTTGCCCGACGCGATCAACAGGAAAAAGTAAAAGATGAAACGAGTGAAACTTCTGCGCAAACTTTTTCTACTGATAAGCAAACACGACACCGGATCATGTTGATCGGTTCTATGAACAAGAAACAAATGGATAGTTTACTTTTCAAAGTTGCTTCTTTCAACTTTTCCCGGTTTATGATTAAGGATTTTGATTTGGTAGTAAGCAAAATAGATACGCTTAATACATTGTCGGTTACAAACTTTGAATCGTACGACGAAGTGGTTACATACCAAAACTCATTGTCGACAGATACCGGATTGGCTCAGCTCTTTTCGGATTTTCAGATTCAACAAGTTATTATTTCGGATGAAAATTATGCATTGCTTAAAACTACAAGCTTAGATGATTATCTGGCTTTTCAGCAAAAGAATCATGATTCCAGACCAACTAAAGTTCAGGCAGCTCAGAATAAACCGAATAAGAATCAGGAAACTACAACTGCTTTCAATTTAGGATTAATCAACACTACGGTTACAACTAAAATACCAGACAAACAGATTGGCGCTATTATTGCATTGAAACCTACTGAGAAACCAACTGAAAAGGCAGCAGAGAAATCGACCGAAAAAGTTACTGAGAAAGCCGTTGAAAAGCCTATTGAAAAGGCGGTTGAAAAATATGCAGTAACCAGCGTGCCAGTAACAACAAAAAGTTCTAAACCCGAAACAACAGTCCCTGTAACTACATCGGTAGCTCCGGTTGGTTCTACCAAACAAGATGCTCCGGTAAAACAGGTAACGGAAACTGTTCAACCGAAAAAGGATGATGTGCCGTTGTTTAAAGGATTATATGCATACAGGGCTAATGAGCCACATTTCATAGCCATTTATATCGTTTCAGGAACAATGGATTTTGCTAAAACAAAAGCCGCTATTGATGCCTATAATGTAAAGAATTATGCAATACTGAATTTGAAAGTTTCGTTGGAAACGTCAGGCAAAAAACAAGTAATAATTATTGGAAGTTTAAGCGATGCGCAGACAGCAAAGTCATATCTGTTGCGTATGGTGAAAGAAGAAAGTTCGTTTGAAGGATTGAAAGGAAGCAATTACCGCAATCTGCTTGGTTCAAGGCAAAATCTGAACACGGCTATTCAACAGAATGAACTGAAAACCTATTTTGAATTTATGCAGCAGTATTATCTGAAATAAGAGGTAGTTACGAGTAAATAGTTACGAGTTACAAGGCTGTTTAATTTGTATTTTGCTTTTTGAGGAAATAGATCATTAAACATTATTTATTACTCAGGTACGTATAATTTCAGAAAACAGAACACCTAAAAAAAGAAAAGAATGAGAAAAGACCGCATACTTTGGGCTGATGACGAAATGGATTTGTTGCGTCCCTACATCCTTTTTTTAGAAGAAAAAGGGTATGAAGTGATGACCGCAACAAATGGAAAAGACGCTGTAGAGCTCTGTCAAAAGGGTACATTTGATATAATCTTTCTGGATGAAAACATGCCGGGCTTGAGTGGTCTGGAAACATTGGCATTGATTAAAGAGATAGATGCGGATGTGCCGTTGGTAATGATTACCAAGAGCGAGGAAGAAAATATCATGAATATGGCTATTGGGAGTAAGATAGCCGACTATCTGACCAAGCCGGTGAATCCGAGTCAGATTCTGCTCACGATCAAAAAGAATATTCACAAGAAAGAAATTGTAACCGAGCATACAACTTCGTCGTACCAATCGCAATTCGGAAGAATAGGCATGCAAATAAACGATTCTTTGACTTACGAAGATTGGGTGGAAGTGTATAAAAAGTTAGTCTATTGGGAACTGGAGCTGGCCGAAACAAACAATGGCATGGACGAAATGCTGAAAATGCAAAAGACGGAAGCCAACAGTACATTTGCCAAGTTTGTAAAGAAAAACTATGTCGACTGGTTTGAGCATCCCGAGAAACGTCCGTTGATTAGTCCCGATTTATTTAAAACCAAGGTTTTCCCGTTGCTCGACAAGGGCGAAAAAGTATTTTTTATTCTGGTCGATAACTTCCGCTATGATCAGTGGAAGGTAATCCGCGAGTTGCTTGGTGAGTTTTATCAGTTTAATGAAGAAGAATTATATTGTAGTATGCTACCCACTGCCACTCAGTATGCCCGCAATGCTATTTTCTCCGGTCTTTTGCCTTTGCAAATCCAACAGATGTTCCCCCACCTTTGGGTAGAGGAAGAGGAAGAAGAAGGCAAAAATATGAATGAGAAAGACTTGTTGGAAACCATGTTTCATCGTTACCGCAAGAATTATACATTCTCCTATCACAAAATCAACGATTCCAACTCTTGCGAGCGCCTGATTGATCAGTTGCCTCGTATTGACAACAATCAGCTGAATGTTTGTGTGCTGAACTTTATTGATATGCTTTCGCATGCCCGCACCGAGTCGAAGATGATGCGCGAACTGGCAAACGATGCAGAGGCTTATCGATCATTGACTCTTTCGTGGTTTAAGCATTCGCCTACATATACTTTGTTTAAAGAAATAGCCAACCGGGGATATAAGGTTATTTTCACTACTGATCATGGCACTATTCAGGTTGATAATGCTATAAAGGTGGTTGGCGATAAAAACACGAACGTGAATCTGCGTTATAAAGTGGGTAAGAATTTAAGTTACAATCCGAAAGAAGTATTCGAAATAACAAAACCATCGAAAGTCGGGTTGCCAAGTCCCAATGTAAGCTCGGCATATATTTTTGCGTATAGCGATAACTTTTTTGCTTATCCGAATAATTACAATTACTATGTGGGTTATTACAAAGATACTTTTCAGCACGGTGGAATCTCGTTGGAAGAAATGCTTATACCGCTTGTTGTGATGGAACCGAAATAAATAAGTCCCGGCTCCTCCTGAAGGAGAGCTGGAGATGTTCTGCCTGTTCGTTTTGGACTGATGATTAAATTATTATATAAAAACAATACTAACTTAATTCCCAGCCATTTATCCCGCAAGGCGGGAGGGGTTAGGGGTATCATTATTATGAAGACTTATACAAATGTAAAAGACCTTGGTAACTTGCAGGAAGCAGTAAAAGAGGCACTGGAGATCAAGAAAAATCGTTACGCTTATAAGCATATAGGCGAAAATAAAACACTGCTGATGGTGTTTTTTAATTCGAGTCTGCGTACGCGTTTAAGTACACAAAAAGCCGGAATGAATCTGGGAATGAATACCATGGTTCTTGACATTAATCAGGGAGCCTGGAAACTGGAAACAGAGCGTGGCGTGATTATGGATGGCGACAAACCGGAACATATACTGGAAGCCATTCCGGTGATGGGTTGTTATTGCGACGTGATTGGCGTGCGTGCTTTTGCGCAGTTCGAAAACAAGGAATACGATTATCAGGAAACGATTATCAATCAGTTTATCAAATATTCCGGCAAACCGGTTTTCAGCATGGAAGCTGCAACAGGGCATCCGCTACAGGCTTTTGCCGATTTGATTACCATTGAAGAACATAAAAAAACAGCTCGTCCCAAAGTGGTCTTGAGTTGGGCACCACATCCTAAGGCTTTGCCACAGGCTGTTCCTAATTCGTTCGCCGACTTTATGAACGAAGCGGATGTTGACTTTGTGATCACACATCCGAAAGGGTATGAGTTGGCAGAGCAATTTGTACGGGGCGCACGCGTGGAGTACGACCAGATGAAAGCCTTTGAAGGAGCTGATTTTATTTATGCCAAAAACTGGGCGGCTTATCAGGATCCTAACTATGGTAAGATAATCAGTTCTGATCGCAGCTGGACTGTTAGCAACCGACAAATGGCTGTAACCAATAATGCTCATTTTATGCATTGTCTGCCTGTTCGCCGGAATATGATTGTGACTGATGAAGTCATTGAGAGTGCTCAGTCTCTTGTTATCCCGGAAGCTGCTAACCGTGAAATATCGGCTCAGGTAGTTATCAAAAGATTATTAGAAAGTATATAAAAGAACCAATGTCGTTTAGATAAGGATTCGCACACAGAACACACGGATTAGACGAAAAAAAACAGAATAGAAATTCCATTTAAAATGCATATTATCAAAATATAATAATAAAATCGACTTTACAAATTCTGTAAAATCTGTGTATTCTGTGTGCCTGACTAAACGACATTTAAAAAAAACTATGAACATAGAACAAGTTATCGCTTCCATTCGTGATGTAGAAGATTTCCCGAAACCTGGCATTCTGTTTAAAGACATTACCACGGCTATGAAAGATGCCGAAGTGCTACGGTTTATTGCCGACAGTTTGTACGACGAATATAAAGATAAAGGAATAACTAAGGTAGTAGGAGTAGAGAGTCGCGGGTTTGTGCTGGGTAGTATTTTGGCTTATAAGCTGGGAGCGGGATTTGTGTTGTTGCGCAAGCCGGGTAAACTTCCGGCCGAAACCTATAAGGTAGATTACGATTTGGAATACGGATCGGACTCACTGGAGATACACAAGGACTCGATAACTGACGATGATGTGGTGTTGTTGCACGACGACTTACTGGCAACAGGAGGCAGTGCCAATGCAGCACTCAAGCTGTTGAAAAAGTTCTCGCACAATCCGGTTTATGTTAGCTTCCTGATAGAACTGACCTTTCTGAACGGAAGGAAAAGACTGGAAGCAGCCAAAGAAATACATTCATTAATTCAATTTTAAAAGAATAACCACTAAGCCACTTAGTTCACAAAGTAACACATAGAAGTTTCTTTAATTGAAATAATATGCTTAATGCGAAGCAGGAGTTGAGGACAAATGTATTTTACTTCTAAGTTATTTTCCCGTAGGGAATATATATCAATAGAAAA